>JACCDZ011799057.1_pt1 | contig 45657 bp, 36 predicted proteins | sample 7449551 | NCBI WGS metagenome assembly JACCDZ01 (sample SAMN15323452, study PRJNA562643) | freshwater metagenome | isolation source: river surface water | place: USA:Blue River Watershed | collected 2017-08-18
ATTAAATTATACACTTTTTTAATAAATTTATCACCTACTTTAATATATGCAACAGGTAATAAATTATGTAGTTCATTTGTTAACTTTAATTCAGCATCATCTAAATTTTTAATAGAATAAAAATAATCTAAAGAATCTAATATAGTTGAATTCATTTATAAAATATAACTATATTATTTTTTCAAAGGAATTATCTTAACTTTGTCCAATAATACTAGAAATTGATACACCATTTATTTTTCTATCATTTATTTCTACACCCCCAATAATAGTATTTAGAACAGAACTAGGAGAATCAATTAAATTAAATAAATCTTTATCATTATTAATATCATTTTTTTTAGTTTTAAGAATTTCTTTAATTGGTAATATATCAGTTTTTGAAAATTCTCTTGGTTTTCTTTCATTAATTTTTCTTACAAATTCTTCATCACAAATTTTAATTCTTGGAAACCCACCTTTAACTCGTTCAACAGCTTCACTTCCACCATCAAGTTCATGAATATCAATTGTTTCTGTTAATTCAAACATTTAATATTATTTTAGATAAAAATTTAATCATCAAAAATAATAACAATTTTTCCAACTTTAGAATTTGAATCTATTTTTGTTATTTTTATATTTGCCGATATGTCTTTTTTTGTTGGTGATTGTATTTGTTGTGAATAATTTGGGATGACTTGTTCTTGACCTAAATCTAGCTCTAATGGATTGGGTTGAATTAAAGTTGGTTGAATTAGTTGGTTTGGTTGGTTAGGAGGATTTATTTCATTAACTGGTTCTACTTGTTCTTCAACTGGTTCATCATCTTCGCAAACTTTTAAAATATGATTAATATTACAACATTTTCCGGGATTATCACATGTAAATTTTAGATAGTGTTTTACATCAAGATCATCAATAAAATTAATATATAAAATTCTATGTAATGCTAATTTTCTTTTTTTTAAATAAAAGTTAACATAGCAAGATTTATTATTATTACATTTAGTTAGATAACCTTTCCACAACACACAATCTGTTTTATTAAATATATTCCCATCAATATTTTTAAGTAAGCGAATAAGGTCATTGAGTTCTAAAAAATATTTTTTGTCTGCTTTCTTTCTCTGTTTTAAACATAGTTCTGTTAATAACTTATTTTTATTTATGTTTACCTTACTTGTCATTATATTTAACCCAGAAATTAAATTTCATTTATAACAATTAAATTCATTGGTGTAATATTTAAATGAATTTTTGGTGAAATATATTTTATTTTAATATTGGATTTATCTAAATATTTCTTGTCTGGTTCTGTTTCAGTTGTATTAATTAATTGGTTAAAAACAATATTTTCATCTATTACTAAAAAGCATTTATCATACTGATCTATTAGTACAATTGGAATTTTATGAAATTGATTTAAAATATATAAATCAACCAAACCCAAATAATAATATTCTTTTTGTGTAAATAACTTTGATTTATATTCTGAAATAAAATTTTCAAATGGCATTTTTATCTTTATTTTTTCAACAAATTCCTTAAATAATATCTTCTGGTTTTCTACATTTGTAATCCATTCATAGATATAAGATTTAAATATATTTGCCAAGTCTGTTTGTAAGATCGAATAATAACCTAAATTTCTAAAAGTAACATCAGACATATAATTTTTAATCCAGTATACAGCATTTGCATATGCTCTAAAAACAACATTAGAATTAACTATTTTTTGAGAGTAGATATTACCAGCTCTTTCAGGAGGGTTTAAGAAATTTTCATCATTAATAGTTTTAGATGATTTAATAATTTTTCTTCTTCCAATGATTGGGATATTTGACTTACCGAAAATTTCACTAAGAATTTTATTTATATTTAAATTATCACTTTTAATAATTTTTTGATTTGGCCTATAAGTATAATCATTATAATTTACTATATCTGATACAAAATATTTTTCAATTGATAACACTTCCTTTGATTTAAGTTCATTATTAACTAGTTCATCACTTACCTTTGAAACAAATTCTATTAGTTTTTCCTCTGTTATCCCATACATACACTTTGATTTAACTTGTACACAATGAGGATTTGTAGCACATTCTGTTTTAGATTTAATATTAGAGCAAAGTTCTCTATTATTTCTAATAGTATATGTAGGGGGAATAGTTGGTTGAGTTGTATTTATAACAATAAAATCTCCAGAACCTCCAGCTTGTTCTTGTACTGAATCAGTTGAACCACTATCATCTGATATTTTTTTCCATGTTTCAAATAGTTCATCTGATGTTATTTTTAGTAATATACTTTTAATTAAAGAAACTTTATTTGATTCTCTAGACTCTAACACTTTAATAATTTTATTTTTTATACTTGGATATAAATTTAAATAATTTGAAAGCTCAAATCTAAATAGTTCATAATGCTCTGCTTCAAATGCATTACGTTTTGTATCTATAATTCTTTCATCTGGTTCAACATTAGTATAACCTTTTTCTATTTCAATATCAATAATATCATAAAGTGATCTAGATTCAATAATACAATTTGTTACAAGATTATTTAAAGTTGTTTCATCAAGTTTTTGAGGAATAACAGGGAGAGAAATTTGGTTATCAATGGCAATAGCTTCGACTAAGTACTGATCAGATGTTTTGGATGAATAAATAAATCCTAAAGGTTTGATACCAATAATTGATTCAATTGATTTTAAAAATTTTATTGTTGATTCAACTGATTTAGTATATGGGGAGAAAGATTTTTCAATTGGAATACCAAAAACAACACCAGAAGGTTTTGTAGGAATTAAAAATCCATCTTTAGTTACTAAATACTTGCATTTATTTCTAAGATCAATAATTTGTGAAGTAATTTTACTGTCATAAGCCCCAGCAAGTAAATAATAAATATTTTTAGCATTTGAAAGTTTAGAACTTGTCCATTTGATATTTTCACAAGATAGTTCCATATACTTGGCAATATGTCCAATAATTTTGTCTTGAGTTAAGTTGTACAAAGAAACTAACTTAATATTTTTATCTGATGCTTCTTTGTATACATCTACAATTGGATAGTAATTATTATCTTCTTTAAGTAGAATAATATTTTTTCTTAATGGATCTTGATAATAAATTATATTTTCTATATTTTTACAAAGTAATACAAAATCAATTTGTTCTGAATTAGAATGAAGTTTTCTTTCAATAATATATACATTTAATCCATCTGGAACAAGTACTCCAGGAGCACAAACAATATCATCAATAATTGTATGATCTAATTCTAAATTAGTATTTAATGTATCAATTAATTTTTCTACTGTTTGAAATTGAGTTTTAGTATCACCAGATCCAGAGTATACAAAAATATCATCAGATGATTTAAGTGAATCAATAATTTTATTTTTAACAACATCAAATTCCATATCTAAACAAGATGCAATTGCAGATAAATATGGATATTCTTCTTGACCAGAACCAAATTTCATAAAATAACCAGTAATAGATTCAGTCAAGTAACTATTTTTAACAGTTTTTGATTTTGATAACATTCCATTAAAAAAATAGTCTAAGTATTTAGATAGGTAGCCAAAACGACCAGGTAACATTTTATTAGTATCTTGAAGTAAATAAAGTTTGTCGCCAGCAAGAGTTTTAGAAATATCTTTATCTTTAAGTTTTCCAAGACACTGAAGGTGATAGTCTTTTTTAGATTTATTTTTAGAAGTTCCAGGATCTTTTTTAAAACAACAAGGTGCACATAATCCAGAAGGATTTGCCGATCTTTGCAAAAATCCCACATGCATAAATTCACCATTTGTATCTGGATTACATGTATAAAATACCGTTGTTTGTCCTTGCAACTTAGCAGCCTTAATAATAACTTCTTTCTTTTTACCCTTTTCAGTTAAAACAACTTTTCTTTCATAGTCACCAGTTTTAGTATTAAGAGTATAACCAGTTTTAATCATTTCATCAAGAGTTTTTTCAGTATATAAGAATGGTCTTCTATTTTTATCACCAGATTTTTGACAATTACGTGCCCATTGATTTTCATTTTTTCCAGGTTTATAAGCCAAACGTTCTTTATCTAATTTAGTTATTTCTTTAATATTTGAAACTTCTGGTGCTTCAACATCAACAACTTCATCAACTTTATTTCTTCTTTTAGCAATATTAGTTAATGTTTTAAGTTTTTCTCTAATTTTAACCCTTTGAGGATTTTTAACTAAATAAGTATCAGTATATAAATACAATAATATAGCCATAAATTCAAGTATTTGATCAAGTTGTTTTTGTGATCTTGCTCCAGATATTCTTATTTTATAGTTATCTTTAGATTTACCTTGAATATCAATCCCAATTCCAGGGGGTTTAAATTTAGGAATATTTTCTAACTTTTTAAGTATTTTTCTAGATTTTTTAAGTAGAGGATGTTTTTTAATTACCTCTTCAATCTTCTCTAAAGCGATCTTTTCAGTAATATTAAATTGTTTGGAAATTTCTATTGAAAGTAAATTTGGAACAAATTCATAATTTCTTAAAAAATGAATAATACGATTTTCTATTTTTGCCTCATTATCATATTTACTAATACGTTTGTATCTTAAATAAGTACCATACTTTGATTTATCATTTTTTTCTATTGATTTTGATAAACGTTTTCTAGGATCTGTTACTAGGGAAACATATGGGAAGAAATAACGGGCAAAATCAGATAAATCATTATGATTAATAGATTGTTTAGCAGCAAGTTCAAAATGTTGAATAGTATTAATAAAAGCATATTTAAATTGATAGTCCTGGGGTGAGATTAATTTAAGTTTTGAATTTTCTGAATTAATTTTACCAACTAATTCTTTAATATTTAAGTATGTTGCTCTAATATCTTCTAAAGTGGCTTGATCTTCTTCTTTCCATTGAGTTTTATATTCTAATCTACCAGTTTCAAAAAGTGTGACAGCAATATATTTATTAGTGGATCCACCTTTTTGATTAACTTTAATTTTAAAATTGATACCATAGGGTGAATTTTCAAACCATTTAGATAAAATAGATTGTTTGTCTAACTCTTTGTCTTTTTGATTAAATTTAAAAACAAGTTTATCTCCATTTGCTTGGTACTGAACAAAAGGATATGTTGAATCAACAATAAATGAATCAAAAATTCTATATAAATTAATTTTTTCTGTATCATGAGTTGAAGTAAACCCTAAATTAACATGAATAACAGCTTGGGTAATAAAATTGGATTTTAACAAACTCATATAGTCAAGTTTTTCAATTTTAACTTCTTCAATTGTTCTTGTAATTTCTCCTTCAAGTAATAGATCATTTTGTACATTTTGAAAAACTGATAAAATTTTATTTGCTTCATAACGTTTTGCATCAGTATCGGAACCCACATAATCAATAATATGTTTAAATTCATCTTGTGTAATATCATAATAATAAATACGAACATAAACATCATATAAATTTTTTTGGTCTTCAACATTTGCTTTATATCCAGCACCCAAATCATTATAAATATCAATCATAAATATTTCATTATTCAAGTAGTATCCGTCATATTCTGATAAAATATTATTTTCATCATCTTCTCTTTTAATTTTAGATCCATATTTTTTAATATTATCTTTAAGAAGTTTAAGATTACCCTTTAGCTTTTCATAAACATGTAGTGAGTCATTGGGTTCGATATCTATTGATAGTAGTTCATTTCTTCTAATCCATTTTTGTCCTAACATAATTTTATCACGAGTGTAACCTTCTTTATCACTATTAGGATATTCATATTCAGACCATAAATACATTCTAGAAGGAATTAACCAAGGGGTTGATTTATTAAATTTGTTATCAATCAGAAGACCAGTAGAAATTTTTTGTTTAATAACTTTAATTGTATCTGTGTCAAAAATATATTGGTTAAATACATAATTCTTTGTAAATACATTTTTTAATAAATCATCATATGGGGATGTGTTCTTATTCTTATTAAATGAACACATTTTTTCCATCTTATCATCTCTTTCTTCATCTGCTTTATCAATTGCAGAATCAATTAAATCTTTAATTTTGGTAGCATTAGCAGCTGAATCAATTTGTACTTCAGATTCTTTAAACATATTATCCAATTCTTCAATATCATATGCTTCATCAACATCTATTGATTCACCTTCATATCCTTCATCAACTGGTTTATCAAATTCTATTTTTAATCCTGATTCTTCATCTACTTCTTCTTCCTCTTCTTCTAAATCTTCATCAGAATCTTCTGATGCTTTAGATCCACCTGATTGAACCTTTTCAAACCCACCAATCATAGAAGTTATACTAGAAGATTCTACAATCATAGAATTAGAAGTTGTATAATTATTTTCTTCCATGCCTTCTTCATCTTCATCTAGATCTTGTTTTTTAACTTTAATTTTAGAATCACGTTTAAAAATAGTTTGATAATTGTATTGTGATCTAGTCATATAAGTTATATTTTCAATGTGAGTAGTGTACCATTCTTTAGAAAATTTTTGAATAATATCATTACGTTTTTGTGCGGATTTAACAATTGCTTGAATAGATGCTCCAAGATGTTCAGTTAAAAAAAAGTATTTATACCAAAAACCACCATAAAAATCTACAAGTAAACCAATTTCTTTATCAGATAAAGTAACAAGTGTGTCGAAAAAATTTAAATCCTGCATTTTTTTTAAAACTTTTTGAATTGGTGCTGGTAGAAGAGAACCAACAAATACATAGTACTGGTATTGATTCTTTCTATTGTCATTTTTATATTTATATATAATTTTAATAGGAGAATTCATAATAAAATATAAACAGATTATTTTTAAGGAATTTTTTAATTAAAATAAACTTTAACCAAGAGTTACACATCCAAATACTGTAGAATTATTTGCACTTGCACTTGTATTAGTATTAGTTGATTTATCAGTTGAATCATCCAAACCATCTGACTCATAATCTAACCTATTAGAACCTAGTAATTTATCTAAGTCTGATTCTGAGTCTACTCCTGCATTTAGTAATCCATCAGTTAAATACAAAGAATAAGGTGTAACTGGTTCAGGCGAAACAACCCATTTGTAACCCCCAAACTCACACATCCAATCATTTGGAGATTTTAAGTTAGGATTAAGTGGATGAGATGGGGGAATAGATATTAAACAATATCCTACATCATCTTCTTCATTTAACTGATATACTTGTGCAAAATACATAGAAGTTGTATCTGCTCCATCAAAATAATAATGATGAACAGGAGCAAAACTAGAACTATACCATTGAGATGTGTCAGATCGCACAAATCTATCAATTGTTCCAAGAATACCTCTAACTAATGAGCTGTCTTGTTTTGATTCTGTTGTACTGGCATTTAGATTGTCAAATAACTTAAAGTTAGCAGTATATTTAGCTGTTTTAAACCCATTAACTTTACCATTTGGTGAATAGTATTTGATAGAAGTATTAGGAAAAGATTCAAGTATAACACAAGGACAAATATCTGCTTCATCATATTGAAGTTGTGGTTGAACAAGAGTTGAACCAATAACCCAATCCTTATAGTGTATAAGTTCAGGAATTTCTTCAGGAGTAGGTTCAAATCTTTTTAGTTTACCTCCAATTACATCTAAACTAGCAAGTAGTTCATTAATTTTATCATGAGAACCAGATTCTAACAAGTTTTCAAGTAGAGACCAATTTGCAACAATTCGTCCCCAAACATAACCATATTTTTTCATCTCATGAAGTCTAGGTTTCCATCCATACTTATTAACAATTTCAATACATCTTTGAATATCATGTGAATCGTGAGGATGTAAAATTATATAACCAAATGTTTTTATTCCTTTCATATGCTTTTCAATCAAACGTGATGATTGTCCTTGAGCTTCCCAACATCCTTCCCTATCACATAAAAGTGATTTTGTGGTACCTTCATGGTCACACATTAGCAATTTATTAAAAGTAGATCTTGAAACAGCAGTCATTGAATTTAATAGAAAAGTTATTTCCATTAAATCAATTAAATAAAAAATCAATTTTTTACAAAGTAAATTCAAGCAGCAAAATTCTATTTTTCTTTTTTTAAAGAAAAAATTTGGTTCCTAGATCTAAAAGATCCAAGCAGCTATATTTGGGTTAGCCTAGGCTAACCCAAATTTGGTTCCCTCTAATATATTAGAAGTTAGAGTAATACCACAGTATTCTTTTTGTGTTGCTTTGTAATTTTCAAATTTATATAAATTAACTTGAGCAGCTCTTTCGAGTAAAAATTTATTAATTTTTTTAAACAAGGGGGTATGACCAATTTCAGGACATCCAATGTGCGCAATTTCATGTACAGCCACATACATCAAATCATTAATATCATGTAACTTATTGTTCTTTTTTGATCTTAAACAGAAAACAAGTTCTTCACCTTTATTAACAGAATATGAAGTAAATTCAGATTTAGCAGATGATTCTTTAATAATAGAATCAGGAAGTTTTTTTTGAATCATTTTAATATATTTATAGTTATCAATTAATTCTTGATCAACATCATCACCTTGACTCATAGATTCTTTTTCAGCTTGTGATGCTAAACTATTAACAAAATTAATTAATTTAGATCTAATTTCTGCAAGCATAATGGCAGCTTTGCCTTTATCAGGAAGATTTCTGACCAAATAGTTATTAGAATCAAAAGCTTCAACATAACAGACTTCATTCCAATATAAATATTTAAAAAGTAAAATAAAACACAACAAAAATATTATAAAAATAGTTTCAATCATTAATAATATATAGTAAAAATATTTTACTTAAGATTTAAAAAAATAAAATTTATTTTCTATATTATCATTATATAATTAATATGGGTAGTGCAAGTAGTAAATCCGCATCCGAACTTCCTGAAAATAGTTCTGCATCTGAATCAATAGAAATTAGATTAGAAAAAGCCGAGGTTGAAATAGAAAATAAAATGAAGGTTATTATTCATGATGAAATAAAAAAAGCTGAAGAAGATATAAAAGATCTTTTTTTAAAGGCTGAAAAACCAAAAGCTTCATCTTCTAACCCTGATGTAATTAGTATTAGTGTTGGAACTCCTGATGCTGCTGAAAATGCTGCTGAAAATGCTTCTAAAAATGCTGCTAAAAATGCTGCTAAAAATGCTGCTGAAAATGCTACTGACTCTGCAACATTATCAGCAACTTCAACAGTAACTCTTAATCAAAGGCAAGCTATGGAAAAAATAGCAGCTAATGGTTTAACTAGCTCAACTAGCTCAACTAGCTCATCTGAATCTCGTCCTGTTAGACTTAACGGTGGATTAACTGAATCTGAAATTAATATTCAAGTTGTACCTTTGACTAATCAATTAAATGGTGGTGCTAGTTTTTCCGAATCATCACCTTTTATTACTTCTGAAGTTTTTAAAAAATCTTTAAAACAAACTGGTGGAGCTCCTGAATCCGAATTTGACTCAAACAAACTCCTTAACATTATTATGCAAATGGGTGGAGATGATTCTGATTCTGAAACTAAATCTGAATCTGATAAATCTGACTCTGAAGAAGAAACTGATGATTCTGAATCTTTAATTGCAAGAGAAGATGATGAAGACGAAGATGATGATGAATCAGATATTTTTACTGATGATGATGAAGATGATGAAAATGATGATAAAGAAGAAAAATCTCAAGTTGCTAGATCCAAACCTAAAAGACATCATAGAAGTGCAACTCCTAAAGATAAATCATCATCTTCTTCTACCTCTTCTTTAGAAGATTCTTCCTCTTCTTCATCCTCTTCTTCCTCCTCTTCATCCTCCTCTTCTTCCTCTTCATCTGGTTCAACTTCTTCTTTACCTATGAGTGCAGCTTTAAGTGGATTAGCTGCTCTCCCTAGAAGAGCAACTGGATCATTAAGTGGTTTAAATTCATCTGAATCCGAATCAGTTTACATTTTATCATCTGAATCATCAATTGGTTCAAGAAACATTAACTTGCTTAGTTTTGAAGAACCTATGGAAGAACCTGCATGGGGAAAAAAACCTAAGAAATCTAAGAAATCTAAGAAATAAATAAATTAAACTATTTTTGAGAGAATATCATCTAATCCAATAGAACTGATATTTTCAACTTTTTCATTCATTTCTGCAACTAACATATCAAGAACTTTATTTTTTCTTTTATTAAAAGTTTGGGTTTTTGTTGCTTGTGATGCAACTTTGGCAGCTTTTGTAGCTTTAGCTTTAATTGATTTATTAACACTCCAATCTGCTAACATTGAGTCAATAGGTAAAGCTGATTTAGATTTGTTTTTAAAACTAGCATCAGGATCCCAATCATCTACTCCCTGATCTTGTGTTTGATCCATAGTAATACCATATTTTTCAAATTTTTTAATACCAGCTTTTCTGGCTTTTTGGTCAAACATTTTTTCATTACGTGTTGTTTCTTTTTGAATAATTTCATTAAAAATTGCAGGTAATTTATCAGTAATTAGTTCAAAAAACTGTATACATGGGTTCATAATTTGATTTGTAATGTAAAATAGATAATCAACTTTAAGATTATTTGCATTAATATAGTCAGGATGTTCAATTCTATCTGCTTGAAGTAGTTTTTTAGAATTTTCTAATGCAACAGTAACAAAAGGAATTCTATCATTAATCTGTGGACATGCACCAGGATCACGCGCCTTCATTCGCTGACATAGTTTAACATGAGCTATTGAACAATTTACATCATCCCAAAACCATGAACCATCTTGTCCTTGTGTACCCTTATCATCTGTTGTTAACTTAGTACCTTTATAATTACCACGTAAAGTTTTAGTTGTAATAAAATCTTCAATTGGATATTTGCCATCTAAGATATCATGAAGTGCTTGAGTTAAAAATTTGACAGCTTTGTCAGTATCTTGTTCATCCATAGCAATTTCAACAGCTTTTCCAATAACTCGATGAACAATGGTTGCATTATCACGTCTCTTTAAAGTATAACCCATAACAACTCGTTTAAACTTATCAGGATTATCATCATATTTGTTATAAATATATTTCTTTTTCTCCATCATTGATAGAGGATGACAAACCTTTTCAAATTCCATATTTTGTGGAGTAGGTAATCTAGTTTTAAGTAGTTTGGATGCAATTAATCCAAGACAAATACACATTTTTCTACACCAACGATCTGTAGGCATTGTTTTTGTTTCATTATGTGTAATTCTAAAATCATAAAAATTAGAATCAGTATCACCATAGATAACTTGAGGATAAGTCATATATTCAGAATATAGCTCCATTACTGTTGGTTTAAGTATTGTTTCAATAAACTCTGTATTTCCTCTATCTTCTAATTCAAGATCAAGAATTTTTTTTACTTCATCTTCGTCTGATCTAGCCCAAGCATTATAAAGTTTAACAAGTATGGGTGTAAATTCATCTTCAACAAATGCTTTAGCCTGTTCTAGCCTTAATCTCCCAACTGCAGTAGTTGAAGCAGCAATATCCTTACAATAAATAGGAGAAGTAGGAGCACCAAATTGACCATAAATAGAGTTTGCAGTTACTTTGAGAGCAAGTTGTTTGCCATCATAAATATTTTTAATAAACGGGTCAGTTGCTTTTTCCATATTTTTTTTAGCAATTTTTCTCTCAGTAAGTAGCTTAGTTAAAATAGTTCCAACAATTCCATAGCGAGCTTGTTTTCCATTTTCATCTAAATTAGATTTATGAGTTGCAAAAACACATCTTTGCTTACCAACTTCAACCCCATTTTCCTTAATTGAATAATTTACTTCTCTATACAGATAATCAGGTAAACCCTCATATTGTGGATCTCGAACTAAATTTTCTGGACTCATATCCATCTCTCGTTCAGAGTTAGGGTAAAGTGAATTAAAGTCAAGTACAGCAATTGGTCGAGTATAAAATGCTCGTTTAGGTTCAAAAACAGTAGCTCCTTCATAACCAACTTTATTTTCATCAAGTGGATCTTGAGGAGGAGGTTTAAGATCTTTGATTAAAAATCCTTCTTTTGCACAAGTATAACCAAATAAACTTAATGCTTTAATACCTTGACCTCTCATTAAAATATAATCAACTGATACATAAGATACTGAAGCCATTGCAAATCTCTGAGTAATAATATCAAGTTTATGTAGTAGTTTGGATACTAATGCACAATCCTGTATACAGTATTGATGAATACGTGCTCTTTCTTCAGGACCTTTAGGATAAGAATCAAAAAGTTCTTGAATTGGCATATCATCTTTAACCAAACAAATATTTACATGAGAAGGATCTGAGTCCAAAAAATATTCTATCTCTAAATGTAGTTCTATTTCTGAACTATCTAAATGTATAGCTTTAATATCTATTTTATCCTCATCAACAATACCATCTTCTTCAATTTTGATAAAGTTACCAGGTTTAAGTTTGGAAATATCAGTTTGAATTCGATATTTATATATCTTCTCATCTGAATTAAATGATTCCAAAGTTATTTTTTTAACTTTTTGTTTCATAAAATGTTCTGCTACTTTATCTAGCTTGTATGATGTTAATTTATGATCTTGTTGAACCATTTTCATCAAATCAATTTCAATTCTTCCAATCATAATAAATTGATACATAAGATTGTCACCTAATCCAGAAGAAGAAAGTCTTTTTTCTTCAAATTTACATTGAATATCATTTAGTCTACCAAGTTGAGAGAATTTTCTCAAACAGTTAATTCTAGGATGAGTAGCTCTTCCATGAAGATATTTATTATCGAAAAATTTAATATTATATCCTGTAATAATATCTGGATCTTCTCTTAAAATTAGTTCTTTCCAAGCAATTAGTACTTCTTCTTCTGTTTCAAACATATATTGTTCATCTGCATTAGAAATTTTTTTTGAACTTTTTAAACCAATTGCAACAGATTTAACTATTTGATCAGAACCATATTTAGTAAATGTTGTTCCAATAGATACAATTGCATCTGTTGCTCGAGCTGCTTGAGGGAAAGAACTATCACAACTGATAGTTTCAATATCATAAGATGCAATAACAAATGGTGCTAAACCTCTAACTTCTTTCAGTGGTTCCACATCATTCCAAAATATTCTAACATTAATATCAGTAGTTGTTCTATCAACAAGATTTGGTTGATATTTACCACCTGGTAAAACAATCCATCCAGCAGAATCTAGCTCTTTCAAGTGAATTAATCTAACAAATGGATCAATTTTAGATTCATAAGTTTCAAGTTGAATAGGATTAGGTTCAATTCCGGATAACTTAATTTTATTATTAGTTATATATCTTGCAAATGCTTTAGATGCAACAACAGAATTAAATACTAACTTGACAAATTTAAACTTTTTTCTTCCACAAAATCCAAAATGAAAATCAGATCTTGTAACAATTTCATGTCCAATTAATGAGCTTGCAAATTTCTTATTAAACTCTTTTAAAATAAACACAAATTTATCAATGTCACGATCAGACCATCTTGAAAAAATCTTTACATAAAAATGTGGTGTAAAATTATCAAGTCTTGCACAAACACTTTTTCCATCCAATGTACGACCAAAAAGCCTTAGTACATACTGATCTGAATAGTTTTTGAACTTACCAGGTTGTGTTTCAGAATCAAATTCATCTGTATTTTCGTCTGTTTCATACCAATAAGAAACATTAAACTCGATATTTGAATTCATAGTATATATTTAAAATAGGAAATTAAGGCTTTAAATATTAAAAATTCAATTTTTAATATATAACAAGTATATAAGTATATGAAGTATTTAGCTTGGACACCAGACACATCACCAGATTCTAATATAATAATAGAAGCACCAAATTTTGATTTTGCTAAAAAAATCTTAATTACAAAAATAAAACCAGATACAATGTTTCAAGATGTTAAATTAATGGAACTTGAAACTTTAATAACCAAATCATATTTTATTGAAAAGAACTAAAATTATTTTTAATTTCTAAATATTTATTTTTATATTTTAAATATTTTGATCTAATTCTAGAATTTATTTGTGTTTTATATTTTTCAACAACTTGTACAAACGATTTATTTGCTGTTTTATTTGATCTAAAGTTAGGTTTAAACTTAAATTTTATATATAATATTAAGATAAAAAATTGAATTTTATACAAATTTATTAGTAAGTGTAGTTAATTAATAAATTTAAAATGGCTAGTATATTTGCAGAACCAGAAGAAACATTTATTAATGGGATTTATGGGTTGGATAATTTGGGTAATACATGTTATTTAAACTCGATAATACAAACATTGGCTAACCTAAATCATTTTAGAAAATTTTTGCTTGACAAGAATTTTGTTCAACATTTGTTACATAAATTAGAACTATCAGATCTTGAATTAAAAGCCAAGCTACAAACTCTATATGATTCACCAATTTATCAGTTTTATAGAATAATTAAAACTATTTGGACTGGGTCTATTGACTCTGAATCACTCAAACCTACAACTTTAAGAAAAAAGATTGGACTTAAAAATCCTATGTTTAAATCATCTCAACAACAAGATGCACATGAAGCATTTAGTATTTTAATTGAAATGATGCATATGGAAATTGCACAAAAAATATCTTTAGATTCAAATATAACATCAAGTCAAGATCCTTTGGTAACCTCATGTGTAAATTTTTGGGCTAAAGAATACTCACCTTTGTATAATATGTTTCATTCTATGTATGTTACTAAACGCATCTGTTCAGAATGTAAAGTTGAAACTTTAACCTATGAACCAAATCTATTTTTAGGACTAGATATTCCTAAACCTGGTACTAAATCTCAAATTCATAGTGCTGGAGTAGTACCTGAATGTGTAGTTTCAAATTTTATTAATATTATTTGTAAAATTCCTTCAATTCAAATACCTGAATCAACCAAACAGCAAATGTGTTCACTATTAGATGAAAATACTGTACAACAAATTAAAGAAAAACATGCAATTATTTCTGATTTTAATGCTAAATATGATTTAGTTGATTGTTTAGAAGAGTTTGTGTTTGAAAAGCAAATTGATAATTTTGCTTGTTCTGGTTGTGGAAACAAATGTTCATGTACTAGTAAATCACAAATGGTTATTCCTCCTAAAACCCTTTGTATTCATATTAAAAGATTTGGTGCAAATTTAACAAAACGATCAAATTTTGTTACCTTCCCAACATCTCTTAACATTGAAAAAATTGTATTAAATCCTGAAAATTTTAATACTAAATATAAATTAAAATCTATTATTAATCATTCAGGAGCATCATTAAATTTTGGTCATTATTATACCTATGCATATTCCTCAATTCATGAAAAATGGTATAATTTTAATGATGATACTGTAATGGAAATTTCTGAAAGTAATCTTTGTACTTCAAATGCTTATCTACTATTTTATGAACTTGATGAATAGATTTATTGAGTTATTTTATTAAAAAAACAACTACCATCATCTTTTTTAGTTCTTCAACTTGCATAAATTCTTTTAATTCAGGACCAAATTTATCTAAATTATAATTTAGTGGAAGTTTAAGTATAATCATTTTACATAGTTTGGCTAATCTAATTTCTTCACAAATAGATTCAAGTGTTCTTCCATTAATTTCTAGTGATATTTCTTCAAAATCTTTATATGATTTTCCTCCCCATGGTGGATCCATAAAAATAACATCTTGGTACACTTGATACATCAAACTTAAATAATCACCTTGTAAACATAAAACATTGTCCTTAGAATAAAGATCTAAATTTGAAACCATATAATTAAATCTTTTTACATCTATTTCTATTGCATTCACATAATAAAAATTAGATGCAAATGATAATGTATTACCCCCTACACCAGCCATTGCATCTGTAACAATAATATTTTGAGCGAAAAAGTTTTTTTTAATTAATTTAGAAATAATGTCTGCATTTTTAGGTGTTGAAATAGAATACATTCCAACATCATCAATTTTAAGTTGAGAATATTTTGTTTTTGATATATATGGAAAATATTTATAAATATAACTAATAGACATTTGTACTAATTATTAATAATAATTAACAATTTTTTAAATATATTGTATTAATAATGAGTAAAAAAAATTTAAAAATCGATAATTTAACTTCATTAAATCCAAAAAATCAAATCTTTGTTAATGAATTTATAAAGCTAATCAATTTAATTCAAACTGAAAATTCACTTTTAACAGATAAAACACAAATCCAAACAAATAATTTTCGAATTGCTAGTTTTAAAAAATCTGTTGGGTCAATTACTAGATTTAAAGTTCCTATAACATCACCATCACAACTAATTGGAATTCCTGGATTTGGTAAAGGTACTGTTGACCGTATTAACCAAATTTTAACTAAAGGCTATCTACCTGAAGTTAAAGAACTTGAAAAAAAATATGCATTAGCCGCACAAAAAACAGAAGTAATAAATCAACTTGTTTCTGTAGTAGGAATTGGTAAATCAATTGCAACAGATTTAATTAATAAATATGGGATAACATCACTTCAAGACTTAAAAGTACGTGTTAAAGCTAAAACAATAGAAGTAAATGATAAAATAAAACTTGGTCTTAAATATGCAGGCAAATTTGAAACCAAAATACCAAGAAAAATTATTACAAGAATTTATGATTTAATATATGCTACTGGTAGGGCATTTAATCCTAATCTTATTATAAATATTTGTGGATCATATAGAAGGGGATTGCCACAGTCATCAGATATAGATGTTTTAGTAACAGATATAGATTTATTATTTAAAGAGGATTTAAATAAATCTAGCTCTTTACACAAATTTATTGGAACATTAAAAAAAGCAAAGTTAATAACAGATGATATAACAAGTGAAAAAGTTACAAGTAAATATATGGGATTTTGTAGATATGGAGATAAAAACTATAGAATTGATATAAGATTAGTTCCTCTAGAAAGTTATTTTACTGCACTGGTTTACTTTACTGGATCATATCAACTTAATACTGCAATGAGAATTCAAGCAAAAAAATTAGGTTATAAATTAAATGAATATGGTCTTTATAAAATTTCTAATGGTGAATCAATTACTATTACATCAGAAGAAGAACTTTTTTCAATTCTAAAACTTGATTATTTAGAACCAGAACAAAGAAATATTTTATAAAGGATTGCTAAAGCTTATAAAGGATTAAATTCAATTTCAATCCAAGTGTTTAATGGATTAATAACAAGATCATCTTTATATGGTTTAAATAGTTTATAAAGATAAAGTTGTATTTGTGTATTTGAATTTGCTAGTTTTTCATAAACAAATGTATTAGTTAAATTAACATCCCAAGTATTACCTCGAGATTTTTGAATAGAATATGAAAGTAGTTTATATGTGTTTTCTTGACAAAATGCTAAAATACCATCTTTATTTACTTGAAGATATTTAGCAGGATCATCTAATTCATTCAAATGCCATGAAATATTATATGTTATTTTATAAAGACCAATTGATTTTAAATTAATAATATTATTATCAACAATATCAACAATATTTGTATTTGAATTAGTTTTTTTATTAAATTCAATAGGAAATACACAATCAATATTTTTAAATTTACTTGTATCAATATGTGATCTATTTTTTAGCTTGGTTATATATCCATAATAAAATACTGCTTTATATAAATTTGAAATACAATTTGTTGATGTATTTGTTGATCCATTAATTGTTATACAATCAAATTGATAAATAAAACTCCATCTTATACCATCCCATACATATACCTTTCCTTTATTTTCTCCCCCATCATTTGATATTATTGAATAAGATCCATATTCAAATACTTCTGCAGATTCCATTAATTCTGAATAAGTTGAGAAAACTTTATTAATAACAAAATTTTTACCACGAGGTCCTTGAATACCTTGAGGTCCAATTTCTCCTCTTGAACCTCTTAAACCTGTTAAACCTTGAGGCCCTTGTGGTCCTGGAACTCCTTGAGCACCTTGTTCACCTTTAGGTCCACGTTCACCTTGAGGACCTTCTGGACCACGTTCACCCTGTATTCCTTGTACTCCCTGAGCTCCTGGATCACCTTTATCACCTTTTATACCTTGGGGACCTTCTGGACCACGCTCACCTTGTATTCCTTGTACCCCTTGAATCCCTTGATCACCTTTATCGCCTTTTATACCTTGTGGACCTTCAGAACCACGTTCACCCTGTAATCCTTGGACACCCTTTTCACCTTTTTGTCCTTGAATTCCTTGGTCTCCTTTATCACCTTTATCTCCTTTATCTCCTTTATCACCTTTTTGTCCTTGAATACCTTGATCACCTTTTTCTCCCTTATCTCCTTTTTCTCCCTTATCACCTTGTACACCCTTATCACCTGTTAAACCTTTATCTCCCTTATCTCCTTTTTCACCACGTTCACCTTTTGGTCCTACATGTCCATGTTCTCCTTTTTCACCCCTTTCACCTTTTTCACCACGTTCACCTTTTGGTCCTGCATGTCCAGGTGGTCCTTGTGGTCCTCCAAAAATACTATCACCTTTGGGACCTATTGGGCCAACTGGTCCAACTGGTCCCATTTGTCCATGATCACCCTTCTCACCACGATCACCCTGTAAACCTTGAGGTCCCATTTCTCCTGTTTCACCCTTTTCACCCTTTTCACCTTTATCACCCTTTTCCCCACGTTCACCTTGTAGCCCTTGAAGTCCCTGAATACCATTATCACCTTTAGGACCACGATCTCCTTTTTCACCCTTTTCTCCTCGATCACCACGTTCTCCTTTATCACCTCTTTCACCTCTTGGACCAATTGAACCAGGAAGACCTTGAAATCCTTGAAGACCAATATCTCCTCTATCCCCTTTATCACCTTTATCACCCTTATCACCTTGATCACCTTTTATTCCTTGAATACCTTGATCACCTTTTATTCCCTGAACCCCTTGGTCACCTTTATCTCCTTTATCTCCTTTATCTCCCTTTTCTCCCTTTTCTCCTTGATAGCCTCTTGGTCCTTTCTCTCCATTAAATCCTCTTGGACCTGCATCTCCTTGTACACCTTTATCACCTTTATCTCCTTTATCACCTTTATCTCCTTTTTGTCCTTGATCTCCTTTATCACCCTTTTCTCCTGTATATCCTCTTGGTCCTTGCTCTCCTTGAATACCCTGTCTTCCTCTTTCACCTTGTGGACCTGTTTGTCCAATTGGACCAGTTGAACCTGTTGGACCTGTTGGACCTGTTGGACCAATTGTTCCTCTATCACCTTGTGGACCTGTTGCACCTGTTAAACCTGTTGGACCTGTTGGACCTATTGGACCTGTTGGACCTGGTATTCCTTGTTCACCTTGTGGTCCTCTTATATATTTTATAATTTTTTCTTTTTTTTTATTTTCTTTTTTAATTTTTCCCCTAAAAGATCGAACTGAAGAATTAGAAGAACAAACAGATAAATTGTCTGAATCTGAATAAAAACCAGAATCAGATTCTGAATCTGAAGATGAAATAAAATCTAACTCTGAACAAAAAGAAATATCAACAATTTGAAAATTAGATCGAGATGTTAAACAAGGTTGATTAGCACAAGCACATCTTGGACCTCTTGGTCCTCTTGGTCCTTTGTCACCTTTTTCCCCCTTTTCACCCTTCTCACCCTTTGGTCCAGGTGGACCTTGTTTTCCTCTTGGATGTATTGGTCCAGGACATGGAGGAAAAGGTTGATTACATGGAGGAAATGGTGGATTTAATTGAGTACACGATTTTTCTAATGCTCCAATATTCATAAAATATGAATCTTTAGTATCTTCAAAACATAATAAATTGTTTACCCTATTATATAATAGATTACATTGTGAAACATCTTTTATCAAATATATTATATTCTCATTATTTGACATAATAATAATATACTAATATATAATAAAATATTTTTTAATATTAATACAAATGGATTTGAGCATTAAAAATATAGAAAATAACATATGGTCTGGAATTATTATAGATTCAAAATCTATTTCTAAACCTGTCTCTGCAAATGGTTTTCATCTTATTCATTATGCATTTATTAATGGTAATATTGATGTGTTAAAACAAATTCTAGAATTAGATCCTGAAAATGTTAAAAAAATACATCACGAAATTTTTATTAGTATTTGTAAATTAGGTAAATTTAGTCTTATACTTGAACTTATTAAATTAATTAAGTTAACTAAGGCAAACCATTTAACTAAATGGATTTTTAGACCTAATTTATCAGATGGTGATTCTCCTATTTATTATTTTATGTTTTATGGATCAGATCAAGATATTGAAGAATTAATTGATTTAACAAGTGTTGAAAATCAAATTAACTGGTCAGAACCAATTGGTTCAAACTATCCTCTTAAACTGTATCTTCTTGCTCATTATAAATCAATGGATAAATCAAATTATCAAGTTTTTTCTAAAATACTTGGGCTAACTAATCTTCAACAAATTATCAAATCAAATTTATCACCAATTATTGATTCATGTTTAGATGGATTTGATAGTAAAGTTTTATCTATGTTAAAAAAATCTAATCCTAAAATAGTTTCATCAATTAATTCCAAACAATTTTCACCACTTATGGGAGCAATTGGAAAATCTAATATTCAATTAATTAATTGGCTACTTGATTCTGGCGCAGATCCTAATTATTCTACTTATACCTCACCTTTAGCCCTTGCTTTAGGTACCAATCAAAATGAAATTGTTAAGATACTGCTTAACTTCACAACTAAAACAAAACCATTAGATACAAATACTTTTGATTCTAATAAATGGCTACCTGCACATCATTGTTTTACTGCAAAATCAAAAATTGACCCTAAACTAAAACTTCAAATTCTTAAATCAACTGATAATCTTAATTCTCAAAATGTAAATGGTAACACGCCTATTCATATGATGTTTTTAAATGATGATTGGGTTAGCTATAAGAGTATTTTTAGTTCCAAACCAATAGATTTGTATATTAAAAATAAATTAGGTGATAGACCAATTGATTATTTTGTTAGCAAGTTACAAATAGATGAACTACTTGGGTTAGTATCTAAAGGAGTATTAAAAAGAACTAAAAAACTCCAACTTAAAGGTAATCAAATGTCACGACTATCTAAAAACAAACAACTTAAACTCTACAAAGCAACACTTGCATGTTTAAAAAAAAGTACATCTGAATGTATTGATCAAGTTAAAAATAAAATATCAAAACTTGGTGTATCTACTATTGATGCTCCCGAATCAAATATAAATATTAAATTAATAATGGGAGATAAAATTGATTATAGTTTATTTGTATCACGAGATATGGATTCATTTATTTATTTGTTATATTTTATTGAAAAATATGGAGTTGGTGTTGGAACAGGACAAGAACTTGTAATTAAATCATCAAATCCAGAAATTAAAAAAATAATAGATTTTTATGTTAGTATAGCTCAAGCCTATCCTGCACTTTCAAATATATCTATTTATTGGCATGATGAAAATAATAATGTTTTTCCTAAAGATATTGTCCAATTAATTCAATCATCAAGTCGGAATATTATATTTTTTTATATAACAATTATAAATCAAGATATAGATCATGCTAATTGTTTAATTATTGATAAACGTAATAAACGAGCAATACATTTTGAACCATATGGACGAGTAAATAAAGTATCACTAAAAAATTTAGATACCAAATGTGCTCAAATTCTAAAACCTTTAGGATACAAATATTATTCTCCTAGTGATTATTTAAGTCAAAACTCATTTCAAATGTTATCAAATGAATCAAATCCTCTTGAAGTAAAATCTGGGGATATTGGTGGTTTTTGTTTAGCATGGACTCTATGGTTTTTTGAGCTTTATTTAAGAAATCCCAAATTAGATCTTGAAGTTCTAGTTAATAAATCAATAAATAAAATTATTAATTTAAAATATTCAATAATGGAATATATAAGATTCTATGCAAATAAACTAAGAAAATATCACATCAAATATTTGAAAAAAATTAAATATCCTGCCGAAAAAATATTTAATATTCACACTACTAATGAAGAAAAAGACTATATTTATCAACAGATTAATAAATCAATTGATTCAAAAATAAATTAAGTTAATTCACTATGCTGAACACATTGTACAACCTGATTCTTCTTGTGTTGTTATTGATGTAATTACCTTTGCAGTTTCACTTGCTGCTTCTGACTTCATATAATAGCATCCTGTTTTTATTCCACGTTTCCATCCATAGAAAATGGCATTTTTTACTTTTGAAACATCAATCTTTTCAAAATACAAATTCATACTTTGAGATTGATCAACAAATGGTTGTCTTGCTAGTGCATGGTCAATAATATATTTTTGTTTAATTTCCCAAACTGTTTTATACAATGGTTTAATTGCATCAGGTATTGATTTAATTGATTGTATTGAACCATTTGAAAGAATAATTTGATTTTTCATTGATTCATTCCATAAGCCTAAAGCTTCTAAATCTTTTACCAAATGCCTATTTATTACTTTGAATACTCCCACTGATGTTTTTCTTGAATATATATTTGAAGTAATTGGCTCAAAACATTCCATATTTCCTAAAATTTGTGAAGTAGATGCTGTGGGCATTAATGATGTAAGTAATGAATTTCTTGTTCCATTGGTAACCATCTTATCTCTTAGTTCATCCCATGGATACATTAGCTCTCTTGACAAATTATATCCTAAATCAAACTGAAACATACCTTCAGAAAATGGCGAACCTAAAAAATGCTCATAAGGACCAAATTTTTTAGCTAAATCACAAGATGCATTTAATGCACCCCAATAAATTGTTTCCATTACCTTTGATTCTAACTCGCAAGCTTCATCTGATTCATATGGAAGTCTAAGTTCTAAAAGTAAATCTCCCATTCCCTGAATACCTATTCCAATTGGTCTAGTTGATATATTTGATTTAAATGTTTCTGGAGTTGGGTAAAAATTCAAATCTATCACATTATTTAAATTTATAGTTAGGTCATAAGCTGTTTTTGCTAATAGCTCATAGTCATATAAATTTGTTTTTGTTTTATCAACAAATCTATTTACTGAGATTGAGGCCAAATTACATACCGCATAACTTGATGCATCTGATACTTCACAAATCTCTGCACATAAATTTGAGGATTTTATGGTCCCAATATTCATCTGATTAGATTTTCTATTAATATGATCTTTAAAAAGAATATAAGGGACACCAGATTCAGCAAGTGATTTAGTTATTTTAACAAGTAGTTCTGATGCCTTAATTTTTTCCCTAAATTTATTGGATTGCACATAAGACCAATATAAAGTTTCAAATTCATCACCATAAACATCTGGTAAACCAGGACATTCTTTAGGACACATTAAATACCAATCACCATCAGTTTCTAACTGTTTCATGAAAAGATCAGGAATCCATAAAGCTAAAAACAAATCTCTAGCTCTTAACTTTTCATCACCTGTGTTTAACTTGAGTTCAAGAAATTCGCAAATATCTGCATGCCAAGGTTCAATGTATACTGCAATAGCTCCTGGTCTTTTTTTACCACGTCCACCTTGATTTATATAACATGCTATTTCATTATAACATCTTAACATAGGAATAATTCCAGATGATTCACCATTTGTTTTTGCAATGCGAGATCCTGAAGCTCTAATATTAGAAATATGAATTCCTATTCCACCAGACCATTTGGATATTTTACCAGCATCTGTAAAAGTTTTAAAAATACCTTCAAGTGAATCATCTGTTCCTAGAAGATAACATGATGACATTTGTTCAAAAACAGTTCCTGCATTATATAAAGTTGGTGTTGCATGAATATAGTAACCCATATACATTGATTTAAAAGTTTTCTCAATTCTTTCCCAAATAATATCTGGACTTTCATTTGATCTACAATGAATTGAAATAGCAACACGAATCAACATATCAACTGGTTCTTCAATAGTAATAGTTCCAACTTTAATTAAATATGATCCTAATAAAGTTTTATAACCAAATAAATCTAAATAATCTGGTAATGGACTAACAGATGCAACTAATTGATCAAGTGCATTTGCATTTAATTGTATATAATTGACAACTTGGGAATTTAAGAAATTAGATAAATTTGTATTAATATAATTTATTTTTTTACTAAAAGTACCAATATCTAAACTAGATACTTGGGATAAACTATCTAAATGTAGCACATGAGCAGCTAGTTTTGAGTACTCATAAGATAAACTAGACATATCATCACATATATTAACAAATTGTAGTAAATACTCATGTGAACTCATATTTGGTGTTGAACCCAGAGCCATTTTATCCAATATTTTTTGGACATTAAGGCTAGGAAACTGTTCTAAACAAATCTTTCTAATTACTTCTTCCATTATTATTCAAATATATTTAATATATATTTAAATAAAATAAAATCAATTTTTTTAGTATTAAAACATACTATATCCATTATTATTATCATATGCTTGTATTTGATTATCAAAACTTACTTGAGGACTAACTAATGTTTCACCAGTTTTTGGATTTATATTATTCCTTCCATATGCATCAAAAGTTTGAATAGAAGCTGGTGCAAATCTAACTGTTTTACTACTAGCACCAATTCTACCCATTGATGAAGTTGGAGCTTTTGGAACATCAAATGTCTGCCTCAAATGTGTTAAATATCCATTATTACTTGAAAGGACTTTGTCCATTTTTTTATTAGGTGCAATATAAACAGGTAATTGTATTTGTTGAGTAGCTTGTTTGCTAGCAAATCCATGTGAAGCCAAAGGAACCTGAGTTGGAACCTGAGAAGGTACTTGAGTTGGAACCCCATCCATTATATCATCAAAATATTTTTTTATTTTATCAGGTTTTTGTGTTTGTGTTTTTGTTTTTAATTCTTGATACCAAACATATCTTTTATATAAATAGTATCCAATTCCAATAAAAATGGTAATAATAAAAAAATAGTGATAGATAAAATTAACAATATTATAAAATATTTTTGTTAACAACTTTTGGAGCTCTGATTGTTGAGCTACTCCAGATGTTTTCATTTGAGATATTACTTTTTCTTTCATATATTCACCAATTATATTTTGGTCTACTAGTGTTGGTTTTATTTTCCTGTTATATAACATTATTATAATATATATTTAAAAAAAATTATTTAAAAATCTTCGGATATTTCCGCACTTGTATTTGTTAAATCAGGCTTTTGATATGATGTAATTCTTGATTCAAAAAAATTACCTTTAACTGCTATATTTATATTTTCCATAAAATCAAATGGATTAGGTGAATTGTAAATTTTTGAATAACCAAGATCTACTGCCAGTTTATCAGCTATAAACTCGATGTATTTACCCATTAAATCTGAATTCATACCAATTAATTTACATGGAAGTGACTCTATAATAAATTCTTTTTCTATTCTAACTGCATCAATTATCATTGAATGTATTACATCTTCAGATAATCTATTTACAATTTTACTATATAACAAACATGCAAATTTTGTATGTGAATTCTCATCTCGTGCAATTAATTCATTTGATTGTGTTAATCCTGGCATAATATTTTTTTGTTTAAGCCAATAAATTGCACAAAAACTACCTGAAAAAAATACTCCTTCTACTATTGCAAAAGCAACCAATCTTTGCGCAAATTTTGTCTTTGATGATGCCCATGTTTGAGCCCATTCTGTTTTTCTTTGAATACAAGGTATTGTTTCAATTGCACCAAAAAGTTCTTGTTTTTCTTTTTCATCTTTAATTAAACATTCAATTAGTTCAGAATACATTTCTGAATGTATTGCTTCAATTGCACCCTGGTACTGATAACATATTTGTGCTTCTAGTATTTTAACCTCTTTACTAAAATTATCCATTAAATTAAGAAATACTGATCCATCTGATGTTGCAAAAAATGCTAATATATATTTGATAAAGTACTGTGTATGTTTGTCTAAATGTTTAAAATCTGCATAGTCTTTCGATAAATCAACCTCTTCTCTTGTCCAAAATGACCCCTCTTGTTCTTTATATAATCTCCATATATCATGATGCTTAATTGGATATAAACAAAGTCTTTGTTCTTCCATTAATAGTGGTTCGTCAGATGAATCGTGATTTGTTTTATAGTATTTTTTAATACGTTTGATGTGCTCACGATCATCTCTCAGAATTTCACTAAATTTTTGTAAATCGAACATTTATAATTTATAACATATATATTTTTTTAAATAAAAAAATATTTCAATTTTTTATCTTAATTTTAGTTAGATAATTAGTTTATTCCATATATTTTTTACCAAACTGAGTTTTATCCATAACTTGAACTCCAAGCTCAAATGCTTTTACTACTTTTGAATTTGTTTTTTCTGCTATTTCTTCTGCTGTTGTTACTAATATTTTTGTATTTTTTGAAATTGAAGTTGTTACTTCTCCACCCAATGAAACTATCTTCTTCTCCCATTCTTTATTTCTAAAACCTGAAAAAACTATCTTAAGTCCTTCCATTTTTGATCCTACTACTTCTTCAACTGATACTTCTAGCAAAAGTCTAGACTGTATTGGTTCTGGTATTTCATTTAATAGTTTTAAAAAGTTTTTCATACCTTTAATAAATTGTGTTGCTGTTATTTTATCAAAACCATCTAACTCAATTATCTGATTTATTAAAATTGAATCCTTCTTCTCTATATATTGATATATTATATCTGGTATTTCATCTAAAATTTTCTTTATTTTTCTCTCACCCATTCCATGACCAAACTTATTTGATCCTACCATATACTCTAGTAAAGTTGCTTCATTTGCTCTTGTATGTATTTGTGTATATATCTTATCTATCATCTTATCCTTAAAACCTTCTACTTCACCCAATTCTTCTTTTTTAACTTTAAGTAGTGCTGGAATTGAATCTATACCAGCATCTATTAGTTTGGAAATATTTCCTTCTGATAAATTTGCTATATCTAGCTTTGCACAAAAATACGTTAACTCTTTAATTAGATGTTGTTTTGATCCATCAATTGCTATTATATCAACTGATGTATCATTCCATTCATATGTATCATCAGGAGGAAGTTGAGGGGATGGGGCTTTTTTTATCACTGATAGAATATGTGGAATAACATCTCCAGATCTTACTAATTTAATTTCTGCACCAGGACCCAAACAATTATCAACAATATATTTGGCATTAAATGCGGTCACATTACTAATTGTAACTCCTGATAACTTTGTTGGATTTAATATTAGTTTGGGTTTAAGATATTTGTCTTTTGAAACATTCCATTCTACTTTTATTACCTTAACAATTGCTGTTTCTAACTCTGCTAGGTTTTTAAAAGCAAATGCATAATCTGGATTACCTAATGGTACACGAGAATTTGGTGAATTAAATGCCACAATTATACCATCACACTCATATGGTGAGTTCTTTTTTCTTTCTGATAAAATTGTTGATAAGTTTTCTACAGATAAATCTAATGTTTTTAAATGATGTACAACATTAAATTTTAGTTTAGAAAGTTCCGCAAATTGTGATGTATATGTGTCCCAAGGACTTATTAGTTCATAAGCAACAAAATCAATATCTTGAGCTTTTGATTTATCCACAGTCTTCGCATTTACAATTCCAGCTACCATATTTCTTGCATTTGCCATTGTATCTGAATATTTAACAAAATCCTTCTTTCCAATTATTAATTCACCCCTTACAACTATCTTAGACTTAACCTTTGGCTTTGGAATATTTATTATTGGAATTAAATTTGATATTATTGTCCCTATTGTCCCATCACCTCTTGTATAAAGTGATTTTGTACCATCTGGTTCAACAATGTATAGTGCAGAAACACCATCTAGTTTATCTGATACAACCCATCCTTCATTACTTGAGTATTTGCTAGCAAACTGTGCAATTTGATCAGCATTTTCTGGTTTAAATTTATTCATTGAACCCATTGTATATGGAAGTGTTATTTTTTGCTTGTTTGTTATTGTGCTTGTTAAACCAACTTGTTGATGAGCTGGTTTTGATAAATATGAATTAGAAGGATCTAATTGAATTATTTTATCTCTAACTAAATCATATTCTTGATCTGAAATTATTGGTTCATCATTATTATAATAAGCAATATCAGCTTGTTTAGCAATTTCAATTAAATCTTTAATTGAAGCGTTTTCAATAAACTCGTATGGGTCTTCTAAAAAAAGTTCTAAATTAGATTTCATTTGATTTTAATTAATAGATTAATTTATTTCTAAGTGATAAAAAAACAATTTTTTACTATTAAAATAATTTGTTTTTTCTTTCTTTACTATAAATGTTTAAAAAATTTCAAACACATCTATTTATTGGCCTTATAAGTTTACTTACTTATCTTTGCTGGAAAGACCCAACTAAAGAGAAAATTTTTTGTTATATTATATCTTTAATAGCTATTCAAATTTCTTTATTAAAGTCAAAACCAAACAAATTAAAATATTCAAATAAATTATATAAATGAATTACAATTATATAAGTTTGTTAGGTGCAAGACCTAAAAATGAAGATGAAATTGAAGTTATTGTAAATATGAATGGATCAGATAAGTCTATGAAAGAACTTAATTTATTTTCTATATTTGATGGTCATGGAGGAGATAAAGTTTCCAAGTACCTCAAATCTAACTTGCCTAAATATTTTTTATCTAATTCAATCGATATCAATCCATCTAAACACTCCAAATTTAATAAATATATCAACAAAATATATCAATATGTTCAATCCAAGTTATCCAGTTTTGAATTACCTTCAAAGTTTTGTGGATCTACTGCCTTAGTTATTATTAACTATCCAAAAAACTCTATTTATAACCAACTCAAAGTAATTAATTTGGGTGATTGTAGAGCTGTATTGTGTAACAAAGATAATATTGCTATCCCATTAACTAAAGATCATAAACCTATGAGCTGGGAAGAAAATAAAAGAATTATTAGCTCTGGAGGTAATATTACTATTGATCGTGGTGATGATCCTAGAATTAATGGATTGTCAGTTTCAAGATCTTTTGGTGATCTTGATGCTAAACCCCATGTATCTCATTTACCAGATATATATGATTATGAAATTACTACATCTAAAGATAAATTTATTATTATGGCTTGTGATGGAGTTTGGGATGTATTATCAAATCAAGATGCTGTTGATTTTGTTTTGTATGCAATGGATAAATTAACTGAAATTAGTCCTAAATGTACTACTAGATCAAATAAAAATATAGCTAATTTATTAGGTGAACATGCTATTGCAATGGGATCACAAGATAATATTAGTGTATTAATTGTTTGGTTTTAAAATATTGAATCTGAATAATTAATATATTCATCACATAATGGGATCCATTTGTTAAATTTTTCAGATCTCAAACAATTTACTTTAACCATATTTTTATCTCGGAAAACATTTCTAAAAAAGTGTGATGTTGTCATGTTTGGAATATGTGCAATTCCTTCTTTAATCAATTGAGTTGAATTTTCACCCTCCGGTTCATATAACTCATAAACATCTGGTGTTGAAGTTTTCTTCATGTAAAACTCTACTTCTGATGCACTTGATGACTTTTTTGTTACTGTAACAATTTGTCCACCCTTTGCTTTTAGTTCATCAAATTCAGATTCATTTGTATAAATATAATACTTTGAAGTTAACTCCGGTAAAAACATTAACCCATTAATTTTTAAATCAGTAAGTTTTAACTTGTTAAATACTAAATCTGGAAGTTGATCAAATGTATAAAGCCTACAAACTTTACAATCAAAATAATGAGATGAATGTATAACAAATCTATCTATCACACTACTAATTTTATCTAGTTTCTCCGGTAGTGTTAAATTGCTTACTTGATTCCCTCCTAACATATACATATCATGAATTAAAAATGTTGATCTATTTCCAGATGCAATTAATTTTCCATCAAAAAATGTACCTGTTCCAGAATATAAATTTTCTATCCCACAACCTGAATTTGCTAAACAATCAAATTTATAAATTTTTAAATCTTGATTATTATTTTGTTCCTTTCTATACTTTAAATTTTTAAATACAAGTACATTATATTTAATACCATTAAGTTTAATAAATCCAAACAAAAAATTATATCCCTGAAAATGGGGTGTAATATAATGTGGTGAAGATTTAATCTCATCTAGATAAACTCTAGAATTAATAAGTTGATATCTTATTTTTTGAAAATCAACACAGGAATAAATTTTATCAAGTACTTGAGAATATAGATTTGACTCTAAAAACTCTAGACTTGAATTTGATACTTTAGTTCTTGACATTATGGTTGAAATATATACTCAATATTTATTTATATATAAATTAATCAATTTTTTTTATTAATTGATTAATTTATAATGGATCAATTTCTTATTCTAAATATTATTGTTTTTTTACTCGCTAGTCTTTTTGTTTATAAAAAATTAACTTAATAACTCGCAAATCCAGTATAACCATTTGAACTTGGTTCTACATCTAGTCCATAATATGAAGAATTATCAAAAGCACCTAATGAATCAAATTTACCCCATTTGACTCTATAATTATCAACCATATTATCATATACTTCACCAATTGTTTCTCCCTGAGTTGCAATTGAATTAGGATCTGACTGAAAATTTCCAACACGTGTATTTGGATTTTCTGATCCAATAATTTCATGAGCAGTATAATTATTTATATCATTGATAACATCTGGATCTTCCGGTACCCATGCTTTTACTGGATGTGTTGTTTCAAGTTTAGAAGCATAAGCATCACCTTGTTTATTTAAATATTTAATAATTTGTGAATCATATGGTTTTGTTTCAACTATAATACCATTTACATTTGTAGAATCATTAAAAAAATCAACAACTGGATTATGATGAATTAATTGTTTTTCTCCTTTACTTAATGCCCATGATACCCTTTTCCCTTTTATTATATTTTTTTTCTTTAGTTTACTTATTGATTTTTTATAATTCATATATATAAGTATTCCTAAAAGTACTATTAACAATATTAATGTCCAATCCATATAATATTTCTAAACATATTTTTTATTTTTAATTCAAATCACATATTTTTTTAGTTGTATTATCTTTTTCTATAACTAAAACTGTTGAGATTGATTTTAAAATATACCATGTGGTTGTAGCTAATATTATTCCTAAAACTATTATAACTATTTTTTCTCTAGTATCTGTTGCCTTTTTCAAACTATTTATATCTGAAAGTTTAATTTCCATATAATATATATTAACATAATTTATTTATTTTAAATATTATTTCATGAGATTTAGTTACACCAATTAGCAATAATAAAAGTGTTAATGTGTAAGATATCACAAATAGGGCTTTATTTGACATTGTTATTATATAATAAGAACAAGATAAAAAATTGACTAAAATACTTAGAAAAAATTGCTTTTTTAATTCATTTAAAGGATAAAATATATATTTGTATAATAATGGCATCAGAGTGGCAAACAGTAGCAACTTCTAAGAAGAAAAAGACCCCTGTATCAACTCCCACAAATGTCTTTGAGACAGCCTTTTCTACAAAGGCTGTTGTGGGAAAGCCAGGTTCATCAATAATAAAGTATATAGATGAACAAATATATGCATTTAAAAAAATAAATAAAGAACAAATGGTTTCATATGAACTATCTGTTAAATTTGATAAAATCAATGAAATGTTTAAAACTTCAACTCAGTATCTTGAGTCTAAAAAGAAAATTAATTATAATCAATATAACCATAATAGATGGGAACTTAAGAAAGAGGAAGATAATAGTGTGATAAATATTGTTTGTATTGGTTTAAATAAAATTACTGAACAAAACTCGGATGAAATTATTAAAGAAATTGAAGCTCAAGAAATTGTTTTGTATGATGATTTAGAGAAGTTAACTGAAAAAATAATACACAAATGTATTTCTGAGCCACAATTCATTAAGTTATATGTTAAAGTTATTAAACATATTATGCTTAAATGCTCTTGGATTGTTGATGATCATAATATGGTTCCAATTACTTTTAGAAGAGTACTATTAAATCAACTTGAAATGAGATTTTCTAATTTAATTAATGATGTTAAAAATATGAAATATGAAGAATCTGAAAATGAACTCATTGTTATTCATAATAAACAGAAAAGGGGATTAATCAGTTTAATTTGTGAACTTTATTCTAGTAAAATTATTGGAAATCAACTTGTTAGATATATTTTTAGAAATTTAGAAACTGCTTTTGATTCTACTGGTATTGATCAATATTTAGAATATTGGTTAGCATTACTTTCAACTGTTATGAGCTCTTGGTTATCATCTGAAAAATTATATTTGGATGAGCAAATGCAATATATTCAATCAAAGAAAATTGCTACTATGAAAGTAAAATTTATTCTTGATGATATTTTAGACGAACTTAAGAAGAAAAATTATTTACCTAGTGAAAATGTTCAAAACCAAGTGCAAGAGGAAGAAACTTATGATCAAACAATTAATGATGAAGATGAGGAAGAGTCTTATGATCCATTAATTCTTTCACATGGTGAATATGAATCAACTGAATTATGGGCTGGAAGTTTAGATTCTAATATATCATGGGACAAACTACTTTTAGATTTACTCCAATTCACAATATCTGAAAAATCTGAACTTGATCTAGTTAAAAAACTACTTGGATATTTTATGTCTAAATCAGTTTATACTTCAGATCAAATTCAAGAAAAAATTAATTGGATTAGATCAGAAAATGATTTTTCAGAGTATAGATATTATTTAAAAGATTTGGAAGAATTAGAAAAATTTGTTAGTAGCAAGTAAATAAAAAAATTGATTTATAAATTTATTTAAATATTAGCCTCTATAATATTTAATTAAACAATGACAACACAACCTAACTATGCACAAATATCCAAACTATCTAAAGAGATTGATATGAAAAAAGAGAAGATTTTAAAACAACATCTACCTCTAATAGATAAATATAGACCAAAAAAGTTTAAAAATATTATTTTAAATGATGTAATACAATCAAAAATATCCACAATAATAGAAATGAAAATAATGCCAAATATGATTATTGTTGGACCACCAGGAACTGGTAAAACATCCCTTATAACTATGATTGCTAAAAATATGTTAGGAACTTATTATTCAGAAGGGGTACTAAGTTTAAATGCATCTGATGATCGAGGACTTGATATTTTAAATAATACTATTATATATTTTTGTAAGAAGAAGTTAGTTGATCCTGAAGGTAATTTAATTCCTAAAATTATTATTATGGATGAAGCTGATAATATTACAAATAAAGCTCAAAATATGATAGCAAATATGATAGAAGAATTTAGTAAACATACAAGATTTGCATTTACTTGTAATGAATCTTCTAAATTAATTGAATCTATTCAATCAAGGTGTTTAGTAATATATATTAGTCCATTAAAAGCACCTATTGTATCAACACATTTAGAAAAAATTTGTTCTCAAGAATCTATTAATTATAAAAAAGATGCGCTTGATATGATTTCAGTAAATTGTAAAGGAGATTTAAGAGCTTCTATTAATTTGTTAGATGCAATATCAAATGGTTTTGGTGAAATAACTTGTGAAAATATTATTAAGTTGTCATATCAACCAAATCCAACTAAAATACTTAGTTTAATCCAAGAATGTGCAGAACGTAATATTAATAAAGCAATTGATGTTATTCATAGCCTTAAATCAGAAGGTTATTGTGGAACTGATATTCTTCTTGCTATGATTAATGTTCTTAAAGAAGTTGCTATTGATGAAGATATGAGATTAAAATATATTAATATTATCTCTGAATACTATACAAAAGTTTCTGACGGTCTTGATACTAATCTTCAACTTTATAGTTGTGTTAGTAAAATGATATTAATAGAATAAAATTATTTATAAAAAGTTTATTTATTTTAACAATCAATAAACTTATTTTCAATTGCATCATAAATAATTAGTCCAGAAAGTGGACTATAACCATTTCTTCCTGATACTTCGTGTAACATACCTCCTCGCAATCTAAGAACAATATGAATTGTTTGACTATCTTTTACTTTATAATCTTCAAGAGTATAATTATTTTCTAATTGGTTCCCAGAATGAATTAAACGTTGTTGATCAATTGGTGTTCCATTTATTTCATATATTTTATATTTTAACAGTTCTATAGAAGTACTTGTTTCAACATTAATAAGTGTTGTTTTTCCTACTAAATCTTTAATATGAACTTGTATAGAGTTTGGTGTATTAAAATACTTTGGGAATTCATTTGCTTTTAACTCTTCAAAATAACCTTTGTCAAAAACATATGGATTTTTAGCTAGACTCATATAAAGTTTACCACATGTATCTTCTAAATTAGTATTTATATCCAATCTAGAATTTGTTTTAGTATCAGACAAATATAACTTGGAATAAAATTCTTCTATATTATCTTGCAATCCAAAAACTGAATACAAAATTTTTGACTTTAATATATCAATAATTTGTCCTACATTTTTTATTGATTCATTATATAATATTCCAATTGGTGAATTATATAATGTTTTTATTTCTAACAACTTTGCATTTTGCGAAAATACTTCCATTTATATTAATATATAAATGTTTATTCACTTTCAGTTTATTCATTTTTCAATATTTTTCCAAGACCAAAATTAAAGGTTATGCTCTCAAATGCTTAAAAATTAATTCCTCCAGATTTTTTCAAACCAGAAAAATATTTTTTAGGGCCAAAAAAAGTCTCTCTCTCCCTGGGAAAATTCTTGAAATTTTCGCATTATTTTTGTTATTTAAAGATTTAAATATTGATTATAATAAATTTATAATAAAATAATCTATTTTTAAATTAACTATATAAAATAATATTATTTTTACAAGACTAGTATAAAATTTATAATGTTTTTATATGCGAAATAAATATTTTTAATACGAATTTAATTTTTTTATATGCGAAAAATATTTAAAAATTTATATATTATAATATATAAAACATAATGTATAAATGTTTTATATGTAAAAATTACCACACAATTTTTGATGATGAAATTTGTGCAAATATTTTAAATATTATGATTAATAATTATAAAAATATGGATTTAACAAATAAATATGATTATGAATATGAAAATAAAAAAAATAATAAATATAAGTGTGAATTTTGTTCAAAAGTTTTATCAAATATAACAAATTATAAATATCATGTTTCTAATAAAATTTGTAGAAAAGATGATTCAAATAGAAAAATATATAAATGTGAAGATTGTTTAAAGATATTTGCAGAAAAGAAAAATTTAGATTATCATATTAAAAATAAGGTTTGTTTAAAAAAAATAATTAATACAATTAATCAAACAATAGAAGATCAACAACCAAATAATATACAAAATCAATCTAATATACAAAATCAATCTAATATACAAAATCAGTCAAATATTCAGACTCAAAACAATAATACACAAAATATTCAAAATCAAAGTAATACACAAAATACACAAAATACACAAAATACACAAAATATTCAAAATCAAAATAATATAATAATATCAGTTAATTCACAAAATGATTTGGAAAAGGTAGTGGAAATGTTACCATTTAGAAATGCTAGTTATAATATTCCTGCTGAAAAATATTTGGAATATGCAAATAATCCTGAACAAGCAATTAAAAAGTTTATAAAAGATTATCATTTTAATCCTGATAGACCAGAACGAATGAACATACTAAATACTAATAGACGTGATAATCGTGTACAGTTATTTGATTTTGATGATGATTTTGTTTGTAGATGGTTAACTGCTAAAAAATCTATTATTTGTGAACTACTTTATGATCGAGGTGTAAATAATTTATTTTTTGCAAAAGCAAATTTAACAAGAGCTGGGATTAAATTAGATCCTAAAAAAGAAGCACACTTAAATGAAAAAATAAAAGAATATGGATCTAATGATGTAACTAAAAAGAAATATATAGATATGATTTCAGATTTAACATATGATTATAGAGATGTTGTAGAAACAAATAAAAAGAAACAATCAAAACAACTTATAGAAAATTAAAAAATTGATAATTTTATTAATTTAAATAATAAATTAAATTATTAAATAAATGGAACATAATTGTCCAATATGTAAGAAAAAACACAATATTTTTAATATTATATGTTTAAATTTATATGTAAAACATTACAATCAAATTACTTTTAATGAAGTTAAAATACCAGAAATAAAAAAAGTAAAAGAAAAACTAAAAAATGAAAACTATAAATGCCAAAAATGTGGTATTTATTTATCAAATATAACTAACCATAGAAATCATACTCAAAAAAATATTTGTCAAAAAAAACAAAAAATTGAATGTAAAAAATGTGGAAAAGAATTTCTTGATAAAAGAAATTTAGCATATCATGTTGATCATGCTGTTTGTACTAGAAAAGAACAAAAACTAGCTCAAAATAAAGTTGAAGAAATAGATAATAATATTGAAGAAGAAATAAATTGTGAAGAATTAGATGAAGAAGAAATAGATAATAATATTGAAGAAATAAATAATAATTTTATTGAAGAAGAAAATATAGTTTTAGAATTAAATAATATAGTTGAGAATATAAATAATGAAAATTTAATAAGTAATGAAGAAAAAGAAATTTTTATTACAGATAAAATTAATTCAATTATAAGTAGTTTGGATTTAAATAATTTTGAACAAATAATGAATACTTTAACAAATATTGAATATGAATTAAAGAAGAAAAATGATAAGACAAAGAAACAAAAAATCCCTGCGGCTTTAAAAGCAAAAGTATGGAATCATTGGATTGGTGAAGAAATAGGCAAAATTAAATGTTTATGTTGTGATAATAATTATATTACACAAAGTAGTTTTTCTTGTGGGCACATTATCCCAGAATCAAAAGGTGGTGAATTGTCAATTCATAATTTAAAACCAATATGTCACTTGTGTAATTCATCAATGTATAATACCAATATGAATGAATTTGTTGCAAAATTTAATTTAAACAAATAAAAATTGATAATTTTAATTTATTAGCTAATTAATTAAAATTATATAAAAATTATTATGCTCAAAATTCCGACCAAATTCCAGTTAATCCAAATGTTGGATTTTGAAGAAAAGATTAGATTAAGTCCAGATTATATTAAATTATGTGATGAAGTTGCAGATGAAGCAAATGGATGGTTAAGAATATCAGAAGAAATTCAATATTCAATTGCAAGACAATTCGGTTTTAATGATTTTTCTTCTCATATAGCAGTTAATCATATGAGAAGAGCAAGGTATTTATATCCAGAAGAACCTGCATTTCAAACTATATCTGTATATGTGAGAAATAATTTGGCTTCTGAATGTGTGTATAAACTAGGTGATTTTGTACCTAATATCCAGATTTATAAATTAGATTTAACACCAACCAATCTATTTGATACATTTGATAAAACAAAATTAAATGTGTTAGTATCATCATCTCATACCTGACAACCAAATCGGGCTAATGGACAGTTGATTAATGATTTGGCTATTAATCTTGAAATAAATCTTGTGTATGTGTATCAAAAGGAAGCTCATGCAGCTGATATTTGGCCTATTGGTGGCATAATTAATTTTGAACATAAAACACTTGAGGATAGACAAAGCTGTGCAAACAAATTTATTAAAGAATTAAATTTATTCAATCTGTCTAAGTGTATGTATTTGGATTCAATGGATAATGCAGTTCTACATACATTATCAGCATGGCCTTTTAGATATTATTGTATAAAGTGGGATGATTTAAGTGCAAGTTGGGAATTTGTATTTATTGCAAATCCGTCTGATGCAGAATTTAAGCTAACTCAAATTTATACTATGATTTAAATAAATTTAAAATAAGATTAGATTTTTAGGAATGACAGATAGGGTTTTTAATCATATTTTGACACTAAGATCAAAAAGTTAAGTTTTACTTTATATTTAACCATAGTTTAACATTGGGTACATTTTCAGATTCAAAAAATTCTTCTATTTGAGCCTTTTTATATTTTTGTGAAAAATGTGTTAAAACCCAAGTAATTCCAGGATTTGATTGCACATATGGTTTTAAATTTGGCCATCCCATATGTTTCTTTTCTTGTGCATGAGTTAAATCTTCTTCAAATACAAATGAACACTCAATAATAATATTGGGGAAATTAAGTATCTTAGCATTTAGCTCAAATAGCTCGTGAGTTGTATCTCCTGAAAAGAAAAACTCGGGTTGGATTACACGTTCAGTAATTTCAGTACCTGCAAGTCTTAGCTCTTTGATTTTACTTTGAGGGATATTTTGGTACTCTGGTTTTAATTTATTTTTAATTGTAGATAACCCATAACCTACACAAGGTACCGAATGAACACATTTGAAAAACTCAAGTAAATGAGATTGTTTGCCTAGACTTATTTCTACAGAAGGGGTAAATTCATCAACACCAATAATTTCGTATCCATGAGGTTTAAGTTCATTTGATCCATCATTTAGCTGAAACATTGATACAATATAGTTATCAATTAACTGAACAATCTCTTTAGGACAAAATACTTTGACAGCAGGAGCATCTTTATTTTTAATAATCAAATGGAATGGTAAACTAGCTATATGATCTCCATGTCCATGAGTGATTAAAATATATTTAGGACAAAAAGGAGCAGAAATTCCTGCATCTAACATTAGGTCTGGTTGAATCATAAAATTAGTTCTTAGCCCAGCAATAGAAAACCCTTGAAGGGTTTTGCTTGTTCCGGGTAATACAAAAGGAGTAATTTCAGTCCAAGGTTTCCATAAACTATTATAGTCTGACATAATTAAATTAATATAATAAAGTAATATTTAAATAAACTAACTAATAAATTTTTCAATTATTTAAAACCCAAGGTATAAATGTTGATCCATCCATATATTTACTTAGAACTTCGGGAAGTTCAATTCCATCTTCTTTTTGACCTAATTCTAACAAACAATTCATTAGTTTGGCACAATCGCATAAAGTTGAATTTACCACATGAACAAAACGTTTTTCAGCACATTTAATATTTAATTGTCTTGAAAAATAATCAGTAGTATTAGAGCAAGAACCAAGTTCTTTAAATTTTGAAGAACTTGGAAACCAGCATTCAAGTTGATATTTTCTAATTGCTGAATTTTCAATTTTCCCGGACATAATATTAAGAACACGATAAGGAATATTTAAACTTTTATAAAATTCTTCTGTAATTTTAAGCATTTCATCTTGCAATAAATTTGACTGAACAAGTAAATCTTCTGTAATAGCATATTGTTCAATTGTATTAATTTCATGAAAACGATAAAGTGAATTAATATTCCATGTAGTTTGGCCTTTAGGAAAAGATTTTCCATAAGCACCAGTTGTATTTTTAAAACTTGTATTTAATCCTGCATATCTTTTAGGTAGTTTAGAATTTCCTAATGTTTCATTTGCATGAAATCCACAAATTGGATTAATATAAGTATTTGGTTCTTTTTGAATAAAACTAGGAATTTGAATTAAAGTATAAAAATGTGTTTTAAGAAAATCTAAACTATAGTTAATTATTGCTTGATTAAGTTTAATTCCAATATCTTTAAGAAAATATCCCTTGTGTCCTTCAAAATAAATACCTTCTTTAATAATTAAACCACCAATTTTTTCAAGTAATAAATTATGATTTAGTTGATTTGGTAAATTAGAATGAATTTGAGATGTTTTAATAATTATATTTTCATTTAAAGGTACATTATCAGCAACAATATTACCAATTTGACTAATTAAAGTACTAATTAATAATTCAATTTGTACTTTAGAGTTTTGAAGATCAATAATTTGTTGTGTTAATTCATCAATTTGTTCAGATAAAATTTTTGCTTCAACACAATCAGTATTTTTAGATTTGTAGTAAATACTAATTTCTTTTTGTTTTATATTTTTTTCTTTTCCAAGATTATCAATTTGTTTAGCAAGTTTTCTTGTAGAAAAATCAAGATCAAGAAGTTGTATTACAATTTCTGAATTTTTAGATCTCTTAATTTGAGATTCAATAACTAAATTTGGGTTAGATCTAATAGTTTTAATACTTAGTGCCATAGTTAAATTAATAATTAAATTAATAGCAAATAAGTAATAAATAAATTTTTCAATAATTTTACATTTTTGCATATAAGTCTTCCATTGAGTTATAGTTAGATTTATCAGTAAAGGCCTTTAATGATTCATTTAATTTTGTTAAAGAACTAGTTAAATTATTTATAGAATTAGTTTTCATCAAGCTGAATTTTTCATGTCTTTGAGTAAGTTCATCTGTTTTAGATTTAATATTTAAAAATTCTGTCTTTAATTTTTCCTTAAGTGCATTAAGTAGAGGGTTAATATCTTCCTTTGACATACCTTTTTCAAAAGCATCTTCATAAATTTTTGCCTTGCATTCTGCAAAAATTGTTTTAATTTTAAATGTTTCATTAAATAATTTATGTAGCTCTGTTGAAATTTTATCAGTTTCTTCATTTATTTCATTTAAACTTAAAATTCCTTCAGCTTTTCTTTCAGCTTCCTTTTTAGCAATTTCTTCTTCTTTCTTAGCTTTCTGTACTGCCATTTCTTGTTCATATGTAGCTCTTTCCTTGGCTCTTTCTTCTTCGTTTTTAGCTCTAATATTCCTATAGCTATCAAATTCAAGTTTAGAATCAAGTTCATCCATAAATTCTTTTCCATATAATTCTACATAGCTAGATGCTTGATTATATTTATCAAGATGTGTCATTAACTTATAAACTTGTGTTGCTAACTCAATTGAAGTAATAAAATTTTCAAATTCACATTTAATTGTATCATATGGTGTTTTATATGTTGGATTTATAATAGCAATTTTATTTCCAAGAATAAACTGGGCAACAGGATCAGAAAAATCTTGACGAATTTTTTGAATATCAAGATCCCCACATTCATGAAAAGGATCTGAAGACCAAGAACCTTCAGCAATTACTTGAGTAAAACTAGATTCATTTGCTAAATAACAAGCATAAGGGATCCAGGATACACCAGTTGACTCGAGTTGTTCTTGAGTAAAAAATTCAGTATATGAATTATATTTAGAATTTGGATCAAAATATTTATCAAGCTTTGCACGAGTTTTTTCAACAGAAGGTGGGACTGTTACATACTCAGATTTATCACAGTCATCAAATGCACCAAGTTCCCAATTATACAAATGCATAAATAGTTCAGAACAGGATTCAACAAATTCAGTCTCAGATAGCTTAGTTGTATTCATTTTATATATTTGTTATTTAGTTTTATTAATCAAATAAAGAAAAATTCAATTTTTTAATCCATATCTATCATATTATAAAAATAATCTTCAAGTGGTTGGGTTAAGTCTTTGAACATAGAATTATCTTCATATAGATAAAGCCAGCTTTCAAACTCTCCCATAAATTCTTCATCAGGAACAAAGTTGTTATTAGCTACAACAATAGATTGTTTAACAGATCCAACATAGCCATCTGATAAAGTATACATTCCTGAAGAAACTATTTTAACATGATGGATAAGATTATCAGCTTCAAAAATTTCTAAATCATATTTTAGTGTAATAGTACCATCTGATAAGAAATCTTTTCCAGGTAAATTATGAGTTAGTTTAAATTTATAACGTGATTCTTCTTGTAACTTGGACAAATATTCAATTACAGATTTTTGATTTTTAACTTGTTCTTCAATATGGAGTTGTGCTTCTTTATATAAATTTTCTAAAGGTTCAGTAATTTGACTGGAGTTATTTTGTTCTAAACTATTGGATATTTTTAAAGAATAAGGGGTTGAATCAAATGGCAAAGGTGTAGAATAAACAATATGTAAACCTAACAAATTTTTATTCAAATCAATCCCATGGAATTTTTTATAAATTGTTTCTAACTTTTCAATAGATTCAATATCTTCTGGTCTTAATAAAGATTTAATATCCATGTTTAAATTAATTTGGTTTCCAGAAATTCCAGAAATTAGTACAGGATGTATACCATAACAGGGTTTAAGGGCATGAGATGGTGATAATTCCATGGAATATAAATTTATTCCATAATCAACAAGTAACTCCTCTTCATTAATATGAGTTAAATGATTAACTTCAACAAATCCATAAACAATTTCAATGTCCATTTGCTAATACTTAATTATTTATTTAAAATTATAATTACAAATAAAGATAAAATCAATTTTTTAGTGTAAAAATTGATATGAAAAAATTGATTTATTAACTAGTTTAAAATTAATTATAATAATATTAATTAATTAGCAAATGGATTCTAAACGTGAAACTTTTGTATCAAAAAAGCTATCTTGGTATTTGAGACATAATTTGCATAAAATTCCTGGACCTATTGATCCTGGAGGATTTGTTCCAATTAATACACTTCTTTCAATGGAAGATTTTGTATCATCAAATATAACTCATGATGAGCTTATTCAAGTTATAAAATCATCTGATAAACAAAGATTTGGGTTAGATTCAACAGGCAAACTAATTAGAGCAAATCAAGGTCATTCAACTAAATCTGGTCAATTAATAGATCAGGATTTGTTGTTAAGTAAACTAACTGTTCCTCAAGACTATTGTGTTCATGGAACAACACGTAAAGCAATTGATGAGATTAAAAGAAGTGGATTAAACAAAATGTCAAGAACTCATATTCATTTTGCTTCTAAACCAAATGCAATTTCTGGATTTAGATCAGATTCTAATGTATTAATTCATGTGGATATGGAAGCAGCAATGGCAGATGGTATAGAATTTTTCATGTCATCAAATCAAGTAATTTTATCACCAGGACCAATTGATCCAAAGTATTTTAAACGAATAGAGTATGTGTAAAATTATTTATAAAAAATTGAAGATTTAGAAAACTTAATTTTAAATTTTACAAAATAAACCAAATTTATTTATTTCTATATGTGCCAAATATTTTATCAAATAAAAATGCAAAAATAACATAATTATATTTAGTGTCTCCACAATGATGTAGATAGTGTAAATATCTTAATTCTCTCCACATTGAGTATTTTTCTAACCAATGAGATTTTGTATGAAAAGAGTTATGCAAATAGTTTCCAATAAAAATCATAATAAATGATTGAATAATTGTAAATCCAATGGTTAACCAATCTAATTCACAAAAAAATCTTTTTCCAAGCATAATTATTAAATACAAAACAATTGCATAAAACTCATTTTTAATTGAATTAATAAAATTTAGTTCATGTAATGGCAAAGAATTATATATTAGTTTTAATTCATTTTTTGATTTAGTTCTCCATTCGAGACCAAATTCAGATGTTGAACCCCAAAAATAATTAGGAGGAAAATTTGTGTAATGATGATTATTATGTAAAAAATGAGAATAAGAATTGAATGGAACACCAGGTAATTTATGATGAGCATGCACATGCCAAAGATAGAATGTAATCATATCAAAAAACCAAGATATTGGAGTTGTTAAAAATGATGTATTAGTAAATTTCATAGTAATTTTAGAAAATATACTAAGACATAAAAAATACAAAGGAATACCAAATAATTTAATATTAATAGTTGATTCATTAAATTGTTCAATTGATGTTTTGTATTGATCGTCCATTTAATAAATTAATTAAATTGTATAAATAAACTAGCAAATAAATAAAGTTTTCAATTTTTTTATTAATTTATTTAAGCTTAGCAAATTGTTCCAAGCATTTTACAAATGAACCATTTCTATTTTCAAAACTGTTAACATTTAAAATAGGATATATTGAAAAATCTAATTTAAAGGCAATTCCATTTAAATAATCAATATAGTTTTGATGATTACTTAATATTTCTTGAGCTTTTGATTCATCAATTAATGATGAACTATGAGCTAGTATTCCCATTCCATATGGTTTTAATCTATTATGAAGTTCTGAAATTAATTGATATTTATTTATTGGCTGGTTAGATTTAATTCCAACCCAATTATCCAAATTAACTCGATATTTTGTAATATGTTTTATTTCTTCAATAACTTGATTAGTTCGTGTTAATCCATTTACTTTAGCATATTCGCACAAATTAATTTCTTGGGTATTAATTGCAACATTAATTTTAGCTAAATTATTATTCTTGGGTTTATTTATTCCAAAAATAGTATTTAAATCTTTTGATCCATTAATAGCATTTGAATACAAAATTTCTTCTAGTTCTTCTTTAGTTAATAAATTATTAATAGGAATAGTTAAAACATTAGGACTAGTATTTGAGCTTAATGTTTTAATTGTAGGTTGATTTGAATTATATGAATTAATCATATGATCATTTAAATGATACCATTCTGAAATCACATAATAATTTTCTAAATTAATCTGTTCAACATCACATTCATTCATAATTTTAATCATTGCTCTAACTGCTAGCCTCTTTTCTTCTTCTGAAGTAAGTAGCTTCATTTGATCATATTGATTATAATCCATTGAAAATTTAATTGAATAGTTAGGTCTGGATGATCCAACCACAAACATTCCTGGACATTTATATTCCCATCCATCAATTTGATAAGCTGATTCACCATTGTACTTAAATTTACAATATGGTAAATAACGATCAACTAAATTTAATGTTAGATTACAACTTTTATTAAACATTATATAATCAGACATAATTAATCTTTGAGTTGAATTAAAACCAAAAATTCTAATAAAACCATTATCAAGAGGTGATATATCCACATGTCTAGATCTATAAACAAGATCTAATTCAGGATTGGATAGTTTAGCTTCACAACTTTTCTTATATTGAGTAATAAGTGGTCCAACAATAGGAGCCCATAGAACTTGATCATTATCAACTCTAAAATTATATGTTAGCATTTTACCAGATGCAACCCTTGATTCAATTGATTCTAAACTTTTAATAAGTTTAGTAACTTGACTTAGTGATTTTGACGATAACTTTGAGATATCCATTGATTTGTTAATTAATCAAATAAATAAAATATAAAAGAAATTAATTTCAATATTTTTTATCATACCCTAATTCAATTTTTTACTAAATTTTTCAACTAACCAAAAATATAATTTTTTTTCTTTAAAAATTTATGTTAGATTTAATTTAATAGTTTTTTGTTCATTATAATATCAAAAATTATTATTAGATATAATTAATTATAATTTTATTTTATCTAATCTTTGTTATTAAATCATTGTATTTATATATATAAGATTGGATTTATTATATTATTATTATTACAAGATTATTTTAAACTATATAAATAGATCATGTGTATTATCATAGATTGTAAAATATTTTAAATAAAAATATAATCTATAAATATATCATAATAATTAAATTATATAAAAATAATATTTATGTTAATAAATCATTATAATATTTTTTATTAAGATTTAATAATGTTATTTTTTATTAAGATTTAAATTAAGATAATAAAATTGCATTAACATTATTTATTAACTAGGTTAAGTAGTCATTATAAAAATTTAAAATTTAATATAA
>JACCDZ010059929.1_pt1 | contig 45644 bp, 63 predicted proteins | sample 7449551 | NCBI WGS metagenome assembly JACCDZ01 (sample SAMN15323452, study PRJNA562643) | freshwater metagenome | isolation source: river surface water | place: USA:Blue River Watershed | collected 2017-08-18
AATGTCATGCAACAGGTTCTAAAAGAATCTGAAGGGGCAACATACATGATTACTGAAAGCGGCAATTTGAAAGTAATTTTTAAGGATCTGGTTGAGGTTTATCTCATTCCATCCATCACATCAGAAGATTGAAAGGAATTTAAATGTTAGGCGATGATATCGAAAAAAACCGAGTTGAGTATGTTGGGCGGGTGGAGCTGGATAACATTCGTCTCCAACGAGAGCGTGATGAATTTGAGGCGCTGGTGCGCCGACATCAATTCAAGATCACATTTCGCCAGGAGTTCAATGATGTTGGAAATGGCTGCGAACTTAGAGCAATTTGTGAATACAATGGCAAAGTAAAGACTGTTGCTGTGAGCGCGGAAAAAGTATTCCAGTTTAAAGACGATCGGGGTGCGCTACTGCGATACATTGTAGACCACTGTGTTCGCGACTTGATTTGTCCGGACACTGTGGAAGACGTTTCCGCAAACTTCGATATTGTTTGCGCCAACATCGTTAATCTCAAGACGCGAGGGGTCATTTAATGCGTGCTATTGCCAAATTCATTTATCCACAAATTTTCGAGTACGTGACAACACTAGAAAATTACAATGAAAAACTAACCAAAGAAAGTTCTGACCTCAGAGATGAAAAAATTTCTTTGGAAGCTGAAAATCGACGCTTGAAAGAAGAACTTGCTTTGCTTCAACAACTTATTCAGGCAAAGGATCAGCAAATTGATGAACTAATTGTTGAGAACAACGCACATGTTGACCGTATCAACGAGGCCAATCGAGAATATGACGAGCTGGTTCAGCAATTTGATCAATTGAAAAACCAAAGTGCGGAAGAAATTCGATCGCAGTATGACGCTGTTATGGAAGAGACGACATCCCCATGGGCTATTTTCGAAGTCTTAGGATTTGAGGAACAGGGCGTAAAGATTAACTTCAATTGGAATCGTTCATTTATCTCAGAAATTGACAAACTTGGTTTTACTGGTGAAGACGATGAAGAGACGGTTCAACAGTTTTTTGCCGTGATGAAGATGTTACCTTCTTCTATGGTCGATAGTGTGGACAACGACATTTCTTAAAAACGTGGGGCTTGTGCCCCACACACTTGGAGAACCCATGACTTCCTCGAAGACCAAAAACCTCAATCAAAATACGTGCCACCACTGTGGACGCAAGAAAGTTGAAATTTCTATTCATGCATCACAACTGGTAATTACGAGTAACGCAAATTTTAAGACCAAAAAAGTAGATCCCAATCTAAAACTTGATTTTTGCTCTACTGCTTGCGTCCACGAGTGGATGGACACCATTATCCAGGAGATGTAATGCGACGAATGATTTGTGACGTTCCAAACTTGTTTTTTCGAGGTGTCGCCGCAAATAAGGCAGCACTAACAATGATGACTGATGAAGAAGCATGTGGATATGCACTACACATCTGTCTCATGTCATTACGAAAACACTACAATAATATTCGTCCACAAGAGTTAGCTATTGTTTTTGAGGGTAGAAACAACTGGCGAAAACAGTACACCAAATCGGACGATTGCTACTCCGGGCGGGTATACAAAGCCAATCGCGTGAAAGACCCAGAAATGGAAGTTCTTTTCAATGTGATGCAAGTTTTCAAGGAATTCTGCAAGACACAAACGTCTCTTGTTGTCATTGAAGCAGATGAACTTGAGGGTGATGATTGTATTTCTGCTTATGTGCAGCACCATAAAGACGACGAAATTGTCATCTTGTCAGGAGATAAGGATTTCGTACAGCTACTAAAGTTCGATAATGTAATTCTTATTAATCCAGATAATGCTTCACGTCGGACTGTGGAATCTGTCTGCGGGGTTGATGATGCTGAATACTTCATGTTTGAAAAATGCTTCCGAGGTGACTCTGGGGACAACGTAATCAGTGCGTACCCACGCATCAGAGCTGCAAAGTTGCAACAGGCTTGGGGGGTATCTGGGCAACCCGATATTATTTTACTGAATAAGTTGCTGGATTATTCATGGGAGTTGCCGTCCTCAGAAGAAGGCGGCGGAACGAAAACTATGAACGTCGGTAAGTTGTATGAAGAAAATAATCTTCTTATGAACTTGACGGCGCAGCCAGAGCGAATCCAGGAATTGATGAAGACTGCCATTTCCGATGCATACGCAAACAAAGCAAAGTATAATCACTTCCAAGTCCTAAAATTTCTGGGCAAAAACAAGTTGGAAAAAATTGCGGAGACAATTGATAGCTTTGTTCCAATGTTGAGTAATACGGGCTACACCGGGATTTTGACCGAAGGTACCGAAATTAATGAATTTGGTGCCACACGGGATGTAAAAATTAAAGGCATTACTTTCTAAATTGGCATTTTTGCTCTCTAAATACTAACTGGGAACGACAAATCCCAGTAAAAGGTTTACAACCAAAATGTTTGGTTGTAGTAAAATCAAGATGAATAACCTGCCATTTAGGAGTAATAAAAATGTCAAAGCAACAAACCCCCGCAGTTGTTCGTATCGAAAAGCGCCCAACTCAGCTTCGTCACGTTTTCCTTATTGACTGGAACGATTCCGGTATCTTCAAGGAAGTCGCAGTGGTGAAGGAAGACGAGACCGATGGTACCATTTATGGCATTCTGGTCGATATGCTGCATCCAATTGATCAATCCCGTCTGAAGAAGATTGTTACCAGCCAACACGCCGACAAGTACCCTCTTTGGGAACTGATGTCCCAAATGACCCTGAAGAACGGCTATAACGCGCTGGACTTCTTCCATGCCAACTACGTCAAGGTCAAGCGCCCCCGTGGTGCGGTTGTTGGTGGCTCACTGAGCGACATCAGCACCAACCTGGATGACAAGATGTTCGATCTTGGTGGATTCGAGCGAGCCGATAGTTCCGCTGGCAACACGATCCTGTAATCCAATTTCAATTAGTTTTTTCCTATAGTCCTCTTCCAAGTGTGAGACTAAAGCATTGACATCAGATATGATGTCTTCAAGGCGCCCCATAAAGAATTCTTTCTTATTGGGGCGTTTCTTTTTTAGTGCTTGATGTATTTTGGTCTCAAACCAAACAGCATCATAGACTTGCCACGACTGCTTTATTTGTAGTTCGTTCAATACCCCCGCACCATTCAAACTTCTACTTCTGGATGCCACATCAATAGTTCGACCAACTTTAACTGCATCGTCAATGTCATTTGCTGCTGCATAAATGAACCCCTCTCGATTTAACATGGTTTGCGAAATGCTCCTACGGATGGTTGTCATCAAGTCTTCAAAATCCGTATAGAATTCCACCTCCTGGAACAAATTAGTTTGGTTTAGAAAAATTTCATAAATTTTGTCATGGCATTCGTCCTTGTTTCTTAATTGCTGAACCAACCGCACAATTTTCAAATTTGGCATAGTGTGTCTAAATAGTCTTCCCCGACATTTTATCATTTTTTCAAGTATTATGCACGCTTTTTTGGGCCGCTTGCCCTCCGGTCGGGGGTGTGGTATGATACTACCGGTAAGAAAGGAACCTCGTTTTGACTTTAGTTTTGAAAACCGTTTTCGCATCCATGCTGCTAACCACAAGTATGAATTTAGTCGGTGCCGATGAATATCGAGCATTAGACAGGATTCAAACCACAAATTTGCGCACCGCTGCTAAAATTGGTAGTGTTGACGGCCACGATCGTTATCTTATACCTGCAGTAATTTACCAGGAATCTAAGGCTGGATTAGATAAAAAGCACCAAACCTTTATTGGAATTGGTCAAGTCGGATTTGCAGCAGTAAGGGAAGTATTGCAAGAATACCCCGAGGTCTCATCCTCTTGTGGTGGCATCAATCATAAATCACCGAAGAACGTTATTCGTCGCGCGGTTCAAGAAAATGACCGTTGTGGCATCACTGTTGCCTCTAAGTACATGGTCGTAATCAAAGAGAAGTATGGGATTTCCGGCGAAGAGCATCAGGTTGTTGCATATCAACGCGGCCCCATTGCTGGTAAAAAGGTAAAAAGTAGCCAATATTCCAAGTCCGTGATGCGACATAAGAGAAATTTAAAAAATCTGTTCAAGGAATAAGAATGAAGACCCTACAAGATTTGATTCAAAAAAATGTTGTCCTGGCCCACCAAACCAATACTGGTTTTTGGCCAGTAGCATGTAAGGCTTGTAATGACCACAGCCCAAGAGCTGGGTTCAAATTTGATAATAAGACTGTAGGGTACCATTGCTTTAACTGCAAACGAAAATTCACATACGTTGAAGGCGAAACGGATATTTCAAATACCGCAATTTACATTCTGGGGACATTTGGAATAAGTAAGAGTTCGATTCTAGAAGTGGTAAATGGAAATTTCTTTGAAACTGGAGAAATCACTTTTGAACGTATAATTCAAGCTAGGCAGAAGAACGTCAACAGTATTATTGGGACAGAAGTAAAACTACCAAAAAATACTTTTTATGTTGGTTCTGAAAAATTCCCAGACATTGAAGAAAAGATTGTAAAGTATTTGGAAGGTAGGCGAATCGACCCATACAAGGTAAAAGCGATGTATTCGCTGTCGGAACGTCACACCGACCGAGTGATTTTGCCTATCTATCAGAATGGTAAGTTAATTCACTGGCAAAGTAGAACGATGCTTTCTGATGTTCGACCTAGATATCTCACCTGCTATGAAAATAAAAACCTTGCTATCTGGGGATTACACAACTTGTATAATCATGAGGGGCCATTGTTTATTACTGAAGGAATTTTTGATGCTGCGCTAATTGATGGAGTGGCCATTTTGGGATCTGATCTATCAGAAGAGAAGCTGAAAATTTTAGATAATTGTCGTCGCAAAAAGGTTATCGTGGTTGATGCTGATGATAATGGCAACAAATTAGCTCATGCTGCGGTCAAGCATGGTTGGATGGTAACTAACTGCGTAGACAAATTGGATGTGAACAAATCGGTCATTAAGCACGGAATCCTGTTCACGATACATACACTGATGTCCAACATTTGCGCACCAGAGCAAACCGGTGTAGAATTTGGTGGGATGGATCTTAGTGTCGCCCTAGAACTGGGCTTCAAAAACATGTAAGGAGTCAAATGAGTAAAGAAGAATCTATTTTTGATGATGTTCCATTGATGGACACTGAAGCACAAGAGCTATATGTAAATTCATTGATTTCGTCATCTAATCTATTTTTGATGGTCAATCATGTTCTTGATGCTAAGTATTTTGATGAACACCTCCAGAAGCCTGTTGAATTCATCAAGCAATACTTCCAAAGGCACAAGGCAATTCCATCTCGGGAAATCATCAAGACTGTCACCAAGTTTGAACCAATCCCGACAGATGTTATTAGTCGAGAAGACTTGGATTTCATGGCGAACCAGATCGCCAACTTCTGTAAATTTCGTGCTGTTATCGCATCGGTTTTTTCTGCACCAAATCTTATTAAGGAAAATCAACTCGGCAAGCTGATCAAAGAGCTGACCGAAGCGACACAGATTAGTCTGAATACCGAACTTGGTATTGACTACTTTTCCGATGTTGAGGCCCGCATCCTGTTATCAGCCCAAAAAGCACAGGTTATTTCAACTGGCTGGGAAACAGTTGACATGGATGTTGAGGGTATTGGTCGCCAAGAACTTATTCTGCTTCTGGCGCCATCTGGTGGCGGTAAGTCAGTTGGTATGACTAATTTGGGGCTGAACTTGTGCTCGGCAGGGATGAACGGAGTGTACATTTCGCTGGAAATGCGTGATGATTTGGTGGCACGCCGTTTTGACAGTATGATTTCTAACATTGCTGGTAAATTTGTTGCGCTGAATGTTCAGAAAGTGGTTGATGATGTAGAATTGTTTGAACAACATGCTGGCAAGCTATATATTCGCCGGATGCGAGAAGGTTCAAATGCCAACGACTTTGCAGCATATATCAATGATCTACAACGTCGCACTGGTATCAAGGTTGACTTCATTATTATTGACTATCTGGACATTGCAAACCCAATCAGCAAGATTGATGCTGGAAACATGTTTCTGAAGGACAAGTATGTCGCTGAGGAAATTCGAGCACTCGGAATGGACTTTGATGCTATCGTTATTAGTGCATCCCAGCTCGGTCGAGATGCATGGGAGAAAATTAGAAACAACAAACCCCTCGGCCAAGATGACATTCAGGGCGGTATGTCCAAAATCAATACCTCTGACATGTGTATCGCGATCATCAAAGATGAAGCAATGGAGGCGGCCGGTCAAATTCAATTCCAGTATCTCAAAACCCGAAATTCGGGTGGCGTCGGCAAGTCCCGCCGACTGGCATGGAGTCCAGTAAGTCTTAGAATCACTGATTTGGACGAACAAGCAATGACTACTGGTGTTATTGAGAGCAAGATTAAAATTCAAGAAGGGGCAAAAAAGCCACTTTCTCAACCTATGGCCCCACGAATGGGCGTATTCAACATGGACGCAATGCAACCAAAGGATTAAACAATGGAAAAGCTACAAAATCTTATTATTGACGGTATGTCATATTCAGTAAATCAATTTTCGCCGCAACTGCAACAAACTGTTGCGTTTTACGAAGCTTTGCTTCAAGAGGGAGAAGACCTGAATCTTGAGGTTGCAGCTCTGCAATTCAAGATGGACACAAATAAAGCAGCCACTATGTTCATCCATGGCCAACTGGCCAAGCAAGCAAAGGATGAGTTGGAAATGCTGAAAACTGCTCTGGCGGAAAAGGCCAATCAAGAGAGCACGGACTGATGAAATTAAGGGGCGCACTGCGCCCCTTAAATACATTTAAACAAAATAACATGAGTATTCAGCATTTAGATGACTTGCCAGCAGAACAGATGCTAAAAGTCGTGTCCACATTGTCTTCTGGAACTGTGTCAACTAAATTAGATGGGGCAAATCTTTGGGTTGGTGTTGATCAGCAAGGCGTATATGTTTCTAGAGAAGGCAAAAGTAAATCTGCACCTAAGATTTATACCCCAGGCCAATTTGAAGACGTTGCACCTAATGATCAATTCAAAGCCGCACTACAAGCACTACAAGCAGTAAAAACCAAACTGTCAGAACTTCTATCGCCAAATGAAATGATAGAAGTTGAAGTCATTTTTGGCAGTCAGCCGAATGTGGTCCCTTACCATGGTGGCGATACCGAAGCATCAATTATTTTCCTTCGTGGTGTAAAAGGCACCGACGACAAAAAAGTTCAACAACTGTCGAATTCTCTAAGTGATACAAAAATTACAGTGTCGGCAGAAGTGAAAACATCCAACAATGGGATCGAGCTTCAAACTGAAGTAAGAGATGTAGTATTCAGATTTTACTCTAATAAAAAATATCCCATTTCTAAGGTGTTGGAGTTATCAAATGCGCAAACTGAAATTGATGCGCTACAAGCAGCTTGTAACAGCCCATCAGAAGTTGACGGTATGACTAATGGTCAACTTGAAGTCGCAAGAGAGAACGAACAAAACAAGCGTCAGAAAATTAATACAGTTTTGATTCTTTCCAAACTCAAGCGGGCGCTAGTAATGAAGCTATATGGAATGATAGAATCCAAAATAGACCCCGGAGTGGATAAAGAAGGCTTTGTCCTCACTGTTGGTGATAATTTATACAAGGTGGTAGATAAAGATACCTTCGTGGCCACCAACATCTTTTACCAAAAAGGAAGAAAAACTGCTGTTAGTTCAATTCTAACAACGGATCCAAATGCAGACCCACTGAAGCGTGGTGGTATCGTGGGCATGGTGAAAATCAGTTTGGCAAAAGTTATGGGGAAGCCTGAACTTGCGCGAGCACAGTCTGCTAAAGATTCTATCAAGACATTAGGCTTGCAGGACTTTTTGAAACAATTTGAAATTTCTGACATCAATGCCACAAAAAATAAAATGCTGGCAATAATCGACAATGGAACCAAGCTTCTGAATGTCCACAATAAGCGATTTGCCTCGAACAATGGGGGCGAACTAAAGGTTGGCGACAAGTCAGTAAAATACACAAAGTCAGTTGTCGATAGAACCAAAGTTGCTTTTGCTGAAGCATTCAATGAACTTCAGCGCATCCGCGAAGAAGTAGTAAATTCACAAAATATTGAAGACCTTGCTAATGCGGTTTTTGGTAGATTTGTTGAACTAAATAAAAACATAAAAGAGGAATTAACCAAAATGATCTCATACATGTTGCTTGAAGATGAAGCACCAGTTGCTGCTGAACCAAATAGCACCACCTCGCAAACCTCCGCCAGTGATATTGCCCCAAAGGAAGCACCAGTTGGTGGTCGGTATAAATTCGTCATGCGCACACGTAATGATTCTGTTCTTGTTGCCATGAAAAAGAAAAAGATTAAGGGTGACAAGAATGTTTAAATTTATTAAATCTTTAACTGAGCAGGAAGCTGCTCCGGCGATTCCCGTCTATAATGGGACCGGCAACCCAAATACCTCCGGACAAAAAGTTGCGTCCGAAACTGATGTCACTTTCAAAAATGAGCGTGCTGCAGTAAATTCACAAGATGTGGATGCGGCCACTGTAACTTCTTACCTCGACAAAGCACAAAAAGTTAATGATGGCGTAGAATGTGTCGGATTCGCAGTCGAACTGGACGACGGTCAACTGGTAAAGATGTATGTAAGTAAGGACGACGCAGAAAAGTTTGAAGACAGCTTGGCTACGGCTCTGGGCGGTGAAGAGGAATTTGAAGATGTTCTGCTTCGATTTGCCGATGAGTTTGATATTGTTGATATCATCTGGCCAGATGATACTTACCCACGGGTTGATGTTCCGGCTGAAGCGCCAGTTGAAGATACACAGGTTGAACCAGAATCGCCAAATTCTAATGCTGGTGGTGATGATGAGTTGAAATCGGAAATCACCCAACAAGAAAAACCCGAAGGTGATAGTTCATCTGAAGCCCCGGCCCAAGATCCAGAACAAACCGATACCCAACAGGAACCGTCCACAGAACCTGTCGATGGTCAGCAGGAAACCACTGACGATGCTGACTATCACCAAACCAAAAAAGAGTTCGACGAACTGTTTGGTGACGAAATGCCATCTGATGAAGATCCAAAGAGTGAAAAGCCTGATGATGCCGAATCGGATGGCGAACCTAAGGCGCAAGCCAGTTCTGATGCACCACAAGATGAACAGCCAGCACCTACGGAGGATGCTGAAGATAAGGAAAAAACTGAGGATGGTGAAGATTCCGATACTGACGAAGACAAAAAGTCGGAAACTACTGATGATGACGTTTCAGTAGTAATTCACCCGAAGAAAAAGAAGATTTCTGAATCGGTTGAGCCGGCAGATGCTGCTGAAAAGAGTAAGTCTAATGACTTGTTCCGAGTTATGGGCCTTGATTCCGAATACTCTATGGTTGGTTCTAAAATTGAAACACTTATCGGCAAACGAATTCTGGCAATTCTAGGTTTCATCGGCATTCCTGGTAGCATGTTGATGAAGATGGACGAGATTGACGATTCTATCAATTCGGCGGCTGATGAAATTTCGGCGAATGCTATCACTCGTTCCAATTTCAATAAGATTTATCATCAAATTGTTACTGCGGAAAAGGCGGAAAAAGTTTCCGATGTAGAATATCGTGAAGAATTCAGTAACTTCCTAACTGTTCTCGGCATTGACGTTTCAAAACTGCAATCCACCCGTCAGGGAGTTTCTGCTATCCTATTCGGAGCTTATTGCATCTCAAATAGTCCAGAAACAAAAGTTGCATTCACCACTTTTATGGACCAAGTTGAGCCGACTGTGGATGAGCCAGCATCAGAAGTTGAGCCACAGCAAAAGATTTCCGAATCGATTGTGCCAACTCGTTCACATGACGAATTCAATCGAATGATGAAGAATTTTTATTCGGACTATCGTGAATGGATGCCAAGAGACAAGCAGTTACAATTGGTGGAAAGCTATCTTTCCGGAGCTGATGTAAAGGTTTATCACTTCGACGCAGATGAAGGTGATCCGGATGCACACATTCCACACCTAGAGAAGATTTTCGCATCTTCACCAACTGATGGGAATGGCATCTATGAAGTCGTATGTTTGCGTAAGCCAGCAAAGTCAATTTCACATTAAAAATGGGCCACATGGCCCATTTTAGGAGCATAAATGAAACACCACCCAGTAGTAATTATCACAAGTAATCCGGATGGCATGAGCCATGCGGTAAAACACTTGGAAGTTGAGGGATATGAAGTCAAGGTATTAGATTCTCTTGGTGCCAACCTGATTGATTTCTTTTCGGCAATTTCTTCAACGGATCCCGAAGTTTTTTCTGGTATTGATGACACGCCAAAAAGCGATGGCGTTGATTCAGAAATTCCCGCAGATACCAAAGATACAGATAATACAGATGCAGTCGATGATCCCAATATGGATGTTCCAAGTATGGATGATCCCAATACTGATTTGGAACCTTCTGATTCCACTGACCCATCTGCTGAAGTTGTATTCAAGGGAACAGTCAATGATGAATCAATTGACATCCATGAAGTTCCTGGGGATGAAATTATTCTTCATCCGAAGAGCATTTCCGGCTCTGGCGATAAAGTCAAGTTTCAACTACAAGAATCTATTGAAATGAATTTATGGGAAGAAAAATCCGAAGATGATGAACTACATGAAGTTTCAGTTCATCTTGTAATTCCTGACCTCGATTTTGATAAAACTGTTAAAATCAAGGTTTCTGAAATGGTAATGGACCCGCCTGTAATTTTGATGGGCGAAGATTGGTTCGCCGCCAATTCAACTGCTGAGAAGAAGTAATGTCTAAAAAGTCCCCATTTTTTGTTGTCGAGGAACTATTATCACCCCTCCAATGTGATAAACTGATCGCTCTAAATCGAATCCAAAATTCGCCATCTAGCGTAAGGCATCTTAATGAGGGACAATTTTCTATCGTAAAGAATTCAATTCTGGACTACACCTCTGAAATGAACCAGCGATACGGGACAACGGTGTCAGATGATATCAAAATGCTTTTCTGTCAGTTCCCAGAAAATGCATCCGCGCCGGCACTTCATGCTCAAATTGACGGATGGGTTAGTCAAAAACGGAAGTGGAATAAAACTAAAAATATAGATTTCATTGGTATCATTCCACTAAAGTCATTTTGTGACAGTCTGCCAATTGATTTGAATTTTGAGACATATGGTGGCAAGTTAGAATTGATAAATTTCAACTTTAGTATTTTGCCGGAAAGAGGTTCTATGATCGTATTTCCATGTGTTCCAAACTTTCTATATGCAATTAGTCCGATAAACTTTGGTTCATTTGAAATGATCAAGGTGTTTTTCTCGGTTGATGGGGACTGGGAATTCGTGTTGGACGATTACTCATGTCGTTTACAGGATGTAATTTAAAAAGCCGGCTTACGCCGGCTTTTTTCATTCTGTCCTATTGTATGGGATCCATTGACCTGATGATTTGTCAGAACTAGACCATTCATAAAGAAGATCAGTCGATTGTATAGAACCATCGTCGGCCTCAATACCACGAACCTTCACAATCGTCTTAAACGGGCCGGTGTCGCATCCAATTGCGTTTGCTGGTAGTCCACCAGCTCCAGACAAATAAACCCGCCCAAAAGGCCGTATAAATGGTGTATCCATGCCCTCTGCAGTATCATCGCCACCCGGGCGGTCTGGCATCACAATTAATGAACTACTGGCGATGGCGGACTTGATATCAAGTAAAGAATATACTTGCTGAATTTGACCATCTATCTCTTGTGATTGCTGCTGCACATTGTATAGTTCAACCGTTGGTTGAATGATTTCTGGTATAGTGAATACAATTCTGTTTTGTGGAGTGTGTAGTACATTTCCAGTAGTATGCAACACGTCATCTACAAAAATATAATTACCGTCATACTGGATTTTAGAAACACCGTCATATTTTTTTATTGTATTCTTACTACCAGAAAAGTTCATGCCAACTTTCAAAGTGTCGGAACCAAGTTCAACAAAAATAGTATTTGCTACTGGTCCAAACACTTTAGACTTGAAATAAGCTCCACCGGCATAAAGTCGTGATCGGGTGATGACAAATTGTTGTATTGTCAACATTATTCACATTCCACGCTACCACAACCAGTTTTACAAGTAGCATCATGGAAAGGCTTTCTTGGAACTTTGTGTGGTTTAATTTTTGTTACTCCGGCCAGCACCACTGGTTTATCATTCACGAAAATAGTGGTCGTGCAGGGTCCAACTAATGGGGATGACGGGAATTTACTATGGCCAGTGCTGGAACAGCCTTGTACAGCACAGGGCATGTCCCCAATAATTACATCTTCACACCCCTGGGCAACGCAATCCCCATCCTCGATAGGATCACCAATTCTACATGGATTAGCCAAGATTTACTCCTTTCAACCACTTAAGACGATTATCAACTCTATTTTTTAGACCCTTATCAATGTTTGTATGACCACGGTTTTTGGAATCTTTCAAAAGATAATTCAAATGATCCTGGTTCATCTGGGACGCAATATTTAGTTGTTCCTCTCTTGATAATGGAGGCAAATTTGCTAAATTGTACTTTGACGAAATTGGCTTTGTTGCCCCCCATGATTGGAACTTGATGTCATACAACATTGCGCCAAGGTATGGATTTTTTTCAGCAATTTTACTTGGTGAATTATTGCCGCCCTCTTTCCAATAGTTTTTGTAACCCACATTTTTTGCTTCATCGTATGTTAAGTTTTTGACATCGATGGGCAACCCAGTGCTAGAAGAAATACCGAATTTGGTGACGCCACCCAAAGATTTAGACCATTCTTTGTAGCCAGTCTTTTTTCTCTGTTCGGCAGTAGAAATATTTCCTGCCGCAACATCCGGATCTGACGGAGAAAATTTATCTTGAGTTTCCCAATGAGGCCCAACTTCTGCTTGCATGGTGTGTCTCCACGCTTCATCAAAAACATCACGTTCGGTTTTTGGTGAAGTTGGTGGTAATCCTTGTTCACTACTGGATGGCGGCATTCCGGTTTGTGGGGTTGGATTTTCTGGATCCACAGGAGCATTCGCACCGCTTTGGGGTGGACATTTATCTTTTGCTGCAGTTTCGTCAGCAGTCAATGATGTCTTTTTTGCCGGTTGCTCTTCAATAGAGCTTGGATCAGCACTACCATCGGGATTTGTTTTGTTTGCAATTTTTGTTGGCTTCGCCATAAACTGCGCCGGATCTAAGAATTTTCCTTCTGGCGTCTTCAATTCGAAATGCAAGTGGTTGCCGGTAGATGCACCAGTGCTGCCTTCCCTTCCAAGTTTCTGTCCTGCCATTAGTTTCTGTCCCGGTTTAACATACATATTGGCTAAATGATTGTAAGTTGTAATAGCGATTGTTTTACCACTACTATCTTTATGCGCAATTTTTACATTATTGCCATATGACTTACTAAAACCGGTATAAATCACTTCCCCATCGGCTGCCGACACCACATCTGAAACCGCCCGGTTGGGCATAACCATGTCAATTCCTGTATGCATTTTTTCAACTTTATGAATTGGGTGCATTCGCATACCAAATTTAGAGTTGATAAATCCACCAGGAAGGGGAGAAATCAATTTTAATGTCTCTCCATCTTTCTCTTTTGATGGGTACATTGTAAATGACCTGGTATCTATTGCCTGACCGGTTTCATCTTTCGCCACGACCTTAATTTTATGCATTTTATCCAACTCGGTGTCGGGAAAAGTACCTTTCAACTCATTTCCCTCGAACGAAATACCAGGAATCGGGTCGGTGTACTCCCACGATGCTGGATTTTTATCACTACCATTGGTTAATGAAAACTTTTCATTAACGGATGCCGAATTTTTCGTTCTATTGATTGGGATTGTAGATTTATCAATTGTGTTTTTTACATTTTCTGTTGCATCATCTTGTAAACCGGTTTCATTACCAACTCGATCAGCATAACATTCGACAGGCTCATCCGGTCTAATTTTTTTAGAACAGCATGGACCGGTTTCACCACCAGAAAAATCGGCGATTTTAGAAGTTTTTGGTGCAGGTGGGCAGCAACTCATAATTTAACATAAAAACGTATTTACAAAAAAGCCACCTAAAAAGGTGGCTTGTTTTAGCTTATCATTGCTCTACCAGTCATCGGTTTACTAAACATAACCGTAATTGTATTGGTATCATTGAATAAGATTGACCTTGGCATAATCTTTGTAAGAGCACCATTATGATTAACCATTACGTCAATAACTACTCTTTTGTTAAGACCATGTGGAATTAACCAAGTATCGGAAGCGGTTTCCTGTGTATGAAAATACGCAGGTTGGCCTTTAGAATTCATCACAAAACTCATTAGAACACCTCCGCAACACCAGAAACTGGTGAAATAAAAGTCAATACGCAAGAATTTGTGTCTACCGCATCTACGGATGAAGGCAAAACAATCATTTCTTGACCATTAACTGTTACATAAACATTCACGATAGGGAGTCTATCCAAATCATGTTGAATAGTCCATTCCGCACTTGGGGTAGATTGGATGTGCGTATGGAATTGTTTGATTGAACGCTGTAAGTATGACATTTCTTATCCTTTAGATAAGACGTGCATACCCAACCTGCGGTGAACTAAAAGTAATAACTGTTTGGTTCAATGAGGGATGAGTGATAGACTGAGGTTGCACTTCAGACGTACCAATGAACACGCGAACAATTGGATTATATCCGAGATTATGATTGATTGTCCAAACTGCTGAACTTTCCGTCTGGTAAAAAGTGTATGCGTAAGTTGGTTTAGTGTTCCCGTCCAAATGCCCCGATACGATTACTGCTTTACCAGCCATGCTTTCAGAATAGGTAATTTTTACCTCATTTGGAGAGATAATTTCAACTTCGTCCGGCAGAACCATTTTATTGTTCGCACCATAAACCTGAACATTGACTGAAGTTGTATTCAATTGGTGGGAAATTTCCCAAGTGTTAGAAGCGGTTTCTTGATTATGGGTATATACAGTAATTTCTCGTGTCAGTGGGATCCACACAGCGGGGGCGGGAGTATCTTGGACACAAATGTACACGATTTTGTTTACAAAAGCGACTTGGCCAACTTTCGGGGAAGCTGGAAAAGACTGGGTGAGTTGCAACGCAGCATTTTGAAGCTGGTTTTGCTGCAAGTTTACATTACCAAAATGGCGCATGTTTTCTCCTAAATGGGAAGGTTAGAACGGAATTTTACCATCTACTCTTTTTCTTTACAACAGTATTTAGAAATAGGCCAGTTCTAACGAAAAAAGGCGGGGATGACCCCGCCTTTTTATTGTTTAGCTTAATTCAGAATTAAGCAACACCAGCAACAACAACCTTACCAGCAACAGCAGTGTTGAAGGTAACAGTCAGTGAGTTGGTGCTATCAAACTTGATTGACTCAGGAATGATAACTTCGTCTTGATCGTCAACGATGACCACGTTGCAATACTTCTGACCCAGGTTGTGAGTAACAGTCCAGGTAGTAGCAGCAGAAGCTTGGTCATGGATGTGGAAGACCTTTTGGTTAACGAAGTTTGAACCATCATAAACCAGAGCTTGACCGTCAACAGGTGAGGTCAGAGCAACGTCGTTATGATCGCCAACTGAGGTTGAACCAACCAGAGCAGCACGGGTAACAGGTTCCCACTCGGTAGCGCCCTTGGTCAGAACTGAATCAACAGCAGCAGCGTCAGCGCCAGCAACGTTGTTCAGATCGTCCAGTGAAGCGTCCAGAGAAACAGCACCAGCAACAACAGCGAAGTGACCAGCATCGAATGAAGCAACACCCTTTTGAGTGGTTGAAGCGTCCAGAGCGGTGATGGTGAATTCACCAGCAGCAACTGAAGTTTCGATACCCTGAGCGGTAGTGCCTGAAACAGTGATGGTTGAACCCAGGTCAACTGAACCAGTACCACTGTCGGCGTCCAGAGAGATGAACTCATTGACCAGCATGTCGTTGGTGACTGAGTTAGCGGCAATCTTCAGGCCGTCAACGTCTTGAGCCAGAGCGCCAGCAGCGTTCAGACGCAGATGCAGGGCAGCGCCGGTAGCGGTTGAACGATCAACACCGTCGGTAGTCAGAACCAGAGCGCCAGTAGCAGCGTCATGCAGATGGATACCAACTTCATCGGTAGGCAGTTGGCCGATACCAGCACCCAGGTTTACTGAGAAGGTATTGCCAGTCAGATCCAGACCAACACCAGCAACGAAAGTGCCGTTACCAGTGAACTGAACGAAGGTAACTGAATCGGTGCCAACTGAAGCAACTTCAGAAGTTTGGGTCCAGCCGGTATCAGCTTGTGAAGTACCTTCTTGGACATAAACGGTAGCAGCAGAGAATTCAGCAGCATCAGACATGTCGTCAGCGCGGACCAGATCAGCACCATCAAACACATAGATACCGTTTTCAGCACTAGCAGTTTGAGCCTTGACCAGAACGCGATCGCCAGCAACCAGAGTAACACCATCGATGGTGGCAGGAGCGCCAATCAGAGCGATGTTAGCAGAGGTAGCAACACGAACAGCGTGCTTCCATGACAGACCAGCAACCAGGGCATCAACATAGTTCTTGTTGGTGGCATCGGTACCAGCGGTAGGAGCAGCAACGCCAGTGATCTTGTTGTCGCTCATGGCCAGAGCACCAGTCATGGTGTCGCCAGTAGCGTTAACATAGGTGGCATCAACCAGAGCGGTAATGTCAGCAGTCAGAACAGGGGTCTGGGCAACAACGCGACCGAAAGCGTCAGTGGTGAACTTCTTAAAAGTACCGCTGTCGGCTTGGGTGACTTCGGCCAGATCGACCTTAGGATTGGCCAGAACGCCATCGCCGTTGGTAACAACAGTATTACCAGCAACACCTTCCAGTGAGCGAGTAACAGCAGTGCCGTCGCCAGTACGAACGATTTGACCTTGAGTAGTCAGACCTTCCAGAGCGGCCAGATCGTTAGCCAGAGCGAAAGTAGGATTGCCAGCAACGCCGTCAGCATTGGTGATTACCAGACCTTCAGCGGGCTGAACCAGTGAACGTGACTCATAAGTGTCGCCACCAGTTTGAACCAGCATACCAGTTGAAGTCTTGTCGGCCAGGGCATCCAGACCAGCATCGTACTTCTGAACACCAGAATCTGAACCAATGTCGGCATCGATCCACTTGCTAGAAGCAGCATCGTATTGCAGCAGAGCATTGTCTTGCACTGAAGTGATGGCAACGTCATCCAGCTCAACCAGAGTGTTGTTGGCATCAACGTATTGAGCCAGCTTGTTGATTGCGTCGGTGAATGAGGTAGGAGTACCACCCAGAGCAGCAAATTCAGCAGCGAAAGCTGAGTCAACCAGTGAACCATCGGCGGCTACGGCAGCACCCAGAGCGGCTTCGATGCGATCGACTTCAGCTTGCAGGTTAGCAGCATTACCGCCAGTAGCGATAGGGATCCAGCTCTCAGTAGCATCATCACCGTAGTACATGATGGAGGTGTCGGTGTTATACACCAGACGACCACTATCCAGACCAATGGTGTAGGCGGGCAGAGCCAGAACCTTTTGAACGCGCAGGTTCTGAATTTCTGAAGCTGATGACGCGCCAAAAATAAGCTTACCATTAATTTTCATTGTTTTTTCCTTTCAAGGATTACACTCGTTTTACGGCCATGGTTAAAAACTTAACCGCCGCGTGAAAAGCATTTGGTTCAACCAACAGTTGTCCCAAATTGTATTTAGATACTATCTCGTCGTCTACGTCTACGAATACAAAAATACCACGACGCTCTTCTTTTTCGATTCGTTCGAGAGTATAACCATAAACTCTCAGTGAAGCGGCAAGGCAGATGTCAGAAGTCTCAATTCCGTGTTGTTTCATGATTTTTACCAAGTGTGTTATTTTAGCGTAATGATTGAGATATGTCAATCATTTTTATTTAGTCAATCCCCATTTAGGTGGAAGATTTTAAACAAAAACAATGACCGCCTTGCCTTTTTGGACTGTGTAGAATACCACACGAATGACGTTATTGTCAATTATTTGAATTTCGTCTGGAATGATGCTACTACCCAACTCATCAAAAATACTTATTGCCGGATTATCGGAGTTTTTATTATGGTTGATAATCCATTCGGTGTTACCTTGATCTTCCACATACACATGGGTTTTTATTGAACTTAGTGAAGTAAGATACCGATCAATTTCCGAAATTGCATCTTGCACATTTGATGAAGTCAAGACCGTCAGTCCGGTATTTGCAACCGAAATTTGTAACGCTGTATGCTTTACACTTGTATCATTATTTACATGATTTCCAAAATCATCGTAAAATTTCTGAATGTCAATATTCCCATTTACCAATCCCGTAATGGAAATGTCATTTACTGTTAGATCCGAAGAGATGTCAACTGCACCAGTTAGACCATTTACCTTTAGTCCAGTATTTGTTGTACCAAAGATGAATAAATCTTTGTCAGATGATAGTGTCAAGTTCCCATCAGGAGAATTATCATAAACCCGTTGAAGGGACATAAGATTTGTGCCATCTGGGCCTGTCGTGGTCCCATCCGCCAACACAATACCTTTGCCGCCAACTGTGAAATTGTTTCCTGATACCCCGCCGATGTTAACAATCGAACCATCTGGGAGTAAGCCAGTTTCACCCAAATCTCGATTCAGGTATAGCAGTCTCAACACTTTTTCATTCATTTGGATCTTTCAATCTCTAAAATTTAGAATCTAACAGGGAGTTGAATTTTAGCTTCGTTATCCCCGAGGTTGCTATCGTCATCAGTAGACAACAGACCAGTAATTATAACAGATTTAGCGTAGGAGTCAACCTTAAGCTCAAGCTCAACCGTGGATTGTTCCATACTATTTACATCAATCGCCGGAAACGTGATGTTTGTGATTTTTGGATTGGTCTGCGTTCCAACACCCATCTTGGAAACCTGCCCACCGGCAGAAGACACGACGATGACATCAACACCAGTATCAGTTCGTGCTTGAATTGACCGAATGGTATTGCTCGCCACCCCAAGTCCCGCATTTTCGATAAAAGCACGGACCTTGAATGTTACGCCCGACTTAACTAAGCCAATCGCGGATAGCTTAATCTTTAGATTCGGACGTAATACTTGTTGCGGTTGCTCCCGAACAATAATCAAATTTGCTACAGTTTTAACATCCTTACCATATTGGTTAGATACTCTGTGCTTGATAGTGTACATCCCAGGTTCAGTAAATGTGAAAGTTTTTTCTTTCCCGACTGCATCCCAGCTATCATTGTTTTGGAAGTCCCACTCAAAATTTGACGCATCTTCTGTTAACGATGTGAATTTTACAGTCAGTGGGGCGATACCTTCAGAAACATCAACAGAGAAGTTGGCTACTGGCGGATTTACAATTTGCTCATCGTAATCAAAGTCTTGTATTTCGTCCAACACAATTACTGGCATCAGATCAATAAAGATAGCATTCCTGTCATAAACGTAACCGACCTGCTGATACACTCCAGATTTTGGATAATCAATTGTCAACTCGCCGTGAGCACCACAATAAAGCGATTTGTTAATAGCTTCATCTGGCCAGTTCCAATCATCATTAGCAATAAACCCATGACAAAATAAGTCGGAAATGTCTGACTTATACATGTCCTCGACAATAATACCATTAACTCTTGTAGTATGGTCAGTGTGTCTTGCCAACTCGACCCTACGATTTGGCTTCATTTGAACTAATGAAAACTTGGGAATTGGTTCCGACGCGACAACTGGGAAATTCCCACTATCAATTTTAGACAACACCGAGCTTCGGTTAGATACAGTAATCCAACTTTCTGAAGTTAGAAACCGACCATACCAAAAATTTGGCTCGCCGGTGGGCTTGTACCGGATGGGATTTTGAAATGGATCTAACAAAATGTATCCGGCGTCATTCGGAAATTGTTCAATACCAACCTGCGACCCAGTGTTGAATGGCACAACTCGACCATTTGTGAATGTTGCTGCGAATACTCGAATCTTCTCATTCCACTTAGCACCATCCCATACTTTCATGACATTTTCACTGGAATCATACCAGTGCTGATCGTAAATTGGACTTTGTGGCTGTTCCGACGTTAATACTGGCTTGATTAAAGTCATCCCACGAGTGACTGCAGCAGATTGCAAATTTACATCCCAATACAACCAGCAGTTCTCTTCTGGTAATGTCCACGCATTTTGGATCGAAACAGTCTCTTCTACAAGATAATCGGTGTCTCGATGTGAAAATGAAATCAGTGTCGGTATGTCATAAATCACCAGAGATACAGTCTTCCGTGAAATTTCATGTTGTAGGAAGTTAGATACCCCATTCTGGTCTGTCTGCGTTTTTACGATGCCATGTCTAAAATTTAATCTCATGATGTTGTATTGAAGCTAAAGAGTTGTCGCAAGGTTCCGTATGTGAATATTTTAGTTCCGCTACCACCAATAAAACTTATCCGCTGTTCTATTGGTGTGGTTCCAAAAATGTTTCTAGATACGGTAGCATAAGTAAATTGTCCAGAGAAGTTTCCAAGTAATACATTTCTGTCTTGAGTGGCGATAGTAAAGATGATGTCAGAACTCGGCACAAAAATGTTCGTATTTGACTGCTCGAATGCAATTACGTCTGGTTCAGTTCCAGGATTGAATGTGTATAAATCAAAAATAGTCAATCCGATGAGAGATTGAACATTATCTGGAGTCAATACGTTCGACAGTGAGGCATTAAATTCGATGATCGAGCCCTTTTCTCCCGAGAAGGTTCGCTGATTGTAATCTTCAAAATCTAAAAGTTGTATTTCTTTACCGGCAGAAAATTTATACAAGTCTTCGATACCAAAGGAAAACAAAATATCCGAACCAGCGGCAAAAATGTTTAGATTCTGGACCTCATAAGAAAAAGAAATTGGATCCGAAGGTGCGAAAATCAACTGGGGTTGTGTTTCCAAATCAACTGATAGTCCGTCACCACTAAAAATCTTCAGTGGTTCTGTTTCAAAGTCAATTGAAATTTCGCCACCAACGAACTTTTTGTCCTTGACGTATGATACTAAAGTTGATGGGACCAATTCTCCAGGGACGAAGGAGTACGCTTTTCTGGGTAGAGTTAAAATTACAGGACGTTTGATGTCCAAAAACATAGTGTCTGAGGCAACAACGAAGCCAACCTGCTGAAGTATTCCGGTATCTGGTGGTAATGTTGTTGGATTGCCCGATCCATCGGAGAACAATGGTCTGGAAATTTCGCCATCTGACCAGTTCCAATTTTCATTTTTGATGAAACCAAATGACTTGATGTCCACTTCCTGTCCAGAACTTGCTGGCGGAATGACCATTCCAATAACGCGATTTGTGGGGTCTGTTGCATCGGAAAACCTAACCTTTTTTGCAGGTTCCAGATGTACTAAACAATGTGAATGGAGGTTAGTGCTTGCGGTTGCTCCAAGCAAAAAGTCACCAAATCTAACAAGGGTTCTACCTTTTGACAAGTCTTTTGTTGTAGAGCCCATGAACCCGGACATCTGCCCAACCGAATCTTTTGGTCGGCGAACTCGCATTGGGTATCCGAAGGTGTCTAAAACTGGATAGACGGGCTTTACGGGCGTTTCCGTGACCATCTGGCTACCCACCTTCATCTGGGTGAGTTTTTGCCCCATAGCCCTTGCTACAAAGATCCTAAGAACATCCTTCCAGATGCCATCCTCAAAGACCCGCATGGTTGCGTCGTTGACATCAAACCAATGTTGCCCCTCTTCGACGTTTTGGGGCTCATTGTCCGTATAGAAAACCGGGAGTGAAGACGATCCTGTAGAGAGTTCACCAGTCAGAAGATCCATGCTGAGATACAGGTTCCATGAACCATCCCTTATTGGCCATGTAAGATTGGAATTTTCAACTTCAAGCAGATAGTCAAATTTACCAAACGATAGAGTGAAAACGAATGGTTGTTCTTTTGTGCCTTTTAGTCTAAAAACATTCCCGTCAATAAAAATTGACGCTGGATTACCAGCAATGTCTTTTTGTTGCTTCACAATACCATGTCTAAACTTGACCAACATCTGTGTATTTTTCTACTTTGAACCCATATTTACAAGTTTTTCAATGCCCAAGAAAGACCCTACTGGTGGCATGGTTTCTTCCTTGCCACCTAATGGTTCTCTGTTCCGGTTTTTTCTAAGAGAAGAAACAGAACCCGGGTAAAAGCTGGGCACATGGGTCGGGTCCGTAGTGGAAATTTTCTAAAAAAATTAAGGAGGTTATCATAGGGTAGTTGGTCTGGTCAATAGCTTGTCCCAAACCCAATTCCACATCACTTGTAGGGTCTCTTCCTTGCCACCTAATGGTTCTCTGTTCCGGTTTTTTCTAGGGGAGAAAATGGGACTGGTCGGATTTTTCCTGGGAAGGGCTCAAGATATAGGTGGCAAGGAAGGAACGTAGTAGTACCAAGAAAAATGAGGCATGGAGAACCGAATTGTCGATCGTAGAGCGACATGAGGTCTCGACTTGTCTCGCCGAAGGCCATACTCATCAAGCAATGCCATTTAAATGCATTTTAAGGGGTCTAGGAGGCCGTGCTTCTATTAGGGTGCATCTGTGCTGGTTGATGACCATTTAAATTCTAAAATTCTTAGCTCAACTATAAAGTTCCAAAAGCAAAGTTTAGTGATCATCCATTTCCATCACAAAAGAGTACAGACGAAAAAAATCCCACCGGAGTGGGATTCATATTAGCCCATGATAATGGACTTAGACGGTAATGCGATTCCAGTCACTGTTTGTTGGTATGCGTCAACAAACTCTTGACTAGCTAGTCCCGGCATGAACATCAATGATGACAGTTGAACTACAATTTCTTTAGCTTCTTCCGGATCAATTGATAGGGCAACAGGAACTAATGAGATTGATACTTGACCATGTTGCTGGATTTGGACGATTTGACGTGGTTCCTTGAACACAATCATGGAGTTGTCGAACTTCACCATTTCCGCAACCCACTCAATCCCATTATTGAATTTTACACAACACACATTTTCCATACTATACTCCGAGTTGAACATACTTGAAGTTTAGCACATTGATGTCATCAGGTCAACACAGCCTTCATTCCGATGGTCAGCTTTCCATGTGGTGGGGTCGAAGGGGACACGATCGTAATTCTATCACCAGCGACAAACACCGTTTCATTTGGGAAATCAAAGAATGGGAGATTTTCATTTGCTGGGAAAGTGATAGTCCCGAATTCCACATTGTTCTTCCTAACAGAAAACACTGAACTTGTAGTTGACGTGGAAATAGCATACCCGGAATACAATGATCCGGTGTTATCGGCCAGCATTTTCATTGGGCGCTGAACCAAAAACACCATAATTTCTTCATCTGTGGACACGTCTGATGGATATGATAATACAATATCATACACCATGTCCCTAATGGTCAGAAACTTAACCCATTCAGTACCAGTATGACTATAAAGAGTGGAATCGGTGGATAAGAAGAACAATTCACCTCTATTGGGATTGGTAGGAAATGCCACTCCCGAATCAACCGTCAGATTGACTGCTTTTGACTGCTCAACCAGTTTTAATCCGTCGAATAGCATTTGAACTCCAATTAAATTGACGCTTTAATAGTGATGGCCAAATTCTGTGGTGCGTTTTCCGCAGGAGAATCCATTGAAAGAACATCACCGGCCGCTAAGGTAATTGCTGAAGCAGCAGTGAATACACCAGTGGTGGAGCCATTCAAGAACGCCACAGTGGCCACAGACGAACCGTTCTTGTAAAGAGTGAACGTGGCATCGCCTAAATTTGTTCCAATAGCTGCATAAGAGCCAGAAAATGTTTGTGGAATGGTGACAGTTCTGGCAGACACGAAGAACAAAATAGTTGACGCAGCGGTTACATCGCCGGGGGCAGTAATAGCAATGTCATATACCTTTGGACTTTCGGTGAATGATTCCTTGAATTCGACACCATCATGAACATACAACTTACCAGTGTCGAGCGCATACACCAACTTACCTTCAGTTCCAGTAGCTGAAGAGATAGTAGCGGCAATCTCTACCACACCATTGCCAGAATTACTGGTGCTGGATCCGGTGGACATTTCCACCCACGCCGCATCAATGTAAATGTATGGTTTCTTGACATCGGTCTTGTAGAAAACTTCACCTTGATCGGGCGAAGTTGGGAAGGAAGCACCAGAAGGGAGTGAGAAATTTACTACCTGGGAACCTTCAAGGATTTCTAATCCATCAAATAACATTTAAATTCCTTTCAAATTTTCGCAATCAAGACATTTCTTGATTTAGCTGGGGAGAAAAAATTATGATACTCTACTGTTGAAATTATGCTATTTTTAGAAGACCCATTGTAGAATGCCGAATGATCAATACCGGCAGATAAACATTGACTTGCCGTATTTGCAATGAATGTTCCACCGGCAATCCCATGCGCAACAAATACATTACCGTTTGAACTGGGCTTGAACACTTCAAAATCTTTGACGTTTCCTGTATAGACAATCATGTTCCCACCAAGAAAATTTTATTTCCGAATAACAGCTTGAAGCCAAATGACTTGTACTGTTTATCCTTGATAATGGTAGTATCAGCAACAATCAAATCGGACTCAGTGCCCACTAAACCAACAGTGCCATCAATACGAATTTCTGGGTTTCTGACATTGTAGTAACTAAACCAAGTAGCAATTCCGTTTTGCTCTGCGACCGCACCATGGGTACTCACGCCTAAAGTCAACTCCATCCCATCAGAAATTTTTACCTTACCGCCAGATTCATGAGAATGTTCATCAAACTTGTTAACTTCAAATTTGATAAGAGAAGTTGAACCGGAGTCGAACTCTTCCCCAGAAAAAATTTCCAATACGAAATGACCCCTGGGACCACCACAAACAAACTTGTTGTATGACGGACTGGTATTTCCCGTATAGATTGCGGAAAATACACCATTAGACAATTCTTTATTTGATGACAGATTTTGGAAGAACTGCTTGCCTAAAAATAATGTCTTCATTTACATTCCCATCAAGCTAAAGTTAAAGGTGTAAAACGTAATTTCCTTACTTGTGTCCACACCACTCAATACCATCATTTCTGGACTACCAATTTGACCAATCGAATTTGACGCCATCAAAATTCGGCTCGACATTCTTGTATCTTCGATAATATTTGGCGAAACATCACCATCAAGAACCACGAACCCTGCAATTTTTCCATTTCTATGGATTGAAACTGGGCAAGGTCCAGTAATGGAACAAGTGGCACCAGAAACCGATACTGATGGAATAATCATACTGGCCAATACGCATTTGGCCTGAATCACAGTATCCAAAGCATTGATGAAATTTTTATCTACTGACTTTTCAACATCAGAAAAGTCAAAAGAGCCATCAACAAAAAGAACGGTTTTATTCTGCAACCGTTCGGTGTGTGACATGAACACTTCAATAACTTCAGAATGAATTTGTAATGGCATTTAAATTTCTCTTTTTCGTATTTAAAAGTTGGGGAACCTGTCCCCAACTTATTACTCCACAATGGTGTTCACTGCAGGAACATAGAAGTTGAAGCCAAATGACTTGTATTGTTGACCAGAAACAATATTCTTATCAGCGATTTCAAGATCGGAGCCAGAACCAAGCAGTCCAACTGAACCAGTAACAAATGACGTACCAGACAAGTTATTGTAGTTTCCGGTGTACGAAGCATTAAACACCTGAGCCTCTGCGGTAGTCATCGCTGGGCCGAACCAGAACCATGTCGCGATACCAGAATTCAGAGCAGAAGTCAGAGTTGGGCAGATACCACAAATGGCCTTGAACCCTTGATAGTCGGTATTGCTACCAGTTTCAACAAACAAACCAGTGCTTGCTCGGTTTGATGAATAAGCAGGGATGCTGAACTGAATCAGGCGGTCAGATTCAAACGCGGCCAAATCGGTGATAGTCGAAATATCTGGACGTTCACCAGTATAAACAATCAGCTTGGTTACATTCGCGGGACCACCAGCCATAAACTTAGCAGGCCACGGAGCATTTGAACTAAAGGAAGAACTCTTCAGAAATGGGCGGTTTAATACGATCCCAGAAGCAATAGTGTAAGTTACCGCAGTTTCAGAACCACCAGTAGCAATAAGTCCAATATGCCAAGATGCACGATCTGAATACACCGCATCTTCTAAAAGGTCTTTTGTGAACAGAATAGTTGACATTGTAAATCCTTAGAAAGAGCTAACCATCGAGATGGTGGTTGAAAGATGGTTGATTTGTTGGCCGGCAGTAGTATCCATTGAGCCTAATACCACCATCTTTGGTTCATCAATAATGCTAACTGAATCGGTAATAAAGAAGCAAAAATTTGCAGCGTTAATGTACCCCGTAGCAGAACTGTTCGCCACTGGGGCACCAGTAGACGTTGCATGGCAGCAGAAAATGGAACCAACTGTACCAGTTTGCAAGGCATTAGCTGTAGCTGAACCAAAAACAATAGAGTTATTGAAGTTCTGATATCCGGTAACAACAACTGAACCCAGATAGTTCTGAGCATTAGCGGTTAACATGAATGAATTCAGGTAATTTGTGAAATTAGTTGAACTCATGTCGGTTGGAACTGGAACGGCGTTGCTGACTAAAATCAGACGCGCACTGGAACCAAGTCTTGCAAAGTTTACTGCCAGTGACTTGGTTAAATTGGAATTTAATTGAAGTGGCATTTTAAGACCTTTTCGTTATTTAGATGGTTTCGCCAGTAAAGGCAAACATTGATTTGAACACATTTTCATCATCCTTCAGATAAGAAAAACGATACATCTTTAGAAAATCTAATTTCACGGTAGTATTATCTCTTGGGAAAATCAGATTACCACCATCGAATCCCATGGAAACGGTTGGACGGCTTTCCGCTGTGGATGGACCATATAAGAACGATGCGTCTCGATATGATACATAAGATGAGCTTTCTAAAACAGATGAATACTTAAATGCATCAGCAGAATAGAACGAAGTCAACGTTGATGATAAATGATAACCAGGAATAAAACCATCAATCTTCGCACCCGAAGCAAAGATACTTGAACCATAGAAACCATACTTAAAACTCGCGGCATCAACAAATGAAACCTGGGTGGAGATTGACTCCACCGGAGTAATAAATGATCCTATTTTCTTTTTAGAAGCGGATAAAAGGATCAGCATGTTTCACCTCAAACTTCGTGATAGGCTGGAATAATAAACTTGAAGCCAAAGCTCTTATAAAGACCAGAAGGATCAATGTTTGTGTCAGCCATCTCCAAATCCGAATTTGAACCTGAAATTCCTACTGAACCAGTAACAAACGCCAGACCTGATAAGTTAGATGGATTTGAGTAGTTCCCAAACCAGAACCATGTCGCTCTTCCGCCTGCTGAAGCTTGTGTGAATTGTGGGCACACACCCAATGTTGCGCGGAACATATCGTAATGGTTGTTTTGGTTTCGACTTAATCCGGAGGTACCTGCAGTGGTTCCGGCCACGTAATAACTGCCCAAGTTGAAAATAATTCCAGACTGTGAAGTTGTCGTGCTATACGCCGGGATAGAAAATGAAATCAACAAATCCGAAGAATGATTATTCAGATTGGTTAATGTTGAAATACTTGGGCGCGAACCCTTATAAATGTTCAAACGAGTTGCACCGGCAGGACCACCAGCTAAGAACTTATTAGCAGTTGGAGCGGTAGTGTTTGTGTAGAACATCGCGTAATTCAAGCCGGTATTGGTGGTACGGTTCAAACCGGTGTTATTGCTGGTGCTTGGATTCCAGGTTTCAACCAATGCAGTGCTGTTGTTATTAGCATTCAGCGCCAAACCTGCGTAAATGCCAAGACCGTTACCAGTTGAATAATGAGCGGTACCAACAATAGCCGGTCCTAAAAACATCTTAGCCATTTGATGAATCCTTGAATGTAATAGATGTATTGTACAAAGTGTAAGTTGAACCAGCAGCCAGGGTCATACTATCAACGGTTACACACTCGGCACCACTGGTTCCGACAGAATCAGTAACCATCAAATAGTTTAACGGACCTTGATGGTATGTTGAGTTACCCATGTACAAGTTGGAGTTCGCAGATGTGGTTGCATTTGTCATCGGATAAATCGCAGATGGGGCAATGCTGGCAGTTCCATAAAGTTGGGTAAAAATTACACCGCCAATAGTTCCGCTACTCTTGGCGGTGAAGCTAGAGGGACCATCGAATGTTACAGTTGTGCCATCAACAATAGAGGACGTTGGGATCAACTCCGCAATACCCAAACATGCTGGCATAGATGCGGCATTAATTCCACCGTTAAAGTTGGAGCCGTTGACTGCTCTATTTATATATGAATACATTTCAGTATGTGTGATGGGAAATGCTTCAGTATCTGAAACGAAAATGGCACATAGATACCAGTTGAAGTTCCCAGAAATTGACGTGGAAGACCCGCGAGTTGAATAACGACCCGGCAGATACGCCAAATTCTTTAAAACTTGTTGACTCAATTCAATCATATTTTTCCTTAATGGATAATGTTTTGTTCATCAATACTTTTGTCCAATTGTTGGGCAATTTACAGTATTTAGTTTTAAATGGTGTAGAACGCAGGAATGTCCATCTTGAATCCAGAAGAACTGTAATATTGTCCGGCCACAACATCACCAACAAAGTGTAAGTCTCCAGTAAAATCATTATTTTCCGTATTGGAAATGTCCCCAATTACGAAAGATTGATCGCTAACATTGTCGCCATCGGAATAGTTGCCGAACCAAAACCATGTTGGTGTACCAGAGTCACTAGCAATAGCAACATTCGGACAAATTCCAGCAACCATCGAAACTCCACGATATACCTGCGTTGCGGAAATCTTTGGGGATGAAGTTGGGGAAATTCCATTTGCAAATCTTGCACCACCATTTGCCACTGTCGGTATGTCGAAGGTAATCAACTTTTGTGAGTTGTACGCGGATAAATCTGTAACTGCTGATAACGCCGGCTTTGTGCCCTTGAAAATCATCAGTTTACTTGTTCCCGCAGGTCCACCAATCAAAGTTGTATTTCTGGAAACTGGAGTTACGTCGGAATCTGTGATTGTGCTGGAAATCTGGGTTTCGTCCAATAATGTCATCGACGCATTATTGGTGTACGCACGTCCATACGTCCCGAAGTTGTTATTCGCCGCCATAAAGCCAGGATAATACGCTTGAGTAGTAGTGAAACCACCTTTGGTCTTTAGAAAAAATGGACCTAAAATAAATGTAGACATAATTTCCTCAGTTATTCAGGGAGTTGATGCGAAGCTTGAAGCCACTCATTTGGAATACTTGCCCTTGCGTGGTTGTCATAGAGCTAACCTTAACAATAGGTGTTCCAGAAGTGCCAACTGAATCTGTGATGAAGTTTAAGCTGCTGTAGTATTCAGGAGCATACAAGTTGTAGTTTGCCGAAGTCATAGCACTGCCAATCATTACTGATCCGGCGCTGTTTGTTGCTGTGTTTGTTAAAACCAATCCCGAACCAGATGTAGTTGAAGTTGCTGCACCATCGCCCTGCGTTACGGACATCCCGTTAGTTACTACATGGGTTGGGGCAAAACACACAACTGAACCAATAGTTCCAGTTTCATTCGCAGTAATGTTGAATGGGCCTTGCCACGTCAGTAAGTTACCAGATTTTGATGCAACCTGCGCACCACTGGCTGGTAATGCGAACCAGCCAAGAATATATCTTTGATTATAACCAGCAGCGAATGTGCCATCATTTGCTGAGTTATTCAGACAGGTATTCAGGTATAAATGAATTCCTTCTGGTGAGGTCGGTAGCGTGACTTCATTACTAATGAAAGCAAAAACCAATCTTGTGTATCTACTTGCAGATCCTGATTGGTGATGAGAAAAACCCATCTGCATTGCCATGTTCTTCATAACACGTGGACTAAATGAAAGTGCCATCGTATCTCCTTAAATTTCAAATTTGAATGGAAGCGTTAGGTAGCATCCAACACTCTTATATTCTTGACCTGCGATAATGTTATTATCAGGGATCTCCAGATCAGCAACATCGGAGGTTCTACCAACGGTACCAATAATAAAAACATTGTTGGCCATACTATTTAATGACATGTTTCTTCCTAGCCAGAACCAAGTCGCCAATCCACTTTGGGTTGCAACCGAGTTCGTCTGACTAATGCCTACTAAAAGTTTAACACTTGTCGAAACCCCAGCAGTATAAGGTAGACGATAACCGGAACCAATAGGTGGAGAAGCAGTGTTGTATGCAGGTAGGTTGAAGTTAATCAGAATGTCGGAATCGCGGACCGATCTATCCAAAAAACCATTGGCATCTGGAATTGCGCCTTTATAGATGGTGAGGATACAATCGCCCGCCGCTGCACCACCGGATAGCAGATTATTTGCCGTTGATGCACCAATGAACAAGTTATTTGCAGCACCTGAACCGATGGTATTATAGATCGCAGTTGAATTGAATAATACAGTAGACATTATGGCTCAATCAGGTTTAATGTGAAATCAGCAATAGAAACACTATCACCAGCATTCATCACAGTTTGGGTTAAAACAAAAGCGCCTTGCTGCCCATTTGGGACTACGGAATTTGTGATAAGAATTTTATTGATTGTGGACATGGCGCTCATAGCGTACCCATGTACAGTTGGAAAGTTGACACACGCAAAAATACAAGCAATATCCGCAGTTCCTGAAATTTTAGCATTCTCGGTATAGGTTCCCAACAGTTTGATTGAGCGACCTGAAGTAGTAAACGCAGTTGATGGGATACCGATAGAAAAGCCAAAATCAAGCAATAGGCCCGCAGGGGTTGCTGCCTGGAAGTATGTGCTATTAAATTCTGGAGATGATTCAAAACTGTACGGTGTGGACAGTTGATTGGAATCAAAAAAGCGAATGCGATATCCGGCAGTGTTCGCACCAACAGGCAAACCGAAACGAAAATTAGTCAATAATTGAGCCAGTAAGGCGTCTTTAAGACCGTTACTTAACTTCATTGAACATCCTAAAAAAAGTATTTAGAAAAACAGAAAGCCCCGGTGACTTTCATCACCGGGGCTTTCTTAAATTAGACCTGAGCAATCGCGGACTTCAGATCGACAACTTTCATTCCGAACCTTACTGGAGTTGGATGCCCTTATCGCGCTTCGTCTCGAACGCATCACGCGCCTTGTCCGTAGTAACGATGTCGAACTTCTTCATGTCAACCTTTGGGTAGCCAGCAACATTCAGCCAGAAACCAGTCCAAAGCGAACCCAGAGCAGTGTTATAAGAACGCTTCACATCAATCATGTCTCGCTGGCCAACTTCAAACCGATTGCGAAACTCTTCAATGACCACTTGGATCTTGGAGAACATCGCGGGGTCCAGTTGGGGATTTTGCTCTTGCAGCATTTGGAACACTGCGCGAGAACCATCCGGACCGTATCGACCTTCAATTGCTTCCTTGGTGACCTTGCTGACTTGATCAGCATACATCTTTGGAACCTGAGCAATTTCGATGACCTTCTGGGTTCCGTTCGCATAGATGTTTTCGTTATTTTCAACCATACCCAGGAGTTGATTTTCAATCCTGTTACCGAAGTTGTATGCGTTGACGTATCCGAGGATACAGGGAATTGCGATTGCCAGAATCAGTGCGATCGAAACAATGACACCAATCAGAACACTACCGTTTTGCTTACGCATTTTGAAACTCCTATTCAAGACTTTTTAACGAAAAACCAACAACCAACACACATCAAGACATTCAAGATAATCCAGAAAATGATGCCCGTTGTAGACACACTGACTTCATTTTCCAGGTACTGAAAGTCTTTCATCTGACGCCGCTCGAACTTATCGGCGACCTCTTGCGAGAGTATAGCGGAGACAGCGGAACTGTCAAGCGCGGGGAGGGCATTGACCCTATCGCGGACATGGATTTTGAAGTCTTCCCGCTTGGTCCAAGAGATGACCTTTGACCATCCAATCTTATTTTCAGACATACCGATAACCAGAACGATGTCATTTTTGTTAACACCATCCCATTTGGCCTCAAGCATATCAGCGAAATTCGATCCGTACTTCGTCACGTACACCACGATGTTTGCTTGCTTTTTCCCAGCAACATCACGGTTCAACTCCGATACCATCGTGTTCCACTTCTTTTTATCTTCCGCCGACATTTCTACATCGGTAATAAAACGATCCAACTTGTAAATGTCATAAATTGATGTTGGATATGCAGCAATTTTTACATCCGCAGGAATCTGTTGCTGTCTACGCTTGATAATAGAAAACTCAGACCCTTGAACATAATTTGTATATGGCTTGGTGATAGACGCAGGGTCTCCAATAACGATTTTTGTGTATCGTTCTGGATCTGACACGTTGTAAACGGTCGGGGAAAGAGCCTTAGTGTCGGCAATTGCAATTGACCCAAAAGTGGTGTTACACACCCATTTAACCGTGTACCACTGTCGGTAGCAAGTATCGCATTCCGTATAGGTTTCAGTTCGATACCGAGTTTCGGATCTGGCGTTTTTGCCGGAGCCAACAGTTGTAGTGTAGGAAACTCGACGCTTTTTGGTTCGGCAATTGCAGTCATAACTTTCACTGTATTGACCATGCAGGCGATCCTTAGAATTAACCCGACCGTTCCAAACTTCAATGTCAGTAAAAAGCTCTGCTTTATTACTATGGTCCAGACCAAATAGTACCAAGCAACTAATAATTGCTGCAAGAGCGTAAACTACTACCAAGTTTGTCTGCTTCTCCGGCGACCCTCGGTATCGAAAACGTTTGGTCTCGACAAGTTGTTTAGAAATTTTGTTGTATTGAAATGCCCCAACTGCCAAAAAAAGCATAATTGGGGCTACCATAAGTATGAAAATGTCCATGATCTGGTGGCCTCCTGCCGTGTTGATGGCTGAATCATACCACAGCCTGAGGGCACCGCGTCAAGACCACCCCAGCAGCAGGGTCAATCAAATTTATTCTTCATGAAATCGAACAAATCTATTTCCGACTGAATGTTCAGTTTCTTTAGCAACTTAGCAAGATCATGTGTTGTGGACTTCCCCCCACGATCGCTACCAATAGTTTCCTGAATCAGATTGTGAAACTCTGCTGACAAAACGGATACATCATTTCTATAAGTAAAGTATCTTGATAGGAACCGATACGCCTCATCGGGGAGCTGTTTACGTGTCATTTTTGTCAGCAACAGAAATCGAACCATGTTGGGGAATGCGGTTCTGGTTTTAGACCGTGGGGCGACGCGCTTAACTCGTGGGCGGTCAGTATTAATTGCAGACATAACATTTTCAGGAACTTCTTCAGTGCCAACACCAGGATGCGTCCAATTTTTTGGATTGTCAACAAACTTGACTGGAACCCCAAGTTGCTTCAGCTTCATTGCAATTTTGCGAATATTACTTAGTTGTGATGCGGCCAAATCCTTAGACATTAGAATTTTTGCTGCGGAGATTACTGAAACTGGAATTTCTGATTCCGTTGAAACTACACGATCTTCCAGTTCCTCTTTATAGTACACCACTGAACGTAATGAACCGTACTTCTTAAGCTCATTCGCATCTAAGGTGAAAAGGATACCTTGATTATTTCGCATGTGGTAGCTGCCAACTAAACTTCTGGTTGTTGATAAGAAGAATGTATCCTTCTTTGGGCTGATACCTGCTTTCCGGTGGACACTCCGTTCAATGCTTTTAAATGTTGGGGTTAGAACAAATGCCCCATTGCTCAGTATGGACAATGCGTTTTGAAAATGCGTGAAGTGGTAGACTTCAGAAGCCGATTCGTTTAATAGTTGATTTAGAAGTTCCATTTTGCTAGAATTTATGGTATTTAAGCCAAATTGTGTATGTATGAACTGTCTATGATTTGTCTATGCCCAATTTACCAGGGTCTATTTTCTCCAAACTAAATAGAGTTATAAAACCTGTTCGCTAAAATGTCTATTGTTGATTTCTCTCACTATCACAAGCAGAAGCAAATTTTTAGCATCATAGAGCAGATACATAACCTCATAACTAATCTTGATAGTGTAGATAAAATTGAGCAGTTGAAAGAGAAACTTGATAGACTTCATGAGTTAAAACATGGCGAACGTAATACAGTTGAAAACTAATACATTCGACCCGGTAGCAGATTTGTTGGATGAATGGAATGAGCACAAGAAAAAGCTAACATTCCAGCGTTTTATATCAGAGCGAATGCCCATGTTTTTTGGACCACTATCCAGTAATGTATCTCTTTTTGAGAAAATAAAGACTGCTGAACGACAGATGGATATTCGTTTCTCCATTCAAAAAGTTGACAACTTTTGGACCGGTGACTTGATACAAGATACGCTCTCATATCAATGTCCAAAATTCGCTCTTGAAGACGACTTACGAATTTTCATAATTTTACTACATCTTAAAATTAAGGTCACAAAAAAGCCGGCATAAGCCGGCTTTTTTCATTCTTCAAGATCGACAGTCTTGTCGTCTCTAATTCTGGTAAATGTGCAGAACCTAAGGTTTGGAATTGGTGATTTCGCAGATGGTTTGGTTACCTCTTGATAAGAAGCGACAATAGTCATCCCTACAATCTCATCTGGATTTTCAAAGAACCGCTTGCGCTGTTCGTCATTGAATCCAGAGCCAACCAGTCCTTCTACCAGACTGCCATCTTCAAGATAACCACGAGCCCTAACCTTCCCCAGAACGTTTGCGTACTTGGTATTTGGTCTACCGGGAAGAACCTCCAATACTTGCAGATCAACATCGTAGAAGTTCTTCATCTTGCACCAGTCAATACTACGCTTCCACTGGTATGTTGCGTTTGGGTTTTTGAGAATCAGTCCCTCATGCCCCTTATCAATGCCATCAAATCCTGGCGTAGTCACTTCGGCCAACATTTCCTTAATCTCGGCTACGGTACTAACCATGTTCGCACCAGTGATAACGATCTTACTCAAATCCAGATAGTGGATTAGGTATTGCAGGGTGTGACGATTCTCAAGCATTGTGATTTCAGTCTTTTGTGCCATCCAATCTGAAAGTGGCATAATGAAAAAAGCTTTCAATCCCAGATTCTGTTTCGCACTACTATCACCACTCTTGCGAGCATTCATAGTTGTTTCCCAGGTACCGTTGAATTGTTCGGCGTCCAATGCAAATGCGCCATATTTATTGTAAATCTTAGTCAAATCTTCATCAAATAGTCCCTGACAGTATGGCATTTCCACGCCCTCTCGACTAAAAAACTTGAAGTCGTTGCCGTCCGCAATAACAATAGTTCGCACACCATCGTACTTGTAATCAGCAATAAGACCATCACTTAGCAGTTCGACAAGTTCATCATCTTGCTCGATCTTGTCAGCAAGCATCACACTAAACATAGGAATCTTTTCCCCAGTTGTAGCTTGATTGTACGTCTTGACGTTGAAATTCGACTGAAGATTTTTTCGCAGAACACGGGACAGCAATTCTGCAGTTTTGGCAGTGTACTCCATTAGGCAGTCCATGATTGCGCCCTTAGCCCTATTGCCAGTCAGCTCGCGACTTTCAAGCTTGGCACAAAGATCGAAAAATAATTCCAAATCGGCATCATTGGTTGACTGGAAGTCGGGTTCGGGGACTTGTTTGATGCCAAACGTAATGTATGGATTCAGTGCCAAATGGCATAGCTTTTGGCCATAGCTATCCAAATTGGAAATAGCTTGCGAAATTACATTACGTGAACCCTTGCCAGAAGTTTGCTGGCATACGTCAATCAGATTGGAAAAGGTAGAAATACTCAAATTTCGCTCCTAAATATTGAAAAAATCGAAATGGCTAAAAGAGATATTCCAGAACTCATCGTTGAAGGCGCAAACCTTACCGACTTTTCATTTCTGAGTGTTTTAGAATATGACGGTCGCCGTCATTTAGTAGTTCTTGACAACATGATCGACAACATGATCTATGCATATGTGTTGGACGATGCTATTCAAAAGAAAATGAACCTCGAAGTCTTAATCCCTATTATTTCAAAATGGGCGGAAGAACCACGAGAACCACTGTCATTTTTATTTGCAAGACTTGGTGTTGCCGAGCACACATCCACCATCTTCAAGAGTTTTGAAGTGACGGGTGTAACTCGGCTTATTGGTGCCAGCTACAAATTCAACATGAGCCCGAAGTCTAAAATTAAACGCAGACGCATTATTGAACGTCAGGAGCTGCCATCAGTTGGCGTTAGCGAGATTGGTTGATTCAATGTACGGGAACACTCTTTCCTTGATGAAGTAGGAAATGTCTACACTTTTTGTTGAAGCTGGTAATTGATTATATTCATTGTCGAGCCCTTCCAGAAGATCCTTTACCACTTCAAAATCCACTTCACCATTTTTGATGGCTAACAATTCCACGGAATCCGGTCGAGGGAATGAAATTTTTCCCGTATTTGCCAACTCTATTGCCTGACGATAAACACGAATAGCATGAGACATTGACTTCCATTCAACATCTCCCGCAGAAATAGAACGATGGCCGTACCCATTTCTAGTAGAAATCAAACTGGCAATTACATGGCTAATGCTGGTTGTAATTGGGAATGTCCGACCAGCAACTTCAAAAGCTTCGCACTCTTGTACGCTGTTGAGGGGGATCATTTTGAAAGTTACACCTGAATCATTATCAAACCGCCGACGCATTCTGTCAAACGTAGATTCCCCCTGAATAATCAATGATAGCTTTTTTGTCTTTGTGGACATTCCGGCCATTTCCGCATCCATTAGTTGTTCTTCAGCAAGTAGAAAATCAATAACGCTATTAATTTTTTCGTATCGTTTTCCTCGAAGGACATAATCCAATGTAGACTTTTTTGCGAATCCGACCATGTTTTTGTGTGGGACTTTAGAAGAATACCGCCTCATAAATTCCACGCACAATTCATAAAACTCACCATCAATAAATTCAAACCGGCCAGAAATGAACCCGTTGATGACTTCGATTGATTGCACTTCACCTTTTGCTGCCATGTTGAACAGCTCATGAATGGGAACGTATTCCTTCTCACAGCAACCAGCGTTCATTACGGTGTTTGGACCAGCGAGTGAGCCGTCAGCATTGAACTTTTGTTTGAAAACACCTTTATAAGAACCATCAATAAACTCCATAAAAGATGGCATATAGATGATTTTGAAATCAGTGTCAGAATTGGCGGTTCGGGTTCCGTACAAAGAAGAACCGAATTTAAGCACCCCAACGATATTTTCCACTCACATTCTCCCTTGTTTGATTAAGTGAAGTTGAACCTGAATCACCATGGCATATGAATAAGCATGGGACTTTTTAAATTGATATCCAGTCGAGGAAACTTCCCACAGCACATCATGAGCAAGGTCTTTGGACTTGCTGTACAAGCCAATTAGCTTCATTTTGCCAGGGCGAACCAAGGCCAAAATATCCGCAACATCGGCGAGACAACTTGGTTTCAGTTGCTTCAGAATTTCACCATGACCATGTAGTTGAAACAGCTTGGGTTGAACCTTTTCATCCTGAAGCATCGACCAATCAGGCTCTTCCGAAATAAATTTCAGCAATTCCGCCCTGTCGGTAACCCGATCATAGATGTTTAGTGTCAGAAAGTCAACCTTGGCGTACCCTGCAGCCTCTGCGCTCTCATACGGCAACGCAGCTAATTTAGTCACAGGATCCACTGCTATTTGCTGTGGGTGGCACCCAACCGGGTGCGGTTTTAGTATTTGTTTTTCTGCTTCATAAATTGATGCTCGGGTCCAGCCAAAAACAGATCGCTCAAAGGACGACTTCACATCAATGTCAATATCACCAATAGTTTTCAATTTACCCCCTCTACAGCTTTTGTAAGGTCAGATAATTCCCGATGTAGAGCGGGGTTGGCACTAACCACGTTGAAAAACAAGTCCGGTTTCATTGCCGACAAGACTTTATTCTTTTGTTCAGGCGGCAACGTCCCCATCCAATCCCAAAAACCCTTTGACAGCAACAAATACCAATTTGATAGCTTGCGTCGGATAATTAGTATCATCATATCGTCCAATCCAATATGTTTGAATACTTCTGTTGGAGAGCAATTGTAATCAATGCAACGCTGCTCGATTAGATCAAAGGAATGGTTCCATTGATCTATCGGTGGATGAATAGAATCATAGTGATAGACATACTCCGCAAACACCACATGGGAGGACCACATCGTAAAGTCATAATTCCTCTTTATCATAAAGTCTATGTATTTTTCCATAGACCCGACAGATGTTTCCAGATAAAACTCCGCAAATCTCATACATGAAGTGAAGAACCTACTTGAAATAAAGGTCTCAATAGTTTGCTCGCCCTTTCTAGTTTTCTTCATCCAATAGTTGTATGCGGAGAAAGCAATTGAACCCTGGAGTGTCCTACACCGATCAATTTTTTCTTTCATCGGACACTTGCCAGTATGCGTGAAGAAACGCTTTTCGTTGGTATATTCTTTAGAACAATGCGGACATTTCCATTTAGACATCAAGGCTTCCTTAGCTTTTTAATTTCTTCATCAGACGAACCGACAGTTTCTGCCATTTCGACAATTTGATCTAATGTAAAATTCGGTAGCATCAACTTTGCTTCACGGCAGGAACAATCATAAAATTTAGAGATGATTGTAATTGGCAAGTTTTTTTCTTCTTTCATTTGTCCCGGCCATTTGACCTGACTCACACGCTTACTGGCCGATACTGCTAGTAGCTTGAAAAGAAGCGGCTTATTGTTCATAGTAAAAATGTATGGATTAACCACTTGATTAAGGGCAACAATTTGCCCCTTATCCATACATCCACTCATGAATTTCATTGCCATAAATGGACTTGCCTGTTGTTGTTCATCGGGAGACAACTGCTCAAAAGCTCTGACATTCCCAATGTTCAACTTTTTGATAAGTGGAAAAATGTCGAATTTAGAACTCATGATTGCAGAACCTGATCGAGATAAATCAGCATTGATGCCAGTTGAAGCTCGGCATCACCAACGAACGATAGGCGATACTCGGTCTCTGCGATAATCGGAATCCCACCTCGCGCCAACTTATCATCTGCACTAAACATTTCAGTGAGAAATGAAAGCAATTCCGGAATGTCATCCGTAGACATTCCTGCCAGAACCTTACGTTGATTGAAAAGGTTTTTTTGCGTGAACGCAATTGACAACTGTTCCTTCCATGGGGCGACGGCATTGTTTTGTGCTACGTTCAACTTGCCATTAACCGAATTCGATTCTAGATAGTTGATGATCGAGCGAATGTCGGGATAGTAATCAGTGATGATACCCATCACCGCATCCTCATCGTACTGAACGCCCTCCGTTTCCAGGATGTTCAGAACTCGATCCACCAGTTGGCACATATCTGGTGACTTGAAGTTGAATTCGGTAAAACGTGAGCGAAGTTCGGGTAGAACTCGGTTTGGATAGTTGCAGGTTGCGATAAAACGGCAATTATCATGAACCTCTTCCATAAATGATCGAAGAAGTGCCTGCGCGTCCTTACTCAGAAAGTCGAATTCTTCAAGGCGAACAACACGAAAATCACCATCCGCCATCGTGTTTGCGAAAGGAATGATCACATCACGGATAAAATCGATCTTCTTATCTGAGCAGTTGACCTTTAGTACATCAGTTTGGGGGATCTTCATGCCCTTGATGATAAGGTTCGCCAGCGTGCTTTTCCCAGTGCCCCGAACGCCGTAGAACATCAGATTGTTCATGTTTCCAGAAGCAACGCACTGGTCCACCAAATTTTTGATCGCATCGTCTTGGAAAACGTACTCTTCGGTGATTTTAGGACGATACACTTCTACCCAATTATGGCTCATAGGTCAATTCCTTTAGGAGTTTTTGCTTTGTTGCTGTATTGATTGATGACTTGTGAGGGAATCCGCAGGTCTGATGCGAATAGGTCTTCCCTGACATCAAGGGGTTCCAGTATAGACGGCGCAGGCCGGTCGGTCAACTCTTGCTCCGACACCACAATTTCCTCGCGTGAAGTGGTATCAGTCTGAACTTCGTTAATTTTGGGAACAATCACTACCTGCGAATTGGATTCGGTGATTGTTTGTTTCTGCTTACTAATGAGCATCATGTTGGCCAACATGATTAAGTAAATCGCGAATGGGTCAAATATGAAAATAATCATAACGACCAGATACTTAATCAGAGTTTCCGTTGGGACTCCCAAGTTTTTGGAAAGAGAAACAATACCAGAGGCTTTTCCGCCTTCTTCAATCTTTTGAATTTCCAATTGCGGAAGTTTATTAGCGATTTCTGCAATCCGGTTGGTCACCTGCTCCTGTTCAACTTGGAAATTACCAATAATTTGGTTTCGCTGACGTGTCGTCGCATCAATAGGAATACTTGCAATTTGGTCATCAATTTGCTTTTTTCTGACGATCAACCTAGCGTTTTCTTCTTTTAGTGCAACTACTTGAGCGTCAATCTTTTCCACCACTGACACACCACCCTGCATTGCGGTGGTCAAATAGCTTGCTGCGCCAAATGACGTAATAAGCATGGTCACTAGGACTGCCATGATCCCGTAAGACCGCATTACCCCACCCATGCTGTCCCAGTTTCGCTGAAGCGAGGATACCGTTGCTATCTTGCCGATGTCGAATGAAATGGCCAACAGTATGATAATCAAATTCATACCGACTAACTTTCCCACCCCAATCACGGAAATAGTCATTCCGAGTAGTTCAATCAAAATGCCGGCAATAAACAGGAAGTAAATCATTATTTTCTCCATGAAAAAAGGCGCCATATGGCGCCTTTCAAACGAGCCAATTCGCCGTTCAGTAGCTATAGGTGAGTTTTTCGTCAGTGGTAGCACCGATGATCCATGTATCATCGGTCTTCCACAGGGGAACTCCATCCACCTCAGTCCTAACCGTCCATTTGCCGGCCTCAATCAAGATGAAATCGCCTACTTCGACACCATCAACTGTTGGTCCTACCGCAAGCACTTTGCCCCAACGGGGCTTTGTTGATTGGTTGTTTTGCACAGATCCAATGTACAGGATCCCTGCTGAACGCTCAGTGAATTTACCAGTCGATGAATTCGTTTCATCGAGGAATTGAAACAGAACTGCGTTTTTAATTGGGCTTAGGTTCATTTTTTCTTTCGTGTTGACTGATTTAAGATCCCAGTTTGGGCCGCTTCTTCCGGAACAACTTCTGCCTCCGGCTCAACGTAATAAACTGGCTTGGATTCGATTTTCGCCTTACGCTGGACTACAGCTTCTGACGGTTGTGTATTCACTAACTTGGACTTCATCTCCAGTAATGCGATGTCGATGAGTTCACCTCGGGCAGAACGAACCATTTTTGCCATTTTCAAAATCTCCTATTTAGTGGTTTCGTTCTATTTATGGTCAGAAAATGGCTTGAAGAACTCTTTTTCTGGAATTTCGTACTTTATTGGGTCGATTTGGTGTAGACCAACTAAGTATAACACTAATGACGCGCATGAGGAACCCCGACCAACTCCCCAGAACATGTTTTTTAGAGTCATGGTTTCTACAATGTAAATCACACACTTCAAAAAGTCCATTGAATTGCTGTCTTCAAAATATTCCAATTCAAATGAGGTTCGGTCAAAATACTTTTGGTATCTACTATCAGTAGTGGGCAAAAATTGATCCAACTTGGTTAGCACGTAACTATAAACATCTAAATTTTTATAGTATTCTGGAATTAACCAATCAAAGCTTGCGGGGATTAGATCATTTTTTGCGAACTCATTTGCGTCGGAAACTTTTCTATTAAAAGTTTCTACTTCCTGAATGCGACTGTGAATTTTATTAGCTGGAACTCCGTCCAGCATACAATCAATTACTGATTGTAATGTGTCACAATTGTATGTTCCATCAGGCCGAAGTTCCATCTTCGATTTGATTGATAGTGCCGGAAAACTGTCTAACATTTACACCTCGTTCACTGAGAAAATTAATCCCCTCTGTATTTCGGTATTCCTCAAAGTAGATTACTTCAGTGGTGCCAGCTCGCTTAATTAGCTTTGCACATTCTTTGCATGGGGATAATGTTAAGTACAACACACTGCCGCGAGTTGAAACTGGATGTGGTGAATCTAGTAGCTTACCGTACACATTCATTTCACAATGCGTTACTGAATCCTTTGTGACTAGCGTTCCATCTGGTAGCACATCTTCACAGTTATTGTCTTCCCCACTGGGAGTCCCATTCCAACCATATGAAATTACATTATCATCCTTGATGAGAACACCGCCCACTTTTTTTCTTTGTGCTTTTGACATAGATGATGCACCCAACGCAAAACCCATATACAGACCATCAAGTTCTTTCTTGCTCGGCATTTTTAATTAACGTCCGTATCAACTCGAACCACTGAATACAGGCCAATGTTTCTTGCGGAAAAGTATTGATGGGCGAAGTCCCCAACCCATACCCCGTATTGTTTATTTTTGGTATTCGTTACAATCGCATATTCTGGAACATTAAACTCTTCGTGTATCCATTTAGATCCACAATATGCTGAAATTTCGATACTCAATCCTCCACTTGGTAGTATGGTGTACCTCAGAGTGCTTTTTGCTTGCATGTTTGCTCCAATGCGTTCGACATGCTGTCATTTTATGCCACAAAAAAGGAGCCGTCAAGGCTCCTTTTTACTCCGCTTCGGCCTTTTCCTTGACCGACTTTTCATCATATTTGTATTTTGCAGCTACAAACTTACTGTAACCTTCAACACCACCAATATACACTAGGTATAATCCAAGAACTGATTCGGTCAGAGTGTTATTCATCGTCATATGCATAATCACCCAGGTTGCGGTCATGCCACCTACCAATTGTAAAACTTTGGTCAAGCTCACACTGGTTCCATTTTTGGTTAGCATATCCGTAAGGTCCAGCTTGCCACCACGTTGAACATTCCATAAGAACATACAAATGGTAAACATGGTGAATATCCAAATATACTGTGAAAAGCTAATCGATAAAATACCAATTAGGGCGGATTGCGCCAAACTATAAATTGCGTCCATTTTGATGTCATTTTATATTATTTAAAATGACATCAAAAAATCACTTGAAAAGGTTCATTGCCTTCATGTAGCCGCCAGTTTCTACTGAACCATCAGGCTTTACGAATTCAAAAAATGGCATAGACGTTACGCCGGGGAACTTTGTTTTAAAGTCAATAACTTCCATCAACGGGTTGACTGTTGTCTGACCAAAGTTCAGTTCAATAGTGGAAAATGCAACTGATCTACTCAGTAGTAGTTCCTTCAACATAACGCAGTTGGGGCAGTTTGGCTTGGTATAAATTGTTAGACTCATAGTGAGAACCTTTCATTGATGTATTTTGATAAATCGGGAATATCGTTGGTTGTTGCTTCAAATAATCCTGCACAGGTTGTCGTCAAATCCAAATAATGAACTTCATTCTTGTCAATTTTTAGACCACCACTATGTACCAAGGTCTTTAGTGAAACTTGATGTAGAATTGTCGCTTGACAAATTTCGCCGGAAAACCTAGATCGTTTTAGATATACCCCATAAAGAATACAATTTGTTCCATGCTCGGCGATGAAGTCGATGGAATTCAGTAGTGCATCAGTATAACTATCGCGCAACTTGATTACAATAGGGGTAGTCTCAGAAGGAATGGGTAGAATTTTCATACCTGAAGCAATCTTTTTATAGTTACCCATAAATCGAGGCGGAAGATTTACCTGAACTACGGCGGAACTGATGCTTTGTAATGAAGCAACCATGCGCTCCATATCCAATTCTACATCCTGACTTGACGGAACGGCAACTAAATGGAAAGAATTTACTTGGACTGCTGGTGCTTCCTCAACCACCGGCTTTTTTACAACTCGCTTCTTATACACCCGCTTCGGCTTGGCTGTGGCCTGCTTCTCCAAATTGGACACTGGTTTAGTTTCATCACTCATTTCGTCACTCCATGAAAAATGGGTCCGAAGACCCATTGATTTAATATCGCTTGATCACCCGTGGAAGTGTATCCACATTTAGGAAGTTGGTCAAGATGCCAACCAAGTAGTCAACAGATTCTGTCTCTTGGAGAGCAGCTTGAGACTTGTTTGAATTCAGGTAGGTTTCAAACCATGGGTAAATAGGAGCAACATAATTTGTAGCATAGTGGAAGCCAATTTGACCAAATCGGATATTTGCGGTTCGGTCCACATGATTACACATATTCTTTTCGGTCAGATCCAGAATATTTCCTTTTTGGAATTGGTACTTGGCCCAACGCTTTTCTTCATCAACAACTTGCACCAGCATGTCTTTTGCTTCGGCACGAAGCTCATGAGCTACTTCTCGGAAACGATAGTCATCCTTGACGATAGTGTTCAGCATCCAAGCAGTTGCTTCAGTATGGAGGGTTTCATCAGCAAGAATAAGCTTGATAATGTTACCGTTGCCCATAAAAATTTTGTTTTCATTCATTGCCAGTGAAGTGGTAAATGAAACCATAAATCGGATTGCTTCCAGGCCGTATGATGCCACCAGAGCCTTATATACTGCCTTTACATGCTCATGCTCACTAACATATAACGCCTTCTTTACTTCTTCAGAGAGTGCGTTTTTGGCAAACAAATCATCATGGACCGCCTTTTTGGAATTGACGATGTGCAGTTCATGATAATACTTGTCGATACCAGAAAGCATTTCTAGGATTTCTGATACCGAATGGAGTGAGTTGAATTGTTCCTTCGACGCCTGATAGATGTTTCGGATAATGTGTGAATATGATTCGCTATGAATTTGCTCAAAAGCAGTCCACCACAGAACCCAAGCTTCAGATTCCGGAAGTGAGCAAACCGGAGTGAATACTTGAACTGGTGCGCGCCCCTGCTCTGAATCCAGAGCAGTTTGGCGCAAAAGTTGCATTGTGAAGATGAACCGCATCGCTTCTGACGCTTGCTCATAATCAATACGATCTTTCAGAAGCGTAACTTCGTCGGGGATCCAAAACGAACCACGCTGTCCCTTGACGTAATCAACCATCTTTTGGTACCGATAGTCATCATATCGTTGAATAGTGACTGGGCCGGCAGGATCCAGGAACATTTGACGCCCTGCGTATTCCGGAACTTTTGTAAAATCAAGTTTAGACATTAAAAACCTTTCATTAAAAAGGGCCGAAGCCCTTTTTTCTTAAATTGTGCATCCCTCGCAGAACTCTTCACCATCATCAATTTGTTGCGGTTCTTCCATCAAAACAATTTGTTCAGACTTCAGTCGATCGATGAATTTCTGTTTGTTGACTAAGCAGTAATACAAAGTCTTGATACCCCAGTTCTGTGCCATAATCATATCGGAAATAGCCTCATTCACATCAATCTTCATTTCAATCAGACCGGAAATTTCATTTATGATTTCCTTAGGGTTGTAGAAAGTATCGCAAGAAATAGCCTGATCCAGATAGACTTGCAACACTGCTGCGGTCTTCAGGTATCCGCGAGGACTTTCCTGCTTCCACATCAGTAGCTTGGCATACTCTTCCTTGAACT
>JACCDZ010453999.1_pt1 | contig 45587 bp, 40 predicted proteins | sample 7449551 | NCBI WGS metagenome assembly JACCDZ01 (sample SAMN15323452, study PRJNA562643) | freshwater metagenome | isolation source: river surface water | place: USA:Blue River Watershed | collected 2017-08-18
CCATGTTCACGCACGTTGCGGCGGCAGCGCCCGGGCGCGTCACCGCCATTGATACACACTGGATCTGGCAAGACGGCCAGCGCCTCACACGGGCGCCATTGCAAATCGTCAATGGCTTGGTCGATGTGCCGCAAGCGCCAGGACTGGGCATTGAGCTGGACATGGACAAGGTGGAGGCTGCACACCAGTTGTATTTGCAGCATGGCCTGGGCTCGCGCGATGACGCCATGGCCATGCAATACCTGATCCCTGGATGGCGTTTTGACCCCAAGCGGCCTTGCATGGTCCGATGAGCCCCACCCACGCGTGCTAGAATTTGCCTCGTTGCGGCTGTAGCTCAGTTGGATAGAGTACTTGGCTACGAACCAAGGGGTCGTGGGTTCGAATCCTGCCAGCCGCGCCATTAAAGAGAAAGCCTCGAGAAATCGAGGCTTTTTTCTTTGAGTTTTCAACCGGGGCGCTCATCGCTCATGAAGGCCACGACTTGACCGGTGATCATTTGCCGCTCTTCAACACATCCTTCTCGGCGTTCACAAATGCCCCATAGGCATTGAGTTTGTTGGCCGCTTCAAACGCAGGCAAGTCTTTGAAGTCGGACCAGTCGGTGCTGGCGTAGGCCTCCTCAAAGGTCTGCATCTCGCTCACGGCCTTGGCCATGGCTTGCCCCAAAAATTTCAAGTAACGCTGGGTGAGGGCAATGTCTTGGGCGGGGTTGTACGAGATGGGGCCGTGTCCAGGAATGGCCACCTTGGGGGTTTGCAGCATCATGTTGTCGATGGCGCGCAGCCAGTCGTTGGGGTCTGCGTTGCCCACAAAGGGCAATCGGCCGGTGAAGAACAAATCTCCGGTGAACAACACCCCCAGTTCGTCGATGCGCATCATCAGGTCGTCTTCGGCATGGCCGGATCGGCCATCGAGCAAGGTGAAGTGATAGCGCCCCACTTGCAGGCGCTCGGCTTGCTGGCCATCGACCTTGGCCACCCGCGTGGGGGCGATCAGCCGCGTTTGCTCATTCACCCAGGGGAACAAATCCTGTTTGCGCTGCGCGAGGCGCTGTGCCGTGTTGTCGCTTTGAAAGACAGACAGGGCTTTGGGGTGAGCCATCACCTCCACGCCCGGCCCGAGCAGGCTTTGCAAGCCATAAAAATGGTCGGCATGGTAGTGGGAGACAACGACCAGTTTGACCCGCTCGCCCGATGCGGTTTGAACCAGGCGAATGAACTTGTCGGCCAAGGCGGGTGAGCCCAGGCTGTCAAACACCACCAGGCCTGCGCCGGTGGCCACAGCGCCGGCATTGGAATTGAAGCCGGCATTGGCCGAACTGGCCACGCCCGGTAGCCCTTGGACGAAGTAGACATCCCGCCCCACGGTTTGCAGGGTCATGGGGGGCAAGCCATCGGCTTGCATCTGGGCTTGGGTCAAGCCACAGCCCACGATGAGCAGCAGGGGGCTCAGGCAACGCAACAATCGAGCAATCATGGATTCACCTCTGGACGCGAGTGTGCCTCAAACCCTGGCATGCGGCGTGTGCGGTGCAGGACGCGCCATGAAAAAACCCCGGCAAGCCGGGGTTCGATGGACAAGCCTGGGGAGAGTCAGGCGAGGGTATCTGCCCAAATGTTTTGTGCCCATGCCCAGGCATATCGGCCTTCGAGTTCGTTGGCCGCAGTGGACAGGCCGCCCGAGCCCGGCACCGTGACCATGGTCTTTTTCTCGGCGTCGTAGCGGTGCACGCTGGCCACGTGCACCACGTCGGTGGCGGTGACAAAGCTGTAGCAGGTGTTGTTGTAGAGGGGCATGGTGTCCACAGCTTGACCCTGGAGCATGGCCACCACGGCAGCGGCGCACACCTTGGCATGCTGGTTGGCCATGTGACCCGACTTGGGCATGAGGGGCGCACTCAAGGTGGCGTCACCCAGCACATGGATGCCTGCTGCCGCCTTGGATTCGAAGGTGAGGAAATCCACTTCGCACCAGCGCTTGTTGGCCGTGGCCAGACCTGTTTTGACCGCAATGGCACCCGCGCGCATGCGCGGGATGTAGTTGAGCACATCGGCCTTGACGGGGTCGTTGAACTCAAAGGTGAGGGTGCGCGTGTTGGCATCGACATCCATCACCTTGTGGTTGGGGCGGTAATCGATCATGCCCGCATAGTGATCTGCCCAGGCCTTGCGGAACAAGCCGGCCTTGGAGGTGATGTCGGCGTTCTCGTCCAGGATGAGGATCTTGCTCTTGGGTTTGTGGGTTTTGAAATAGCTGGCCACCTGGCATGCCCGCTCGTAGGGGCCAGGGGGGCAGCGATAGGGCGCAGCGGGAATCGACATGGCGAACACGCCGCCATTGGGCATGGCTTCGAGCTGCTTGCGCAGGTTGACCGTTTGCGGACCAGCTTTCCAGGCGTGGGGCACTTTCTCGGTGGCGCCTGCGATTTGCATGCCGGGCACTTCCTCGAACATGAAATCGATGCCAGGCGACACGATGAGGCGGTCGTAGGGCAGGGTTTGGCCGCCCGCCAAGGTCACGGTCTTTTTGGTGGCGTCGATGGCATCGACCATGCCCTTGACCAGCCGAACGCCATGGCGCTTGCCGAGGTTGTCGTAGGGGGTGGTGATGTCTTGCAGGGTCTTGTGGCCACCGATCACCAGGTTGGAGATGGGGCAGGAGACAAAGGCATCGTTGGGTTCGATGAGGGTCACATCGATCTTGCCCTCGGACCACATGCGGGTGTACTTGGCGGCGGTGGCGCCGGCATAGCCGCCACCGATGACCACCACTTTGGGCTGGTTGCCGCCCACCGTGGCGCAGCCGCTCAAGGCAGCGGCACTGGTGAGGGAGGCGGCACCGGCATATTGGATGAATTGACGACGTTTCATGCGGGTGCTCCTCACTTGGGTTGTTTGGCGAAATAGGCGGCCAGGGCCTTGAGTTCATCATCGCTGTAGCCGGCGGCGATCTGGTGCATGAGGGTGGCGGGGATCTTCTTGCCCTTGAAGTCGAGCAGCTTGCGCTCCAGGGTGGCCTGGTCAACGCCAGCGATGGGGTAAGCGTCGCCCGTGGGTTTGCCCGTGGTGCCGTGGCAGCTGGCGCACGCCGACGCCCAGGTGCGCAATTGGGTGGCCGATGGATTGGCCTGGCTCAGGGTGCTCAAGGCCAGCACACTGGCACCGAGCAGCACGGTTTTCATGGCAGGGACATGCATGAAGGGCTCCTTTATCTCAGCAAAATAGCCCAAGCATTTTCAGCCGGTGGAGATGGGCAAAGCATGGGGAGTTTCACTCATACAGGTCCCTTGGCCTGTGTGAGGGCGCACGCATGTGCTAAAACGCACAGCTCAACAAGATCTTCCTCATCTTCATTGGAGTGCACATGCAACGTCGTTCCCTTTTGATCGCCCTGGGCCTGGCCCTGTCAGTGACCACCGCCGTCCAGGCACAGCAGTTTTTCCGCATTGGCACGGGCGGCACCGCCGGCACCTACTACCCTGTGGGCGGCATGATTGCCAACGCCGTGAGTCAGCCCGGCAAGATCGTGGTGACTGCGCAAGCCTCCAATGGCTCGGTGGCCAACGTCAACGGCATTTCGGGTGGTGCGATGGAGTCGGGCTTTTCCCAGTCCGATGTGGCCACCTGGGCCTACACCGCAACCGGGGTCTTCGCTGGCAAGCCACCCGTGACCGACTTGCGCATGATTGCCAACCTCTATCCCGAGAGCATTCACCTGGTGGTCAAAAAAGGGTCGGGCATCAAAACTGTGGCCGACCTCAAGGGCAAGCGCGTTGCGCTCGATGAACCCGGCTCAGGCACCCTGGTCAATGCACGCGCTGTGCTGGCCGCCTGGGGGCTCAAGGAAAGCGACATCAAGCCCGACTACATCAAGCCCAACCAGGCTGGTGACAAGCTCAAGGACGGCGCACTCGATGCCTTCTTCTTTGTGGGCGGCTCACCGGCGGGTGCCATTGCTGAGCTGGCCTCCAGTGGCGCGGGCATCGAGCTGGTCCCCTTGAGCGGACCGCAAAGCGATGCCTTGCGCAAGGCCAACCCCTACCTGGCGGTGGACACCATTCCGGCAGGCACTTACAAGGACGTGCCCGCAGTGCAAACCCTGGCCATGGGCGCACAGTGGGTGACCAGTTCCAAGGCCGATGCAGAAACGGTCTACCAGATCACCAAGGCCTTGTTCAGCAAGGAGACCCAGCAAGCCCTGGCTGCGGGTCACGCCAAGGGCAAGTACATCACCCTCAAGAATGCCGTGGATGGCGTGGGCATTCCCTTCCATCCTGGTGCCGAACGCTTCTACAAAGAAGCGGGCGTCCTCAAGTGATGCTTTGAACCCGTTCTCACACAGGGGCCATCAGGCCCCTTTTTGATGGAATCGCCATGACGACACAGACCGCACCCAACCCAGTCGACTTGCAAGCGCTGGAAGAAAAGCTCGACCCCGAGATGCGCTTTCGCGCCTTGATCCCGCCCGCGAGCTCGGTGGTCAAGTTGTTGCTGATCGCTTTGTCGATCTTCCATTTCTATACCGCTGGCTTTGGCCTCTTGCGCGAGACCACGCATCGCGGGGTGCACCTGGCCTTTGTGCTGGGCCTGATTTTTCTGGTCTTTGCAGCGCGTCCCAACGCAGACCCACAGGGCGAGCGGTCTTCACGCTTTGCCTGGGGTGGTGTGCCCATTCTGGATTGGCTTCTGGCCGTGGCCGTGGCCTTGAGTGTGCTCTACATCCCCTATGTGTTTGACGACCTCGCCTTTCGCGTGGGCAACCCCGGTTTTTGGGATGTGGCCTTTGGCACGGTGCTGCTGGTCACGCTGCTCGAAGCCACGCGCCGCTCCATGGGTTGGCCCTTGCCCCTCATCGCCATAGGCTTCACGGTGTACGCCCTGGCAGGGCCGTATTTCCCAGGGCTGCTCAAGCATGCAGGCGCCTCTTGGAGCCAGATGATCAACCACCAGTACCTCACCAGCCAGGGCATTTACGGCGTGGCCGTGGGCGTGGTGGCCACCTACGTGTTTCACTTTGTGCTCTTTGGCGTGATGGCCACACGAGTCGGCCTGGGTCAGCTGTTTTTGGATTTGGCCAGCAGCATCGCCGGGCGTTTTGCAGGGGGTCCTGCCAAGGTGAGTGTGTTTGGCTCGGGCCTGTTTGGCATGCTCAGTGGCAGCTCGGTGGCCAATGCCGTGACCGTGGGCTCGCTCACCATCCCAGCCATGATTCGCGTGGGCTACAAGCGTGAATTCGCTGGCGCGGTCGAAGCGGCGGCTTCCACAGGCGGACAGATCACGCCCCCCGTGATGGGGGCGGCCGCCTTCCTGATGGTGGAGTTCCTCAACATCTCCTACCAAAGCATCCTGGCGGCAGCGGCAGTGCCGGCCTTCATGCATTTCTTTGGCGTCTTCATGCAGGTTCACTTTGTGGCCAAGCGCGACGGTTTGCGCGGCCTCACCCCCGAAGAGATGCCCCGCTTGCGCGAGTCCTTCCGCATGCGCTGGCCAACGCTCATTCCGCTGGTGCTGATGATTGGCATCCTGGTGTCTGGCCGCACCCCTTACCTGGCCGCTTTCACGGGCATCGTCTCTTGCATGATCGTGGGTCTGACTTCGCCCATCCAAGGCATGCGTGCCATCAATTGGCTGGGTCTGGTGGGCTTTCATGTGCTCTTGCTGAGCATGGCCTTCATCGACTGGGGCATGGAGGCCGACTTCATCAAGCTCTGCCTGTTCATGGCGGGTGTGGCCGTGTGGTGGATCATGCAGCGCTTTGCCGGGCTACGTGGCCGCATCGACACCAGTGTCCTTGCCGAGGCCTTTGAAACCGGCGCCAAGTACGCATTGGCCGTGGGTGCGGCAGCGGCCACCGTGGGCATTGTGATTGGCGTGGTCACCCTCACGGGCGTGGGCTTCAAGATCAGCTTCATCGTCACCAGTTGGGCACAGGCCATTGCTGCTTGGGTGATGCTGTGGCTGCCAGCCTCGCTGGCCGACGTCAACACCCTGACCTTGCTGGCCGCCCTGTTCATGACGGGGCTGGTCTGCATCATCATGGGCTGCGGCATCCCCACCACCGCCAACTACATCATCATGGTCACGGTGGCTGCACCCACCTTGGTCCAGCTCGGTGTGGAACCGCTGGTGGCGCACTTCTTCGTCTTCTATTACGGTGTGCTGGCCGATATCACGCCGCCCGTGGCCTTGGCGGCTTATGCGGCCGCAGGCATGGCGGGCAGCGATCCCTTCAAAACCGGCACGCAAGCCTTCAAGCTGGGGCTGGCCAAAGCCCTGGTGCCCTTTGTGTTTGTGTTCTCCCCCTCGTTGCTGCTGGTGACCAAGGGCTTCAACTGGAACGACTTCTTCATCACCTTGGTGGGCTGCATCGTGGGCATCGTGGTGCTGGCAGCCGCTTTGAGCCAGTTCTTGCTCGCGCCCATGAAGCGCTGGGAATCGCTGCTGTGTTTCCTCTCGGCCTTGTTGCTGATCGCGCCGGGCACGCAAAGCGGTCTGGTGGGGCTGGTGTTGCTGATCCCGGTGTTGCTCAACCAGTGGCGGCAGCGCGAGGCTGCCGGGGCTTTGACCTAGACGCAGGGTGAGCGCTGATCAGGCGCGCAATTGGTTCTGGTGCCGCAGCCACAGGTTGTTGGCCACCAGTGCTGCGATGACCAGGCTGGCGCCAACGATCTCGGTGCGGCGCAAGACGGCACCCTCGGCCGCCCTCACCACAAAGGTGATCACGGGCATGAAGTGCAACATCAAGATGGCGTTGAGGGTGCCCAGTCTCACCGTGCCCAGGTTCCAGCACCACATGGCAGCGAGCACCCCCACCAGGGACAAAAAGGCCAAACGCCAACTCACCTCTGGCCATGCTGCGGGGCTGGGGATCAAGGCCCAGCCCAGGCTCAGGCTGAGCAGCCACACGGCAATCAGCAGCGGCATGGCGGTGAGGCAGGTCATGGCGGTGATCTCCAGGGGTGACCAGGCCTTGAGCTTGGCGCTGCCCAAGGTGTAGAACACCCAGGCTGCAGCACCGAACACCACCAGCGTGCAGCCCAGCAGTTCTTGCGCTGCCTCGTTCGAGCCGTGGGTGAACAAGTCGCCCCCGCGTGTCACCGCCCAGGCCAGGCCACCAAAGGCCACCAGCATGCACACCAGCGTCACGAACGCCGGGCGCTTGCGAAACATCACCCATTCGGCGATGGCGGTCATGGCGGGTTGCAAGGACAACACCAGCACGGCGATTTCTGGCCGAGTGAAACGAATGCCCAGGAACATCAGCGTGCTCGATCCCGCCATGCCAATCGTGCCCACCCACCAGATGGCAGGCAGCCGCAAGCCCTGGTGCAAGCGCGCTGTGCCATGACTCCACACCATCGAGCCCACCAGCACCAGGCTGGAGAGGCCATAGCGAAACAGGTTGATGCCAGTTGAATCGATGTGCTGCATCGCGCCAGCGGCGATGGGGAACTGCGCACCCCAGGCCATGACGGCCAGCAAGACGAAACCAATGCCTTGAGTGGTTGGGTGCATGCGGACCAATGTATCAGCCGCGACCCTGGCTTGCCCCAGGTTTTGGCATCATGCGCGACAGCCCTCAACTAGGAGACACAAATGAGCCAGGCATTTCAAATTGGCATGGTGGGCGTGGGCCTCATGGGGCATGGCATTGCCTACAACCTGCTGCAAAAGGGGTGGTCGGTGCGCTTGCTCGAGCATGCGGGCAACCAGCCGCTGGACGAACTCCTCGCCCTGGGGGGCAAGACTGCGTCCAGCCCCAGGGACTTGGCTCAGGCCTGCGACCTGATCCTGGTGGTGGTCACGGGCGCGCCTCAGGTCGAGGCCGTGATTGCAGGACCACAAGGTCTGCTCGAAGGCCTGCAGGCGGACACGGTGGTGGTCGATTGCTCCACCTCCTTGCCTGACACCACGGTGCGCATGGCTGAGCGCGTCCAAGCCCAGGGCGGCCATTTCATCGACGCCCCCATGACGCGACTGGCCAAGGATGCCAGGGCAGGGCGGCTGAACCTGTTGGTGGGGGGAGATGCCCAGGTGCTCGATCGCATTCGCCCCGTCTTGGCCGCCTTTGCAGAAAACATCAATGCGGTGGGTCGTCTGGGCGATGGCCATCGCATGAAGCTGTTGCACAACTTTGTCTCGGTGGGCAGCATGACCCTGATCGCCGAGGCGGCCGCTCTGGCGCGCAGCGCAGGGGTGGACATGGCGGCCTTTGAGCAAGTCCTGGCCACGGGGGGCGGTGGCGGCATCGCCTTGCAACGCTTGAAGCCCGCCTTGCTCGAAGGCCAAACCGATGCCGTGCCGTTTTCATTGGGCAATGCCCACAAGGACTTGAGCTATTACCTGGACATGGCGCAGGCCTCGGGTGCGGCCAGCGACGTGGCCCAAGGCATCACCCGCACCCTGGCGCATCAGGTCGATGCAGGACATGCAGGCTTGTTCGTCTCGTCCCTGGTGAGCCTGCTCAGTTCCACCGCGCCTCAGAAGTGAATGGAAATCGCATCGACCACAAGGTAGTCGTCATCCACCACAGGCATCCAGCGCCATTTGTCAAAGGTGGTGCAAGGGTGTGAGATGCCACAGCCCACGATGTCGCCCACCCTCGGGTGGCTGCGTTCATCGCTGTGGGGGTCAAAGCGCAAATAGGCATGCTGGTCATTGAGCGCGGTGATGCGCCACGAGGCCGCGCCCTCACAGGGCGTGGTCTGGCGCTCGCCCGGTCGGGCGCGCCACAGCGGCACGGGCAGGTCCAGGTCGTAGGACACATCGCGTTTGCCCATGGTGAGCAAGGCCAGCCCCGGCTCGGGGCAAGACTGCACGGCGCTGATGAGCTCGATGGCGGGCAACAGGGTCTGGGTTTGGCCCAGGCGTTGCCCCACCTGTTGCAGATGACGGTGGTATTGCACATGGTCGTGGGTGAGGTAACAGCCCGAGCGCAAGATGCCCCGCGTGGGCATGCCCAGTTGCGGGCGCAGGTGTTGCGCCACGAGGTCAAACACCGCCGACCCCCCCGCTGTGAACAAGACCTCCTGGGTTTGCAACAGGGATTCGGTCTGGCATTGCTGCGCCAATTGGGCGAGGTGGTGCATCAGGGTGTCCACCGCCTGGCGGTCTTGTTCGTGCTGCCCAGTGGCCAAGCCCCCTTCATAGCATTCCAGCCCCACCAGGCTCAGTGCGGGGCTTTGACGAATGGCGCGTGCCACCTGCAGGCCTTGCGCGATGCTGCGCACACCGGTGCGTTTGCCCGCAATGCCCAACTCCAGCAAGACCTCGAAATGAGCCTGGGGGTGTTGCGCTTGCCAATCGTGAATCAGGGTGACTTGCTCGATGGAATCGACCAGGAACACCACGCGAGCCTGCGGGTGGCGCTGCTGCAAGGTGTGCAAGGCCAACAAGTCCACGGACTGCATCACCTGGTTGGCGATGAGCACACGCTCGACCCCATGACGCAGACCCACACCGGCTTGCTGCACATTGGCAAAGCTGATGCCCCAGGCGCCAGCTTGCAACTGGCGTTGATACAACTCAGGCGACAGGGTGGTCTTGCCGTGCGGGGCGATGTCGATGCCCCGCGCCTGGCAAAACGCCTTCATCCATTGAAGGTTGTGGTCGAGCGCCGATGCCTTGAGCAAGGCCAGCGGAAACGGCAGGTCGCCATCGAGCACGCGCCAGCCCTGGGCGCTCACCTGATCCAGGCGCAATTCGGGGGCGTGCGGTGGATAGCCCTTGGTGTAGGGACCCAGGGTCGACACATGGGTCAGGAGCGGTGAAGTCATGGCGTGCAAAGTCTTGTGATGGACAGGAAATGACCCAGCCATTATGGTTCTGACTTTGAATGCGTGGGTTCATCCCGTGGTGGGATTGAAAGCAACGACCGCAATCGCAAAACAACATGTGGCGCAACACCTTGAAGCTCATCCTCTATCGCCTTCTGGTCATGGCCGGATGCATGGGGATGCTTGCCTGGCTCTCACCTGCTGCCTTGGCCTGGAGTCTGCTCGGTTCAAGCGATGTGGTGGAAAAGCCCTTGCTCAAGGAGGAATACCAGCGGCTTCAGATCAAGGCGGGCTGGCCGGATGATCAACCCTCCAAGCTCATCTTCGAGATTGGCAACCGCATGGAGGCGCCCATTCAGTGCGTAGGCGCCACGGTGGAACTCAAAGAGGGGCGCAGCCTCAACAAGACCTTTTCGCCCAAGGTGTTTGTGCCAGGTAAATCCCAACGCAATGGCAGCGTGCAGGATGTCGTCAAGGGCAGTATGAAAGACTATGCGGTGTTGTGCACCTGCTTTCGCCAACAAGGCCAAGGCGCTTGTGTCAACCCTTTGAAACGCAACGGATGAGGATCAGCATGAACACCCCCACACCCACCAACCATCCCTTGAGCCCCCTCTGGCGCAAGGCCACCGTGCTGGCCTTGGGCTTTGCCGCTCAGGGGCTCTTTGCCCAGTCGCTGGTGGTGATCAAGCCCGATGGTCCCCGAGCCGAGCTGCTGGGTCAGGGCAGCGGATACGCCGCCTGCCCCCAGCCTTTGATCAGGCCCGAATGCCGCGTGGGCGAGTGGTCGGGCCAGGGCAGCAAGGGCGCATGGCGCTGGATTGAACCAGCGGCGCAGCCTTTGCCCTTGCCCGATGCGTCCAACCCACCTGCCATCACCTGGCGCTGGGGCTTTGGTACTCGCACCATCGATGACTACCTCAATGAGGTCCAGGTCACGGGCTTGCTCATCATCAAGGACGGGCAGGTGGTGGCGGAGCGCTACCAATATGGACGACAGCCAGGCATGCCCATGCGGTCTTTTTCCATGGCCAAAACCTTCACCGCCATGCTGGTGGGCATTGCGCTGGACAAGGGCTTCATCAAGTCCTTGGACGATCGCGTGGCCGACTATTGGCCCGAGATTGCCCAGTCTGCCTATGGGCAAACCACGCTGAGGAATTTGTTGCGCATGGGCTCTGGTGTTCGCTTCAAAGAGCTCTACAACTGGACGCCTGACGACGACATCTTTGTCTGGGGCCAACTGCTCTACCACCCCAACAACCGCAATTCACCCCAGCGGCTGGAGGCGCACCTGAACGCCAAAAAAGAACGTGAAGCCGAGCAAGGCATTCGCTTCAAGTACGCATCCATCGAGACCGACATCCTGGGTCGCGTCTTGCTCAGGGCGACCGGCAAGACGGCCTCGGAGCTGACGCAGGCGTGGATTTGGCAACCCATGGGTGCCGAGCACCGGGCGGCCTGGACGGTGACCGAGATCGACAACGCGGCGGGTTTCGCGGGCAACTTCAATGCCTCACTCAAGGACTATGGGCGCTTTGGCATGCTCTTGGCCAACGATGGCGTGATCAACGGCCAGACCATCATCCCCAAAGCCTATTTGCTGGAAGCCACCGATGCCAACCAGCAGCCGCGCGCCTTTCAACCCAAGGTGGCCACCAATTACATGGGCTATGGCTATCAGACCTGGTTGCTGCCCTACAAGACCCGCACCTTTGCCTTGCAAGGCATTCATGGTCAAACGATTTATGTGCAGCCCAGCACCAAGATCGTGATGGTGCAAACCGCCATCTACGACAAGGCCAGCGGCGCGCAGGACCTCAAGCCCTTTTTGTACCGGGGTGCCTTGTGGGAAGGGGTGCTCAACAGCCTGGGCGGCGTGGTCGATTGATCCGCCTGCCATTCACACCGCGTTGAGCACGCCTTTGAAAAACCGCGCTAGGCCTGGGTGGTCGTTGAGGGGCAGCACCTCGGCCACGTATTGATCGGGGCGCACCACCACCATGCACCCTTGGGCGCGGTCCATGCCGCGCATCTCGTAGATGTGCTTGCCCTGTTTGTCATCCGGGCAAAACACCTTTTCATAGTCCTTGAGCCCGTACTTGCCCTTGGTGGGCAAGAGCAAGGGGTGCAGGTCCTCTAGGCGCATCTGTCGATGCGGGGTCTGGAACACCGCACGCAGATCGATGACCGCATCCAGGGGCGCACCCCAAGGGGTGTGACGACGCAAGGGCGAATCCGGGTCATGTTGCAAGAACTCGCACAACGCGCGAATGCCGCAGGACTCGGACATGGGCGCGGCCGCGCCCGCAAAGGCAAACACACGCCAGCGCGCATCGGCCTCGATGCAGTGGCCCAGTTGCATGGGCAAGGCATCCGAGAGGCGAATTACTGGGGCGGAATGAAAGCGCATGCCCAGCACCTGCCCTTTGGCCAGGTGCTGGTGCGTGCCCTTGCCCACCAAGACTGACGGTTTGTACTGGATGGCAGTGCCCGCAGTGAAGCGGCCAAACTGGACAAAGTAGCGCTGGAACTCGGCAGGATCCACGCCATCGGGGTTCTCGGCAGAGCGGGGCTTGGCACTGAACATCTTGGCCAGCTCCCTGTCAAAGTCGATGAGCATCTTGGCGATGTCTTGCCGCTCGGCAGAATAGGTCTGCAGCAAGCTGGCGTCGGCTTGACCCAGCAACACATGGGCCAATTTCCAGCCCAGGTTCCAGGTGTCGTTGACCGAGGTGTTGAGGCCCTGGCCGGCTTTGGGGCTGTGGGTGTGGCAAGCGTCACCCGCCAAAAACACACGCGGTGCGCGGCCAGGCTCGGCATCGTCAAACGCGGTGGTGAGCCGCTGGCCAATTTCATACACGCTCCACCAGGCCACTTCTTTCACATCCACCTGATAGGGCTGCATGATGCGTTGCGCGGCGGCGATCAAGTAATCGGCTGTGATGTCGTCGCGCGAAATGCGCTGGTTCTCCTTGAGCTTGTCGAGCTCGATGTACAAGCGCACCATGTAGCCGCCCTCACGCGGGATGATGAGCATGTTGCCTTCGTTGTTGGAGTGGATCACCGACTTGAGCCGGATGTCGGGGAAGTCCGTGACCACCAGCACATCCATGACGCCCCAGGCCTGGTTGAGGGCGTCGCCCACCAGCTCGCGGCCAATCGATTTGCGCACGGTGGAGCGCGCCCCATCACAGCCCACCACATAGCGCGCCTTGACCACTTCCAGCGCCTTGGAGGTCTGTGAATGCGTGACCGCCCGCTCAAAGGTGAGCGTGACCGGATGATCGGTGTTGCTGGGGTCGACCTTGAGGTCAACGAGTCGGCGCGAGTAATGCGGTTCGATCTTGGCCGGATTCCTGCGCATGACATCGAGGAACATGTCGTGCACACGAGCCTGGTTGATGATGACGTGGGGCATCTCGGACAAGTCGTCCTCCACATCCTGGATGCGGTCGCTGCGCATGATGGTCGTGGGCGCATCGGGGTTGGGTTTCCAGAAGCACACCTCGTTGACCCCATAAGCCTCCTGAATGATCTGATCGGCAAAGCCATAGGCCTGGTACATCTCCAGGGTGCGACAGGCCATGCCGTCGGCCTGCCCGACCAGCAGCCGGTCGTCCTTCATGTCGGTGATGCAAGTCTTGATCTGGGGGAACTTGGACAGCTGGGCGGCCAGGTTGAGGCCAGCTGGACCACACCCCACAATCATCACGTCCACCTCGGTGGGCAAAGGGCGTTTGAGGGGCGGCGGGATCACCCGGTCCTGGGGGTCTGCAAAGCGCGGATCGCCGGGATAAAAGCCGTCAAGATGAAATTGCATGCCTGTTCTCCGATTCAGGGAATGCACTTTAATGCATTTGACAGCCCCCAAGCCCTCTTAGAGGATGCGTCCCCGTCGCGCCAGGTTCCAGGCCGAGGCCATCAGCACCAGCAGCAAGCCCAGGGCAGCCACCGGGGCGGTGAGTTCCATGAGCTGCAACTGGCCCGCAGCCAGGCGGACGCGCAAGCTGTCGTAGAGGCGGCCAATGTCTTTGCCCGAGACGGCGCGGAAGTATTCGCCGCCCGTGATCTCAGCCACTTGCTGCAAGGGGGCTTCATCGAGTTTGACGCGCGCCTGGATGCCCTCGGCCTTGAGCACCGCGCCCTCGGGTGTGCCCACACCCAGGGTGTAGATCTTGAGCCCCAGCACCTGAGTCAGTTTGGCCATGTCGTTGAGGTTGGGGCCAAGGTTGCCTTGGCCGTCGGTGATCATCACGATGGCGGCATGCCCTGCGGCATCGGAGGCCTTGAGGCTGGCCGCAGGCGGCCACTCGCCACGCAAGATGGCGGCGGCGTCGAGTTTGACGTCGGGAGCGAGTTGCTTGAGCGAGACCAGCACCCCCGTGCCCAGCGCAGAGCCGGGTTGCAGGGGCAATTGCTCGATGGCGCGGTGCAAGGCTTCACGATCCTGTGTGGGCACCTGCACCACCGAGGCGGCGCTGGAGACCAGCACGATGCCCAGCTTGACGTGTGCGGGTTGACGGTCGATGAATTGCCTCACCATGTCGGTGGCCACCTCGATGCGGCTGGGCTTGACATCATTGGCGCGCATGCTGCCCGAGACATCGAGCACGATCATGAGCGACTGGTCATAGACCGGCAGCGACACGGTGGCGCGAGGGCGGCACAGCGCGAGCATCAGCACGCTCAGACCCAGCACCCAGACCAAGGCCACGCCGTTGCGCCGCGACCAGCCCACCCAGGCCAGCACCGGCAGCAGCACGACAAAGCCCCAGAGCATGAAGCCCCATTGCAGGTGCACTGAGTTCCACTCAAGCATGGTTCACCTGAGCGCGCGCGTTGCCTTGGCGCTGGCGCGGGTGGCGCAAGCGGATGAAGTCGAGCAGCGCGTTTTGCAAGGGCTCGTCGGTCGACAGTTCCAGGCCATCGACGCCCGCGCGCGTGAGGGTCTCGCGCAGATCCAGCTCGCGCGCCTGCATGAGTGCCTCAAAGCGCGAGCCCAGGCGCTGGTCTTGCGCATCGATCCACAGCAACTCGCCGGTCTCGGCATCGCGCAGCGGCCAAATCCCCGAGGTGGGCAAGGTGGTCTCGATGGGGTCGTGGATGCGCACCACCACCACATCGTGGCGCTGGGCCAGTTGCATCAAGGCCTGCTGCCAGGGATCCGCGCTGATGCAGTCCGAGATGACAAACAAGGTGGAGCGGCGGCGCAACTGCCCGTGCGCGGCTTGCAAGAGCGCGCCCAGGGCAGTGGGCGCATGAACGCCCTCGCGCAAGGGCTTGGCCAGGGTTTGCAGCAAGCGCAGCACATGCATTCGGGAGCGGCCACTGGGGACCACCTCGTCAAACAGCGGCGCCTGCCCCCGGTGAATGAGCGCACCCACGGGATTGCCCCGGCGGGTGAAGAGTCGGCTGAGCACCGCGCACAACTCCAGCGCCATGAGGTGCTTGCGCTGTGGACCTGCACCTGCGCGCATGGAGCCAGACAAGTCCACCATCAGCCAGGCCGTCATGTCGCGGTCTTGCAAGTAGGTGCGCACGTGCGGGCTTTGCATGCGCGCGGTGGCCAGCCAGTCGATGTGGCGGGCATCGTCGTGCAACTGGTATTCGCGAAGGTCTGCAAAGTCCAGGCCACTGCCGCGCATGAGCGTGCGGTGGTCGCCTTGCAGCAGGCCATCGAGCCGCTTGAGCGTGGTCCATTCCAGCCGGTGCAAGAGCCGCTGGATGTCGACCACGGGGGCATCCCCCGCGGCGTCCCCAGCCGCCGCAGCGGGCAGGGCGGCTTCAGGCCGCTGGCGCTTGAGCCACTTGAACATGGTGGTGCAGGGCCTGGGTGGGGGGCTTGATGGTTTGCAGGATGCGCGCAATGAGCTGATCACTGGTCATGCCCTCGGCAAGGGCCTCGTAGGACAAGACCAGGCGATGGCGCAGCACATCGGGCACGATGTCGATCAGGTCCTGCGGCATGGCATAGGTGCGGCCACGCAAATAGGCCAAGGCACGCGCACCTTCCACCAGACCGATGGTGGCGCGGGGGCTGGCACCCATGCCCAAGAAGCGTTGGAGGTCAGCCAGGCCGTGGCGCTCGGGGAATCGGGTGGCGGCCACCAGTTGCACCGCGTATTGCATGAGGGCGGGGTCCACATAGCCCAGCCGGCAATGGGCCTGGATGCGCTGCAAGCTCGCGGTGTCGGTGACGGCGCTCACCGTGGGTGCAGGGCCTGTCATGCGGTGCACCACCGTGAACTCCTCCTGCTCGGTGGGGTAGTCCACCAGCACCTTCATCATGAAGCGGTCCACCTGCGCCTCTGGCAAGGGGTAGGTGCCTTCGGTTTCGATTGGGTTTTGCGTGGCCATCACCACAAAGGGGCGGGGCACCTTGTGGCTTTCACCGGCGATGGTGACTTGTTTTTCCTGCATGACTTCCAGCAAGGCACTTTGCACTTTGGCCGGGGCGCGGTTGATTTCATCGGCCAGCAGGAGGTTGGCCATCACTGGCCCCAGCATGGTGCTGAAGTCGCCCGTTTTCTGGTTGTAGATGCGAGAGCCCATGAGGTCGGCTGGCAGCAAGTCGGGCGTGAACTGGATGCGGCTGAATTGCCCCTGAATCACTTGGGCGAGGGTGTTGACGGTGAGGGTTTTGGCCAGGCCGGGCACGCCCTCGATGAGCAGGTGACCCTGAGCCAGCAGCGCCACCAGGATGCGCTCGAGAAAGAGATCCTGACCCACCACCACCTTTTTCACTTCATAGAGCACTTGCTCCATCAGGGCGGCTTCTTGCTCGCAGGTCTTGGGACCGGGTTCGGTGGGTTGCCACTGCGCTGGGGTCGATGACATCGCGGACCTCGCTTTCACATCCAGGGTTTAAAAAGGGGGAAGGCCAATGGCAGAGCCCACCGAATCCATGGTGGTGGCAAAGCCAATGCCAATGAAAGTGCCGGCCTCGGTGGGGTTGAAGATGGCGGTGACGATGCCCACCACCTCGCCTTTGAGGTTGACCAGTGGTCCCCCCGAGTTGCCCGGATTGGTGGCTGCGTCGTATTGAATGAGGTCTTCCATGGCCAGGTCTTTGCGGATGCGAAACGACCGACCCAGGCCAGAGATCACGCCCGAGGTCACCGAGGGACCAATGCCATAGGGAAAGCCCACGGCCACGACCTCATCACCCAGGCGCAAATCACCGGCACCAGCCAGCACGGCAGGTTCGAGGTCATCGGGGAGTTTGCTCGCGCGGATCACGGCGAGGTCTTTGTGCGGGTGAACCGCCACCACCACGGCGGGGGATTCGGAGCCATCGAAAAACGTGACCTTGAGCCGTGGCGAGTTTTGAACCACATGCAGGTTGGTGAGGATGGTGCCGTCGTCCTTGATCACCACGCCTGTGCCCACGCCCACTTCCACATCGGGCAAGGGCGCTTGATCAGCTGGCGGGTTGCTTGCCTGAGCTCCCTTATTCCCAAGATTCCCCTTGGCCGCTGCGGACGACGACTTGGTTGGCGGATGCGGCGCCATGCCATGGATGCGCACCACTGACGGGGCAATCACTGCGGCAGCCTGGCGGGTGCGAGAGGGCAGGCTTTGTTTGTCCCACAGGCTTTGCATGGCCTCTTCGAGTTGGTCTTGGGACAGGCGTTGCACCACGCTGCGCGGGGCCATGAGTTCGTGGCCCATCCACATGCCCAGAAGCACCAGCAAGAGCGCCAGGGCAGCGGTTAGCCAAGGGATGCGGCGCGCACGCAGCACGGGCCTGGCCGCTGCCTGGCCAGAGGAGGGCGGGTCGGATGCGGCAGGTGCCGAGGGTCGCGCACGATGAATCGGGGCTCGTCGCATGGGGATCAACATAGCACAGGATGTGGTGCTAGAGTGTGCTGGACGTTTCAATTTCATGGGTCAACATGCAATTCATATGGCCTGATGCGTTGTGGGCTTTCCTGTTGCTGCCTCTGGCCGTGATGGGCTACCTCTGGCTGCTGCGCCGCCGCCGATTGCAAGCCCTGGATTACCCCAGCCTGTCGCTCATCCGTCCTGCCCTGCTGGGGCACAGGGCTTGGCGACGCCATGTGCCGCCTGCGCTCTTGGCCTTGGCGCTGGCCTTGGGGCTGCTGGCTTTGGCGCGCCCCATGGCCAAGGTGGTCTTGCCTTCGGACCAGATGACCCTCATCCTGGCCATGGATGTCTCGCGCAGCATGCTGGCTGAGGATGTGCCCCCCAATCGCATGCAAGCCGCACAGGCGTCGGTGCGTGGATTTTTGAAAGACTTGCCCCCGCAGGTGCGCGTGGGCATCGTCACCTTTGCAGGCTCCACCCAGCTGGTGCAAGCCCCCACCGATGACCGCCAGGCTTTGCTCGCTGCCCTCGATCGCTTCGAGATGCAACGCGGCACGGCCACCGGCAGTGGCTTGCTGTTGTCGTTGGCCACCTTGCTGCCCCAAGCCGGCATCGACCTGGAAAAACTGGTTTATGGCAAACGCTTTGGCAACAGCTGGGATCCTGGTCCAGACGATGACAAACCCCTGACCCTCAATTCAGCCGAGGGTGCTGCGGCCAGCCCTCCCGTGCCAGTGGGTTCCTATCGCGCGGGTGCGGTGGTCTTGCTCTCGGATGGGCGACGCACCACAGGTCCCAACCCCTTGTCGGCCGCCAAACTGGCTGCTGACCTCGGGGTCAGGGTCCACACCGTGGCCTTTGGCACACCCAATGGTTTCATACCCGGCATGGAGGGCTATTCCTTCTACACCAAGGTGGACGAGGAGACCCTCATGGCGATGGCCAAGATGACACAAGGCCAGTTTTACCGGGCACAGAATGCAGAGGATTTACGGCAGGTCTACGGCGAGCTCTCCAGCCAGATGCACATCGAGGTGCAGCGCACCGAGGTCTCGGTCCTGGCCGCTGCCCTGGCCCTGTTGGCCTGTGTGCTGGCGCTGGGCTTGTCCCTGGTCTGGCACAAAGACCCACGCTGAAAGGTCCTTAGGCAGGTTCCCATTTGAACCTGAACAAGACTCCTATACTTTTATCAATCTGATATTAAGGGAGTTCCTATGGATTCGTTCAGCGCCTGGCACGCCATCATTGTGGTGGTCATCGCCTTGGTCTTGGTGTTGGCCGCCAAGGCCAATTCCGGCCTCTCCGGGGCCTTGGTGGTGAAAAAGTTTTTCGTCTCGCCCACCCCCAGGGATGACGGTGTCTACATCGAGATCGTGGGTCGTCAAAGCGGCCTCATCGCCTGGCTGTTTGCCTTGTTGCGCATTGATCCCACACTGGAGATGCGCGTGCGCTACACCAAGGTGGAATACATGGTGTCCAACTTCACCGGCTTTACCCGCGCGGTCTTGCCCATCGAGTCGGTGAGCAGCGTGTACTTTGGCGTCTCCCGCCCCTGGAAAAAGGCCATGGGCTGGTTGTTGTTCTTCATCTTCCTGGCCTACTTTGCCGCCGAGTTTGGCAGCACGGGCGCTGCCGTGGGCTTGGTGCTGCTGGGTCTGGTGGTGGCGATCTGGGTGTTTGTGTTCAACCGCCTGCGCCTGATCGGTTTCAACGATGTCACCGGCGAAACCTATCACCTGCTGCTCAAGCGCTCGGTGATCGAAGGTCAGGAGATCTCTGAGGAAAAACTCGACGAGATCACCCGCATCGTCCTGGCCTTGCTTGACGAACACAAAAAGCCGAGGCCTCACCATGAATGAGGTGGTTTCGCCCACGCTGGACCTGCATGAGGCGGTGGGTCCTGCCCTGACCCTCGAGCCCAGTGACCTGGGTCGCATGATGCTGGCCTCGGGCACGCCCATGGCCTTGGGCATGTTTTGTACCCTCGCTGTCTTGTCGATGGCGGTCCTGGTGCCCATCAGCAAAATGGCCACGGGCAATCCAGAGCACACCTGGGCACGCATCTTTGGTGAGGTGATGCAAGGTGTGGGGGACGCTGCGGACAACATCGAGCTGCCAGTGGCTGCTCAAGCACCCGAAGCCCCGGATGCCGCGGGCAGTGACCCCTTTGCCGTGGCCACCCTCTCGCCCCTCAAGGGCACCTACTGCATGGATTACATGCCGGGGGGCACCAACCCGCGCGCTGTCCAAGCCTTTGGCCAGCTGGTGTGGAACAAGCTCAACAAGGAGCTGCAAGAGATCGCGGATGAGCGACTCGAGGTGTGCACCCCATTTGAGCGGGTCAACGACGAAGTGGTGAGTGCGGGCGGATGCGCCAAGAGCCAGTGCGGCACCAACGATGTGAATTTCTACCTCAACCAGCAAGGCTTGACGGCCGTGGACTACCGCGTCAATGGCGAGTGCCGTTACGCCGCTGAAGACGGGTTTACCCAGATTCAGCTCATGTGCCGATGAGCGGCTCAGGCCTTCTCGCGCCAGGCCGCCTCGGCTGTGTCCCACGCGCCCAGGGCTTGCAAGTCGGGCACCCAGGCCAGGCCTGACTTGGCATCCGAGGACGCCGCCTCGGGTGTCACCACCACGTCGAGCAGGGCGGGTAGATTGGCCATGGCCAGCTCGATGGCGCGCGGCAAGTCTTGGGCTTTCTCCACGCGTTGGGCATGCATGCCAAAGGCCCTGGCCATGGCCGCATGGTCGGCAAATTGCAAGGTGGTGCCCACGACCTGACCGTGGGTCTCTTGCTGATCGCGCACCTCGATGGCCCATGAGCCATTGTTGGCCACCACGATGAGCACCGGCGCCTGATGCCGCACGGCGGTGTCGATCTCCATGGCATTGAAACCAAACGCACCGTCGCCCGTGGCCACCACCACCTGGCGCCCGGGGCAGGCGAGGCTGGCCGCAATGCCAAAGGGCGTGCCCATGCCAATGCAGCCCAACGGTCCCGGATCCAAATACGTGCTCGCGGGCAAGCCCACACGGGCAAAGCTCAGGAAGTCGCCCCCGTCGGCCACCACGATGGTCTGGTCATCCACCACCTCGGACAAAGCCGCCAGCAGCCGGTTGGGGTGCATGCGGCCATCTTGGCCCGCCGGGGCTTGCTGCATGCTGGTCTTCATCTTGCGGGCGCGCTCCAGGTGTTGCGTGCGCAGCTGAGCAGCCCAGCTGCGGTCGCAGGCGCTGGGGCGCTCACCCGCACAGGCGAGCAGACCCTCGATGGCCAGGCTCACATCGGCGAGCACCTCCACCTCGCCGCGGCGGTTGTCGCGCAACTCGCTGGTGCAGTCGGCCATGCGCACCCACTGGGCTTGGCCAAACACGGCCTCTGAGCCATAGGCGAGTTGGAAGTCGAGTTTGCGCCCCAGGGTGAGGATGACATCGGCCTGGCTCATCACCGCGCCGCGCATGGCCGCCACCACCGAGGGGTGAGATTCGGGCACCAGGCCACGGCTCTCGCCCGTGTCCAGGTAGACCGCGCCCAGGCGATCGAGCAGCTCAATGAGGGCGCTGGAGGCGCCTCGTGCGCCCCGGCCTGTGATCACCAGGGGGCGCTTGGCTTGCCACAACACGGCCATGGCGCGCTGCAAGTCTTGCGGGTCAGGGTGAAGGCGTGGTCGGGCGCGGGGCGTGAAGCGCTCGGGCAGTTGCATGGCGCGGCTCACGGGCGCACGCAAGGTGTTGACGGGGAAGTCCAGAAAAACCGGACCCGGCTCGCTGCCATGACCCAGGCAACGGCTGAGGGCTTCGTCCAGCTCTTGCAAGACCAGATCGGGGTCGCGCACCGTGCGCGCATAGCGGGTGAGGGGTTTGACAAAGTCGATGTGGTTCATGTCTTGCAAAGCCCCCCGGTTTTCCTGTGCCGTGGGTGGCGTGCCGGACAAGACCAGCACACTGGTGCGGGCGACATGGGCGTTGGCCAGACCGGTCATGGCATTGGTGACGCCGGGACCTGCGGTCACCAGGGCCACGCCCACCTCGCTGGTGAGGTCGGCATGGGCATGGGCCATGTAGACCGCTGCGCGTTCGTCGCGCACATCGACGATGGCGATGCCGTGGGCATGCAGGCGCATCCAGATCGGCATGATGTGCCCGCCGCACAGTGCAAACACCCGCGTGACCCCGTGAGCCTTGAGGAATCGGGCAATGAGATCCGCTGCGCAGTCCGCGCCAACTTGGGGAGTGGTCATGTGACAGTCCTTTGAATACTGAATTCAGAATTCAAATATACTCCATCCATCTCAAGCCTGCCTGAGGAGTTGCCCCATGAACCGGCTGTTGACCATTTCTGATGCGCTCGCCCGCCATGCCCGCCTGAGCCCGGACAAGCTCGGTGCCAGAGACAGCCAGCGCAGCCTGAGCTTTGCCCAATGGCAGGCCCGCAGCCTGGCGCTGGCGGGCAGCTTGCAGGGCTTGGGTCTGCAACACGGCGACCGCGTTGCGGTGCTGGCTTACAACCGGCTCGAATGGATGGAGATCTACACCGCCTTGTCGGCCAGCGGCCTGGTGGCCGTGCCCATCAACTTCCGATTGCTCACGCCGGAGATCGAATACATCCTGGGTCACTGTGAAGCCAAGGCCTTGATCGTTGAAGACAGCCTGCTCGACCGTGTGCAGGGCTTGCTGGCTCACCCTGATCTCAGCCTGGAACACCTCATCGTGATGGGGCAGGCGCAATCGCACCCTGGCCACGACTACGAGGCGCTCATGGCGCAAGGCGCGGGGGCATTTGAGGCCGTGCAGGTGAGGCCCACGGACCTGTGCGCCATCCTCTACACCTCGGGCACCACGGGTCGCCCCAAGGGCGTGATGAGAAGCCACGAGGGCAGTTCACTCATTGCACTGGCCACGGCGCTGGAGATGCGGTTTGGCCCACAGGACGTGGGCTTGATGGTCATGCCCCTGTGCCATGCCAATTCCATGTACTTCAGTCAGACCTTCTTGCACCTGGGTGCCACCTGTGTGATCGATGACAGCACCAGCTTTGATGCCCAGCGCATGCTGGCCAAGCTCGCCAGTGAGCGCATCTCCTTCACCTCGCTGGTGCCCACGCACTACATCATGATGCTGGCCTTGCCCGAACACATCCGCGCCCTGTACGACGTCAGCGCAGTCGACAAGCTCATGATTTCTTCAGCCCCGGCACGCAAGGACACCAAACTGGCCATCCTCGAATGCTTTCCCAATGCACGCCTTCACGAGTTGTATGGCTCGACCGAGGCGGGCTGGGTCACCCTGCTCAGACCCGATGAGCAACTCGATCACCTGGGCACGGTGGGGCGTGAATGGGCGGGCTCCGGCCCCATCCGCTTGCTCGATGACAACGGCCAGGAGGTGCCCGATGGCGAGGTGGGCGAACTGTTTTCATGGACCCCCTATGCCTTTGACGGTTACTGGAAGAACCCCGAGAAAACCGCAGAAGCCTTTCGGGGCAACTGGTGCTCGGTGGGCGACATGGCGCGACGCGATGAGCAAGGCTTCATCCAGCTGGTGGACCGCAAGAGCAACATGATCATCAGCGGTGGCGAAAACATTTATCCGTCCGAGGTCGAAGGCGTGATTGGCGCATGCCCGGCGGTCAAGGACGTGGCGGTGGTGGGTGTGCCGCACGACAAGTGGGGCGAGGCTGTGCATGCCGTGGTGGTCTTGCATGACGGTGCCAAGCTTCAAGAAGCTGAGCTCATGGATTGGTGTCGCACCCGCATGGCGGGCTTCAAGCGCCCGCAATCGGTGAGCTTCATCCCCGATGCCCAGATGCCCAGGAACGCCACGGGAAAAATCCTGCACCGGGTGTTGCGCGACCAATGCCTGCAAAGCCGCCAGGGCACGGTGGCCACGGCGTGACCATGGGCTAGACTCGCCCGCGATGAAAGCCCTCTCCCTGCAACCCAATCTCGTCGAGCAAGTCACCCAGGCCTTGCTTGAAGAAGTGATCTCGGGTCAGCTCAAACCGGGCGAGCGCATCATCCAAGAGCAAATTGCCCAGGCCCTGGGCGTGTCGCGCCAGCCCGTGCAACAAGCCCTGATGCTGTTGCGCAATCAAGGCATGCTCCAGGATGCCCCTGGCCGCGGCCTGATTGTGGCCACGCTGGATCCTGCCCATGTGCGTCACATCTACGAAATCCGCGCGGCCATCGAGGCGCTGGCCTGTCGCAAGGCTGCCGAGCAACTCCAGCCCAGCGATGTCGCCACAGGCGACGCGCTCATTGCCCAGGGCAGGCAGGCGGTGGCCAGTGGGGCCGTGGCCAGCATGATTGCCGCAGACATCCGCTTTCACGAGTTCATCTATGTGCTGGCTGGCAACCCCTTGATCGGTTCGACCATGGCCGCCCACCTGAGCTACACCCAGCGGGTGATGGGCGAGGTGCTGGTCAAGGACCAGCAACCCAGGGACATCTGGGACCAGCACGAGCACATCTGGTTGGCCATCCGCGATCGCGATGCCGACCGGGCTCAGACCTTGGCCAGCCAGCACCTCATGCAGGCCTGCGAGTTCATGATTGCCCGCCTAAGCCCTGCACCAGCGGCCTGAGGCGCTCAGACGCCTGCGCGGCGACCGACTCCTGCATGGCAGCATGGGCAGGGCACTGGGTAAAACCCGCATCCGGTGCCTTCCTGACCCTCTTCACCCGCCAAATCGGCATTCATCTGTTACAAAAGCGCCTTGCAGTCATGGGACTGCTCACTTCAGGAGACTTTTGAATGAATGCCTCTCAACGTCGCTGGCTGGGTGCCCTGGGCATCTCCTTGCTGGCCTGGTGCATGCCGATCCAGGCCGAGACTTTCCGCTGGGCCGCACAAAACGACATCCTCACGCTGGATCCGCATTCGCAAAACCATGCGACCACCAACAACATCATGAGCCATGCCTATGAGACGCTGGTTCGTTATGACAAAAACTACAAGCCCGAGCCCGCTTTGGCCACCAGTTGGAACCAGGTCAATCCCTCGACCGTGCGCTTTAACCTGCGCAAGAACGTCAAGTTTCAGGACGGCAGCCCCTTCACCGCCGACGACGTGATTTTTTCCTTCGAGCGTTCACGGGTGCCACCCAGCACCACCGGCATTTACGTCGCCGGGGTGAAGGAAATCCGCAAGATCGATGACCACACCATCGATGTGATCTCAGACGGCGCCAACCCGGTGCTGCTCAACAGCTTCACCTACTTCTTCATCATGAACAAGGCGTGGGCGGTCAAGAACAAGTCTGAGAAGGTGCAGGACTACAAGGCCAAGGAAGAGACCTATGCCTCCCGCAATGCCAATGGCACAGGCCCCTACATCATCAAGGAGTGGGTGCCTGACCAGCGCGTGGTCCTGACCGTCAACAAGAACTGGTGGGGCAAGCTCGAGGGCAACGTCACCGACGTCATCTACACCCCCATCAAGTCCGACCCCACCCGAGTCGCGGCGCTCATCGCCGGTGACGTCGATGCCGTGACCGACTTGCCCACCCAGGATGTGCCGCGCCTGCGCAACACGTCCAACCTCGCCGTGCTCGATGGTCCCGAGGTGCGCACCATTTTCATCGTGCTCGACCAGGGCGATGAACTCAAATATGGTCCCAAAGGTCCCAACCCCTTCAAGGACCTGCGGGTGCGCCAGGCGCTCAACATGAGCATCGATCGCGTGGGCATTCAGCGCACCATCATGCGGGGCTTGTCCATCCCTGCCGCCTTGATGGTTGCACCGGGTGTGAATGGCTATCTGGAGTCCGCCGACAAGCCGGTGGCCGTCAACATCGAGGGCGCCAAGAAACTGCTGGCCGATGCGGGCTTCCCCAACGGCTTTGAGTTCACCCTCGACTGCCCCAACAACCGCTACGTCAACGACGAAGAGGTCTGCCAGGCGGTGGTCAACATGTGGGCGCGCATTGGCGTCAAGGCCAAGCTCAACGCCATGCCCTTTGCCACCTTTGCCACCAAGTTCCAGGCCTTTGATTCCAGCGCCTACTTGCTGGGCTGGGGCGTGGCCACGTATGACGCGCAATACACCTTGCAGTCCATCATCCGCACCCGTACCACTGGCGCAGATGGCAACTTCAACTTCGGTCGCATCAGCCATGCGCCCCTCGATGCCCTGGTTGACCGCATCAAGTCCGAGGCCAATCCTCAGGTTCGCGACAAACTCCTTCGCGAGGCGCTGGACATGACCCGCGATCAGGTGTTGGCCTTGCCCTTGCACCACCAGATGCGCCCTTGGGCCATGAAGAAAAACATCACCATGGTGCACAACTCCAACGATGCGCCCAAGATGATGTATGTGACGATCAAGAAGTAAAGCGCAGTGCCACGCGCCAGGCTTTAGCCTGGTGTGTGGTGGCAGGCGATCTCAATGCCCTGAACACTGCGAAGCACTGGCGTTTGTTCCTTGCACACTGCCGTGGCCTGAGGGCAGCGGGGATGAAAGGCACAGCCGCTGGGCGGCGAGAGCGGATTGGGCACTTCGCCTTGAATGGGGACTCGCGTTTGCGGTCCCTTTTTCATTTTGGGGATGGCCGCGAGCAGCATGCGGGTGTAGGGGTGCTGGGGCTGTTCAAACAATTGCTGGGTGGGCGCGAGTTCGACCACCCGCCCCAGGTACATCACGCCCACACGGTCGCTCACATGGCGCACCACCGCGAGGTTGTGCGAGATGAATAAATAGGTGAGCCCCCGCTGGGTCTGCAAGTCCTGCATGAGGTTGAGCACCTGGGCTTGCACACTCACATCCAGCGCCGAGGTGGGTTCGTCGCAGACCAGGAATTCGGGCGACACCGCCAGGGCGCGTGCAATGGAGATGCGTTGCCGCTGTCCACCTGAAAACTGATGTGGGTACTTGGCGGCATCTTTGGGGTTGAGCCCCACCGAGGCCAGCAGGGCATGCACCTGGTCGGCCTGGTCCTGAGGACTCAAGCCAGGTTGATGCACCCGCAGCGGCTCGGCAACGATGTCGTGCACCCGCCAGCGTGGATTGAGGCTGGCATAGGGATCCTGAAAAATCATTTGGATGCGCCGACGCAGCGCCTGCGCCTCCTGCGCGCCAGAGGCCAGGACCTGGTGCAAGTCCTGCCCTCCAAAGGCGATGCGGCCTTGGGTGGGGGCATACAAGCCCACCAGCAATCGCGCCAGGGTGCTTTTGCCGCAGCCCGACTCGCCCACCAGCGCCAGGGTTTCACCGCGCACCATCTGCAAGCTCACATCGCTCACCGCATGCACCCACTGTCGCGGCTCGCGGTTGATCACGCGTTGCAGCCAGGGTGCCGAGACTTCAAAGCGTTTGCTCAGACCCTGGACTTGCAGCAAGGGGGTGGCGCTCATGAGCCATGCTCCAGGTTGGCCGGCCACTGGATGGGGTTCCAGCAAGCCAGTTGGGTTTGGGGCGCATCGCCCGCTTGCAAGTGGGGCAGGCGCAGGCTGCAGTCGGGGAGGCTGCGCGGGCAGCGTGGATGAAAGGCGCAGCCCGCTGGCGTGTCGCTCAGGCGGGGCATGTTGCCAGGCACATGGTGCAGGCGCTCTACGCTGCCATCGATGCGCGGGATGCTGGCCATGAGGCCTTGGGTATAGGGATGCCGGGGGCGATGGATGATGTCATCCACGGGTCCGGTTTCCACCACACGACCGGCATACATCACGGCCACACGGTCCGAGGTTTCGGCGATCACCCCCATGTCGTGGGTGATGAGCAGGACCGCGGCCTGCCGCTCTTTGCACACCCGCACCAGCAGCTCGATGATTTGCGCCTGAATCGACACATCCAGCGCCGTGGTGGGCTCGTCGGCAATGATGAGCTCGGGCTCGGCGGCCAAGGCCAGGGCGATCACCACACGCTGGCGCATGCCCCCCGAGAACTGGTGAGGGTAGTGGTTGAGGCGTTCGGCAGCCGCTGGGATGCCCGTGTCTTCGAGCAAGTCGATGGCGCGCTGGCGCGCTTGCGCCGGGGTCAGGGGCAAGTGGGCGAGGATGGTCTGGATCAGCTGATGCCCCACGCTGTAGAGCGGGTTGAGCGAGGTCAGCGGATCCTGGAAGATGGCGCCGATGCGCCGACCCCGGACATGGCGCATGGCCTGGGGGCTCAGGCCGCTGATGCGGTCCTTGCCCAGCCAGACCTCGCCTTGCGTGATCCGTCCCGGTGGTTCGAGCAAATCGAGGATGGCTGCGCCCGTGAGGGATTTGCCCGCGCCCGATTCGCCCACCACACCCAGCACCTCGCCAGCGTCGATGTGCAGCTGCACCTCTTTGAGGGCATGCAGCACCCCGTGGCGGGTGGGGATGTCCACGCACAGGTCTTTGACTTCAAGCAATGCCACCGGTGTCCTCACTGCAGTTTGGGGTTGAGGGCATCGCGCAGCCAGTCACCCAGCAGGTTGATGGACAAGGCAATGAGCACCAGCATGAGGCCGGGGAACACGGTGATCCACCATTCGCCCGAGAACAAAAAGTCGTTGCCAATGCGAATCAGCGTGCCCAGCGAAGGCGAGGTGGGTGGCGTGCCCACACCCAGGAAGGACAGGGTGGCCTCGGTGATGATGGCCGTGGCCACTTGCAAGGTGGCCAGCACCAGCACCGGTCCCATCACATTGGGCAGGATGTGCAGTCGCATGATCTGGGACTGGGACACGCCAATCACGCGCGCGGCCTGCACGTATTCTTTTTTGCGCTCCACCAGGGTGGCGCCACGCACCGTGCGCGCATATTGCACCCAGCCCGTGAGGGCAATCGACATGACCAGCACCACAAAGGCAAACGACTCGTTAGCCCCCTGGAACACGGCGCGGCCAACCCCCGAAATCAGCAAGGCGATGAGGATGGAGGGGAAAGAGAGCATGACATCGCACACCCGCATGATGAAGCTGTCGACCCAGCCGCCTGCAAAGCCCGAGAGCAGACCCAGCGACACGCCCAGCAACATGGACAGCACCACCGAGGTCAAGCCCACCGAGAGGGAAATGCGCGAGCCATACAGCAAGGCCGAAAAAATATCGCGCCCCTGGTCATCGGTGCCCAGCAAATGGCTCAGTTGCCCGTCACGGGTCCAGGCTGGGGGCATCAGGGCGTCCGAGAGTTGCAAACTGGCGGCATCAAAGGGGTTGTAGGGCGACACCCAGGGCGCAAAGGCGGCGCCAAAGATGCATAAGCCCGCCACCGCCAAGGCCACCCAGGCCGTGGGCGTTTGGCGAAAGGAATAGAAGAGGTCTGAATCGCGCCAGCTCAATGCTCGCTCCGTAGTCGCGGGTCAACCCAGAAATAGAGCAAGTCCACCACCAGGTTGATCACCACAAAGATGAGTGAAATCAGGCACAGGTAGGCCGCCATCACCGGGATGTCGGCATGGGTCACGGCCTGGATGAACAACAGCCCCATGCCCGGCCACTGGAACACGGTTTCCGTGATGATGGCAAAGGCAATGAGCGAGCCCAGTTGCAAGCCGGTGACGGTGATCACGGGCACCAGGGTGTTGCGCAGGGCATGCTGGAAATGGATCACCCGCTCGGACAAGCCCCGAGCGCGCGCGAACTTGATGTAGTCGGTGCGCAGCACTTCCAACATCTCGGCGCGCACCAGGCGCATCACCAGCGCGAGCTGAAAAAAGCACAGGGTCACCGCGGGCAGCACCAGGTGCAGCCAGCCATCGAGCGTGAGTAGCCCCGTGCTCCAGCCGCCGATCTTGACCACCTCGCCCCGCCCAAAGCTGGGAAACCAGCCCAGCCACACCGAAAAGACCAGGATGAGCAGGATGCCAATGAGGAAGGTGGGCAATGACACCCCCACCAGGGAGGCGGTCATGAGCAGCTTGCTCAACCAGCTGTGGCGTCGCAAGGCCGCATAGACCCCCATGGGAATGCCCACCAGCAAGGCCAGCATGGCGGCTGCCATGGCCAGCTCCAAGGTGGCGGGCAGGCGATCGATGATGAGGTTGGAGACTTTGCCGCCCTGGCGCAGGCTGACACCAAAGTCCCCTTGGGCGGCGTTCACGATGAAATGGAAGAACTGGACAAAAAAGGGCTGGTCCAGACCCAGCTCGGCGCGCAGCTGAGCGACTTTCTCAGGGGTCACATCCTGACCCAGCATGAACACCACCGGGTCGCCCACGTATTGAAAGAGCAAAAAGGCCATGAAACCCACCGCCAACATGACCCAGGTGGCCTGAATGAGTCGTTGCAAAACAAAAGCGGTCATGGTGAGAAAGCCAACTGCCAAACGCAAAGGCGCGAGTTTAGGGGGGGCCAGCCAGGGACAGATCAGTGTTAACCATGGCCTGCCGTGCGTTCACACAAGGCACGTTCGGCTGGGGCATACTCTTTTTTCATGAACGTCCTCACCGAACCCAAGATCGACTCGCACTGCCATGTGCTCGATCCCGCCCGATTCCCCTACAACCCCGAGGTGTCCTATCACCCCGCAGGGCAGGAGATGGGCAACGCCGATTACTTTCGCCAGCTCATGGATTGCTATGCCGTGCGCCATGCCTTGCTCGTGGGACCCAACTCGGGCTATGCCACGGACAACCGCTGTTTGCTCGATGCCATTGCACGCAGTGCGGGTGCCTTCAAGGGCATTGCCGTGGTCCCCAACGATTGCTCCTTGCATGAACTCGCTCACCTCAAAGCCTTGGGGGTGGTGGGCGTGGCCTTCAACCCGTCCCTGATGGGGTTTGATTTTTATTCGGGCATTGAGCCCTTGCTGCAGCGTTTGAAGCAGCTCGATCTGTGGGCGCAGTTCCAGATCGAAGGCGATGGCCTGCTGCCCTTTTTGCCCATGCTCGCCCGCGTGGGGGTGCGCGTGCTCATCGACCATGGCGGGCGGCCTTTGCGCACGGGCACCACCACCATCGACTTGCAGTCCAAAGGCTTTGAGGCTTTGCTGGCGCTGGGGCGCGAGGGGCGGGCGGTGGTCAAGCTCTCGGGCATGGCCAAGTTTTCGCAAACGGGTTATCCCTTCGATGACGTCAAACCCTGTTTTGAAACCTTGGTGAGGCACTTTGGCCTGGATCAGTGCATCTGGGCCTCGGATTGGCCTTACCTCAAAGCCCCTTACCGTCTGGATTACGGCCCCATGCTGCGCGTGTACGAGCGCTGGTTTGAAGCCCATGAACGGCATCAGATCATGTGGACCACGCCAGCCCGTCTTTTTGGATTTGGAACCAGCTCATGAGCGCCGCCCCGCATGCCTTGCCTCTGACGGGGCTGCGCGTGGTGGAGTTCACCCACATGGTGATGGGACCCACCTGTGGCCTGGTGCTGGCTGATCTGGGTGCCGAGGTCATCAAGGTCGAGCCCATCGAGGGTGACCGCACCCGCCATCTGCTGGGTGCGGGCGCGGGCTTTTTCCCCATGTTCAACCGCAACAAGAAAAGCATCCGCATCAACCTGCAGCATGCCCAGGGCGCTGCCCTGGCGAGGCGCTTGTGTGCCACGGTCGATGTGGTGGCCGAAAACTTCAAGCCCGGTGCCATGGCCAGGCTGGGTCTGGACTACGCCACGCTGTCGGCCAGCAACCCGCGGCTGATCTACGCCAGCCTCAAGGGTTTTTTGCCTGGCCCCTACGACCACCGAACTGCCCTGGACGAGGTGGTGCAGATGATGGGGGGCTTGGCCTACATGACCGGGCGACCCGGCGACCCGCTGCGTGCGGGCACCAGCGTCAACGACATCATGGGGGGCATGTTTGGCGCCATTGGCATCCTCGGTGCGCTGGTGCAGCGCGGCATCACCGGGCGAGGCCAGGAGATCCAGTCCGCCCTGTTCGAGAACAACATTTTTCTGGTGGGGCAACACATGATGCAGTACGCCATCACGGGCGTTGCCCCAGATCCAATGCCCAATCGCATCTCGGCCTGGGCGGTGTATGACGTCTTCACCGTCAAGGACGGCGAGCAAATCTTTTTGGCCGCCGTGAGCGACGGGCAATGGGCAACGTTTTGCGATGCCCTGGGCTTTGGTGACCTGTTTGCCGACGCGCGCTACAAGACCAACAATGACCGCGTGCGCATGCGCCCCGAGTTGATGCCCATCCTGCGTGAGCGGCTCAAGGCCTGGCGTGCGTCAGAACTCGCTGCGATCTTCGAACAGGCGGGCTTGCCCTATGCGCCCATTGCCAAGCCACAAGATTTGCTCGACGACCCGCACCTGCTGGCCACGCAAGGCCTGGCCGATGTGCAGCTCAGCGACGGACCGCGTGCTGGTCAGACGGCCAAAGCCGCGTTGCTGCCCATCACGCTCGCGGGCGAGCGTCTGGGCGTGCGCTTGGATCCACCCCAAAGCGGGCAACACACGCACGAGGTGCTCAGTGCCCTGGGCTTGAGCCCCGCCGAGATCGATCACCTGCAACAGGCCCATGTGGTGGCCTGAATCCCAATTCACTTCACTGAGGAGAAGCCCTTGACCATCCCCATCAACCGCCGTACCGCCTTGGGTCATGCTTTGGCGGGCAGTCTTTGGGTCGGCCTGGCTGGCGCAGGCCGCCATGCCCAGGCTGAGGCCACCGTCAAGCTCATCTTGCCCAACGCCACGGGCTCAGGCGTGGATGCCATCACCCGCTCTGCCGCTTCGGCTCTAGGCAAGGCCTTGAATGCCAGTGTGGTGATCGAAAACATGGCCGGCGCTGGGGGCGTGTTGGGCTTGCAGGCGCTCACCAAAGCTGCGCCCGATGGCAACACCCTATCGGTGGTGTCCAACAATGTGGTGATCTTCCCGAGCGTCATCAAAAGCCTGCCGTTCAACATGCCGGCCGACTTCACGCCCATTGCCATGGTGGGCAGCACCCCCATGGTGCTGGTGGTCAACCCGCAAAAGGTGAGCGCCACCACGGCCAAGGAATGGATGGCTCAGCTCAAGGCCAAGCCCGATGGCTACAACTTTGGCTCGGGCGGCACGGGCACCATCTTGCACCTGGCTGCCGAGATGTTCCTCGACGAAGCCAAGGTCAGCGCACGCCACATCCCCTACAAAGGGGTGGGGCAGATGGTGACCGACTTGCTGGGTGGCCAAATCGATTTTGCTGTGGTGGCCACCCCCAGCGTCTTGCAGCACATCAAGGCTGGCACCCTGCGTGCCATTGGCATGTGCGGTGACAAGCGCACGCCCGCTTTGCCCGATGTGCCCACCTTTGTGGAACAGGGATTGCCGGGCTATGTGATGGAAGCCTGGTTCGCTGTGATTGGCCCCAAGGGCATGACCCCTGCCAGCGTCAAGAAAGTGAATGAAGCCCTGGTCGCGGCCTTCAATGACGCCGGCGTGAAAGAGGCCATGGCCAAACAGGGCAACCTGATTCAGATCAGCAGCAGCGAGCAGGCTGAAAAAGCCTTTCGCTCGGAGCTCATCAAGTACGCCGCCTTGGTCAAGAAAGCGGGCATCACGCCCGAATGAAGGAGTTCAACATGAGGATGACATTCAAGTGCAACACCGTATGGACCCACCTGATACTGGCAGCAGCCGTGCTGGGCGTGAGCGGGCAAGCGAGCGCGCAATCGAACACACCCGCGGGCACCTACCCGCAAAGGGCCATCACCCTGGTCGTGCCTTTCCCGCCAGGCGGTTTGGCCGACATCGTTGCCAGGCCTGTGGCCGAGGCCATGTCGCGTGACCTGGGTCAGCCTGTGGTGATCGAGAACAAGCCCGGTGCAGGCGGCGGCATCGGCATGGGGCAGGTGGCCAAGGCCAAGCCCGATGGCTATACCGTGGTGATGGCCTTGTCCTCTTACAGCGTGATCCCCGAGGCCGATGGCATCGTGGGTCGCGCACCCTTGTTTGCCTATGGCGATTTGCGTGCCATTGCCCGCTTCACTGCCGACCCCACGGTGCTGGCGGTACGCGCCGATTCGCCCTGGAAGAGCGTCAAGGACTTTGTCGAGGATGCAAAGAAGCGCCCCAAGGCCATCAATTTCGGCTCATCGGGCAACTACGGCACCATGCACATCCCCATGGAGATCCTCGCGCAAAACGCGGGCATTCAACTCACCCATGTGCCCTTCACCGGCGCAGGTCCAGCCGTGCTGGCCATGCTGGGTGGGCAAATCGAGGTGATCTCCACAGGTCCGGCCACGGTCTTGCAACATGTCAAGGCGGGCAAGATCCGGGTGCTGGCGCATTGGGGCTCATCGCGCCTGGAGTCCATGCCCGAAGTGGCCTCGCTCAAGGACCTGGGTTACACGGCTGAATATGCCCAGTGGTCGGGGTTGTTCATCCCTGCGGCCACGCCCGAGCCCATTGCCCAGCGCCTGCGCGCGGCGGCGCGCTTTGCTGCCAACGATCCCAAGGTCAGGGAGATCATCCACAACGCGGGCAGCCCCATCCTCTATCAGGACAGCCCCGAGTTTGAAAAATACGTGCAAGCCGATGTGCGGCGCATGAGCGAAGTGGTGAAGAAAATCGGCAAGCTGGAATGAGGTGAGGCTAGGGTTTTCCGCAGTGCTTTGGGCATGCCCTGGCTTCCAAAGGGTTGGGGCTGCGCCCGATGAACAGAATGATGCGGCGAGGGCACAATCTGCCGCATTCCAATTTGCACCATCGAGGAGCACGTGATGAGCATCCGTTTACAGAGACGACAGTTGTTGGGCATGGGCTTAGCTGCAAGTGCCTGGCCGGTCATTGGCAACGCCCAAGCGGCCTGGCCAACCAAACCTGTGACCACCGTGGTGCCGTTTCCCGCAGGTGGGGGCACCGATGCCTTTGCCCGTCCTTTCTCGGCGGCGTTCAGCAAACTCACGGGCCAGAACCTGATCCTGGACTATCGCGGTGGCGCAGGCGGTACGGTGGGCGCATCGATTGCGGCCAAAGCCCCAGCGGATGGCTATAACTTCTTCATGGGGGCGGTGCACCATGCGATTGCCCCTGCCATGTACCCCAAGCTGGACTACGACCTGGAGCGCGATTTCGTGCCCCTGGCCTTGATGGCTTCGGTGCCCTTTGTCCTGGTGGTCAATCCGCAAAAGGTCACCGTGCCTGATTTCAAAGGGTTTCTCGCACAAGTTCGCAGCAACCCTGGGCGCATGAACTTTGCCTCGGCCGGCAATGGCACAGCCCACCAGATGGCGGGTGAATTGTTCAAGTTACAGACCCAAACCTTCATCACCCACATCCCTTACCGAGGCGCAGGTCCCGCCCTGCAAGACCTCATGGCGGGCAATGTGGAAATGATGTTTGACGGCCTGGGGTCCTCGGCTCAACACATCAAGTCAGGGCGCATCAAGGCCTTGATGGTGGCCGGCAGCCAGCGCAATCCCGCATTCCCCGATGTGCCTTGTGCCGCTGAGCTCGGGCTCAAGGACTACAACGTGAGCACGTGGTATGGCATGTGGGCGCCCAAGGGCATCCCGGCTGCGGCCCAAACTGCCATGCTCGACGTGATCAAAAAGGCGAGGGAATCCACTGAGGTGAAAACCGCCTGGGGCAATAGTGGAGCTGATTTCCCGCCGGTCTCGCCCACACAGTTTGCCGAATTCATCTCGGCAGAAACCAAGCGCTGGGCAGGTGTGGTCAAGGCCTCGGGCGCCAAGCTCGACTGAGCTCAGCTGCAACCTCTGGGGCTTGCTTGCCGCTCTAGGCCAGCGCCCCTGTACGACTCAATCGGCCTTGGCGCCGCTGGCTTTGACCACGGCCTCGTACTTGGCCAACTCCGATTTCAGGTGCTGACCAAACGCCTCGGGGCTGGTGGGCACAGGCTCGGCCATCAAGCTGGCAAAGCGTGCCTTGGTCTCCGGTGCTTGCAAGGCCTGCACAAAAGCCTGGTTCAATTTCTGAATCACCGAGTTGGGCGTTTGCGCGGGCGCTACCAACCCCCACCAGGTGTCCACTGAAAAACCAGGAAGGGTTTCGGCCATCGCGGGCACATCGGGCAACACGGGGCTGCGAGCGGGTGTGGTCACGGCCAGGGCAATCAGCTTGCCGCTGCGGATGTTGGGCGCAGCAGTGGCCAGGTTGTCGAAATTGAAATCCACCTGACCCGAGAGCAAGGCCATTTGAGCCGGATTGCCACCGTTGTAGGGGATGTGCACCGCAAAAATACCAGCCTTGGACTTGAAGAGCTCACCGGCGAGATGGCCTGCACTCCCGTTGCCGCCCGAGCCGTAGTTGAGGCGACCCGGATTGGCTTTGGCATAGCGGATAAAGTCGCTCCACTGCGAAATCCCCAGGCGCTTGGCGGTCTCGGCATTCATGACCAGCACATTGGGCACACGCAGGATTTGCGTGATGGGGGCAAAGTCGCTTGCGGCGTTGTAGGGCATGCGTGCAAACAGCCACGGGTTCACCGCATGGGTGGCCGTAGCTGCAATGCCAATCGTGTAGCCATCGGGCGCAGCCTTGGCGATCAGATCCGCGCCGATGTTGCCGCCCGCGCCGGGTCGGTTCTCGACGATCACCGTGCCCAGACTGTCCTTGACCCGCTCAGCGAGCAGCCGGGCGGTGACATCGATGGGACCCCCAGCCGCATACGGCACGATCAGCCGGATGGGCTTGGTGGGAGCCTGCGCCATGACCGAGAGGGCTGAACTCATCAGCCCCAAGGCCAGCCATGTGCGCCGCTTCATTTGCCGTACAGGTAGTTGGGCAGCCACAGCGTGAGACCCGGCCAGATGTACATGAGCACCATGCACAGGATCACGATGAACATGTAGGGCATCATCCCCGCAAAGATCTGGTTGATCGTCACATGCGGTGGTGACACCCCCTTGAGGTAGAAGGCTGACATGGCCACCGGTGGCGACAGGAAGGCCGCTTGCAGGTTCACAAACACCATCACGCCCCACAGCATGGGGTCAATCTGGAAGTGCTGCAGCAGGGGCAGGAAGATGGGCACAAAGATCACGATGATCTCGGTCCATTCCAGCGGCCAACCCAACAAGAAGATGATGGCTTGTGACAACAGCAGGAACTGAATTGGGGTCAGGTTCAAGGACATCACCCATTCCTCGACCAGTCGTTGTCCGCCCAGGATGGCAAACACAGCCGAGAAAAGCGCAGAGCCCACAAACAGCCAGCACACCATGGAGGTGGTTTTGGCCGTGAGGAAGACGGCTTCCTTGATGCGCTCAAAGGTGAGCGCCCCCGATTGCCAGGCCATCAGGAAGGCGCCCGCCGCACCCACTGCGGCCGATTCGGTGGCGGTGGTGATGCCCAGCAAGATCACCGCCAGCACCACCACGGTGAGCACACCCAGGGGCATGACCGACTTGACCAGCATGGTGAGGATTTCAAACTGTTCTGCATCAAAGCCACGGTAGTACCAGACCAGCAGCAAGGCCAGCACGGCAAAGGTCAGCCAAAAGCCGGTGTAGAAGGAATCGGGCACAAGCTCGGTTTTGGGGGCATTGGAGGTGTCGCCATCGCCCAAAGCTTTGAGGGGCTCGTTGTCCTCGGCCGCAGTCTGTGCCGTGATGGTGGACGATGCGGCGGCAGAACCTGGGGGTTCTTGCAAACCACCGCTGGCACCGGGGGGCTCTTGCAATCCGCTGCTCGATCCAGGCGGCTCTTGCAAGCCGTCGCTCGCGCCGGGGGGTTCTTGTAGGCCACCGCTGGCACCCGGGGGCTCTTGCAAACCACCGGCTGAGCCAGCTTGCTCGCGCTGCGCCGTGTTCTCTTGGGCGACCGGTGCGGCAGGTGCCTCGGTTGCCGCCGCAGGTGCGGCCGCTTGCGTGGTCACCATTTCAGCCGCAGCGTTGTTCTCGGCTTGGGAATAGATGACCACATACCACCAGGATGCGCCCATGCAAATGAGCACCGTCCACACGGGCACCAGGCTCATCACCAGGCTCTTGACCAGCAGCCACCAGCTCACACGCAACTGATCGGTCTGGATGGCCAAAGCCCGCGCTGGCGAGAACACGGCTTTGGTGAAGCTGCCCAACATGCGTTGACCATACTGCTGGCTGATTTGTTGCAGCCAGGGCGACACAGGCGCGCGCAGTTGTTCCTCGGGCAGTTTGGGGGCGACCTTGGGGTCAATCAGCACCCAGCCAATGATGTAGACCAGGTACAGCAAAGCCAGGAAAAAGCCTGGGAACATGGCCGCTGCATACAGCTTGACCACCGATTGACCAGCCACAGCGGCATACACAATGATCATCACCGAGGGCGGAATGAGAATGCCCAAGGTGCCGCCTGCGGTGATCACGCCGGCAGCCAGGCGCGTGTCATAGCCGGCGTTGAGCATGGGTCGCATGGCGATCACGCCCATGAGCACCACCACGGCGCCCACCAAGCCGCTGGCAATGCCCCAGAAGGTGCAGATCACCAGCGTGGCCACAGCCAGCGAGCCGGGAAGACGGCGAAACGCCAGCTGAACGCTGTGGAACATCTTGTCCACCAGCGCGCCGCGCTCCATGACATAGCCCATGAGCACAAACAAGGGAATCGACAACAGCGTGTCGTTGGTCATGGCCCCAAATGTGCGCTGCACCATGAGGTTGAAGATCCTGTTGTCCAGCCAGGGCTGGCTCGGGTCGAAAAAGGCCACAAAGCCAAAGGCCATGCCCAGACCCATGAGGGTGAAGGCGGTGGGGAAACCCATCATGATGACCACCACGATGAGCCCCAGCATGATCATGCCAAGTATTGGATCGCTCATGACTGTACTCCGCCCGTTGCGCGGTGATGCGCAGATTCTTCGATTTGTTTAGCGCGTGCAATCGCGTCGAGCTTGGCCGATTCGTCCACATAGGTGCTGTTGGCCAATTGCTGCTCAACCACGTCGATTTCATCGGCATCCTTGAGTCGGCTGGGCCATTCACCCGTGCGCAGGCAGATCACGCAACGCGCGATCTCGGCAATGCCCTGCAAAAACACAATGGCACCGGCAATGGGGATGATGGCCTTGAAGGGATAGAGCGGCAAGGGGTCCGCGTTGAAGGTGTGCTCGCGGATCAGAAAAGAGTCGTTGGCATAAGTCCAGCCTGCCCAGGTGAGGGCAATCACGCCCGGCAGGAAGAAGAGGATGTAGAGGACCAGGTCCAGCGAGGCCTGTACGCGCGGCCTGGCGCTACCGTAGAAAAAGTCACCCCGCACATGACCGTTTTGCGACAGGGTATAGGCGCCGCACATCATGAACAAGGTGCCATACATCATGTTGCTGGCGTCGAAAATCCAGGCCGTGGGGGCATTGAGAGCATAGCGTTTGAACACCTCGACCACCACCAAAAGCATCAAGGCCACGATCAGCCAGGCGAAGGCCTTGCCAATCCATGTGCTGATCTCATCGACCAGATGAAGCCATTTTGTTGAATTCATTTTTGTATCGTCCAAAAGAAGAGCCCCCATTCAGGCTGGCTGAATGGGGGAGCTTGTCACGGCCCGGCCTCTTAGGCTTTCTTGGCTGCGGGCGCAGGGGCCTTGAAGTAGCGGTTGTAGGCCATCTTGAAATCGACCATGTAGTCGTTTTGCCATTGGCCTGCGCGAGCGGCAAAGGCGCGCTGTGAATCCATGACTTTCTTGAACATGGGGTTCTCGGCGGATTTCTTCGCGACCACTTTGTCCCATGCGTCGAGCTGGGCCTTGAGGATGGCGTCAGGCGTCTTGTAGAACTTGATGCCCTGCTTTTTCATTTCCTCATAGTCTTTGGAGTTGCGATCGATGGCCTTCCAGCTCATCTCAGCCGAGGAGGCTTGAACGGCGTAGTCGATGATGGAGCGCAACTCAGCGGGCAGGGTGGCGTACTTGCTCTTGTTGAAGAGGATTTCAAACTGCTCGCCAGACTGGTGGAAGCTTTGCAGCATGCAGTTTTTCACCACATCGGGGAAGCCCAGCACGCGGTCAGACGAAGCGTTGTTGAATTCAGCGGCATCGATGAGGCCACGGTCCAGGGCGGGCACGATTTCACCGCCTGGCAGGGGGTTCACGGCAGCGCCGAGCTCGTTGAAGATGTCCACGGCCAGACCCACAGTGCGGTACTTGAGGCCTTTGAGGTCTTGCACTTTGGCAATGGGCTTTTTGAACCAACCCAGGGGCTGGGTGGGCATGGGGCCATACACATACGACACCACATCGATGTTGAGCGACTTGTAGATGTCTTCGAGCAATTGACGGCCACCGCCGTGCTGGTGCCAGGCCAGGACCATGTTGGGGTCCATGCCAAAGGCCGGACCGGATCCCCACAGCGCCAGCGCCGAGCTCTTGCCATAGTGATAGGCCAGCACGCCGTGGCCACCGTCGAGGGTGCCCTTGTTCACGGCATCGAGCAGCTGGAAGGCAGGCACCACAGCGCCCGAGGGCAACACTTCGATCTTCAGGCGGCCGCTGGCCATGTCATTGACCTTCTTGGCAAAGTCGTTGGCATATTCGTGAAAGATGTCTTTGGCAGGCCAAGTGCTTTGAAAGCGCAATGAAACGGTATCGGCGCGGGACACCATGGGGGCGGACATGGTGACGGCTGCGACGGCAGCGCCCTTGAGCATGCCGCGACGGCCACGGGTGTTTTTGGTGTCTTTCATCAAGCTACTCCTAGGTCAATGGATTGAAAAGAAGCAACCATTGTTTGAGATTTGCCAGACTGCCCTATAGGGTTTTTACCTAGCGAAGGGTTATTCCAAACCCCTTTGTCCTTCAGTGACCCGATGCGGTAATGCGATTGATCAGGGTGCCCACCCCCTGGATTTCAACTTCGATGGTGTCGCCAGGCTGCATCCACACCGGGGGCGTGCGCGCATAACCCACACCCGCAGGTGTGCCGGTGATGATGACGTCGCCAGGCTCAAGGGTCATGCATTCGCTGATGATGACCAGCGCCTCTTGCACATTCCAAAGGAAGTCGCGCGTGTTGGCGTCTTGCATGACCTTGCCGTTGAGCCGGCTTTGGATGTTCAGACCCGCAGCACCCGCAGGCAGTTCATCGGCGGTGACGATCCAGGGGCCAAAGCCGCCGGTCTCATCGAAATTCTTGCCAATCGTCCACTGGGCGGATTTGCGCTGGTAGTCGCGAATGCTGCCGTCGTTGAAACAGCTGTAGCCAAACACGCAGGACAAGGCGTTCTCGGGGGTCAGGTGTTTGGCCTTGCGCCCCACGATGACGGCCAACTCGGCTTCGTAATCGAGCTGGGTGGACACCTTGGGTCTCACGATGGGACCCTCGTGCGCAGTGAGTGAGGGCGTGGCCCGCAAAAAGAAGCTGGGGTAATCGGGGCGGGCGTTACCGCCTTCCTTGGCATGGTCGGCGTAGTTGAGCCCCATGCAAATGATTTTGGGGGGATGGGCCACGGGCAATTCAAACCGCACGCCAGAAAAGTCCCGAAAGTCTGTGTCTTTCAACTGCATGAGCTGGGCGCGCAAGGCCTCAAGCGGGAGTTGATCCAGCTTGGCAGTGGCATCAGAGGGCAGGCTGGGGTCCAGGGTGTGGAGGTCCACAAAGCGATCGGTCAAGGTGGGGTGGCACACCCCGGTGGCGGTGCGGCCTGAATGGGTATAGCGAAAGAGTTTCATGGGGGGTCAATCTGCCTTGGCGCCTGAGCTCTTGATCACAGCGGCCCATTTGGGCACTTCGCTGCGCAAAAAACGGTTGAATTCTGCGGTGGTGTTGGGCGTGCTGGCCATGCCCAACTGGTTGAAGTTCTCGACCACCGCCGGATTGGCCATGGCCTGATTGAGCACGGTGTTGAATCGCTCGACCACAGCGGGGGGTGTGCCCGCAGGCAGGAAAAATCCAAACCAGGTGTAGTCGTCAAATTCCTTGTAGCCATATTCGGTGATGGACGGCACATTGGACAACAGGGGCGAGCGCGTGGCGCTGGTGACAGCCAGCGCCTTGAGGCGACCAGCGTTGACCATGGGCACGGCCGGCGGCATGGAGGTGGATGCCACCGGGGTGTGACCCGCGACCACGGCATTGATGGCCGCTGCGGGTTGATAGGGCACATGGGTCACATCAATCTTGGCGGCGGCCTTGAGCCGCTCCATGGACAAATGGGTGGTGGTGCCAATGCCCGAGGAGGCATAGCTCATGGGCGTTTTCTTGGCCAGCTCGATCCACTCGGGCAAGGTCTTGGCATTGACCGACGGGTTGGCGGTGATGATGTTGGGTGTTTTGGGACCCAGCGCGACGGGCGCAAAGTCCTTGAGGGCGTCATAGCCAGCATCGGCATACAGCGACGGGTTGACCGCATAGGCCACGCTGTGCACCAGCACGGTGTAGCCATCGGCGGGGGCACGCTTGACTTGCATGGCTGCGATGTTGCCGCCTGCACCGCCCTTGTTTTCGACGATGAAGTTGCCGCCGGTGATCTCCGACAGGCGAGGTGCGAGCGCCCGCGCCACGATGTCGGTGGAAGAGCCTGGCGCAAAGGCCACCAGCAAGGTCACGGGCTTGGCTTTGGGCCAATCGCTGGCACTGGCTTGAGCCCAGGTCTGAGCAGGGGCAAGCAAGGCGGTGAGACCCAGCAGGCCCAAGACACCGCTGAGCCCAGCCAAAGAACGACGACGCGAAATGCGATGCAACATGCAGTCTCCTTGTTGTTGGATTGCCACCTGGGTGACTGAACCCAGTTTAGAAAGCCCTGCCAAGTTGGTCAAATGCACGGGACGCGTGAAAGACATGGCTCAGCGTTAACCCTCGCGTGATCACCCATATCCACATCACCCAACGAAAGACCCCATGAGCTTGCATCAACAACTTCAGGAGCGCGCAGCGCAAGGCAAACCCATCCGTGTGGGTTTGATCGGTGCGGGCAAATTTGGCGCCATGTACCTCGCACAAATTCCACGCACGCCCGGTGTTCACCTGGTGGGCATTGCCGACCTCAACCCCGCTGCGGCCAAAACCAACCTGAGCCGCGTGGGCTGGGCTGCGGCGCAGACCGAGGCCACATCGCTGGACCAGGCGATCAGCAGCGGGCTCACCCATGTGGGGGAGGACTGGCAGGCGCTGGTGCGCCATCCGGCCATCGACGTGGTGGTGGAGTGCACGGGGCATCCCATTGCAGCCGTGGACCATTGCCTCGAAGCCTTTGCACACGGCAAGCATGTGGTGAATGTGACGGTCGAGGCCGATGCTTTTGCCGGACCTTTGCTGGCTCAGCGTGCAGCCCAGGCGGGGGTGGTGTATTCGCTGGCCTTTGGCGATCAGCCAGCAATGATTTGTGACCTGGTGGATTGGGCCAGAACCTGTGGCTTCCCGGTGGTGGCCGCAGGCCGGGGGCACAAGTGGTTGCCGCATTTTTGCGAGTCCACGCCCGAGACGGTGTGGGGCTACTATGGCTTGACCCCCGAGCAAGCCAGCCGTGGCGGGCTCAATCCCAAAATGTTCAACAGCTTTCTGGATGGCTCCAAGCCCTCCATCGAGAGCACGGCGGTGGCCAATGCCACAGGCCTGGGTGTGCCGTCCAATGGGTTGCTGTATCCGCCCGCGAGCATCGAAGACATCCCCAGCGTCACCCGCCCGCGCAGCGACGGGGGCGTGCTCGAGCGCAAGGGCATGGTCGAAGTCATTTCATCCCTGCACACCGATGGCCGCCCCATTCCCTATGACATCCGCATGGGCGTGTGGGTCACGGTCGAAGCCCCAACCGATTACGTCAAACACTGCTTCGAGGAATACAACGCCCACACCGACCCCAGTGGGCGCTATTTCACGCTGTACAAGCGCTGGCATCTGATTGGACTCGAAGTGGGCATGAGCGTGGCCAGCGTGGCTTTGCGACGTGAGCCCACGGGCGTGGCCAGGGGTTGGCATGCCGATGTGGTGGCCACCGCCAAGCGAGACCTCAAGCCCGGCGATGTGCTCGATGGGGAAGGCGGCTACACGGTATGGGGCAAGCTCTTGCCCTCAGACACCTCCATGCGCACGGGCGGCTTGCCCTTGGGGCTGGCGCATGATGTCAAGGTGGTGAGGCCAGTGGCCAAGGGGCAAAGCCTGTGCTGGGACGATGTGGCCATGGACACCACCACCCATGCCTACCGGCTGAGAAAAGAGCTCGAAACCCTGCATCGCCCTGGCCAGTGAGGCTCAGTGCGAGGCCTGGGTCACCCGGTCCTTCCACATTTGCCAGGGTCTGTCGAGGTGCTGGTCATTCATGTCGGAGGTGGCCTGGGCCTCCTCTTCGGTGAGGAAGTTGATCTCACCCAAGCGTGAGGCCTCAAGCTGCAAGCGCGCGCCGTTTTCGGTGTAGATGGCGCGAAACACCGCTTGCTGGATGGATCTCCCCACCGTCACACTGCCGTGACCCCGCATGAGCGCCACGGCGCTTGTGCCCAGGGTCTGCGCCAGCGACAAGCCCAGCGCCTGATTGCGGATGAGCAGGTCCGAGGCCTCGCCAGCATGGTGGCGGATTTCATAGACCGGCACCTGGGCACCCAAAAAACCGTTCATGTGGCAGATGGGGCGAAGCCGCGCACCCGTGACCCCGAAGGGGATCACCGCCGGGGAATGGCTGTGCACCACCGACATCACGTCGGGCCTGGCTTTGTAGATTTCGCTGTGGATGAATCGCTCCACATAGGTTTTGCCGCCTGCGGGCGACACGACCTCACCATCCAGATTGCAGCTGACCAGGTCCGCCAGCGCAACCAGGGCAGGGGGCATGCTGCGTGCGATGAAAAAGCGCTCGGGGTGATTCGGGTCGCGCACACTGATGTGGCCAAATCCATCCAGCACACCTTCATTGACCAGGATGTGGTTGGCGGTGACCAAATCATGCAAGACATCGTGACTCATGAGCAGGGGCTTTCCTGGATTGAGGGTGATATAAACCGAGGCATATTAATTGAAAAAGGACTCAGCCATGCTTCCCGTTTCCTTGTCAGCCCGTCGTTCACGTCCTGCGCACAACGCGCTGTGCACCGCAAGCCGTGGCCTGCGGGGTGTGGGCTTGCTGATGCTCGCGCTGGCGATGGCTCAAGGAGTTCAGGCCCAAGCCCAGGCGTATCCCAGCAAGCCGATTCAAGTCATCGTGCCCGTGGCCGCAGGCGGCGGTACTGACTTGCTTGCGCGCACCCTGGGGCAAAAGGTGAGTGAGGAATTGGGGCAGCCCGTGGTCATCGAAAACAAACTCGGCGCGGGCGGCAATCTGGGGGTGGAGGCTGTGGCCAAGGCCAAACCCGATGGCTACACCTTGCTGGTCTCGCCGGGCACGATTGCCACCAATGTGGCGGCCTACAAAAAATTGCCCTATGACCTGATCAAGGACTTTCAGGCGGTCACCCTGATTGGGCAAACCGGCGTGGTGCTGGTGGTGCATCCTTCGCTCAAGGTCAACACCTTGCAGGAATTTGTGGACCTGGCCAAGAAGTCGCCGGGCCAGCTCAATTTTGGTTCGGCGGGTCTGGGTAGCCCCCAGCAATTGCACAGTGAATTCTTCAATCAACTCGCTGGCATCCAAACCAATCACATCCCCTACAAGGGACAGTCACAAGCCATGACGGATTTGGTGGGCGGTCAGCTCAATTACATGTTCAGCCCCTTGCAAAATGCCTTGCCCTACATCCAGCAAGGCCGCATTCGACCGATTGCCGTGGCCATGATCAACCGCTCACCCAAGCTGCCCAACATCCCCACCTTGCACGAGCTGGGTTACCGGGATGTGGACCTCGCCAACTGGTTTGCGGTCTTCGCCCCCGCAGCAACCCCGGCGGCCACGGTGAAAAAACTCAATGCCGCCTTCATCAAAGTGGGCAAAACCCCAGAGATGAAAGCCAAGTTCGAACAGCTGGGCTTTGATGCCTTCTTCAACACCCCTGATCAAGCGCAGGACTTCATGCGCTCCGAGCTGGTGCGCTGGGCGCGCGTGGCCGCCTATGCGGGCATCAAGGCCGAGTGAGTCATGAAGGCCCTTCTGCCATGAAGCCGCGTGCCAATGCCGTGCGCATCGGTGGCGCCTCGGGCTTTTGGGGGGACAGCAGCGTGGGCGCCACCCAGCTGGTGCGCCAGGGCGAGGTGGACTACCTGGTGTTTGACTACCTGGCCGAGCTCACCATGTCCATCCTCGCGGCAGCGCGGCAGCGTGACCCCACGCTGGGCTATGCCACCGA
>JACCDZ011830665.1_pt1 | contig 45423 bp, 55 predicted proteins | sample 7449551 | NCBI WGS metagenome assembly JACCDZ01 (sample SAMN15323452, study PRJNA562643) | freshwater metagenome | isolation source: river surface water | place: USA:Blue River Watershed | collected 2017-08-18
ATTACACCTTGGATTATCCAAGCTTACAACCAGATGCCAGCCCCACGGTGTTAACGCCGCGTCGTTAAACAACGGCTCAGCGCAGGTCACGACCACACAGGTCATGGAAGCCCCCCGAGAATAAAAATGTATGGTCCGCCCCGTTGTTGCAAGTACAAAAAACCGATAACGGGGTTGGTCTGCGCTAATGTATTCGGAGTCTCTGTTGGGAGGCTCTCACTTCCCGCTCCACGATGAGTTCCGCGCCGGAATATCCTCAAAAAACCGAAAGCATTTTCTGCTGTTTTTTATGTCAGGTTTTATTCCGGTGGTTCTACCGTTTTCGTCATCAACTTTTTGTTCATGCATACCCTGATTGCAGCTTCGCTGCATTAAACTCTTGCCGGTACTTCAATACTGCCCACACCATTCTGGCCAACTTGTTTGCCAGTGCCACACATACCACATTAAATGGCTTGCTGGCTCTGAGTTTTGTCAGCCAGTTACCAAACACGGCCCCTGTTTTTTCCGGTCGGGACAAAATGGCTCTGGCGCCATGGATAAACAAGGTTCGAAGATGCTTATTGCCCCTTTTGCTGATACCAAGCAATCGCGCTTTACCGCCGGTTGAATGCTGGTGGGGCACTAATCCAAGCCAGGCTGCCAGATTTCGGCCGTTCGTAAACTGCCCCCCGTTGCCAAGCTCTGCGATACACTGACTGGCGGTGATATCTCCAATGCCTGGAATGGATTTCAGTAATTGTGCATCTTCATTTGATGCCAGATATCTTTTGAGTTTGTTATCCTGCTCGGCAACCTTGAGCATCAGCAACTGATAGTGCTGATGCAGGCCACATAGTTCATTGTGTATCAGCGCGGGTAAGTGCCTTGCATGCTCTGCAAGCCAGGCGGGAAGCGTCTTCATCACACTATGCCCCTGCGGCAGGCTAACACCAAACTCAAGCAACAAAGCGCCAATTCTCGACATGCAGGCTGTGCGGTCTTTGATATACCCCTGACGAATACGATGAATAGCACTAAGCAATTGTGCTTCTTCAGACTTCACCGGCACATAGCGCATTGAGGGGCGTGTAGCTGCTTCAGCAATCGCATCCGCGTCAATGAAATCATTTTTATTGCCTTTGACATAAGGCTTCACATATTGCGGTGGTAGCAATTTCACTGTGTGCCCATACGTCATACATAGTCGTCCCAGCCAGTGGGCGCCGCCGCATGCTTCAAACGCAATTGTGCTTGCCGGCGTGTTTTGAACAAACTGCACCAACTGCTGACGGCTGAGTTTTTTGCGCAGAATCGCCTGACCTTTTGGGTCATGAGCGACAAGATGAAAATTCGACTTGCCTAAATCGATACCAATGACTTGAATTGACATGATGGTTCGCCTCCTGTGCCTCGTAAACACTCTCAGCTTAGTCGCTGAGGAAAGAGGCGGACCATCTAATTAAACCTGCCCCATGGCAGGTTTTTAAGCGTATTTTCGCTCTACAGCTGGATCAAATACGGCTGTTCGCTGGCTTGCAGCGCCGTAAAATCAGCTTTGCTGGCAAGGCCATGCCAGTTAATTTCTATCAAACTTTGCGCCACTGCGCCGCCAAGCGCCGTGCCTGGGCCTAGCAGCAACAACGCATCCGGCGCAAATTCACGCACCGCCACTTGCACCGCCGTTTTAAAGTCATAACCGCTACTGACTTGAGTTTGAAAGGTGTACCGCCGCAGCGACTCGGCATCGACGGGCAAATCCGGCCAGACATGGCCTTGGCCGTCAATCAGCGGCAACCGCGGATTGGTAAAACACTCAGCGCCAAAACGCGCCAAGGCTTGATTGGACGCCTCTTGCATCAGCGGGCTGTGAAAGGCACTGTGCCCCGCCAACTGCATCGGGAAGCGCTCATCGACCGGCGGTAGCATCAAAAGCGCTTGTTTCACCGCCGGCGTGGTACCAGCGAGCACCGCATAACCACCGTATTGAATAGAGCGATACATGCCTGGCAGTTTTAGTACTTCAGCCACGGCGGCAAGGCGCGTTGCATCCGGCTGCCACTGCTCATTGAGCACGGGGTAAATCAACTGGCCGCCGGTATCGCCGCCAATGCCAGGGCAATTCGCGGTCAGCTCTGCCATCGCCGACATAATTTCTGTACCGATGTCTGCGTCCCACACACCAGCGCAACTGAGCGCCGTGTACCAACCCATCGAGTTGCCGGTGACCGCCACAACCTCGTATTCATCTGGATTAATGGCGTTGAATTGGCACAGCCCGGTGGCATAAATCAGCGCCGCGTTATTCACCGCCAGCTGATGCCGCGCCGGTAAATATTTATCGGCACTATCTAACGCCGACACGGTTTCAAGGCCAAGCGATGCCCGCACCCGGTCAATTTGATTCAGTAGCGGCGTGTCATAAAACGGCTTTAAGCAACCAAATTCATTTTTCTGATAGGTGCCGCGTCCAGGGCAAATCACCACAGCGGTTTTACGACTCATGGGTTCTCTCCATTCGTGGTCATTAAGTTGCTAGCCATTAAGCGGCTAGCGGCTTCAACAATCAGCGCTTTGGATGGCAACACGTGATACGCCGCGGCGCCCAGCGGAATAAAGCTGTCTTGCGCACACAAGCGCTGGATCACAAAACGCCCCGGTTGATGTTCATGCAGGCTGGTGAATAACTCTTCGCTTAAACTGCCGCGTTTACGGCATTCATCGACAATCAACACGTTGCGACAATCACCAATCGCCTGCGCAATCTTGTCGACATGCAGCGGCACTAAATACCGCAGGTCCAGCACACGGGCTTGAATGCCCTGCGCGGCCAATTCTTTTTGCGCTTGCAGCGACAAATAAAAGCCATTGGCGTAGCTGATAATACAGACATCCGCCTTGGCGCCCGCAAGCGGTTCCACCACGGCGGGTGTGCCAAAGTCCGGGGATGGCAAGTCCGGCGCTGGCAACTCGCGTGTCCACAAGTTATCGCCGGTTTCGTGTAAATCGCGTGTCATGTACAAAGCGATTGGCTCTAGGAACACGACTAATCGGTTGTCGCGATAGGCCAGTTCCACCGCTTGGCGCAGCAGCACCGCCGCGTCATAACCGTTCGATGGGCACATTAAAATCAGGCCAGGGATATCGCGAAACACCGCAAAGCTATTGTCGTTATGGAAATGGCCGCCAAAGCCGCGCTGATAGGCCAAGCCGGCAATGCGCACCACCATCGGGTTTTGATATTGGCCGTTGGAGAAAAACGGCAAGGTCGCGGCTTCACCACGAATTTGGTCTTCGGCGTTGTGCACATAGGCCAAAAACTGAATTTCCGGCATCGCCAGCAAGCCCTGTTGCGCCGCGCCAATGCCAAGACCCAAAATACTTTGTTCATCCAGCAAGGTATTGATCACACGATTCGGGCCAAATTGCTGCACCAGCTGCTGCGTCACCCCATACACGCCACCTTTTTTGCCAACGTCTTCGCCCATCATCACTGCCGTGGGGTATTGCGCGAAGATCTCATGCAAGGTCCAGTTAATCAGCTTCGCCATATGCTGCGGTTTGCCAAGGTTATGTTTATCAAACCCCAGCGCTTGCGTGCGCTCGACCGGCGCAGGCAACGGCTTGCCACTGGTTGGCGGCACAATCGATTGCATCACCGCCGCGGCGTCTTTTAGTTTCGGCCGCTGCGTCGCTTCAAACGCCACTCGGCCAATTTGCTGGTCCAGGTGCTCGATTTGTCTGGCCAGCTGCTCGGCAGTTTCCACACCGCGACTGAGCAGCAGCGCGGTGGCGTACAGCAGTGGGTCTTGTTCCAGTTCGCTTTCAATCAGCTCTTTTTTGCGATACGCCACTTCAGCATCGGCGCCGGCATGGCCAAATAAGCGGAAGGTTTTTAAATGCAGCAGCGCCGGTTTACGTTTGCTACGGACAAACTCAACGGCCGCCGTCGCCGCCGCGTACACCGCGCCTAAATCACGCGAATCGGCGGTAAAGGTTTGCATATGCGGCGACAGGCTGTGGGCGATCCAGCCGCACGGCGTTGGTGTAGAAATACCTAAGCCATTGTCTTCACACAAAAACAGCACAGGCACCGGCACATGTTGGTAATCGGCCCAGCACGCCGCGTTAATGGCGCCTTGCGCGGTGGAATGATTGGCTGACGCATCCCCAAAACTACAGACCGCAATAGCGCCGTCTGGCCAGGTGCCTGCAACGCCTAACCGCTCGCACAAATCAATGGCAAAGCCGGTGGCGACCGCTTTGGGCAAATGCGAGGCGATGGTTGAGGTTTGCGGCGGCACACACAGCGGCAAGCTGCCCAGCACCTTGTGCCGACCGCCCGAGATCGGGTCGTCGCTGGACGCCGCGAAACTTAGCATCATGTCGTACAAAGGCGTGGCGCCGTTGAGTTGCTTGCTACGCTCGACAAAAAATGCGCCGCTGCGGTAATGCAAAAACGCCGGGTCGGTGCGGTTTAGCACATGCGCCACCACCGCATTGGCTTCGTGGCCACTAGAGCCGATGGTGTAAAAGCTCTGCCCCTTGGCTTGTAACAGACGCGAGCGCAAATCCAGCAAGCGGCTTTGTAGCATCGATTGGAAAATTTGCGCCAGTTTGGCGGTCGGCAGATTCTCCGCACCTGACAACATGGTCGGTAAACGACCGTCGCGGACGCGTTGTATGTAGGATAAAGCCCAGGGGTGTTGTTCGTGCTGGCTCATCGGCTGTCCTTGGATTTGGCTGGTTTTTTGTTGTTTTTGTCTGGGTTGCTTATGTGCCTTTTGTACCTAGGCACTTAACGTGCGGCAGCTAGATAGTCGCGTGCCACACTTGTTTTAGCGCTTGTTGTAGCGCTTGGTTTTAACGCGCCGCCGGTCGCATCCAGCAGCGCTTTATTCACCGTTCGGGTTGGACGCGTCGCTATCGCGGGCCACGCGCCCCCCTCGCAAGACGTTAGAAAAACGCCTGCAAGCCAGTGATCGCACGCCCCAAAATCAGCGCGTGCACATCGTGAGTGCCTTCATAGGTATTCACCGCTTCTAAGTTCATCACATGGCGAATGACATGGTATTCATCGGCAATACCATTGCCGCCGTGCATATCACGGGCGATACGGGCGATCTCCAGCGCTTTGCCGCACGAGTTGCGTTTAATTAAGCTGATGGTTTCGACCGGCAACTGGCCAGCGTCCATCAAGCGGCCGGCTTGCAAACACCCCAACAGGCCTAAGTTGATGTCGGTTTGCATATCCGCCAGTTTCTTTTGGATCAGCTGAGTTTGCGCCAATGGCCGGCCAAATTGCTGGCGATCTAAGGTGTATTGGCGGGCAGCGTGGAAACAGAATTCCGCCGCACCCAAAGCGCCCCAAGCGATGCCGTACCGCGCTTTGTTTAAGCAGCCAAAGGGGCCTGACAAGCCGCTGGCATTGGGCAGCAGTTGCGAATCAGGCACAAACACTTCGTCCATGACGATTTCGCCGGTAATAGACGCACGTAAGGAGAATTTGCCTTCGATTTTTGGTGCACTCAGGCCTTTCCAGCCTTTTTCTAAGATAAAACCGCGAATGACGCCATCAAGCTTGGCCCAGACCACAAACACGTCGGCGACGGGGCTGTTGGTGATCCACATTTTGCTGCCCGAAAGCACGTACCCACCGTCAACTTTTTTAGCAGTGGTGCGCATGCTGGCCGGGTCAGAACCAGCGTCTGGTTCGGTTAAACCAAAGCAGCCAATCCACTCGCCGGTCGCCAGTTTCGGCAGGTATTTCATCCGTTGTTCTTCACTGCCATAGGCATAAATCGGGTGCATCACTAAGCTTGATTGCACCGACATGGCACTGCGATAACCGCTGTCGACGCGTTCCACTTCGCGCGCGACTAAACCGTAGCTGACATAGTTGACGCCGGAGCAGCCGTACTTTTCTGGCAACGTAGCGCCCAGTAAACCAAGCGCGCCGAGTTCACGCATAATTTCCACGTCAAAATGCTCATGGCGGTTGGCTAGAAGCACCCGGCTCATCAACTTGTCTTGGCAATAATCGCGGGCGGCTTGGCTAATCATCCGCTCTTCTTCGGTTAACAAACTTTGGAAGGAAAACGGATCTTGCCAGTCGAATTGGGTTCTGCTCATGCTATGTCTCTTTTGTAGGGTTTCGTTAGGCAGTGTGTTTCTGCCATAACCTGTTGGTTGCTATCTTATTTAGCGTCGATGTAAAGTAAAATCATATAGAAACTGTTGCACCTATAGGTTTTAACTATGGATACCCGCCAGCTTGCTTATTTTGTCGCCGTCTATGAGCAGCGTAGCATCAGTGCTGCGGCGCGTCAGTGCCAAGTGGCCCAACCATCGGTGTCAAGCGCCATTGCCCAGCTCGAACAACAGCTTGGCTGCTCCTTGTTCCACCGCCTACCCAAAGGGGTAACCCCCACTGACGACGGTGAGCGGCTGTACAGCCAAGCCTGTCAGTTGTTGTCGCAGCTGCAAGCGCTGCAAGCCTCGTTTAAAAAGCCCACGCGCAAAGTGCAGTTTCGTTTAGGGCTGGTAAGGGCGCTGGGCGTGGAGCGGATGAGCCTGCTGCTCAAAGAATTCAACAGCAAAGTGCCTGGGCTTGAGCTGCATCTGGTGGAACCCGACGAGCCGTGTGATGCGCGAATTATCAACATTCGGCAACTGAAAGCCGGCGAATTGTATCAACCGCTGTGGAACGACCATTATCTGTTAGCGCTGCCAGCGCAGCACCCGCTATGCGCCGCAGCAGAAATACAACTCAGCGATTTTAAGAAAATGCCGCTGATTAAACGCACGCCCTGTGAAGCCTGGGAGCAAGTGGCGCTGGCGCTGAACAAAGCCAACATCAAACCGCAAATCCGCGCCAATATTCACACCATCGAATACGCGATAGGCCTTGTGGCAGCAGGCATCGGCTGTGCGTTGCTGCCTGGGTTTGAAATGCAAAAGTTACGGCCAGATCTGCAATACCGACCGATTGCCGATTTACTGCTACAACGTGAATTAGTCTTAGCCTTTGATAAAAACCAACAACATCAGCGCAGCGTGCAAGCGCTGTGTGACATTGCCACGCAGCATCGAAGCGCGGCCAGCACGCTCTAACGGGGCGGGCCGCCGCAAAACCTGCGGCGAATCAACAAAATATAGAGATAACTGCAAAAAAAGCGTCCAGTCATGCGGTTGTGGTGAAAAGTTTGCCAGATTCATGCAAGTCGAGTTGCCGTTCATAAAAGCAACGCCTAGATTTAGCAAATACGCTCACGGCATTCGCAATTTGTCAGATAAACATCAGTACTTACATTTCTATTAACTTGATAAATATTGTCGCTCGTTCATAAAGTTACAGTTCACACGATGCAACTAGCTCCGCTGTGGCACGCTCTGACGACGACGCTGTCATGGAGGTTATTATGCAAAATCAACAAACCACGTTGTGGGTAGGCTTGGCAGCCTTGGCGTTGCTGGTTGCACTCTTAGTGCTTACTCCAGAGTCTGCGGCATTGAGGGTTGGCTTGGGCGTAATCGGAGCGGCCGCGGTGGCATGGGCCTTGTGGCAAGGCCAGCAACGCGATCAACAAGGCTCCTCCGACGCAGACCAACAGCGACGCCAGTTGCAGCAGCAAACGCAAGAGTTGATCGACAACGATGAAAAACAGCGGCAGTTTTTTAGCCAAGTCCTGCCGGTGTGGCGTGAACAACAACAAATCGCTGCCCATCAACTGGAAACCGCCGTCGGTGATTTAGTTCAACAATTCAATGGCATCTATCAACAGCTGCAACAGTCGATCCAAACGTCACGCGCGGCAACCTGCGGTCATCAAGGGCTTGCCGCCGTGGTGCAACAATCCGATGGCCAACTCAACGCCATCGTGCAACAGCTGCAAGAGGCCATCAGTACTCGCAATGAATTACTCCATGAAATTCAAGCGCTCGCCTCAGTGACCGATGAACTGAAAAATATGGGCGCCGAGGTTGCAGGCATTGCCTCCCAGACAAACTTACTGGCGTTAAACGCGGCCATCGAGGCGGCTCGGGCCGGTGAACAAGGCCGCGGCTTTGCAGTGGTCGCCGATGAAGTCCGGACCTTATCCTCCCGCTCAGGCGAAACCGGCGCCCGGATCACCAAGCGGATCGACGACGTCAACGAAATGCTGAAACGGACACTGGCTCGCACCGCTGAATTATCGACCCAAGATGACCAACGGCTGCAGCAATCGGAAGGAAGTATCACCACAGTGCTGGAAAACTTTAAACAAGTCGCCAGCAACATTTTGAACTCGTCGCAGCAACTCGAAGACAGCAGCACTGCAGTGCAACAGGAGATCAGCAACGTCCTGACGGCGCTGCAGTTCCAAGACCGTGTCTGCCAAATTCTTAGTCATGTCAGCCAAGACATCGACAAACTTGCCGACCTGTTACAACAACCTAATGCATTGCAGCAAGTCGATAGCCGCAAATGGCTCGATTCTATAGCCAAAACCTACACCACGCTGGAACAGTTTGCGGTGCATACGGGACGGCAGAAACAAAAAGCACCTGCGTCCTCTCAAGTCACGTTTTTTTAGGGATGTCGTATGGCTAAAACAATTTTGATCGTCGATGACTCCGCATCGATTCGGCAAGTGGTTGGCATCGCGCTACGTGGCGCAGGTTTTGACGTGCTAGAAGCTGTGGATGGCGTTGATGGCCTTAAAAAATGCGACGGTCAAAAAATTCATTTGATCATCTCTGACGTCAACATGCCGAACATGGATGGCATTACCTTCGTCACCGAGTTAAAAAAAATCGCGGCGTACAAGTTTACGCCCGTCATCATGCTCACGACGGAAGGGTCTGACGAGAAAAAAGCCGCCGGTAAAGCGGCAGGTGCCAAAGCATGGGTCGTTAAACCCTTCCGAGCAGAGCAAATGTTAGATGCGGTCAATAAATTGATCTTGCCTTAAGGACATGCCATGGCATTGCAAGTGGAACGAACCGCAGACACTCACCTGCTTAGGTTTGGTCCTGAGCTGAATATTTTCACGGTCAAAGAAGATTTTGAAGCGTTGCAATGCTTGCAACACGAAGCCATCTCGAAGCTGATGTTAGATCTCAGCGAAATCGGCGACTTTGATAGTGCCGGCTTACAACTGCTGCTGTGGATCAGAGCACATCTTCCGACCACACAGCCTATCCAGTGGTTAGGGCTCGACAACGAGGTGATCAGCAAGGTCACACGCTTATTTCGGCTGTCGTTGTCACAGGACAACGATCTGCCTCCGAAGGAGCTGTAACGATGGATATGGCGCAAGCGGAACAGATTTTCATTGATGAGGCGCTCGACTTATTACACGTCATGGACGCCTGTTTAATGGAGATTGAAGCAGGCGACGCGACAGCGCAACAGCACATCGCGGCCATCTTCCGCGCCGCGCATACCATCAAAGGCTCCGCCGGTTTATTTGGCTTTGATCATATTGTGGGCTTTACCCACAGTGTGGAGAGCGTGCTGGATAAGGTTCGCGATCAAAAATTAGCACTCGACCCACCACTGCTCAGCTTACTGCTGGATTGCCAGCATCAAACCCTGCAAATGGTACAAGCGCTGCACGACCCTACGGCAGGTTATGATGAACATCGGGGCGCGGCTTTATTAACGCAATTAGCCAGTTATCTTGAACCAGCAAAGCCCAGCATAGTGCCGGACGCGGCGCCAGTCGAACTTGCTGAGCATGCTTGGGCCATTCAAGTGCAGTACGGTGTGGATGTGTTTCGCGATGGCATGGACCCCCTATCGCAACTCAGTTATTTAGGCACGTTTGGCACGGTATCCGAGGTGCAATTACGCTATCAATTCCCGGCAGATTTTGATCCAGAATCCTGTTATTTGCAGTTGCAATTGCTACTAGAAACCGATGCCCCGAAACAAAAGATCGAGGATGTCTTTGAGTTTATTCAAGACTCCAGCGAGGTGCATATTCAAGCGCCGCTGGATGTGGTGCAGCAACTGGCCCAAACACCACCCCAACCAGAAAAATTGGGGCAACTGCTGGTCGATGCGGGTGTGGTGACGCCACGCGAGTTAGAGCAAGCGCTGGTGGCGCAAAAACAGCAACATCAAGCCACGGTTGGTGAACTGCTGGTGCAACAAGGCGCGGTACCACAGGCGGTGGTGGAAGCCGCCGTGCATCGCCAAGCCCATCAAGAGCATAAACGCGCTAACGATTATCAAGTTCTTAAAGTTGAAGCGCGCAAGCTCGATAGTCTGATCAAGCTCATCGGCGAGCTAGTCACTGCAGGCTCTGCCAATGAACTACTTATTTCACAAACGGGCGACGAACGTTTGCAAGAAGCCTTTTCATCGATTTCGATGTTAATTGAGCAAATCCGCGATGGCGCCTTGAGTTTACGTATGGTGCAAATCGGCGAATCGTTTGCGCGGCTAAAGCGTATTGTTCGTGATGTATCGCGCGAGCTTGGCAAAGACGTCGAACTCACCATGGAGGGCGCAGACACGGAGTTGGATAAATCCATGGTGGAAAAGTTATCCGACCCACTGATGCACATTGTGCGTAACGCGCTTGATCATGGTATTGAAGCTGTAGATCTGCGGACCTATCGTGGCAAACCCGCCCAAGGCAAACTTAAATTGGCGGCCTATCATGAAGCAGGCGCGGTGGTGATTGAAATTAACGATGACGGCGCCGGTCTAGATGCCAGCCGCATTCGCGCCAAAGCACTGGAAAAAGGCCTGATCCACCCCGACCAAGTGCTGAATCAAGAAGAAATCTTCAAACTGATCTTTGAACCTGGTTTTTCCACCGCTGCCCAAGTCACCAATTTGTCCGGTCGCGGTGTTGGAATGGATGTGGTCAAGCGCAACATCGAAGAACTGCGCGGTCAAATCCTGATTGATTCTGAACTAGGCCACGGCACGCGGTTTCGCATCCGATTGCCGCTGACGTTGGCGATCATTGATGGCTTTGAAGTTAGCGTTGCTAACACTCACATGGTGTTGCCAGTCAACATGGTGCAAGAGTGTTTGGAATTTAATAGCAGCGACTTATCGCTCGACCGCCACTACATGAATTTGCGTGGCGAAGTGTTGCCGTATGTCCGCATTCGAGAGTTGTTTCGGTTACCCGCCCACGCCGTGGTGCGTGAAAACGTGGTGGTGGTGCAATATGGTCGCAATCGTGCTGGTTTAATTGTCGACACCTTGCATGGCGAACTGCAGGCCGTGATCAAGCCACTCGCGCCTATCTTTCGGATGAGCCAAGGCATTAGCGGCTCGACCATTTTAGGCAACGGCGATGTCGGATTTATTCTCGATATACCTCAGCTTATTGAGTTTGCCTGTGCGGTCGAACAACAGCCGTACGACGCTGCATCACTAAGGAGAACCCTGTGAATCAAATGGCCGCTAGCACAGGCCCGGAGCAATATTTAACCTTTTTGCTGCGCGACGAATGCTTTGGGTTAGGGATTGTCACTGTGCGTGAAATCATCGAATACGGCCAACTCACTGCCGTCCCCCTGATGCCCGACTTTGTCAAAGGCGTGATTAATCTGCGCGGTGATATTGTGCCGGTGATTGATTTGTCGATTCGTTTAGGTCGCAGCGCATTGGCGGTGCATAAACGCTCTTGCATCATTATTTTGGAGATCCCGTTTGAAGGACAGCACGTCGTGCTCGGTGCTGCTGTCGATAGCGTCAATGAAGTCTTGGATATTGATGCCTCTCAAGTAGAACCCGCGCCAAGTTTTGGTGCACGGTTAAAAGCTCAATTTATTCAAGGTGTTGTCAATATAGAACAAAATTTTGTGGTGCTGCTGCACGGCGACAAGGTGTTGTCGATCGATGAATTAGCGTCGTTGATAGAAAACGTCAAACCCCAGATGGGACGAGGTGAATAAATGTTTAGTCGCATGAAGGTTTCAGTCCGACTGTCCTTGCTGGCCGGATCGATGATTGCGTTGATCTTACTGATTGGAGTGCTTGGCATCTCGGGCATGCAAAGTTCAAATCAGGCGATGGCCAGCGTATACAACGATCGCGTGATCCCGCTCAAAGACCTCAAACGCATCGCCGATATGTATGCCGTCAATATCGTCGATACGGCGCACAAGGTCCGTAACAATGAATTAGATTTTGCCCAAGGCTTGGTCAATGTGGATGAAGCCTCTCAAGTGATCCACTCTCGCTGGGACGCTTATTTAGCCACAGCCCTGGTGCCCGAAGAAAAAGAACTCGTTCATCAATTAAAACCTTTGCTCAATGATGCGGACAAAGCGGTGGCTACGCTGAAAAATCTGCTGCAGACCAAAGATGTTGCTGGCTTAGACAGCTTTGTCAAAACTCAGCTTTATCGCAGCATTGACCCCGTCTCTACCCTCTTTTCAGCCTTGGTCGATGTGCAGCTCAAGGTGGCAGAAGCGGCCTATCATCAATCGAGTGACAACTATGAGCAAACTCGCACCATCAATCTATTCATTATCGCCATTGCGATTGTGACCAGTTTGGGTTTGGGCTTCTTAATTGGCCGCTCCTTAACCAGCCAGCTCGGTGGCGAACCGGCGTATGCCGAAGAAGTGATCACGAAAGTGGCCGCCGGCGATTTGACCGTGCAAGTGCGATTGCATCCCAATGATCAGCACTCCATGCTGTTTGCCATCTCACAGATGGTCAGCAAGTTGTCAGAGATCATCGCCGAAGTGCGCTCGTCGGCCGACACGTTGTCGTCGGCATCAGAACAAATGAGCGCCACGTCACAGTCACTTAGCCAAGCCTCCAGCGAACAAGCCGCCAGCATTGAACAAACATCCGCCGCCATGGAGCAAATGTCCGCGTCGATTAGCCAAAACAACGACAACTCCAAAATTACTGAAGGTATTGCCGGACAAAGCGCGCAAAAAGCCATCAGCGGTGGCAAAGCCGTCGGTGAAACCGTTCTCGCCATGCGGCAAATTGCCGAAAAAATTAGCATTATTGATGACATCGCCTATCAAACTAATCTACTGGCGCTAAACGCCGCGATTGAAGCGGGCCGCGCCGGTGAACATGGTCGTGGCTTTGCCGTGGTGGCAGCGGAAGTGCGCAAATTGGCCGCCCGTAGTCAAACGGCAGCCAAAGAAATCGGCGAAGTCGCCACATCGTCGGTACGACTCGCCGAGCAAGCGGGTCATTTGCTGGATGAAATCGTGCCTGGGATTCAACGCACGTCTGAATTGGTGCAAGAGATCGCCGCGGCCAGTAATGAACAATCCGCTGGCGCCGGCGAAATCAACGATGCGATTTCACAAATTACGATGGCGACTCAACAAAATGCTGCGGCCTCCGAAGAGCTCTCCTCCACCTCGGAAGAATTAACGCATCAAGCCATGCAACTGCAGGAATTGATTGCCTATTTTCAAATAAGCTCGGGCCGACGCCACCATCAACCTAAGGCGCGAGAACCGCGGCCCATTGCCGCAGCCGCAGTGACTAAACCGCGTAAAACTAAAGCCGAACAGGACACTGATGATTTCGATTTCGAAAACTTCTAAACCTGTGCATGGCCGGGACTGTTGATGAAAGAAACACGAGGCATCACGGATCAACAGTTCCAACACATGCGTGATTGGTTATACCATCGCTCAGGCATCCACTTGAATGCCAGTAAAAAAAGTCTAGTCACAGGACGGCTACACAAACGCCTGCTCGAGTTGAATGTCGATAACTTTGATGCCTACCTGCGCTTGGTCAAACAGCCAGATCAAGAACACGAAGCGCAGCTGGCATTAAATTTATTAACCACCAATGAAACCTATTTTTTCCGCGAGCCGAAACATTTCCAGTTTCTCGATGAGTTATTAGCTCAACACCTGCTGCCAAAACGTTCCCAGGTGTTAAGTGCTGCCGCTTCCAGTGGCGAAGAAGCCTACAGTGTCGCTTTAAGCCTTGCGGCTGCTTTTGGATTGCATGAATCCTGGCAAATCACCGGCACCGATATTAATACCAGAGTACTGGACCATGCTCGCAGTGGCATCTACCCGCTGGCAGATAGTGTCAAAATCAAACCGGATTTACTCAAAGCATATTGTGTTCGCGGCAAAGGCAAAGATCAGGGGTGGTTCCGCATCCGCCCCGAAGTGCGTCAGCACGTTCAGTTTCAGCAACACAACTTAATGCAGCCGCTGGAGTTGGGCAAAAAGTTCGATCTGATCTTTTTGCGCAACGTGCTGATTTATTTTGAACTGGCGGATAAAAAACAAATTGTGAACCACATGCTGAACGCGCTCAAACCGGGTGGTTTTCTGCTGGTTGGCCACTCTGAAAGTATTCACGGCTATGACGCGCGTTTGCAGCAGCTAAAAACCGCCTGCTATAGGTTTCAGCCATGAAACCATCGCTGTTAAAAAATGCCATTCATCTTGCTCCAGGGGAGTTCGTCAGCGGCTGTGGTGGCGATAAACAGGTGATCACCGTGCTGGGCTCGTGTATCTCACTGGTGTTATGGCATCCGCCAAGCCTTTTTTACGCCATGTGTCATTTTGTCTGCGTAAGCAATAACCAAGGCCGCGCCATGATTCAAACGCCTGACGGTCGGTATGGTGACCAAATTCTGCCCTACATGCTGCGGCTGTTACAGCAACGCAAGTTAACGGTGTCTGATCTCCAAGCCCGCTTGTATGGCGGCGCTGTTTCCGTGCAAACCTCGCAGTTAGTGCCATCCTTTCAAGTAGGTCGACAAAATAGTGCTTATGCGCTGCAATTTTGTCAGCAGCATGGCATCACACTCTGTGCGCAACAGGTTGCCAGTGAATTCAGTCTAAAGTTAAAACTCCACACCTCGTCCGGTGAGGTAGACGTCACACCGCTACATAACGGGGGACATATATGACCAAGAAGATCAAAGTGTTAATTGTCGATGATTCGGCCGTGGTCCGCCAAGTTTTAAGTTCGATGTTATCAGGGCAACCCGATATCTACGTGATTGGCACTGCGGCGGACCCGCTGTTTGCGATCAATAAGATGCGCGACGAATGGCCCGACGTGATTTCACTGGATGTTGAAATGCCTCGGATGGATGGACTGACATTTTTACGCAAGATTATGTCATCGCGACCGACGCCGGTGGTGATTTGCTCCTCTTTAACCGAAAAAGGCGCCGAAACCACCATGGAAGCCATGGCGGCCGGTGCGGTAGCCATCTTTACCAAACCGGTGTTGGGAGTGAAGGATTTTTTACAATCCAGCCGGCAGGAATTTCTGCAAGCGATCCGCGAAGCCGCCGTCTCCAACGTTGCCAAAACCAAACGCGTTTCCGCAGCCGCGGTGACCTCGCTTCCTCAGGACAATGCCCCACAAGCGGCGATGAGCAGGACGACCGAAAAAGTCATCGCCATCGGCACCTCGACCGGTGGCACTCTCGCGCTAGAGCAAATCCTGACCCATTTGACTCCCAACTGCCCAGGGATCGTCATCGTGCAACATATGCCTGAGAAGTTCACCGCCGCGTTTGCCGCACGCCTCAATTCATTGTCGGCAATCGAAGTCCGTGAAGCCAAAGACGGCGACCGCGTCCGTCCTGGCTTGGCGTTAATTGCCCCAGGCGGCTTGCATATGTCCTTGGTGCGCAATGGCGCCTTTTACCATGTTCAAGTAAAAGCCGGCCCAGCAGTCAATCGACACTGTCCGTCCGTGGACGTGTTGTTCCGCTCTGTGTCGAAATGTGCTGGGAAAAATGCGGTCGGTTTTCAACTGACCGGAATGGGCGACGATGGCGCACGTGGCTTACTGGAGATGCGTGAAGCCGGTGCTATCACCTACGCTCAAGATGAAGACAGTTCGGTGGTGTTTGGCATGCCCAAAGAGGCAATCAAACGCAACGCCGCTGTGCATATCGTTAGTCTTGAGCAAGTCGCCGGTCAAATTATGCTGTATAGCCAAGCTTAAATAAGCAATCTTTACCGCTGTTTAGCCACGCACTGGGTCAAGCCGCCACGACCTTGCAGGCGTCTGACTAAGGCGCCTGAGGCGCCGCGATTTTCTGAGTCGACATCTGTCGTAAATAATGTAGCAAATCGTCAACATCTTGGGTTGATAAGTCTGGAAATGCCGGCATTTTGCTGCGATATCGATAACTAGAAGCGTCTTTTATAAGCGCTCGTAAGTGGCTGTCATCCCAATACTCTGTGATGTTCTTGGGCGCGTTTAGCTCAGGCCCGACGACACTACCTTGCAGATTAATCGAATGACAACGCACACATTGCTGTCGAAACAGCTGAAAGCCGCGAAAAATCGCCGCAGCGTGCGCAGAATCTTGGGCAGGCGCTGGGTACATCGCGGCATATTGCTCTGCCAAGTCGACTCGGGCAATTTTCACCACTTGAAAAGGCCAAGGCAAGGTATCCGCCAGCTGACCGTCAACTTGCCATACCAAATAAAAAGGCGCTGGACTGACTTTGGATTTACCAAACTGAACTTTGCTGAACTGAAAATCAGCCATTCCCTGCTCGGCAAAGGCCAAATAGGCGGGATACTGCTGCACTGCACGAATGGACACTGGGGGAGCATAGCCGTCCAACGCCGTCATCACCAGCTCATGTTTGTTAATGTCTAATACGACGTTGAAATGCGATAACAACGCTTTGAGCTCAAAGGCTTGGAATTTTTTTGTTTGATGATACACCGGATCATGAATGGTCACCTGACGCACCGGTAACACTCGTTTTAGGTCTGCCAAGGACATGCGTTGCTCGTGTCCATCCACCACGACCGACAACTCTGACGCCAATGACACCTGCATAAACACACAGCTGATAATGATAAGAAGCAACCTACGCATGACTACATCCTTTTAGACAACAGTGGTCATGCTGACGTGAACTGAGTTGATTCTCAAGTCCTTTTTAACGACGCAACAGCGGCGATGCCCCCTAACTGCCACTTGATGTCCATCGCTGTTGGGACTGCGGCAAGGCTTACACCACCTATGCAATACATACCGACAGTTCCGGTTGGATGGTTCTAGTTGGAGGTTCTAGTTGGACATTCACCCGCTTGTTACCTACGCTTGACTGGTAGCCTGTGATGCTCGTGATGGAGGTGTTTGATGTACCGATTTGTTCGCTACTCTCTACCGATAGTCCTTTTAGCAGTTACAGCCCCCGCCTCAGCCGATGTGGCGGTGATTGTTCACCCAACCAATCAATCCACGGTGTCAGACACCGATATCAAGAACTTTTATCTAGGCCGGCAAAAAACCTTTAGCAGTGGTGAAACGGCTATCTTATTAAGCCTTGAGGAAGGCGATAGTAATCGCTCTGAATTTAACAACAAAGTCTTAGGCAAGACCGATGCCCAGTTAAAAGCATTTTGGTCCAAAGTGCTGTTTACCGGCAAAGGCACGCCCCCCAAAGATATCAGTCACGAAGAGATGCTAAAACTCGTTGCAACCAATCCGAATATGATTGGTTTTGTCGATGCAAGCGCTGTCACGCCTGATGTCAAAGTCATTGCAAAATACTAGGAGATCGCGATGAAACTCCAGATCTTGCTCGGTGCACTGCTATGCACCTGCGCCTCCGCATCCGCGGAAGTCTCAATCAGTGGTTATGGGTCTTTAGTCGCAGGCAAAGTGATCAGCGGTGAAAAAGATCCATCGGGTAAAAAAGAATTCCAAGTGGATTTTTACGACTACGCCTACTACACCGAAGACCTTGATTTTGAACAAGAATCGATGATCGCATTGCAAATGCGGGCCGATATCATCGATCACATGACCGCAACAGTGCAACTCGTGGCCAAAGGCGCGGATCAATGGGCCCCTGATATCGATTGGGCTTACGTCACCTATCAAGTCGGTGAAGACGGCTCCTTGATGGCTGGTCGGCGTATGTTGCCGATGTATTATTTTTCCGAATATATGGAAGTCGGCTATGCCTATCCATGGATCCGGCCACCAGCTAACTTGTACTGGTGGGAAATCACCCAATTCAATGGGGTTACATACAGTCATAATTTCCATATCAAGGATTGGACCGTGGGAGCCAGTGTGTTTGGTGGTCGAGAAACCCAACGCGATATCAAATCCCATGATTTTTGGCGTAACCGCGGCGGTTATTATTTCCCGCCTGCAGGCACCTATATTGCCGGCACCGCCGATGTGACGTGGAGCAAAATTCTCGGCACCAATATCACCGCAACCAACGATTGGATTGATATTCGCGCCTCGTACTTTCGGACGCATTACAACACCACGGCCGACGTGATGTATTTCGACAATATCGATCTCAATGGCGATGGCGTCACCGATCAAGTGATCGAGCGACGTACCAATCCTGATGGTTCTCCGATCATTTCAGGCGATTGGCCATTAACCGATTTTGATTTGGATTTCTTTGGCTTAGGCGGCAGTTTCACCTTCCAATATGTCACCTTGTTGTTCGACTACAACTATGTGATGTATGACGATGGTTATGGTTCTAAATTCCCAACCTATTATGTCAGTGCAGTGTATAACCACGACACATGGCAGCCCTATGTCGGCCTGTCCAAAGCCAAGTTAAAATTGACCAAAGACTGGCAAGGTTTTGGCGTGGGTGATGCGGAAGAGCATCAAATTATGACGCTAGGCCTGCGCTATAACCTCGGTGGCAGTGCCGCGTTGAAAGTGGAATACAACAAGTTTTCCGACCAAGGCGATCGTCCAGGTTGGTACGACTTTAGCTACCATAATGATGCAGGCTTGCTCAGTGTCGCCTTAGACTTTGTGTTCTAAGCCATCGACTGCAGCCGAGAAAAAACCACCTGTAGCGGTGGTTTTAAGATGACAATACAAGGGCCACCGCAGTGGCCCTTGCTCATACTTAGTGATGGTGATGATGCCCTTCATCCTGTTTGGGTTGTTCCGTCGCCGGCTTGGCAAACGGCGTAAACCGGGCATTTTGGCTTTCCCCCTTCAGCGTCAGCTGCACCACAGCCTTGAGCTCAGGTTGCGCTTTGTAGACCGCTTCACCGACCAGCATGTTCGGAGCTTTTTCCGTCAGCTGCACTTGCACTGGCTTGTTATTACTAATAATAGTGATTTTGCTACTGGCACCTGTGGTCGCAATCGCATTATCGCCATGGTCGGTTAAATACACTGTGACCGGCGCAGGCTTTTGACCATCGGCCGTTTTGTCCAGCACCAACTCAAAATGCCAAGGCCCCGCCATCCGTAACTGCCCACCGTGCTTGCCGCCGACACTGTCCAGATACTCATCCGTATGCGCCTGCGCTGCAGTACTCAACACCATGCCAACCAAGGTTGCAGTGGCAATCATCGTGCGATAAACCATGTTCATAAACTCTCCTTAATACAATTCTTGCGCTGGCTTACTGGCCAGCAATCGAGCCAGCGGCTCACGACCAAAGGCTAAAAACAACAACGGTGTCACTAGCGTATCCAGTACCGTTGCACTAAACAGACCGCCAAAAATAACCACAGCGACCGGATGCAGCATTTCCTTGCCCGGTGCATCCGCCGACAACAGCAGTGGCACCAACGCAAATGCCGCGACCAAGGCGGTCATCAGTACCGGTGTTAACCGCTCTAACGCGCCTCGCACCATCAAGGCTTGCCCAAACGCCATCCCCTCATGCGCAGCGAGGTTCAAATAATGGCTGACTTTCAAAATGCCATTGCGCGTGGCGATGCCCGTTAAGGTGATAAAACCGACCAGCGCTGCGACCGATAAGGGTTGGCCACTGGCATACAAGGCCACTGCAGCACCACACAGGGCCAGTGGGATACTCGCCATAATGATCAGTGTCAACCGCACCGACTGATAACGGCTATAGAGCACGGCAAAAATCAGCAACAACGAAACAATCGCTAAACCACTCATCAACAGCTGTGCTTGTTCTTGCGCACGGAATTGACCATCGAGCTCTAAAAAATAGCCTTGCGGCAACTTTTGTTTGGCCATAATGGCACGAATATCCGTGACAACACTGGCCAAGGGCCGGCCTGCAACGTTCGCCGATACCACTAAACGCCGCCGATTATTTTCGCGATTGATTTGGTTCGGGCCGACATCATCCACCACGCTGGCTAACTGCGACAACGGCACCGCACCTTTGGGCGTTTCCAGCAACAATTGCGACAAGGCATAAGGCGTCCGCGCCGATTCGGATAATTTCAACACCACATCAAACCGACGATTGCCATCAATTAACTGGCTCACCACCTGGCCATCACTGTATTGCTGCAGCTGGGTTAATAACGCCGCAGGTTGGATGCCATACAGCGCGGCCTTTTGGTAATCGATACGGATGTGCTGTTGCGGGATCAACACTTGTTTTTCAATGGATAAATCAACCACCCCTTCCACTTGCGCCAATTGCTGACGCAACGACTGACCAAGCCCGCGCAAGGTGGTTAAATCATCACCGACAATTTTCAGTGCCAGTTGCGCGCGAACCCCACTTAACAAATGATCCAGACGATGCGAAATCGGTTGACCAACACTGACTTGGGCCGGCAACCCAGCCAACCGTTGCCGGATATCCGCCAGCACTTGCTGCCGCGGCCGCTCCAATTGCTGTAAATCGACATCCAACTCGGTGTAATGCACGCCTTCAGCATGCTCATCCAGTTCAGCTCGACCTGTGCGTCGCCCCACCTGGCTCACTTCAGGCACCGTCAGTAACAGTTGCTCGGCCAAGGTCCCCACTTGATTGGACATCGACAACGACGAGCCCGGTTGCAGCAACACATTCACCGTCAAGGTGCCTTCATTAAAGGGCGGTAAGAAACTGCGTGGGATCTGACTTAATAACAAAGAGCTCACCGCGGTTAAGACAAAGGCCGCAGCAAACACGGCACGACGTTTAGGGGCGGCCCATACCAATAACCGCTCCGTGGCAGCCTTTAAGTGCTGAACCAACCAACTGTCATGCTGTTGCTTGGCCGCCAAACTTGGCAGCAAATAGTAACAAAGTACCGGGGTCAGCATCAGCGCAACTACCAGTGACGCACCAATGGAGACCACGTAAGCAATGCCAAGCGGCGTAAAGAGGCGCCCTTCAATTCCCCCCAATGCAAACAGCGGTACGAATACCAACACCACAATCAGAGTGGCGTAGACCACCCCGCTGCGCACTTCGCTACTGGCATTGGCGATCACCTGTAGCGCCGGAAGCGGCACCGCGCGTTGGCTATTTTCTTTTAGACGACGCAGCACATTTTCGACATCCACCACCGCATCATCGACCAGCTCGCCCAAGGCAATGGCCAAACCGCCGAGGGTCATGGTGTTGATCGACAAATCAAAATAACGAAACAGCAGCAAGGTCGCGAGCAAGGACAGCGGGATCGCCGTCAGAGAAATCAAGGTTGTACGACCATTGGCTAAAAACAGCAACAACACAATCGCTACCAGCACAGCACCGTCGCGAAGCGCCTGCTCGACGTTATCAATCGACTGACTGATAAAATCAGCTTGGCGAAATAAAAAGCCAGGCTTTTCCACCCCGACCGGCAAGGTTTGGCTCAATTCCGCAATCGCCTGTTCGACACGTTCGGTCAGCACGATGCTGTCACCATCCGGTTGTTTTTGCACCGACACAACCACCGCCGGTTTGCCTTGGTAACTGGCGTCCCCACGTTTGACGCCCGCCGTGACTTGTACTTGCGCCACCATCGACAACAACACGCTTTGACCGTGGTTATCCAGTTTGACCACCAGTTGCTGTAAATCGTCGATGGCCAACGTTCGTCCCAGTCCTCGAACTAACCATTCCTGGCCTTGCGCTTCGACAAAACCTCCGACGCTGTTCTGACCAAAGCCGTGCAACGCTTGCTGCAACTCATCCAAGGTCACGCCATGCAGTTGCAGCAGCTTCGGATCGGGCATCACCCGATATTGCCGCACCTCGCCACCAATCGGGATCACCTGCGCCACCCCGGTGATACTGAGCAGTCGCGGCCGGACCACGTAATCAACATATTCGCGCACCGCCATCGGACTGGCGCCGTCGGCGATTGGAAATGCCAGTAATAAGATCTCACCCATGATGGAGGAGATCGGGCCTAGTTGCGGCGTCACCTCGGCAGGCAACTGCTCTCGGGCTTGCAATAATCGCTCATTGACTAACTGCCGATTGCGGTAAATGTCACTGCCCCAGTCAAATTCGATGTACACCATCGATAAACCAACACCGGACACCGAACGCACGCGTGTCACGCCTGGCATCCCGTTGAGTTGCTGCTCCAGCGGCATGGTCACTAACTGTTCGACTTCCTCCGGCGCCATACCGCCAGCTTCGGTCAGCACAGTGACCGTGGGCTTGTTCAAATCGGGCAACACATCGACGGGCAACTGGCGTAACTGCCAAAAGCCTGCCACCACCAACAACAACGCGGCGGCTAAGACTAAACCACGTTGCTGCAGACTAAATCGAATAATGGCATCAAACATTTAGCGCACCTGACTTAACAAGGCTGCCCCTTGCACCACAATCCGCATATTGGCTGCCAGCGCCACCGCATCTGCCTGATGCTGATGATCCGAGCCCGCAGCATGCGACGGCGTTGAGGCCGGCAGCTGTACCAGCACCGATTCTGGGTCAAGCGGCGTAAAACGAACTGGGATCGCACGGAAGGTTTCAGCGGCGGTTTTTTGCCAGACTAACCACTGATTATCGGCGCTTCGAACTAAGGCACTTCGCGGGATGCGTAAGCCTTGTTGCGGTTGGCCATGTTGCACCAATACCGTTAATAAACTGCCAGGAGCGAGGTCTTGCTCGGTTGCTTCCGCCGGTAACGCAAAATACAACGGCAGGCGTTGATGGTCACGTTGTTGCCCCATCGCCACCAGTGTTAACGGCGTGGCGTGATGCGAAACAAAAGCCACCGGTTGTTGTGGCAACGCGTCGGCAAACCAACTGACATCCAACCACAAGGCGGCGGGGTCGACCAATTCAAACAGCATTTCGCCGGCTTGCACACGTTGGCCTGCTCGCACAGCAACATGGCTAACAATGCCGTTGGCCGGCGCTCGGAGCGGTAACGCCTGTTGCACGCTTTGTCGCAATAAATCCAATTGCTGCGCTAAGCCACGTCGTTTGAGCTTGGCTTGTTCCAGTTGATTTCGGCTGTTGTAATCAGCAAGCGGCGTCAGACGCCGAATACTGTCATCCAATACCGCGAGTTCCGACATCACAGCCGCCGCTTGCGCTTGTTGATTATTGCGATCCAACACCGATTCCACCGGTTGCAAGTAGCCAAGCAACTGACCGGCTTTCACCGCCGTACCCGCTTTTGGCAAGCCATCTGGCCCTAATTGCACCACCCCATCTTGCATTGCAGCAAGCTGACTCGGGTAGTCTGGATTTTGCATCACAGTGCCGGTTAGCTCTAACGCCGGACGAGCGGTCGCCAGCACGGTGAGCTCGGTGCGAAGCTTTAACGCCAGTTGGGTCGCCTTGGCCAGTCGCACTTGCCCATCCGCCAAGCGTTGCGGGGCATCCGATAGCTGGGGTAATGGCTCGGCTTTGTTGTGGTCTTCGCCACCATGCGCCAGCGCGTTGGCGGCGCTCAAACTTAGCAGTAGGACGGTAAACACCCATGGATAATGGTTAAGCATCTGGCCCTCCACGGCGATGACGTCGCCAGCCAATCCATGCGGCAGCACTTAGCAACAGCCCAGCAACGCCCCATAACAATGGCGTTTTGAATTCTGCGAAGCTGTGTTGATGCACAAATTCGCTCGCCGGTTGGATAGGCAAGGTCAGTGTGAGCACATCGGCAGTAGCCGAGGTAACGATGGTGGCTGTGACTTGGTAATCCCCAGCGCTCGGTGCCTGCCAATCCAATCGATAACGACCTGCTTGGCTGTCCGCCTGCGCCGTCAGTGTTTGCGAATGTTGGGCGTTCGCTTTGGTCTGACTGGCCAGAACATCAACACTGATGTCTGCTCCTTCAATGGCTGCGCTGCTTGCAAAATCAGTGAGATAAAGCCAAGCGTGCTCGCCATCCGCAACCAACACTAATTCAAATTGATCAGACACCGCTTCCGCCCGCGGTAGCCAACCGCTGGCCATTGGCACTTTCTCGGCATGGTCGTCCCCCCCATGCGCCACGCTAGTCGGACTGAGCACCCACAGACCCAGCATCAACATCATCAAGCTTGGACGGGTCAGTGATCGATGCGTTGACAGAGATGGTTGTTGCAACCTTATACCCCTCATACACTTTTTCAATGACACTCAGTATGCCGTCGGCTGTCCAACACGCAGCTGACGCCAACATGACATTTTTGTCAGAATTGGTAGTTCTGCTTTGCCTCGCTCTAGGCTGTGGCTAGAATCGTCATTGGCGGGCGTTGGTCGAACCAAACGCTAGAAAAGGAGCACAGATGCGGTTGCTGATTGTCGAAGACGAACTTAAAACTGGCGATTATTTACAACAAGGTTTTCGCGAAGCTGGTTTTAATCCGGTGCTGGCGCGCAATGGTCTCGACGCCTATCACTTGGCACTCACCGAACCCTTTGACCTGATTATTCTCGATGTGATGTTGCCTGATTTAGACGGATTAACCATAGTCCGCAGCTTACGCAGTCAAGGCCACGCCACCCCTGTATTGATGTTAAGTGCCAAAGACGGGGTGGAAGACCGGGTGCGCGGGTTAGAGCATGGTGCGGATGATTACCTGATTAAACCCTTCGCCTTCACCGAGCTATTGGCGCGCGTGCGTTCCTTGCTGCGGCGGGGCCATGTGCAACCCAGCACAGACCTGTTACAAATCGCTGATTTACAATTAGATTTACTCAAACGCCGTGTCAGTCGTGGCGGTGAAAAAATCACGCTGACGCAAAAGGAATTTGCCCTGTTAGAGCTATTATTACGCCGCCAAGGCGAAGTGTTGCCACGCAGCCTGATCGCCAGTCAAATTTGGGATATGAATTTTGACTCGGATACCAACATTATTGATGTCGCCATCAAACGACTGCGCGCTAAAATCGACGATGGCTATGCCATCAAATTAATTCATACTGTGCGCGGTATGGGTTACACCTTGGACCTGCCTGATGCATAAACCATGGTCACTTAGCAAACGTGTGTTGTTGTTCGTCAGTGCCGCTGTGTTGATCTGCGCGGCCATGCTCGCCTACTCGTTGCAACGCTCGATTGAACAACATTTTGCAGAACAAGATGCGGGCGAATTGCATGCGGTGGCGGTATCACTGAATTTGTTATTGCAACAACAAGTTAGCTTACTGACACCATCGCCGGCTGGCACTGCCGCGCAGCACCACGACGCCGCGGTGCCCACGCACTCGCATGGCCAACTACCCGCAGCCTCGTTGCAACAAGTATTAACCGGTCATCACGAAACCTTTTATCTCATCACTGCCCAGGATGGTCATCCGCTGTACCAAAGTGCCGATGCCGATTTAACGCCACTGTTGCGGCTAGGGCCTGCGCTTGAACACATCACGCCGAGTGACTTACAAAGTTGGCAACACCAAGGGCGCACCTTTCGTGGGGCTATTTTTGCTGGCGACCATGGCCATCGCATAGCCGTGGCGATGGCCATGGATTTCCATCTGCATTATCTGCACCTGTTGTCATGGACGTTATGGGGCAGTGTATTGCTGGCCGTCGCGCTTATTTTGCTGGCCGCATGGCTTGGCGTGCGACAAGGCCTGCGCCCGTTACGCCAAATCAGCGATCAATTAGCGGGCATCAGTGCTGAAGCTCTGGAAAGTCGCATCGATGAACAGTTAGTCCCTGCGGAACTGAGCTCTCTGGTAAAAAGTGTCAACCAGATGATTGCACGCCTCGAACAAGGTTTTATGCAACTCAGCCATTTTTCGGCGGATATCGCCCATGAACTGCGAACCCCGTTATCCAATCTGATCACTCAAACCCAAGTCGCCTTAAGCAAAGAGCGCAGCGCCGCTGAGTATCGCGAACTGTTGTACTCCAACTTGGAAGAGCAAGAGCGCTTGAATCGCATGGTGCGAGACATGCTGTGGTTGGCCAAATCTGATCATGGCCTGATGCAACTGCAACAATCGACCTTTGCCGGTGGCGCCTTTTGTCAGCATCTGATTGAATTCTTTCAGCTGTTGGCCGATGAACGAGATATTCAGTTGGTTCTTGAATATCAAGCAGCGGATGCCGTTGCCGCAGACCGTGATATGTTACAGCGCGCGGTATCGAATCTATTATCCAACGCCATACGGCACGCCAGCAGCGGTAGCACTGTCCGTTTGCGTGTCGCTGACCAAGCGCCAGCGTGGCTAGACTCCCCTGCCAACACCCCACAATTATGGTTCTGCGTGCAGAATCGTGGCGAGATGATCCCATCGGAGCTACAACAGCGCTTGTTTGACCGCTTTTTCCGCGCCGACCCAGCCCGTCAACGCCACAGCGATGGCGCAGGTTTAGGCTTGGCGTTAGTCCAATCGATCGCGCATTTACACCACGGCAGCTGCGCAGTGCACTCGGACGTGCAGGGCACTGAATTTGCGTTTTCAATCGCCCAACAGTCACTGGCGATGGCTTCCAGCGCCGAGAGCGTGACGGAAGAGGTATCGCGGCTCGATTGAAACGCGAATTGGCATGCATACGTTGGAGTCGCTCATCTGTGACCGCAACCTGGCCGTGCTAGCGACGGCATCAGCGCCTTATCCTTGCTTGTCGAGCCGGTCTGCTCAGTTTTTGGCTCGTATACAATGACAAAAGCCGGTTTACACCGGCTTTGCCACAACACACCCCAGGGGCATGGGGTTAAAACTCTAGCGCATCGGTCAACACCACATCCTGTGTATTCACCTTGGTTGCGTTGGCAGTATTTCACTATTTTTATACACTGTAAACAGGATTTAAACACTGCACCGCCGCATAGCCCCCATTGCCAACGGCGTACCAATCACGGTATTTTTACAGCATCACTTCTCAAGGATCACGACCGTGCTGCACGTTTTGCTGTGGATGACTATCAGTGCACCAGCTGCCACCAGTATTCAGCTTGACACCCCTCGTTATCGCATTGAGATCCATCCGTTATGCCAAACCACGGCTAGAGGCGACACACATCGCTACCGCGCCCACAGCAAACTCAGCCAAGAAGCGTTAACCTTAACCGGCCAGCGCTGGCCTAAAGGCTGCCAAACCAACCAATGCCAAGGCTTTCAATTTACCCAGCGCAATGTTCATTACCGGGTGTTCGACCACGGTCTGTTACAAGTCGAACAACGCGGTCATGTGCTGGTGGAAGAACAAGGCAGCTGGCAGGCAATGGAGTCGGTATGCGAATAGTGATCGCCGCAATGAGCTTGCTACTGCTGGCATGTCAGCACAGCACGCCCCCGAAGGCTAAGTTGCCCGAAACGATGGCAACTCCACCGACCGTGTCGACTGCGGTTTCAGCCAGCCGCAAAGCCGCTCCATTCCAGTTAGCAACTACGCAGCCCACGGCCGAGCCGAGTGGCGATTTTATTCGTTTCGAACGCGGCCCCTGTTATGGTCATTGCCCTGTATACACCGCCACATTAACCCCCGATGACAAGGTAAGGTTAAAGCAAGCGTCCGATGGCGAACAACAGCTGCGGTCGCGCGTAGCCTTTAATACGGTCAAAGCATTGTTGTTCCGCTTGCAGTTTTTCCGCTTGGCCGAGCGGTATGAGCCGTCTAACAAAAAACTCTGCCCACAATACGCCACCGACCACCCCAGTAGTCAAATTACCGCTCGCTTAAATGGCCACTATCATCAGGTCTATCATTACCACGGTTGTACGGATTTCACCGACCAAGCCACCTTGGTAACGCTAGAACAACAACTCGAACAACAGTTGCAATTGCCCTTATCGAACCTGCAATAAGCGCTCTACGCAGCGCGATGTTCATCAATTTGTCACGGCGCATTCATCGCCCTGCCATCGCCTCCGCTGAGACTGCATAAAACCGACCACGAGATTGGCTATGCGTATTTTGTATGGCGTGCAAGCCACCGGCAATGGACATATCAGTCGAGCACGCGCCTTGGTCGCGCCACTACATGCAGCAGGCGCGCAGGTTGATTTCGTCTTTTCGGGCCGGTCGCGCGAAGCGCTTTTTGCGATGGAACCTTTTGCGAACTTTCAGCTGTTTCGCGGCTTAAGCTTTGTGACCTGTGCAGGAAAGATGCAGTGGTTGGCAACATGGCGACAACTCGATTTTCGCCAACTTTTTCGAGATATTTCAGCGCTCGATACCACCGGTTATGACCTGGTCCTGACCGATTTTGAACCAGTGACGGCCTGGGCGGCGCACCGTCAAGGTACGCCCTGTATTGGCATCGGTCATCAATATGCATTTTTGCAGCCAATTCCAACCCAACACGTCACGCCATGGCATCAACTGCTGTTCCGTTGGTTCGCCCCTGCCAAGCAAAGTTTAGGGCTACACTGGCATCATTTTGACAGCCAACTGGCGCCACCGCTGCTACATATCGATGACACAGGGGGCCATGTCAACCCCAATCAAGTGTTGGTGTATTTACCTTTTGAAAGCCTCGAAACCTTGTTAGCCTGGTTAAAGCCGCTGCAGCATATTCAGTTTTGCGTGTTTCACCCAACCATAAAAGTTGCTCAGCAACATGGCCATATCAGTTGCCGACCACCGGATTTAGAGCATTTTAAACTGGCGTTTGCCTCAAGCTCCGCGGTGCTTGCCAACGCAGGATTTGAGTTAATTAGCGAAGCATTACAGCAACAAAAAAGAATTTTAGTAAAACCGCTGCAAGGCCAACCAGAGCAAGCGTCCAACGCCAAAGCTCTGGCGCAGTTGCAATATGCGGATACCTGCAAGACTATCAATAGCCATCGCATCGCGCATTGGTTTGAACACTATCAACCAGCCAAGCAAGTGCATTTCGCCAATGTGGCCCAAGCAATGCCACACTTATTGCACTACCAACTGACACATCAGCAGTGGCCGCAGGCCCAGCTTAAAGCGTTATGGGGGGCTTAACTGCCGTTCGTTGTACCATGGACTAATTTGGTGACCGCAGTAATACAACGCTCGAGGCGTTCATAATAGTCTGGTGATTCAACCCATAAAAACTTCGTCGTATCAAAACCATAGGATTGATACAGTGCCACAAGCTGTTCCAATGATTGCTGGCGCACCGCGGTATCGCCAAGCTCGCGCAACCCATCAGCGACCCAAGGAACGGTGGGTTTTAGCATAATGACCAAGTCATACTTTTGTGGGTCGACAAAAGGCGCGATCCGTTCAGCGATACAGCCGAGAAACACCTGACTAAAAAAAGCGGTGACTACCGCATCAGTATCAAAAAAGCAGACTTTATTGGCTTGCTGTAACGCGGTGCGGTCTTGTTCAAATTGTAAATGAGCGATGCGGTTAAAATCGTCTAAATCAAACAAGTCACCATGACCACCGACTTCATCGATTTGGTATTGTCGACCAAGCTCGTTGGACCAACTGGTGCAAAATACTTTAGCTAGTTTATGCGTCAGGGTGGTTTTACCGCAGGATTCTGGCCCGGTGATCAATACTTTTTTGGCAAAAAAAGGCCGAGCAGCACTGACAATGTAATCCCAATGTTGGTAAGGCGACTGACGGATCTCTGTCCCGCTAATTGGCCATTGTGAGCGTTGTGGGTCCAAAACTCGATATTCAATCCCAGGAAAATGCCGCTGATGGCCATCCCGATAAGATTCTTCTCCGCCAAAAATCACATCGATGGGCTCTCCCACCGCGTGTTGGATCAGCTTGGCATAATCGGCCCAGCCATCTGGAAATGCCGGGATCGAGCTTTCATCGATCAGCAGCACATCAATCCCAAGCCCCTGTAGCTCCAACGCAAGCCAGCGCTTACGTAATGCTCCTGAGATGTAACCGAGACCTGCCGCAGCGCATAACTGACCATCTTCAATCGGGCGTTCGCTCACCGCTACATACAACCGGTCACAAAGTGCATGCGCGCGTAATATAGCCGTGAGATGACCACGATGCGGCGGCAGAAATTTACCTGGAAATACCCCAATCTTCATAATGTCCCTTGAACGCTTCGCTCAATAATAACGAATCAGCTGCAAACCAACGGTGTGATCACGCTGCTGCCTGATCCGGCTATGTTGCCACTGGCTGATCAGTAGCCATTGCTGGTTGAGTTGCCAGCGCCATTGCAAGTGCGCTTGTTGATAACCATCCCTGTCTTGCGCTTTGCCAGTATTCGCTTCTAGCTCAATCGCTACCTTATGCAGATCGGCGAAGGACCACAATAATCCAGACTTCAAGGAGGCGAAAGCACGACCATCATCAAAATCAGTGACGGCACCCGCACCCACTAAACCGTAAGCAATCAGCTGTGAACCTAAGGCCACACTTTTACCAAGGCCTGCTGACAGTTCGGTTTGCGACTGCCAACCGGCCGCCGTCAATATGGGGTGATAACCGAGATAAAATTCACCAGCATACTTAGGAAACTCGGTGGAGGTGGTTGCCAGCGATCGCACGCTGTACAGGGTAAATTCGGACAACTGCCAACGTGGCTCGGATGCCGCTTGCGGTTGTTGATAGCGCAATGCAATATTGCCCATCAGCAATTCAGACTCCGCTTGATACGCCTCGTTATTTCCCATCAATAAGTGGCCATTCGCTAACCAACGAAGGGTCGTTGCAGGCTGCGTCATCCAAGGTTGCTGTGAATAGGCAACTGACCAAAGACTATCTTGAGCACCGGCGGTGGGGTCACGCAATTGTTGTGAGGTCAACCGACTTTGCGGATCAGATGCCCAATGTTGTAATAAATCCGCTTGCTCAGACCGAGTCATCTGCTGACTACTAACCAATACATTGGTTCGGATCCGGCTATATTGTTCTGCCTTCGCATCCAGCAATAAACCTGACTGCAGGTCCACTGGCTGCTCTGCGTTAATCCATCCATCTAATCGCGCAACATCCGTCGAGGGTAAGACACGACGCAACTGAGCAAGGGCCAACGCGTCTGCAACCTGCACGTCATCCGCTTGCACAAGTTGATGCAACTTGGCAGCATTCACAACGTCAATCGGCGTGACAATCCAGTCGCGTTCTTGCATCAACTCAGGCTGTAATAACGCGATGATTTCAAGGGTTAAGGTTGCACAGTTAAAGGCTTGAAAAAAATAATCTATCTTGGCGTCTTTCAGCTCATAGATATGAAATTGCAACAGTTGCAGTTGTGCGTCATCTGCCGTCAGTCGGTATTGCCAAATGGTTCGTTGTTCTTTATCTCGATAAAACTTGGCATCGACCTGAAAGTTACGCACCACAAAATAACCCTGCATGCCGCCTAAGGTATTTTCATACAGCAACACGAAGGGATTTAACGAATTGATGCGGGTAAAATAAGCCAGCGTTGTCGCTTGCGTGAAGCCTTGGCTATCCTCACCTTGTGCTTTTAAAAAGACATGCCCCATCATCGAGGTTGTTGAAGACAACACCTCAGTCGCAAACACTAAATCAAGCGATTGAAAAGGCACGCTTTGCAAGTATTGTTGCAACCTATCACAGTCTGGCGTGTGATCAGCAACATGCTCTATCAACCCCTGTTGTTGTAGCCACAGCCAACGCGCAGGAAAACGACAAAAAGCCGCTGCGGGTGATAGACGAACCAAATCCAAGGTTGCTTGCAACTCACGCAAGGGCGAGTAATCAGCGGCCGACAATAAAAACTGCGGGTCGCGAATTTGCGCAGAACCTTGATAATCATGGATCAATAACAACCATTGCGGGTGTTGTGCCGCCTGTTCAATCTGTGCAATATCGGCTGAAAAAACGCGTGGGCTAGCCAGGCATAACCAGAGCAAACCGAAGAATGGCAGACGTAGAAAATGCATCAAATCACGGCACAGTGGCAGCATAACGATAAAACCTACACAACAAATACTTTGGTCGTAGAAATAAAAAAGCCGGCATAAGCCGGCTCTTTTACGCACACTGATTACTCAGCAGCAGTTTCCTCAGCTGGCAGAGCAGCTTCTGGACGATCAACTAATTCAATGTAAGCCATTGGAGCGTTGTCACCAGCACGGAAGCCACACTTCAGAATACGAGTGTAACCACCTGGACGGGTGTTGTAACGCGGGCCTAATACGTTGAACAGCAGACCTACGACTTCTTTGTCACGAGTACGTGCAAAGGCCAAGCGGCGGTTTGCAACGCTGTCGTTCTTCGCCAATGTAATCAGAGGTTCGATTACGCGGCGTAACTCTTTAGCTTTTGGCAGAGTCGTCTTGATGACTTCGTGCTTCACCAGCGAGCTTGCCATATTGCGGAACATAGCCTGACGATGGCTGCTGTTCCGGTTTAACTGACGACCACTCTTGCGATGGCGCATGATCTATTCCTTCTCACTAAACCAGGAACTGGAATCTGGTTAGTCTTTGTTGATCAGACTGGCTGGAGGCCAGTTCTCTAAGCGCATGCCCAGAGATAAACCACGAGACGCTAATACGTCTTTGATTTCTGTCAGAGACTTCTTACCCAGGTTTGGCGTTTTCAGCAGCTCAACCTCGGTACGTTGTACCAGATCACCGATGTACTGAATCTGCTCTGCTTTCAAGCAGTTAGCAGAACGAACTGTTAATTCCAGATCATCGACTGGACGCAACAGAATCGGATCGAACTCCGGCTTCTCTTCGCGTTTTTCAGGCTCGCTCTTGTCACGCAGTTCTACGAAGAACTCCAGCTGTTCAGCTAGAATCGTAGCAGCGCGACGAATAGCTTCCTCAGGCTCAACTGTGCCATTGGTTTCCATGTCGATAACCAGCTTATCCAAGTCAGTACGTTGTTCAACACGTGCTGCTTCAACTGCGTAGGCAATACGCTCTACTGGGCTGAAAGACGCGTCTAACAACAAACGACCAATTGGACGTTCGTCATCTTCAGAGGACACTCGGGCCGATGCAGGAACATAACCGCGACCACGTTGAACCTTTAAGCGCATACTGAATTCAGTTTCGCCTGTCAGATTACAAATGACGTGCTCTGGGTTAACGATCACAACACCTTCACCACGCTGGATATCACCAGCAGTTACAGGGCCAGCACCTTTTTTAGTCAGCGTTAGAGTGACTTCATCTTTGTCTTCCAGACGAACAGCCAAGCCCTTCAGATTCAGTAAAATATCAATAATATCTTCCTGAACGCCTTCTTTGGCGCTGTACTCGTGAAGAACGCCGTCGATTTCAACTTCAGTCACAGCACAACCTGGCATAGACGAAAGCAAAATACGACGCAACGCGTTGCCCAAGGTATGCCCGAAACCGCGCTCAAGTGGTTCCAAAGTAACTTTGGCACGAGTTGGGTTGATTTTTTCGATACCAACTAATCTCGGCTTAAGGAATTCGGTGACAGAACCCTGCATTTTATCCTCTCTTAAGAATTAGCCTTACTTCGAGTAAAGCTCGACGATTAACTGTTCGTTGATGTCAGCAGACAAGTCTGAACGCTCAGGCAGACGTTTGAAAACGCCTTCCATTTTCTTCGCGTCAACCTCAACCCAAGTTGGCTTTTCGCGTTGTTCAGACAGCTCTAATGCAGCAACAATACGTGCTTGCTTTTTCGCTTTCTCACGAACAGTTACAACTTGTTCTGGTGCCACAGCGTAAGACGGAACGTTTACAACTTTACCATCTAACATGATTGCTTTGTGGCTCACCAGCTGACGGGCTTCAGCACGAGTGCTAGCCAGACCCAAGCGGTATACCACGTTGTCTAAACGTGATTCCAGCAACTGGAGCAGGTTTTCGCCAGTGTTACCTTTCAGACGAGCAGCTTCTTTGTAATAGTTACGGAACTGCTTTTCTAAGACGCCGTAAATACGACGAACTTTTTGTTTTTCACGTAATTGTAAACCGTAGTCTGATAAACGACCGCGACGAGCGCCGTGCTGACCAGGAGCTGTGGTTAAATTACATTTTGAATCGATTGCTCGGACGCCGCTTTTCAGGAACAGATCTGTACCTTCGCGACGACTCAGTTTGAGCTTAGGACCCAAATATCTTGCCATCTTTCTTCTCCAATAATCTCAGAAGCGCTTATTACACGCGACGTTTTTTCGGTGGACGGCATCCGTTATGCGGGATTGGCGTCACGTCGGTGATATTCGTAATGCGGTAACCTGCTGCGTTCAGCGCACGGATGGCTGATTCGCGGCCTGGGCCAGGACCATTTACAAACACTTCAAGATTCTTCAGACCAAATTCTTGTGCAGCAGCACCAGCACGCTCAGCAGCAACCTGCGCAGCGAATGGTGTTGATTTACGAGAACCACGGTAACCTGAGCCACCTGCAGTAGCCCAGCACAGAGCATTGCCCTGGCGGTCAGTGATGGTCACGATCGTGTTGTTGAAAGAGGCATGGATATGAGCCATACCATCAGAAACTTGTTTCTTTACCCGTTTACGAGTACGAACTGGTGCTTTAGCCATGTCTTACTCCGTCTTATTTCTTGATAGCTTTGCGTGGGCCTTTACGGGTACGCGCGTTAGTTTTAGTGCGCTGACCACGAACCGGCAGACTGCGACGATGGCGCAGACCACGGTAGCAACCAAGGTCCATCAAACGTTTGATGTTTAACGTGATTTCACGGCGTAAGTCACCTTCAACAGTGTACTTCGCAACTTCGTCACGAAGAGTATCGAGCTCTGCGTCTGACAACGTAGAGATTTTACGATTTTCTTCGATGCCCACGGCAGCCAAAATGGCTTTCGAACGGGTCTTACCGATACCAAAAACATAAGTCAAAGAGATGACTGCATGTTTATTATCGGGGATGTTAATGCCAGCGATACGGGCCACTAACGTTCTCCTATAAAAGGGTTAAAGGGTGCCGATTTGAAAAGCCCGTAAGGATACTCAAACGGCGGCCATATTGCAACAATAAGCCAGAGCTAAACAAAGGTTTAGCTCCGACTCATAACTTTTCTGCTGTTAGCCTTGACGTTGCTTGTGCTTAGGCTCTACACAGATCACGCGCACAACGTTGTTGCGTTTGATGACCTTGCAGTTACGGCAGATCTTCTTAACGGAAGCTCGTACTTTCATGACTTAACTCCGCAATTACATCTTAACGGCCATAGCCCTTAAGATTTGCCTTTTTAAGCACAGACTCATACTGATGAGACATCAGGTGGGCCTGTACCTGTGCCATAAAGTCCATGATGACAACTACAATGATCAGTAACGAAGTACCGCCGAAGTAGAACTGCACTTTTAATGCAGACATCAAGAACTCAGGAACCAAACAGACAAACGTGATATACAACGCGCCAGCCAATGTCAGGCGTGTCATCACACTGTCAATGTATTTAGAGGTTTGCTCGCCCGGGCGGATCCCTGGAATGAACGCACCTGATTTTTTCAGGTTCTCCGCTGTCTCACGCGGGTTGAAAACCAACGCCGTGTAGAAAAAGCAGAAGAAAATGGTTGCAGCTGCATATAAAATCATGTGCAGCGGTTGTCCTTGCGATAACATCATGGACAACTCCTGAAAGAAGTCGGCCATTATACCACCAGAACCACCTGCATTACCACCCTGACCGAACCAAGCCGCAATTGTGCCAGGAAACAGGATGATGCTCGACGCAAAAATTGGTGGAATTACACCGGCCATGTTGACCTTCAATGGTAAATGATTACGTTGCGTAGCAAAGGCCTGACGACCTTGCTGTTGCTTCGCGTAATTCACCACGATACGACGTTGGCCACGTTCAAAGAACACCACGCCCCATGTAACAACCACAACAACTGCTGCGATGAACAACAATAACAAAAAGTGTAAATCGCCCTGACGTGCCTGCTCAACCGTCTGACCAATGGCCGACGGGAACCCGGCAACAATACCTGTAAAAATCAACAACGAAATGCCGTTACCAATGCCGCGTTCAGTAATTTGTTCACCTAACCACATCAAGAACATGGTGCCGGTGACTAAACTCACTGTAGCGATAAAGTAGAATGCAAAACCTGGAGAAATAACCAGGCCAGGCATCATATTTGGTAACTGAGTAGAAATACTCACAGCCTGAATCGTTGCTAAGAACAGGGTACCGTAACGTGTATACTGATTGATTTTGCGGCGACCAGCCTCACCCTCTTTCTTCAATTCAGCCAGTTTCGGGTGCATGACCGTCAACAACTGAACGATAATAGAGGCAGAAATATAAGGCATGATACCAAGCGCAAAAACAGATGCACGCTCGAGGGCACCACCGCTGAACATGTTAAACATTTCAACGATGGTACCTTTTTGTTGCTCGAAGAACTGAGCTAGCACGTTGGCGTCAATCCCAGGAATTGGTACAAACGAACCCAGTCGGAATACGACTATGGCAAAGAACACAAACAGCAGACGAGCCTTTAATTCAGACATGCCGCCTTTTGCGCCCTTTAAGTCCTGACCTGGTTTAGCCATTGCGTACTATCCTTATTCTTCGACTTTGCCGCCGGCAGCTTCGATAGCAGCGCGAGCACCTTTAGTCACACGCAGACCTTTCACAGTGATTGGACGAGCCAATTCACCTGACAGAACTACTTTTGCGAACTTCACGTTACGGGTGATCACGTTCGCTTCAGCCAAGGTGTTCAAGTCAGCAACATCACCAGCAACCAGTGCTAATTCGTGCAGACGAACTTCAGCAGACACTAAACCTTTCAGTGAAGTGAAGCCGAATTTTGGCAAACGTTGTTTCAATGGCATTTGACCGCCTTCGAAACCTGGACGGACTTTACCGCCAGAACGTGATTTCAGACCTTTGTGACCACGGCCACCGGTTTTACCCAGACCTGAACCGATACCGCGACCTAAACGGCGCTTCTCTTTTTTCGAACCTGGAGCCGGAGAAAGTGTATTTAATAACATCGCTTACTCCTCGACTTTAACCATGTAATACACAGCGTTAACCATACCACGTACAGCTGGAGTATCTTCCAGAGTTACAGTGTGGCCAATGCGGCGCAAGCCTAAGCCAACCAGAGTCGCTTTGTGCTTCGGTAAACGACCGATGCTTGACTTGGTTTGGGTTACTTTAATTGTCTTTTTTGACATGGCGAATTACCCCAGAATTTCGTCGACGCGCAGGCCACGTTTCGCAGCGATCTGTGCTGGCGATTTAATCGCAGACAGTGCGTTGATAGTTGCGCGAACTACGTTGATTGGGTTGGTTGAGCCGTAGCACTTAGACAGAACGTTTTGTACGCCAGCTACTTCCAGAACAGCGCGCATTGCACCACCGGCGATGATACCGGTACCTTCTGAAGCAGGTTGCATATATACGTTTGAACCAGCGTGAACACCTTTCACCGGGTGGTGCAACGTGTTGCCGTTCAGCTCAACTTGAGTCATGTTACGACGCGCTTTTTCCATTGCTTTTTGAATAGCAGCTGGAACTTCACGTGCTTTGCCGTAACCGAAGCCTACACGGCCGTTACCGTCACCAACAACAGTCAGAGCGGTGAAGGAGAAAATCCGACCACCCTTAACTACTTTGGATACACGGTTAACAGCAACCAGCTTCTCTTGCAAATCAGATTGTTGTTTTGCTTCTACGTTAGCCATGATCTACTCCTAGAATTGAAGACCGGCTTCACGCGCCGCGTCAGCTAATGCTTGAACACGACCATGATATTGGAAACCGCTACGGTCGAAAGCAACATTAGTGATGCCTTTTTCCAGAGCACGTTCAGCAATCGCCTTGCCAACTGCTTTAGCAGCGTCGACGTTACCGGTGTACTTCAGTGATTCACGGATTGATGCTTCAACAGTTGAAGCAGCAGCGATCACTACAGCATTTGGTGCGATAAGCTGGGCGTAAATGTGACGTGGTGTACGATGTACAACCAAGCGGTTCGCACCTTGTTCGATAATGTTTCTGCGGACGCGTTTCGCGCGACGCAGACGAGCAAGTTTCTTATCCATCGCCCTACCTTACTTTTTCTTGGCTTCTTTACGACGCACGTTTTCGTTCGCGTAACGAACACCTTTGCCTTTGTAAGGCTCTGGTTTACGGTACGCACGGATGTTCGCAGCAACTTGACCAACTAATTGTTTGTCAGCACCTTTCACCAGAACTTCTGTCTGAGAAGGTGTCTCAACAGTGATGCCAGCTGGTACTTCGAAAGCAACTGGATGTGAGAAACCTAATGACAGGTTTAACACTTTACCTTCTGCTTTAGCACGGTAACCAACACCAACCAATTCCAGTTTGCGAGTGTAACCTTCAGAAACACCAACAACCAGGTTGTTCAATAATGCGCGAGCAGTACCCGCTTGTGCGTTAGCGCCTTCGAAGCCGTCACGTGGATTGGTACGCAGAACGTTACCATCAACAACGACTTCAACCGCTGCGTTGACGTTGATCGTCAACTCGCCGATTTTGCCCTTAACTGTTACGTTTTGACCATTCAGGGTTACAGTAACGCCTGCTGGTACGGTGACAGGGGCCTTAGCAACACGAGACATAGATTACTACCTCCGTTACGCTACGTAGCCGATGATTTCGCCACCGATACCAACCTTGCGCGCTGCACGGTCAGTCATTAACCCTTTAGATGTAGAAACAATTGCAACACCTAAACCGCCCATTACCTTCGGTAATTCGCCGCGCTTTTTATAAATGCGCAGACCAGGCCGGCTAACACGATCGATAGTTTCGATTACAGACTTGCCTTGGAAATATTTTAAAGTGATTTCCAACTCAGCCTTTACGTCGCCAATGACAACGAAATCGTCGATGTAACCTTCGTCTTTCAGTACTTTCGCAATAGCAATCTTCAGTTTTGAAGATGGCATCTTAACCGCAAACTTCTTAGCCGATTGGCCGTTGCGGATGCGAGTAAACATATCCGCTACTGGATCTTGCAAACTCATAGCTGTTACTCCCGTGATTCTTACCAGCTAGCCTTACGAAGGCCAGGAATTTCACCGCGCATTGCCGCTTCGCGGACTTTGATCCGGCTCATGCCGAACTTGCGCAGGTAACCGTGTGGACGACCTGTGATGCGGCAACGGTTACGTTGACGAACAGGACTTGAATCACGCGGTAACGCTTGCAGTTTCAGGACTGCTGCCCAACGTTCTTCTTCAGAAGTTGCTGGGTTAGCAATTGCGTCCTTCAGTGCGTGACGTACTTGTGAGTATTTGGCTACCAGTTTTGCACGTTTTACTTCACGTGCTTTCATTGAGTTCTTTGCCATGACCCTAACCTTATTTTCTGAATGGGAAGTTAAACGCAGTCAGCAATGCACGACCTTCTTCATCGGTACGAGCAGTTGTAGTCACAGTGATATCTAAACCACGGACTGCATCTACTTTGTCGTAATCGATTTCAGGGAAAATGATTTGCTCGCGAACGCCCATAGAGTAGTTACCACGGCCATCGAACGATTTAGGATTAACACCACGGAAGTCACGGATACGCGGAATAGCGATCGATACCAGACGTTCCAGGAAGTCCCACATACGCTCGCCGCGCAGGGTCACTTTTGCACCAATTGGGTAGCCTTCACGGATTTTGAAACCAGCAACTGACTTGCGAGCTTTAGTCACAACTGCTTTTTGACCAGCGATAGCGCTTAAGTCAGAAACAGCGTGCTCTAAAACCTTCTTGTCAGCTACAGCTTCGCCAACACCCATGTTCAGGGTGATTTTGACAATCCGAGGGACTTGCATGATGCTCGTGTAGCCGAACTGTTTGAACAGTTCAGGAACTACTTTCTCTTTGTAAATTTCATGCAGTTTCGCCATCGTTTTACTCCAATAGCTAATTAGATTTTTTCATTATTCGATTTGAAGAAACGTACTTTAACGCCATCTTCAAAACGGAAACCAACGCGATCAGCCTTGCCAGTGGCAGGGTTGAAAATCGCTACGTTTGACACGTGAATTGAGGCTTCTTTCTCAACGATGCCACCTGGAACGTTCAGGGCCGGAACCGGCTTCTGATGTTTTTTAACCAGGTTTACACCAGACACGTATACACGACCTTCATCAACTAAAACTTTAGTGACTTTGCCGCGTTTACCTTTGTCTTTACCGGTCAGTACGATGACTTCGTCATCACGACGGATTTTGCTAGCCATTGTGACTCCTTACAGTACTTCTGGGGCCAGAGAAACGATCTTCATGAATTTTTCACCACGAAGTTCGCGCGTTACCGGTCCAAAAATACGTGTACCGATCGGTTCCAGCTTGTTGTTAAGCAACACAGCTGCATTACGATCAAAACGGATCAAAGAACCGTCCTGACGGCGTACGCCTTTTGCTGTACGCACCACCACAGCATTCAGAACATCACCTTTTTTAACTTTACCGCGAGGAATTGCTTCCTTGACAGTAACTTTAATGACGTCACCGATTGCTGCATAACGGCGGTGCGAACCACCTAAGACCTTAATACACATTACGCTGCGTGCGCCGCTGTTATCTGCGACTTCCAGCATAGATTGCATCTGGATCATCTTAGTGCTCCGCTATTCCACTACATGTAGCCTAATAAAAAGCTACTGTTCTTTTTACAGTCATTTACCCCTCAAAAGGGCGCGTGATTATAACAGCACTTTATTCAAAGTGGTAGCTCAAAATAAAAGCGGCTCCAAAAAGGAGCCGCTTTTTTTTCAGTCAATCCAATTCGGATTAAGATGCTGATTCAACGATCGCAACCAAAGTCCAAGATTTTGTCTTAGACAGAGGACGGCATTCGCGAATAGTCACGATGTCGCCTTCTTTACATTGGTTGGTTTCGTCATGTACGTGCAGCTTGGTAGTACGTGTAATGAATTTCCCGTAAATTGGGTGCTTCACGTGACGTTCGATAGCAACAGTGATGGACTTGTCCATTTTGTTGCTGATCACTTTACCTTGCAGTGTACGAGTGTTTTGTTCGCTCATTACGCACCTGCCTTCTCAGCTAAGATAGTCTTCACACGTGCGATATCGCGGCGCACAGTTTTCAGCAAATGAGTTTGAGCTAACTGACCTGTTGCTGCTTGCATGCGCAGGTTGAACTGCTCACGTAACAGACCCAGTAATTCAGCGTTTAACTCTTCGACGCTTTTTGCTTTCAATTCGGTGGCTTTCATTACAATACCGTCCGCGTTACAAAGGTTGTCTTAAATGGAAGTTTAGCGGCTGCCAGCGAGAACGCGTGACGAGCTAATTCTTCCGACACACCGTCCATTTCGTACAGGACTTTGCCAGGTTTGATTTGGCATACCCAGTACTCAACGCTACCTTTACCACTACCCATACGAACTTCGAGTGGCTTCTCAGTCATTGGCTTGTCTGGGAACACGCGGATCCAGATTTTACCAACGCGGCGAACGGCGCGAGACATGGCACGACGTGCAGCTTCAATTTGACGTGAAGTCATATGACCACGTTCAGTTGCTTTCAGTGCAAAAGAACCAAAGCTAACTTTGTCACCAGTGGTGGCTAAGCCGCGGTTGCGTCCTTTGTGCACTTTACGGAATTTAGTACGTTTTGGTTGCAACATCGCTCAATACTCCTACTTAGCCTTACGAGCAGCCGGTTTTTTCGGCGCTTTTGGCTGTTTGTCGTTGTTGGCGTTATTGTTGTTGGCCAGTGGTAAACCACCCAGGATCTCACCTTTGAAGATCCAAACTTTAACACCAATGATACCGTAAGTAGTCAGAGCTTCTGAAGTTGAGTAGTCGATGTCAGCACGCAGAGTGTGCAGAGGCACACGGCCTTCGCGGTACCACTCGTCACGAGCGATTTCAGCACCGCCTAAACGACCAGAAACTTGAACCTTGATACCTTTTGCGCCTAAACGCATGGCGTTTTGTACCGCGCGCTTCATCGCACGACGGAACATTACACGGCGTTCTAATTGGCTGCTGATTGAATCAGCAACTAATTTCGCATCCAGTTCTGGTTTACGGATTTCAGAGATATTGATCTGTGCAGGCACGCCAGCGATAGTCGCGACGGCTTTGCGCAGTTTTTCAACGTCTTCACCTTTTTTACCGATGATCACGCCTGGACGAGCAGTGTGAATAGTCACACGGATGCTCTTCGCTGGACGCTCAATATCGATCCGGCTTACTGAAGCTGCTTTCAATTCTTTCGTCAGGTATTGACGAACTTTGAAATCACCAACCAGGAAATCCGGGAAATCTTTAGTATTCGCGTACCAAGTTGAGCTCCAAGGCTTAGTGATACCTAGGCGAATACCATTAGGATGTACTTTCTGTCCCATATCTCACTCCTAGTTATCAGCAACAATCACAGTAATGTGACTGGTACGCTTGACGATACGGTCAGCACGACCTTTAGCGCGTGGCTTGATCCGCTTCATTGACGGACCTTCGTCAACAAACACAGTTTTCACTTTCAGTGCGTCGATGTCGGCGCCTTCGTTGTGTTCTGCGTTCGCAATGGCTGATAAAAGAACCTTTTTAACCAATACTGCGGCCTTTTTCGGGCTGTAGGTTAAAACATCCAACGCCTTACCAACTGTCAGACCACGGATCTGGTCAGCAACCAGACGTGTTTTCTGAGCAGATGAACGGGCAAACTTATGTTTTGCTAATGCTTGCATTTTGTTTCCCCTTAGCGTTTCTTGGCCTTTTTGTCGGCCGCATGACCACGATAAGTACGAGTTGGTGAAAACTCACCTAACTTGTGACCTACCATTTCATCAGAAATGATGACTGGTACATGTTGACGACCATTATGGACAGCGATGGTCAAACCGATCATTTGTGGAATGATCATTGAACGACGGCTCCAAGTCTTGATAGGCTTCTTGTCACCGCTTTCCAACGCTTTCTCTACCTTCTTCAGCAAGTGAAGGTCAATAAATGGACCTTTCTTGAGAGAACGTGGCATGGCAATTCCTCACATTAAATTATTTGTCACGGCGACGGACAATGAACTTGTCAGTACGCTTGTTAGAACGGGTTTTGTAACCTTTCGTTGGTACACCCCATGGTGTAACCGGATGACGGCCACCAGAAGTTTTACCTTCACCACCACCGTGTGGGTGGTCTACTGGGTTCATTACAACACCACGAACTGTTGGGCGTACACCGCGCCAGCGCATAGCACCTGCTTTACCGTATTGACGCAGCATGTGCTCAGCGTTGCCGATTTCACCGATTGTTGCACGGCAGTCAGCTAACACTTTGCGCATTTCACCACTGCGTAAACGCAGAGTGACATAAGCGCCGTCACGGGCCAGGATCTGAGCGAAAGCACCAGCTGAACGTTGCAGCTGACCGCCTTTGCCTGGTTTCAGTTCGATGTTATGAACGATCTGACCCACTGGGATATTACGCAGTGGCATGGTGTTACCCACTTTGATCGCAGCATCAGAACCTGATTGGATCACATCACCAGCTTTCAGGCCTTTTGGAGCCAGAACATAGCGACGCTCACCGTCTGCGTACAGAACCAGAGCGATGTTTGCAGTACGGTTTGGATCGTACTCTAAACGCTCAACTTTGGCCGGGATACCGTCTTTGTTACGCTTGAAGTCAACCATACGGTAGTGGTGTTTATGACCACCGCCGATGTGACGAGTCGTAATACGACCGTGGTTGTTACGACCACCGGTCTTAGCGTTTTTCTCTAACAAAGGTGCATATGGTGCGCCTTTGTACAGGTCTGGGTTGACCACTTTTAAGACGTGGCGACGACCTGGTGACGTAGGTTTACACTTAACAAGTGCCATTTCCTAACTCCTCTAATTACTCAGCGCCGCCAACTAAGTCGAGCTGACTGCCTTCTTTAAGAGTCACGTAAGCTTTTTTCCAATCGCTACGTTGGCCAACACGCATACCAGTACGCTTGGTCTTACCCTTAACGTTAACAGTGCGAACACCTACAACTTCCACTTCGAACAGTTTCTGAACAGCAGCTTTGATGTCTGCTTTAGTGGCTGTAGTTGCTACTTTGAACACGACTGTGTTGTTAGTTTCTGCCGCAATAGTTGTCTTTTCAGACACATGCGGAGCCAGAATGACCTTCAGTAAACGTTCTTCACGGATCATGCTAACATCTCCTCGATTTGTTTAACTGCAGCAGCAGTCATCAACACTTTGTCGAAGGCGATCAAGCTGACTGGGTCGATACCGTGAACATCACGCACGTCTACCTTGTACAGGTTACGGGCTGATAAGAACAGGTTCTCGTCAACTTCGTCTGTAACGATCAGAACGTCTTTCAGTTCCATCGCTTTCAGCTTGGCAGCCAGTTCTTTAGTCTTTGGAGTTTCAACGCCGAAGCTTTCAACAACCAACAGACGGTCCTGACGTACCAGCTCAGATAAGATGCTCATGATGGCGCCACGATACATCTTACGGTTAACTTTTTGGCTGTGATCTTGTGGCTTCGCCGCAAACGTCACACCACCGCCACGCCAAATTGGGCTGCGGATTGTACCAGCACGTGCACGGCCAGTACCTTTTTGGCGCCATGGCTTCTTACCGCCACCGCGTACTTCTGAACGGGTCAGTTGAGCACGAGTACCTTGACGGGCACCAGCTGCATAAGCAACTACTACCTGGTGTACCAGAGCTTCATTGAACTCACGTCCAAAGGTAGCTTCGGAAACTTCAAGAACGCCTTTAGCGTCTCTTAATGCTAATTCCATCACTCATCTCCTCCAGACGTTAGGCTTTAACCGCTGGTTTAACAATCACATCACCACCGATAGCACCAGGTACTGCACCTTTTACTAACAGGATGTTGCGAGCTGCATCTACACGTACCACTTCCAAAGATTGGACAGTAACGCGTTCTGCACCCATGTGGCCGGCCATTTTCTTACCTTTGAATACTTTACCTGGTGATTGGTTTTGACCAATTGAACCTGGTACACGGTGTGACAATGAGTTACCGTGTGTAGCATCTTGAGTACGGAAGTTCCAGCGCTTAACAGTACCGGCAAAACCTTTACCTTTTGATGTACCTGTGACATCAACTTTCTTAGTTTCAGCGAACACTTCAACAGTGATTACGCTGCCAACCGTCAGCTCAGCACCTTCGTTGTCTTGCAGGCGGAATTCCCACAGACCACGACCGGCTTCAACACCAACTTTGGCGAAGTGACCAGCTTCTGGTTTGTTCAGGCGAGAAGCCTTCACAGTGCCAGCAGTCACTTGCAGTGCGTTATAGCCGTCAACTTCTTCAGTTTTAACAGCTGTAACACGGTTTGGTGTTGCTTCGATTACGGTTACTGGAATTGATACGCCATCTTCAGTGAAGATGCGGGTCATTCCCACTTTACGACCGACTAATCCGATAGCCATTTCCTAAACCTCTCTTAAACCTGTCCGATTAGCCCAGGCTGATTTGAACGTCAACGCCAGCAGGCAAATCTAAACGCATCAGAGCGTCAACAGTCTTTTCTGTTGGCTCAACGATGTCGATTAAACGCTTGTGGGTACGGATTTCGTACTG
>JACCDZ010207318.1_pt1 | contig 45271 bp, 43 predicted proteins | sample 7449551 | NCBI WGS metagenome assembly JACCDZ01 (sample SAMN15323452, study PRJNA562643) | freshwater metagenome | isolation source: river surface water | place: USA:Blue River Watershed | collected 2017-08-18
TGATCAACTTCTGCAAGTGGCACGGTAACTTCGATCCCAAGACCATGGGCACGGTGCCTAACGTGGGTTTGATGGCGCAACAAGCCGAAGAATACGGTTCACACGACAAGACGTTTGAGATTCAAGAAGACGGCGTGGCCAACATCACCGACTTGGCCACAGGCGAAGTCTTGTTGAGCCAAAACGTGGAAGAGGGCGACATCTGGCGCATGTGCCAGGTCAAAGACGCTGCCATCCGTGACTGGGTGAAGTTGGCCGTGACCCGTGCCCGTAACTCTGGCATGCCCGCCATCTTCTGGTTGGACCCCTACCGTCCTCACGAGAACGAGTTGATCAAAAAGGTCGATCTGTATCTGAAAGACCACGACACCACAGGCTTGCACATCGAGCACATGTCTCAAGTGCGCGCCATGCGCTACACCTTGGAGCGCGTGAGCCGTGGCTTGGACACCATCTCGGTGACCGGCAACATCTTGCGCGACTACTTGACCGACTTGTTCCCCATCATGGAACTGGGCACCTCGGCCAAGATGTTGTCCATCGTGCCTTTGATGGCCGGTGGCGGCATGTACGAAACTGGTGCGGGCGGCTCTGCGCCCAAGCACGTACAACAGCTGGTGGAAGAAAACCACTTGCGCTGGGATTCACTCGGTGAGTTCTTGGCTTTGGCTGTGTCTTTCGAAGACATGGGGATCAAGAACAACAACGGCAAAGCCAAAGTGTTGGCCAAGACCTTGGATGCTGCGACTGGCAAATTGTTGGACACCAACAAAAACCCATCGCCCAAAACAGGTCAGTTGGACAACCGTGGCAGCCAGTTCTACTTGGCCATGTACTGGGCCCAAGAGTTGGCCGCGCAGACCGAAGACAAAGACTTGGCTGCCAAGTTCGCGCCTTTGGCTAAAACGCTGACCGAGAACGAAGCGAAGATCGTGGATGAGCTCAACAGCGTGCAAGGCAAGCCCGTGGACATCGGTGGCTACTACATGCCCGATGCCAAGAAGCTCGAAGCCATCATGCGCCCCAGCGCCACATTCAACGCAGCCTTGGCCAGCGTGCACTAAAACGCAGCTTCGTCTGATCCAAAGCCCTCCCGGCCGCCAGGCTTGGAGGGCTTTTTTCTTGGGGTGGCTCTTCCTATTGGGTTGATTAACTGTTGTTTTGTACAGTATCATGCGTGGCATGGAAGACGTTTCTGTTTTGGCGCATCAGCCCATCCCTGTCCACGCGAGCCCGCTGTGGTTGGACGTCTGCGCTTGGACCGTGCCAGCGGGTTTTCCTTCGCCCGCCGCGGACCATGCCCAAGAGCGGATTGACCTCAACAAGCAACTCATCCGCAACAAGGAAGCGACCTATATCTTCCGCGTCAAGGGGGACTCCATGACGGGGGCGGGCATCTACGAAGGCGATGCCCTGTTGGTGGACCGCAGCGTCGACCCCAAGCACCAGCACATTGTTGTGGCGCAACTCAACAACGAGTTCACCGTCAAGCGTTTGTACCGGCGCGGCGGGGTGGTCAAGCTGATCGCCGAGAACCCCCTCTATCCCCCACGGCTCATCAAAGAAGAAGACGACTTCACGGTCTGGGGCGTGGTCACCCACAACATCCACAAGTTGTGTTGAGTGATGGCACGCAACGATCCCGCCACCTCCGCGCACCAGATCGACCCTGAGCGTCTGGCTGCGTTGCCGCGCACGTCTGGGGTCTACATCTTCCAAGGCGAGGGCGCGCTGCCTTTGTATATCGGCAAAAGTGTGGACATTCGCGCGCGTGTGATGAGCCACTTGAGAGCCCCCGAAGAAGCCCGCATGATGGCCCAGACGCATCGGATTGAAGTCATTGAGACGGCGGGTGAGATTGGCGCGCTACTGCTCGAGTCGCGCTTGATCAAAGAACAAAGCCCCTTGTTCAACCAACGCCTGCGGCGTGTGCGCAGCTTGTGTTCCATTCGGTTGCGCCCCACCGAGCCAGGGCTTGTGCCCGAGATCGTGGACAGCAAGCAAGTGAATCTGGGATCCACGCCAGGGTTGTATGGGCTGTTCTCGTCCGCGCATGCGGCCAACGCCAAGCTCAAGGCATTGGCGCAGCAGCACCTGCTCTGCTTGGCGGTGTTGGGGTTGGAAAAAACGGCCAAGCGCGGGTGTTTTGGCTTGCAAATCAAAACCTGTTTGGGAGCATGCGTTGGGCAAGAGGACCGGCACGTGCATGACCAGCGCTTGTTCACCGCCCTGATGGATTCACAGGTCGAGGTCTGGCCGTTTGCCGGCCCCGTGGATTTGGTGGAAGCGTCGGGTGAATGGGTTCAACGGCATCGGGTGAGCAACTGGTGTTACCTCGGTACGCAGTGTTCGAAAACGCCGGGAGGCAGCACGCTGTCTGAGTTCAAGCCTCATGACTTTGATTTGGACAGCTACAAAATTTTGGTCAAGCCCATCATGCTCAACACCGTGAAGGTGGAAAACGTCGCGCCATGACCCCGCAGATCGCCTTGGTGGACTGCAACAATTTTTACGTGAGCTGTGAGCGCGTCTTTCGTCCTGATTTAAAAACGGTTCCCGTGGTGGTGCTCTCCAACAACGATGGCTGCGTGGTGTCGCGTTCCAACGAAGCCAAAGCGCTCGGCATCCAGATGGGACAGCCTTGGTTTCAATGCAAAGACCTCGCAGAAGAACACGGCATCTTGGCCCTCAGCAGCAACTACGCGCTGTACGCAGACATGTCGAACCGCGTCATGTCGATCTTGCGCGGGTATGCGCCTCGGCAAGAGGTGTACTCCATCGACGAGAGCTTTCTGGATCTTTCGGGGGTGCCCAAGCTGCGCGAGCTTAGCTACGCCTTGCGCGAGCGCGTGTGGCAGTGGACGGGCATTCCGGTGTGCGTGGGCATTGGGCCAACCAAGACCTTGGCCAAGCTCGCCAACTTCGTGGCCAAAAAACATCCACGTTCGAAAGGCGTCTTCAACTACAACGACTTGTCGGATGCGCAGCAAACCAAGTTGCTGAGCCAAATTGACGTGGGCGAAGTGTGGGGCATCGGCAGGCGCCTGTCGCGGCGCTTGGCAGCGCATCAAGTGCACACCGTGCAAGACTTACGCAGCGCACCCACGGCCACGCTGCGCGCAGCGTTTGGTGTGGTGGTGGAGAAGACACAACGGGAACTGCAAGGCATCGCCTGCGTCGATTTGGAGGACGTGACCCCTGCAAAGAAGCAAATCATCAGCAGCCGTTCGTTTGGTCATGCGGTCAACGATGTGGCGGTGTTGCGCGATGCCATGAGCACCTTTGTGGCCAACGCGTGTGTGAAGCTCAGGGCGCAGGGGTCGCATGCGTCTTTGATTCAGGTGTTCTTAGAGACGGACCGCTTTCGGCAAGACCGGCCGCAATATGCACCGTCACTGTCGGTGCCGTTGCCACAACCGACGAACGACAGCTTGCAAGTGAACCGTTGGGCGCATGACCTGGTGGGCCGCTTGTTCAAGCCGGGGTATGACTACAAGAAGGCGGGCGTGATCTTAGGGGAGATCACGCCGGTTGGGCAGTACCAAGCCGACTGGCTGGAACCGCCGCACGCCACCCACACGCCCCTCATGGCGGCCTTGGATGCCTTGAACCAACGTTTTGGGCGCGGCACCGTCAAGGTGTCCACGCAAGGCGCTTACCGCGCATGGCAGATGAAGCAAGAACGCAAGAGTCCCAACTACACCACCTGCTGGGACGAGGTGCCTATTGCGTAGCGGGGTGGCTCAGGCGGATGCGTCGACCGCGCAGTGGTCGATCAAGGGCGATGTGTGGCCTTCACCCACCGGGAAAAAGCCCTTCATGCCATGCACGTAGAAAGAGCTGTAGGTCGAGAACGCCATAGACCACTCGGGGAAGCGTCGTTGTTCTGTGGTGTGTCGCACCAACAACTCGATGCTGTGGTGCCGTTTGTCGCGCTGAAGGCTTTGCCACAGCTGCTCCACCTGCGCGGGTGGACCTTCAAAACACTGCGTGAATTTGCCATCCAGAAAAAGCAAATGACCGGTGATCTGCAACTCCGAATTGCGCAGTTGTGCCTGCGTCAAAAGCTGAAACAGGGCCAAAGATCCAAATTCTTGGGACGCGGTGGATTGGTAAACGATGCGCTCAAACATGAGCACAGGATTGTCCGTTCAAGCCTTTCAATTGCTTGACATTTGCTTGTGTTTCTGGGCCTGTGCAGCGATTTGTGCGCGTGTTTCCGGTGTCAGTCGATTCAGATTTTTGATCTGCATCAACATGCGTGGATTTTTTGCCAGCATGTTGACATGTCGGTCGAGGTAATCCCAATACAAGGTGGTGAAGGGGCAGGCGGTGTCGCCGGTGGATTCGGCGGGGTTGAAGCGGCAGCCTTTGCAGTGGTTGATCATGCGGTCGATGTACTTGCCGCTGGCAATGTAGGGCTTGCTGGCCATCAGACCGCCATCGGCAAACTGGCTCATGCCCAGCGTGTTGGGCAGCTCGACCCATTCGACGGCATCGACATACACCCCCAGGTACCACGCATGCACTTGCTTGGGCTCGACCCCCAAGAGCAAGGCATACAGCCCGGTGACCATGAGACGCTGGATGTGATGCGCATACCCATGCTGCAGCGTTTGTGTGATGGCATCACGCAGGCAGGCCATGTCGGTGTCGCCCGTCCAGTAAAAATCGGGCAGCGGTTCATGGGCTTGCTGGGCATTGCCTTCGATGTAGTCGGGCATGTGCGTCCAGTAAATGCCACGCACGTATTCACGCCAGCCCAAAATTTGGCGCACAAACCCTTCCACCGCTTCGATCGGCGCATGGCCGGCGTGGAACGCCGCTTCTGCCGCCGCCAACACTTCGCGTGGGTTGAGCAGCTTCAAATTCAGCGCACACGACAAGTGCGAGTGGTACAGCCACACTTCACCCTCCCACATGGCGTCTTGGTAGAGCCCGAAGCTGGGCAGCCGATGCGTGATGAAGTCTTCTAACGCCTGCAGCGCCTGCGCCCGCGTGACGGGCCAACCAAACTGCGCGACCGATCCCGGGTGTTGTGCCAGGTGGGTGTTCACCAACTCGATCACGTCTTGGGTGATCGCATCAGGTGCAAAGCGCGTGGGCGCGGGCAGCAGGCCAGGGCCTTGCTTGCCAAAGCTGCCGCGGTTGTCGGCATCAAAGTTCCATTGGCCTCCGATGGGTTGCTTGCCCGCCATCAAGATGCCTGTCTTTTGCCGCATCTCGCGGTAGAAATACTCCAAGCGCAATTGCTTGCGCGCCTTCATGTGATCGGCAAATTCACGCACGGTGCTGAAGAAGTGCGTGTCGTCTTTCACCTCGAGGGGCAGGCCATGCTGCTTGGCCACCGCGCGCAGGCTGTGCAGCACACGCCAGTCGCCAGGTGCCGTCATCACCAACTGTTGCGGTTGCACGTGCGCCATTGCGCGACTGAGCTCACCGGCCAAGGTGCCTGTGTTGTGGGGGTCGTCGAGCTGGCTGTAGATCAGTGGCCAGCCACGGGCTTTTACCGCTTCGGCAAAGTGCCGCATGGCGCTCAAGAACACCGTGCTGCGTTGCTTGGACGAAGGGATGTGGGTGGACTCTTCCAGCACCTCGGCCATCCAGATCGTGTCGTGTGCGGGGTCCACGTCACACAGCAGCTCAGCGTCGTCGTTGAGCTGGTCTCCGAGGATGAGGATCAGGCGTTGGTTGGGCATAGGAGACGGATTAGAAGTCAAACCCCAGCTGCTGCGCAGCGGGCGTGGGGTGGATGGCAGCGCGGCGTGCGCTTTGTTTTTTGCCTGCTGCGTTGCCCCATGTTTTTCGCGACGCATGTTTGTCGACCACGGCTTGCTTGGCTGCTTTGACCTCGGCGGTTTGGCGCCGGCTGTGCAGGCGTTGCTTGGCTTCGCGCGTGGCCTGAGCCAGCGCCACCACGGGCTGCGGCAGGTCGACGCCCACAAACACGCCCGCATGGTGTTGCACGGTCGGGGGCATCAACCAAGGTTCGAACAACCAGGTGTCGGGCACGCGTCGCAAGGCGGGCAACCATTGCCTGACAAAGTGCCCCTGCGGGTCGTGATCTTGCGCTTGTTTGATGGGGTTGTAGACCCGTGTGGTGTTGATGCCCGTGGTGCCCGATTGCATTTGCAGCTGGCTCCAGTGGATGCCGGGCTCGTAGTCTAAAAACTGCGTGGCCAGCCATTCGCCCACAGGGCGCCAATGCAACCACAACGGGTACGCGGCTACCGACACCAACATGGCACGCATGCGAAAGTTCAGCCACCCGGTTTCGCGTAGCTGGGTGACACAGGCATCCACCATGGGCCAACCGGTGCGCGCGGAGGTGAGGGCTTCGAAGTGCGCGGGGTTGAAATCGTGTTCGCGCAAACCGTCGTAGCCACGGTGCATGTTGTGCCATTCAATGGCGGGTTCGCTTTCGAGCTTTTGAATGAAGTGGCAATGCCAATACAAGCGGCTGACAAAAGCGTTCAGCCCCGCACGGTGGCGGCTGGCCGTGGGCGGCAGTTGTGCCATGTGGGCGCGTGTCTGTTGCACCACCTCACGCATGCTGATGCAGCCCCACGCCAAATAAGCTGACAAGCGCGAACACGCATCCGGCGCCGACAAGGGCGATGAAATGCCACCGCGGTAACCCAAGCTGCGCGCATTCAAAAAGCTGTGCAGGGTCGCCAGCGCCAAGGGGCGGCCCCCGCGTTGGCGCAAGGGTGGGTTGTGGTGCAGGTGCGCGGGGGCTTGCATCAGCGCCGGGTTCTGGGCGCCGCTGGGCGCTTGCCAAAACTGCAAGGGGCCCACGGTGTGAACAGGGGCGGCCATGTGCGCTTCCCAAGCAGGCTGCCATTGGTTGCGGCTTTTCAGTGCACGCACCACGCCAAACTGGGGGTATTCGTGCCAGGCCACACCGTGTGCTTTGCACCAAGCGCCAACCTTGAGGTCGCGCGCATAGGTCAAGCCGTTGCCGGTTTCTTGGTGCGAATGCAGTTGGCGAAATGGGGCTTCGTGCCAGATGCGAATCAGCACATCGGGCATCTCGCCGGTGTGAACTTCAACGCCGCCGCCGTGTGGGCGCAAGGCGTCGTCGAGCGCTTGCAGCGACTCGCGCACAAACTCAAAGTGTTGCAACGCGGCATCGGGTTGCAACCACAGCGAAGGCTCCACCACGTAGATGCAGCGCACCGGGCCCTTCTGCGCAGCCAGGGCCAAGGCCGCGTGGTCTTGCCAACGCAAGTCTCGTTTGAACCAGACCAGCTCGTAACTCATGGCGTGTGCGTGGTGGCCTTGTTTGCCGAGGTCAGCGCGGTCGGGCGATGCGCTGGTAGCTGAGCATTTTTCCGTGGGCATCGACCTGGGCCAGCACCAAGTCGCCCGAGTCGATGTTCTCGCCCATGAACTCGTAAATGTTCACATGGTGCGTGACCAAGATCAGTGCCTTGTCGCCTTTGGTGGTGAGCTTCTGGGCGATGAACTTTTGCAGTTGCTGGTTTTGTGTCTTGGCTTTGTGCATGTCATTGAAGAACGAAGCCAACGCCGGCTCTACCGTGTAGCCACCGAATTTCAACAGCTCGGCGGTGTCTTTGCATCGGCACCACGCGCTGCTGTAGACCTCGGCATGTTGCACACCTTGTTTCTTGAGCCATTGGCCCACCCCTTCGGCATGTTGCCGTCCTTCAGCGCTCAGGTTGCGTTGGGTTTTGCAATCGGCCAAGGTGTAGTTGGCCGGATCGCCCACGCCGGGCGCCAGGGCGTGGCGCATGAGCAAGACATGGTGGCCTGATTTGAGTTTGTCCGACAGTTCGCTGGCCGACGACAGGGTGGATGCCAACACGCACACCAGGCTGAGGACGAATTTGAAAAGAGTCATGGTGACTGGCGAGGCTTAAGTTCGGCGCGTGAAAGACAGGGTGACGTCCCCCAGATGAATGCCCAGCTTGGTCATGCGTGCTTTGTTGAGCATGACGCGGTCGTTCATCAGGTACATCCAGTCGTCCATCTGCACATGCAACACCGTGCCATCCACCGGCAGGGCCAGGGTGTAGCGCCAGTTGAACGCATTGCCTTGGGTCTGCCCCTCGGCCACGCCGACCACATCGCCCGCGGTGCCGGTGAACACGCCGTTACCGTGGTCGGTCAGGGTCCACACGCGCTTTTCACGGGTGCCATCCGAGTACACAAAGTCTTCGTCCAACACGCCTTGCTTGTCGCGCCAGTTGCATGTCATTTCCACGGTGAAGCGCTTGACCACTTTGCCGTTTCTGTCGGTGAAGATACCCCACGCATCGACCATGCCATTGAAGTAGGTGCGCAGGTTGAGGATGGGTTTTTCAGCGGCGTAATCGGCCACGGTGGGGCTGGCGCATCCCGTCAAGTTGGAAGCGATGGCTGTGGTGGCCACGCCGCTCAGTAACAGCTTGCGTCGATTCATCATGTCAACCCCTTTGAAGAAACAGAAAGTTGTTTGGCGATGGCCACCAACAAGGGCAGTGCCATCAGCCAGGCCACTGCCAACACGCCTACGTGCCAGGGCGTGACCGCCAAGCCAGCGGCACCCAGCTCAGCGCCGGCCACATAGGTGAGGGGGCCAAACACAAGGCCTGCCAGGGCCGACAGCCACAGCGGTTGCGATTGCAAAAACGACAGCGAGGCATTCAAGGTCATGGCAAACAAGGCCCACAGCAACCACAACCAAAACGGGCTCAGCGGGCCCAGCGCCCAGCCGTAAAAACTGATTACCCCTGCCAGTTGCAAGCCGGTGTCCACCACCACACCGATGGCCACGGCCACAGCGGCCAGTTGCAGTTCTTGCCGAGGGCGGGGTGCAAAAAACAGGTGCAAGCCCATGAGCACCACACCGTAGGCCAAGGCCGGCAACTCGAGCCCATGGCCTACCCCGGCGACACACAGCCACCAAGCAGATTGAAACCCAAGGGCATTGATGAACAGAGCCATGCCCCATTCTAAAAATTCACCGCAACCTTTGGGTGCGGCAGGGCATTCGCTTTATGCGTTGGGCTGGCGCTCGTACCAGCCTTTGCTGCGGTTCACCACATGCACCACCAGCAACATCACGGGCACCTCAATCAGCACGCCCACCACGGTGGCCAATGCCGCGCCGGACTCAAAGCCAAACAAGCTGATCGCCGCAGCCACCGCCAGCTCAAAGAAGTTGGAGGCCCCAATGAGCGCCGAGGGGCAGGCCACGTTGTGGGCTTCGCCCAGCGCGCGGTTCAAGCCATAGGCCAAGGCCGAGTTGAACAACACCTGAATCAGGATGGGCACTGCCAACAGGGCGATGACCAAGGGCTGTTTCAAAATCGCTTCGCCTTGAAACGCAAACAACAACACCAAGGTGGCAAGCAAGGCGGTGATGGACCATGGGCCGATGCGGGCCATCACCGCATCAAAATTGTCTTGGCCTTGGGCCAACAGCTTGCGGCGCCACAACTGTGCCAGCACCACGGGGATGACGATGTACAACACCACTGAGGTGATGAGCGTGTCCCACGGCACGATGATGGCCGACAACCCCAACAGAAAAGCCACCAGCGGCGCAAACGCCACCACCATGATGGCGTCGTTCAACGCCACTTGCGACAAGGTGAACAGCGGGTGGCCGTTGGTCAGGCGGCTCCACACAAACACCATGGCCGTGCAGGGCGCAGCGGCCAGCAAAATCAGGCCCGCGATGTAGCTGTCTATTTGGTCGGCGGGTAGCAGCGGCGCAAACAAATAGCGAATGAAAAACCAGCCCAGCAGGGCCATCGAAAACGGCTTGACCAGCCAGTTCACAAACAGCGTGACGCCAATGCCTTTGACGTGCTGACGCACTTCATGCAGCGCACCAAAGTCGACCTTGACCAGCATGGGAATGACCATCACCCAAATCAACAAGCCCACCGGCAGGTTGACTTGCGCGTATTCGAGCTGGCCAATGGCTTGGAACAGCGCTGGTTGCCATTGCCCCAATGCAATGCCCACCACGATGCACAGGGCCACCCAGGCGGTGAGGTAGCGTTCAAAGAAGTTCATGCGTGCTCCTGGCTGAGTGCTTTGGCGGTGTGGGACAGCATGGCTTTTTGAAGCTTGTCGGCAGGCAAATCGACCAACAGTTGCAAGCGTTTTTGAATCAAATAGAGCGTGTCGCGGAAGGCCTGCAAGCGGTCGTCGTCGCTGCCCTCCACGGCGGAGGGGTCGGCGTAGCCCCAATGTGCGGTGGCGGGTTGGCCGGGCCAGTAGGGGCAGACTTCGCCGGCGGCGTTGTCGCACACGGTGATCACCAAGTCCATGTGCGGCGCATCGGGTTGGGCGAATTCGTCCCAGCTTTTGCTGCGCAAATACGAGGTGTCAATGCCGGCAGCTTGGAGCACTTGGAGCCCCAAGGGGTTGGGTTGTTGGTTCTCGCGGGGGCTGCTGCCGGCCGAAAACGCATGAAAGCGCGTGCCACTGGCGCCGGTCGCCAGGTGGTTGAGCAAGGCTTCCGACAGGATGCTGCGGGCGGAGTTGTGCGTGCACAAGAAGAGGACGTTGAGGGTTTTCATGACGCAGGTGAGTGGTGGAAAAGGAACAAAGATAAAGACGAAATTTTTCTGGCGTGTGTCACGCTCAGCAGCATCCACTGGTGGGTGAGCAGCACACCTCCATGGCCAAACATGCGGTGTGTTTGAGTCCTGTGGTCAGCGTCAAGGTCTGCCCATCGCTGCTGCCAGACACAACGGGGTATTGCGACATCACGCTTGCTTCGTGCTCAATCTCTACGGGCAAGTCAAGCGAGGGCAGCACATCGCCTGCGATGCGCAAAATATTGGCCAGCTTGGTGGTTTCTAGGCGGTGAGCCACATCGCTGTGCACCCAGGTTTGCAGCAAGCAGCTCTCGGTTGTGCGGCGGGTCCCGCCGCAGTCCATGAAGTTTTTGGCTACATGGCCAACCTCGGTGATGTGAAAGTGCGCGGCCACGGCCTCGCCGTTGGGCAACACAATGCGCAGGTGTTGCTGCGGATTGGCTTCCAACAAACTTAAAAAGTCTTCGACATTCATGGGGAGTCCTCAAAGAAATTAACAACAAACTTTGGCGGCTTCTGGGACCACCGCACATGATTGGCCTTGGCAACAGTCTTGTGTGAGGAATGTCAGCAGGTCATTCATGCGGGCAAATTCGGCGCGGTAAATCAAATTGCGGCCGCTGGCCTCGGCGCTGACCAAGCCGGCATGGCTCAAAGCCTTGAGGTGAAAAGACAAGGCGCTGGGCGCGATTTGCAGCAAGGCGGCGAGGGCACTGGGGGTTAAGCCTTCAGATCCGGCCACCACGAGGGCGCGGAAGGCGCGAAGCCGCTGGGCTTGTGCCAAGGCGGCAAGGGCCTCGACCACTTGGGTTTCAGAAGTTGGGTTGGTATCCATATTTCAATAATACTTGAAATATTGAAATGAAAGGCGTCATACGTGTCACAGTTTCGTCACAATGGCTCACTACAGTGATGGCAGTTCTTCAACAACGCAAGGAATCACACATGAGCTCCAAACGAACTTTCATCAAATCTTTGGCAGCCGCTGCGATGGCGACTTTGGCGATGGGCTCAGCCTACGCCGCTGACATCACAGGTGCTGGCGCGACTTTCCCATTCCCAATGTATGCCAAGTGGGCTGAGGGTTACAAAGCCGCCACCGGCAACGGCTTGAACTACCAATCGATTGGTTCTTCGGGTGGTATCCGCCAAATCAAAGCCAAGACCGTGACGTTCGGTGCCACCGACGCTCCTTTGTCAGGCGAAGACTTGGACAAAGAAGGCTTGGTGCAGTTCCCCGCCATCATCGGCGGCACCGTGCCTGTGGTGAACTTGGAAGGCTTCAAGCCTGGCGAATTGCGTATCACCGGCCCTGTGTTGGCTGACATGTTCTTGGGCAAGATCGCCAATTGGAACGACGCCAAGATCGCCGCATTGAACCCTGGTAAAAAACTGCCTGACCAAGCCATCACCGTGGTGCACCGCGCTGACGGTTCAGGCACCACCTTCAACTTCACCGACTACTTGACTGCTGTGAGCAAAGACTGGTCTGACAAAGTGGGCAAAGGTGCTGCCGTGAAGTGGCCAGCTCCTACGTCCGTGGGGGGTAAAGGCAACGAGGGCGTCGCTGCCAACGTGAACCGTGTCAAGGGTGCGGTGGGCTATGTGGAATATGCCTATGTGAAAAAGAACAACATGAACTTCATGCAGTTACAAAACGCCGATGGCAAATACGTCAGCCCCGACGATTTGACATTCGCCGCAGCAGCCGCTGGCGCTGACTGGCTCAAAGTGCCTGGCATGGGCGTGTCGATGGTCAATGCCAAAGGTGCGACCAGCTGGCCTATCAGCACTGCGTCGTTCATCTTGATGCACAAGCAACCGGCTGACAAAGCCGCTGCTGCGGAGGCTCTGAAATTTTTCGATTGGGCCTTCATGAATGGCAAGAAGATGGCGCAAGACCTCGACTATGTGGCCTTGCCAGACAGCTTGACCACACAAATTCGTGCCAAGGTATGGACGCAAATTCAAAAGTAATTTGAATTGAGCACATCAATTCCGTCGGCTTCTCGATGAAAGCCGGCGGAATTTTGGTTTTATCAGTAAGGTGTTTTTATGAGTCTAGGGTCTGTCATGAGCTCACACAATTCAATGCAAGAAGAGCCCAGTCAAGCCATCAGTGCTGACATGGTGGCGATTGCGAAGAAGCAGCGCACGCAAGACTTCTTCTTCCATCGCATCACGCAAGCGTTTTCGTTGCTCGTGCTGGCGGCCCTTTCGGGCATCATCATTTCCTTGTTTGTGAATGCATGGCCGACATTTCAAAAGTTTGGATTTAACTTTTTGTGGCACGTGGAATGGGACATCATCAACGAAGACTTCGGTGCTGCGATTGCCATTGTCGGTACCGTCTCTAGCGCCACGATTGCGTTGCTGATTGCCGTGCCATTGGCGTTTGGTGTGGCTGTGTTTTTGACCGAAACCTGTCCAGTCTGGCTGCGTCGCCCGTTGGGGACGGCGATTGAGTTGTTGGCCGCTGTGCCGTCCATCATCTACGGCATGTTTGGTTTGTTTGTCTTTGCCCCCCTGTTTGCCGATTACTTGCAAGTGCCTTTGCAAAATGTTTTGGGCGGTATGCCCCTGGTGGGGTTCTTGTTTGGTGGTGCCACCAATGGCATGGGCATTTTGGCGGCCGGGATTGTGCTGGCTTTCATGGTGTTGCCGTTTGTGGCCGCGGTGATGCGTGATGTATTTGAAATCACACCGCCCATCCTGCGTGAATCGGCCTACGGCTTGGGCTGTACCACTTGGGAGGTGGTGCGCCAAGTGGTGTTGCCGTACACCCAAAAAGGTGTGATCGGCGGCATCATGTTGGGTTTGGGTCGCGCTCTAGGCGAAACCATGGCGGTGACCTTTGTGATTGGGAATGCCAACCGCATGCCCACCTCGTTGTTCTCACCCGGCACCTCGATTGCCTCTGTGTTGGCCAACGAATTTGGCGAGGCAGAAGCCCTGCATTTTTCGACACTGTTTGCACTCGGTTTCTTGTTGTTTGTGATTACTTTTGTGGTGTTGGCCATGGCCAAAATCATGATCCTTCGTGCCGAAAAAGCCAAAGGCAATTAAGAGGTTTTTATGGAAATGAACAAACAGCTATACATGAAGCGCCGCACCACCAGCATGCTGGGATTGGCGTTTTCGATGACGGCGATGGCCATGGGGCTTGCCGTGTTGCTTTGGATTCTGTATGTGTTGTTCTCCAACGGCTTGTCGGCCCTGGACGCCAACTTGTTGACCAGTGACACGCCTGCACCGGGTACCGAAGGCGGCGGTTTGCGCAACGCCATCGTGGGGAGCTTGATGATCGTGGGCCTCACAGTGTTGGTGTCCACCCCCGTGGGCATCTTGGCGGGCATTTATTTGACCGAATACGGCGACGAAAGCAAAACCGCCGAGCTGACACGTTTTGTGACCGACATCATGTTGTCAGCCCCCTCGATCGTGTTGGGCTTGTTTGTGTATGCCATTGCCGTGGCCACCGTGGGCAACTTTTCAGGGTATGCCGGTAGCTTCGCGCTGTCCTTGATCGCTGTTCCGGTGGTGATGCGCACCACCGAAAACATGTTGCGCTTGGTGCCCGGCAGCTTGCGTGAAGCCGCATTTGCCTTGGGCGCGCCACGCTGGAAGGTGTCGACCTTCGTCACCTTGCGTGCGGCCAAGAGTGGTGTGATGACGGGCTTGCTGTTGGCTGTGGCGCGTATCAGCGGGGAGACTGCGCCGCTGTTGTTCACCGCTTTGAACAACCAATTCTTCAGCACCAACATGGGCGCACCGATGGCCAACTTGCCAGTGGTGATTTTCCAGTTCGCCATGAGTCCTTATGAGAACTGGGTCCGCTTGGCGTGGGCAGGGGCACTCTTGATCACATTCACGGTGTTGGTACTCAACATCCTGGCGCGCGTGTTCTTTCGCGAAAAAGTCAGCTCCTAATTTCACTTGGAAATTTAAATATGTCTGAAACCAAAACAACAACCAAAAACGCCATTGAAGTTCGTGACCTGAACTTCTTCTATGGCAAGTTCCAAGGTTTACGCAATGTGACGATGGACATTGCGGAGCGCAAGGTCACCGCGTTCATTGGTCCATCCGGTTGCGGCAAGTCCACCTTGTTGCGGACCTTGAACCGCATGTACAGCCTGTACCCAGGTCAGCGTGCCGAGGGGCAAATTAACTTCTACGGTCAAAACATCTTGGACCCTGGTCAAGATTTGAACCTCTTGCGTGCACGCATTGGTATGGTGTTTCAAAAACCTACGCCATTTCCCATGACGATTTACGACAACATCGCCTTTGGCGTGCGTTTGTACGAAAACCTCAGCAAGCTCGAAATGGACGAGCGGGTCGAGTGGGCCCTCACCAAAGCGGCGTTGTGGACGGAGGTCAAAGACAAGCTGGGTCAAAACGGTTTGTCCCTCTCAGGTGGTCAGCAACAACGCTTGTGCATTGCGCGCAGCGTGGCCGTGAAGCCCTCGGTGTTGTTACTCGACGAGCCCACGTCGGCCCTGGACCCCATCTCCACCGGCAAAGTGGAAGAGTTGGTGCACGAGTTGAAAGAGGACTACACCATCGCCATCGTGACGCACAACATGCAACAAGCCGCGCGATGCAGCGAATACACTGCTTACATGTACCTGGGCGAATTGGTCGAGTTTGGTGAGACCGAACAAATCTTCTTCAAGCCCAATAAGACAGCGACTGAAGACTACATCACCGGCCGTTTCGGCTAACAGGAGACACCCCATGCCAGATAAACACTTGTCCTCACAGTTCGACTCCGACCTGAACAACATCTCCTCCCACGTGATGGAGTTGGGTGGTTTGGTCGAGTCACAAATTCGCCAAGCCGTGTATGCCTTGTCGCAATTCAGTCCAGAGGCCGCCGAAGACGTGATCGTGGCCGAAAACAAAGTGAACACCTTTGAGGTCGAAATCGATCGAGAGATCGCGTCCGTTATCGGTCGCCGCCAACCCACCGCGCGCGATTTGCGTCTGCTGATGGCGATGTCCAAAACCACCGCCAACTTGGAGCGTGTGGGTGACGAGGCAGCCAAGATTGCCCGCATGGTCAAGTCGATCATCGAAAGTTCAGCACCTCGTTCGTTGCCTTCAAGCGACTTGCGTGTCTCGGCTGAATTGGCCTCGGGCTTGCTGCGCAAAGCGCTGGATGCTTTTGCGCGTTTGGATGTGCCCATGGCGGTCAGCATCTTGCGTGAGGACAACGAGATCGACAAAGAGTTCGACGGTTTTGTGCGCAAGCTGATCACCTACATGATGGAAGATCCACGCACGATCTCGTCCAGTTTGGATCTGTTGTTCATCGCCAAAGCGATTGAGCGCATTGGTGATCACTCTAAAAACATTGCTGAATTCATCATTTACATCGTCAAGGGTGAAGACGTGCGTCACACGCCTTTGGCCGATGTTGAGTCATCGATGGGCTGATTGAAGGTTTTTAAAAAATGAAAACAGCCCGGGTACTGGTGGTCGAAGATGAGTCAGCAATTGCTGAACTGATTTCGGTCAATTTGCGTCACCATGGCATGCTGGCTGTGTTGGCCGCAGATGGGGGCGCTGCACAAAAGCACATCGATGAGGTGTTGCCCGATGTGATTCTTTTGGACTGGATGTTGCCTGGCCAAAGTGGACTGGAGTTGGCACGCCGATGGCGTGCCGACCCGCGTACCAAAACCACGCCCATCTTGATGCTCACCGCCCGCGGTGATGAACCCGACAAAATTGCCGGACTCGATGCAGGTGCCGATGACTACATCACCAAGCCCTTTTCCACGCAAGAGTTGCTGGCCCGAATTCGTGCTGTGTTGCGTCGTCGTGCGCCCGAGCAAGCCAGTGACGTGGTGCGCATGGGCGGGTTGCAATTAGATGGCGCTACACACCGTGTGACCTTCAATGACCAGCTGTTGAAACTGGGGCCCACCGAATTCAAGCTGCTCAATTACCTCATGCACCATGCCGAGCGCGTTCACAGCCGCAGCCAATTGTTGGATCGCGTGTGGGGTGACCATGTGTTCATCGAGGAACGCACCGTGGATGTCCATGTCAAACGCTTGCGTGAAGCGCTGGGCGAAGCGGGTAGCATGGTGGAGACAGTTCGCGGCGTTGGTTATCGATTGACGCAGCATGCTTAATCTTCATTCAAGGTTGATGTGATCAGTCGATTCCTTTCATTCGTTTCTTTGTTGGCGTTTGGTGCAGCCTTGGGCTTCACCTATGCCGTCATGACGGACCATCCCCATACCGCAACCTATGTTCTCTCAGGTGCGGTCTTGGGTGGGCTCGGTTGGATGTTGATGGATGCCTGGCGTGGCTATCGCGTGCGTGCATGGTTGCGTCATGGGGACTTGACGATCACACCGCAGATTTCAGGCTGGTGGGCTGAAGTGCTGGAACGTGCGCGCAAATTGTTGCGTGACCGAGAGCGCAGCATCCATGCCAGCGAACAACGCTTGAAAGATTTCTTATCGGCTATCCAAGCCTCACCCAACGGCGTGGTGTTGCTGGATGCCCAGGCACACATCGAGTGGTGTAACCAAACGGCGGCCCAACAGTTGGGCATCCATCCTGAGCGTGATGTGATGCAGCGCATTGGTAACTTGTTGCGCGACCCTGTTTTTACTGCCTATATGGCGGTCGAGAACCCAGTCGAATCCGTGGTCATGGCGGGGTCGGCGCATCGGGTAGATCGTCCTGTTCGAATTTCAGTTCAGAGGCACCGTTACGGCGAAGGTAAGCAGTTGCTGTTGACCCGCGATGTCACGATGTTGGAGCAGGCTGAAGCCATGCGACGTGACTTTGTGGCCAACGTGTCGCATGAAATCAGAACGCCTTTGACCGTGTTATCAGGTTTTGTAGAAACCTTGCAAACATTGGATCTCAATGCCAACGACCAGTCGCGCTACTTGTCGCTGATGGCCACGCAAGCACAAAGGATGCAAGTCCTTGTTGAGGATCTGCTGACCTTGTCCCGCCTAGAAGGCAGCCCTGTGCCTGGCTATTCGCAAAGAATCAATCTGTCGCTGCTGATGCAGGCTTGCCAAGAGGAGGCGCAAGGCTTGTCTGCTTCCATGTCGGATGGCAACGTGGCACATGAGATCACGTTCCAACTTGACCCACGCTTGGCCTCTGTGGAACTCATGGGAGAAACGCGAGAGTTGCAAAGTGCGTTGTCGAATTTGGTCAGCAATGCTGTGCGTTATACCCCGGCAGGTGGCCGTGTGGACGTTCGCGTAGATGCTGGGGCGGAGGGCGAGCTCAGGATCGAAGTGCAAGATTCGGGTGCAGGGATTGCAGCCGAACATTTGCCACGCTTGACAGAACGCTTTTACCGAGTTGACCGCAGCCGTTCGCGTGAATCGGGTGGCACGGGGCTCGGCCTAGCGATTGTCAAGCACGTCATGCAGCGTCATGGGGGTAGCCTGTTGATTGCCAGCGAAGTCGGCAAGGGATCTACGTTCAAATTGGTGTTTCCGTCTTCTCGTTGGAAAGTGACGGCCGCATAGCGTTGCGTTAATTCATCCTCATGCGCGTTCCAGCAGCTCAAGTTGAGACACCACGCTGCGATGTGACAGGTGTGCCAAGGTGCGGCGTGAGTGACCATGCGGCGATAACCGATCTCCTGCATGAACCGCGACATGGATGGCGTCTGCGCGCATGACGCGATGTAAGGACGTCATAAAACTGATGTCGCCTACGAAGACTGCTTTCATGCAAAGTTCGCCCGTGGTTTTGTCCCTGTAGCGCAGTGCCACAGGACGAACCTGCACTGGGTGATGGATGGCCGCTTCAAACAAGTTGGCATGAAACAAACTCACCACGTGGCCCTCACTGCTCGTGCCCTCTGGAAAACCGGCCACGCAATACCCATGCTGCAAGGCGTGGGTGACTTCATCAACCATTTTCTTTGCTGAACTCGGAGAGCTTCGGTCGACAAAGACAACCCCACACGCTTGGGCAATGGTGCCAACCAATGGCCAGTTGCGCACCTCAGATTTAGCAACAAATACGCACGGTTGTATGGACTCGATGATCAGCACGTCGAGCCAAGAAACATGATTAGCAACTAGTAAGTAAGGTGCGTCGTGACGCAAGGAATTGGGCAACGCATTCACATTCACATGGACGTCCATGATGTGCAGGACATCTGCAGACCATTGCTGAATGTGCGCTAGTTTTTGCTCTCGACTTGCCTTGGGAAATTGAGTCCACACAATCCAAAAGGCACGGGCAAATGCGTGAAGCAGGCGTATGTATTTCAAAAGCATAAGTACGCGCAAGCTTAGAGCGATGCTGTGACAGTTTGGTGACGAAAGTGCTGTCATGAAAACTTCATGCAGATGACATTGCTTTGTCATTCGTCTTCGTAAAAATTCATGCGCCAATCAACCTAGGAGCGACCATGAAAGAATTGCCTAATCCCACCATGCCGCTGTCGTTCATCGATATGCCACGGGGGTCACTTCATCGATACGATCTTGATGCTCGCCAAGTTGCTGTCAAGGTCCAGAAAACCGACGATCGTTCAGGGCTGATTGTTGAATGGGCCAAGCACCAAGACGAAGTGCGCGATGCGCAACGCCTGCGCTTTGATGTGTTTGCTACAGAAATGGGCGCACGCTTGAAAGAAACCATCCCTGGGCATGACATCGATTTATTTGATGATTTTTGTGAGCATTTGCTCATCCGCGACGCGCGTTCACACCAAGTCATCGGAACGTATCGCGTTTTGACGCCTGCGCAAGCCCAACGAATCGGTAGCACCTATTCGGACCTTGAATTCGATTTGACAAGATTGCGTCCGTACCGCGAGCGCATGGTGGAGTTAGGTCGAAGCTGCGTGCATCCAGCACACCGACATGGTGGGGTCATCATGGCCTTGTGGGGCGCCTTGGCAGAGTTCATGGTGCGCAACAAATTGGATGTGATGATTGGCTGTGCCAGTATCCCGATGATGCACCAAGGCGTGGTCAGTGGCGAAGTAGCTGCGAGCATTTGGCATCAGCTCAAGCAAACCCACTTGGCGGGTATTGAGAGTCAAGTGACTCCACGTTTGGCATTGCCGGTCGAGCAGTGGTCGATCGAAACCATCTTTGAACCACCGGCGTTGATCAAGGGCTACTTGCGTTTGGGGGCCAAGGTGCTCGGTGCACCCGCGTGGGATCCAGATTTCAACACCGCAGATTTGCCCATGATGATGAAGATCAATGAAATGCCTGGGCGTTACCGTAAACATTTCTTAGGTGCTTGACGAATGATCGAATCGTTCTTCAGTGCGCATGATCTTGACAGGGAAGATGTGATCCATGTCTCGCCAAATCTCCACACTTGTGCATCACACAGAGGTGGCCTATGACGAGCGTTAAGCAAAAAAATGACTCAGCGTCGCATAAACATGCCATTCCAGAATGGTTAGACCGCGACCTGAGCTTGCTCGCGTTCAACAACCGCGTGCTCGACTGGGCCAAGCGTTCGGATGTGCCGTTGCTGGAACGTCTGCGTTATTTGTGCATCGTTTCCTCCAACTTGGATGAGTTTTTTGAAGTGCGTGCAGCCTTGCACGCCAGCGTGGACCACACCAAGGGGCCGACTGAGGCTGCGCGTTCACTCAGCCATGTGGCACATACTTTGGTCGATGAGCAATATGCCTTGTACAACGATGTGCTGATGCCTGCGTTTGCCAAAGAGGGTGTGCGCATCTTGTCGCATGGGGAGCGCACTTTGGCGCAACACCAGTGGGTCAAGTCGTTCTTCGAGCATGAAGTGCGTCCGTTGCTCTTGCCTGTGGGGCTGGATCCCGCGCATCCGTTTCCACAGGTGGCCAACAAGTCTTTGAACTTCATCGTGCGCTTGTCTGGCAAAGATGCATTTGGGCGTGACAACGAAATTGCGATTGTCAAAGTGCCCCGCAGTTTGCCGCGTTTGATCCCGCTCCCAGAGAAGCTCTCTGGCAAGCGTCAATTATTTGTGTCTATTTCCAGCGTGGTGCGTGCTCATTTGAAGGACTTGTTCCCGGGGCGCGAAGTGGGACAGTTCTCTCAGTTCCGTGTGACGCGCCATTCCGATTTGTCGGTGGATGAAGAGGACGTCAAAAACCTTCGTACCGCCTTGCGTAAAGGCTTGGTGCACCGCAATTACGGCGAAGCTGTGCGTTTGGAGGTGTCGTCGGGGTGCTCGGAATACCTGTCCGAATTTTTGTTGCACCAGTTCGAGTTGCCACATTCGGCGCTGTACCGCGTGCATGGCCCCGTGAATTTGGTGCGCTTGAACCAGCTGATTGACTTGGTGGACAACCCCAAGTGGCTGTTCCCGCGCTACACCGCCAGCTATCCCAAGCAGATGGTGACCAACGGGTCGATCTTTGATCGCTTGCAGTCAGGCGATGTGATGATCCACCAGCCTTACGAAAGTTTTGATGGCGTGCTGAGCTTCTTGCGCGAAGCTGTGCGCGACCCCGATGTGCTGGCCATCAAGCAAACCATTTATCGCACGGGGGCCGATTCGGTGTTGATGGAGTTGCTGCGCGAGGCCGTGCAACGTGGCAAAGAAGTGACCGTGGTGGTGGAGCTGAAAGCGCGCTTCGACGAAGAGGCCAACATCAACTGGGCTGAAAAGCTGGAGCACATCGGTGCGCAGGTGGTGTACGGCGTAGTGGGTCTGAAGACCCACGCCAAGATGCTGTTGGTGTCCCGACGTGAAGGCCGCACCATTCGCCGCTACGCGCATTTGTCAACGGGCAACTACAACCCTCGCACCGCCAAGTTGTACACCGACTTGAGCCACATCACCTGCGATGCAAAGATCACGCAAGATGTGGAAAGCGTCTTCAATTTACTCGCGAATCAGAGCAAGATTCCGCGCCTGAACAAGCTGTTGATCGCGCCTTTCCAACTGCAGCGTAGCCTGATCGACAAGGTGGATAAAACAGCGCAGGCTGCGCAGCAAGGTGTGGATAGTCGCATCATCTTGAAGATGAACACCCTGACGGATGAAAAGCTCATGGAGGCGTTGGTTCGTGCCGGCCAAGCGGGTGTGCAAATTGATTTGATCATTCGCGGTGCTTGCATGCTGCCAGCGCAGCGTGCGGGGGTGACCGACAACATTCGCGTGCGCTCCATCATTGGCCGCTTCCTAGAACACTCGCGTGTGTTTTATTTCCGCACAGGAGAGGATGAAACCTTGTATTTGTCCAGCGCCGACTGGATGAACCGCAACATGTTGCGCCGCGTGGAGTTGGCTTGGCCTGTGGAAGACCCCGTGTTGCGTCAGCGGGTGATTGATGAATGCTTGGTGGCGTATCTGCACGACAACGTGGATGCCTGGAGTCTGAATGCAGATGGCCATTACACGCGTGTGGTACCTTCCAAAGTACGCCGGACTTCTGGCAAAGCGCAAGCATCTTCTGCGATCGAGGGCCATGGTGCGCAAGCGGCTTTGATGGCCTTGCACTCGGCCAAGAAATGAGGCGGCGATGGATTTGATTTTGTGGCGCCATGCCGAGGCCGAAGTTGCTGAAGAAGGCTGTGACGATTTGTCGCGCGCGCTGACGCCCAAAGGTGAACGTCAAGCCCTACGCATGGCGTCGTGGTTGGACCGTCACTTGCCGGAGGGCACCCGGGTCTTGGTCAGTCCCTCTCAGCGTACCCAGCAAACCGTGGCACCCCTGGGGCGTAAATTTAAGTTGCGTGATGAGTTGGTACCCGAAACATCAGCTGATGAGGTTTTGGCGTTGATCAAGTGGCACCCCGCGACGGGGCCGCAAATGAAGGGCCCAGTGTTGGTGGTCGGACACCAACCCTACTTAGGGCAAATTGTGTCGCGTCTGTTGGGAATGTCAGAGGCTGCGTGCCCGGTGCGCAAGGGCGCTGTGTGGTGGCTACGCACCCGACTACGCGATGGTCAGCCACAAACCGTGTTGCTGACCGTCGCGTCTCCTGAACTTATTTCGCGTTCTTGGGACGACCGGTCTTGATCGTGGGGACGTTGCTCAGTGCTGCCTTGAATTGAATGTCCGTCATGGCAGCCAATGCCTTGACGCCAGCGCGCAGCAATTCGCTTTTCTTCACCGCTTGACCCAGCTTACCGGCGCGCAGCTTGAGGCTGTCGATCACCACGTATTCGTCCTTGGGGATCGTGAAGCTGTCGCGAACCAATTTAGGCTTTTTCACTTTGGCGGGTTTAGCGGCCTTGACAGGTTTGGCGGGCTTGGCGGGCTTGGCCGGTGCTGCTTTGACGGGGGCTTTTTTGACCGCAGTTTTGGTCACGGGCTTGGCAGCAGCTTTTTTAACGACCGGTTTTTTCGCTGGGGCTTTGGCGGGTGTGCGCGTCACCTTTTTTGCAGCAGTTTTAGCAGTGGTTTTGAGAGGTGCTTTTTTAGCAGTGGTGCTCACGGCAGTTCCTTGAAAATTAAAAGAATAAACAGTTTATACCGTTTCATTTCAATTGCCAAGTGTCACAACAGTCACGGTTTTGTCACAAACTCAAACGCCCAGGGCGTCTTCTGCCATGAGACAGATTCTTGCTTCAGCAAGTGGGTCGATTGCGGGTACTCTGAGGCCCAGTCCTCGCTGGCAGTCAGGGTGATGCGCTGCTTGTGTTCGTCGCAGAGCAGGGCCAGTTGTTTGTAGTCAGGGTCTTTGCGTGCGTGACACAGAATCAAACTCAGGCGCAAAGCCATCAAGAGTTTGGCGAACTCGGCTTCTTCTAATTCGCCTTCTAATTTTTTCAGCTTGCCGCGTTGACCCAAGACCAGCAGGCCCAAGCGGTGGAGCTCTGGCATGCTAAAGCCGACCAAGTCGGCGTTGTCCAAAATATAGGCGCCGTGCTTGTGGTAATCGCTGTGCGAAATGGCGACGCCGACCTCATGCAACTGTGCCGCCCAGTTGAGCTTGCGCGACAGTCGTTCGAAGGGCGCTGCTTCGTCGGTACCGAGTTTGAGGAACAGTCGCGCCAACAGAAATTGCGCGACTTGCCCCACGCGCTGGGCTTGCTGGGCATCGACAGAGAACTTGGCTGCCAAGCGTTGCACCGACAGGTCGCGGGTGTCGGTGGTGTGGTCTTCACGCTCCACCATTTCAAACAACACACCGTGCCGCAAGGCGCCTTGCGCCACATGGAGGGTGTCGATTTGAAGCAAGGTCATCAATGCGCGCAGCACGCTCACGCCGCCGCCGATCACGGCGCGTCGGTCTTCCTTCAGACCTTCCATTTGCACTTTGCTGGCGTGGCCGGCGCGGACCAAATATTTCACCAACCAGTCTAAGCCTTCCAGGGTGATTTCGCCTTCTGCGAACCCTGCCAAAGCCAAGATCTCCGCCACAGCGCCGACCGTGCCCGATGCGCCGTAGGCCTTGGACCATTTGCTGCGGGGGTACACCGTGAGTGCTTCTTCGAGCACCGCTTGTGCCGCGATTTCAGCACGATAAAACGCTTGCTCGGTGAACTCACCTTTGGGGAAATACTTCATCGACCACGTCACGCTGCCAACGCGGAACGAGGCGGTTTCCGTGGATTCCAGACCATGACCCAACACCAACTCGGTAGAGCGGCCGCCAATATCGATGACCAAGCGTTGGTCGTTGTCGCTGGGCAGGAGGTGCGAAACCCCTTGGTAGATCAAGCGGGCTTCTTCGGTGCCCGCGATCACCTCGATCGGGTGTCCCAAAATTTCGCAGCCACGCTGAATAAACGTTTCTCTGTTTTTGGCCTCACGCAAGGTCTGTGTGGCCACGGCACGGACTTGTGATTTTTTAAATTCCGACAACCGTTCGGCAAAGCGCGCCAAGCAGTCCCAGCCACGCTGCATGGCTTCTTCGGTGAGGTTGCGGTCAGCGTCTAGGCCATTGCCTTGGCGCACAGTTTCTTTGAGGTAGGCGACCCGCTGGATTTGTCCGTGGTCGTAGCGCCCGATCTCGAGCCGGAAGCTGTTGGAGCCTAAATCGATGGCTGCGAGGAGGGTGCCGTGTTTCATAAAAACAATATTATCGTTTCATCATGACAAATTGATGTCATGAACTTGTTGAAAAAATAATAGATCCAAGTCAGCCTGCCAAGAGCTTGATCGCCAACCCGATCAACGCGCAGAAGGCAATCACTTCCATCACACTGCGCTTGTACTTGAACAGGGCCACGGCAGCGCCGACGGCGATCAAAGCCGAGCGCCCATCAAAGGCACCTGCAAAGCCTTCGCGCCACAGCAGGTGGTAACCAAAGAACAGCGCGAGGTTGAGCACCACCCCCACCACCGCGGCGGTGATCGCCGTGAGGGGCGCGGTGAAGCTGAGGTTGCGGTGCGTGCTTTCGACCAACGGGCCACCCGCCAAGATGAAGATGAACGAAGGCAAGAAGGTGAACCACGTCACCAAGCACGCCGCCAACGCGCCTGCGGCAAACAGGCTCTCGGCCCCAAGCAGGGCTTTGACATAGCCGCCGATGAACGCCACAAACGCCACCACCATGATGAGCGGGCCCGGCGTGGTTTCGCCCAAGGCCAAGCCGTCCATCATTTGTGTGGGCGTGACCCAGCCAAACTGGCTGACTGCACCTTGGTACACGTAGGGCAACACGGCATACGCACCACCGAAGGTGAGCAAGGCCGCCTTGGTGAAGAACCAACCCATTTGCGTGAAGCTGTGTGCCCAGCCAAACACCGCGCACAGCACGCCCATGGGCACGGCCCACAGCAAGGCACCGGCGCAGAGCACCTGTGCCAAGCCCTTGAAACTGAAATGCGCATGGGCAGGTGGCGGCGTGTGGTCGTCTATCAAGGCCGGGCCATACGAGGCGTTCGACGCACCGTGGCCACCGCCGGTTTGAAACGTGTGGGGCGAGAGGCGTCCGCCCACATAACCCACGGCTGCAGCCACGCCCACGATGAGCGGGAAAGGCACATCGAGCGCGAAGATGGCCACGAAAGACGCACCCGCAATGGCCCACAAGACGTTGTTCTTTAATGCGCGTGAGCCAATGCGATGCGCCGCTTGCACCACGATGGCGGTGACCGCGGGCTTGATGCCAAAGAACAAACCTGCCACCCAAGGCACATCGCCAAACGCGATGTACACCCACGACAACGCGATGAGAATGAACAGCGACGGCAACACAAACAAAGCGCCTGCCACCACGCCACCCCAACGCTGGTGGAGCAGCCAACCGATGTAGGTGACCAGTTGTTGCGCCTCGGGGCCGGGCAACAACATGCAGTAATTGAGTGCATGCAAAAAGCGCCGCTCTGACAACCAACGGCGGCGCTCCACCAACTCTTGGTGCAGGATGGCAATTTGCCCCGCAGGCCCACCAAAGCTGATGAACCCGAGCTTGAGCCAAAACCAAAAGGCCTCGGCCATGCTGACGGAGTTGGGCGCCTCTGGGTTATTGCAGTTTGGGTTTGAATCGGGTGGCATCTAAAAACTTGGCCAGTCTTGCCTCGATGGACAGGGGTTCACCGTGCCATTGTGCGGCAAGCAATTCGCCGCAGAGCAAACCGAGTGTCAGTCCACGTGAGCCCATGGCGGTGTTCATGTACAAGCCTTCAGGCGCGTTGGGCACACGACCGGTCAGGGGCAAGCGGTCATGCACGCCACAGCGCACACCAGCCCAACCGCGCACGCGTCCACTTTGAAAAATGGGGGCCAAGGCTTCGGCGGTAGCGGGCTCAAGGGCGCGCAGTCGCTCCAAGTTTTCTGCATGGTCTGCATCGAGCAGCTCGGCTTGGTCATTGAGGCGGTCGTAGGTGGCGCCGGCATACCAAGCCGGGCCGTCGGGGGAGGTGATGTGATGCACAAAGCTGCCGTTGCCGTTGACGGGCGTGGCGGGCAAATAGGCGTCTGCCGGGACATCGGCCATCAAGCCCCACGACACTTGGCCGCGCAATGGGTTGATGCGCGGGCTGCTGCCGTCTGCGGTGGCGGTGGCCACCAATGCCGCAGAGCCGGGGCCTGCGCAAACCACAACGCGCGCAGACTCAGCCAACACGGTGTTGCCTTGCAGCACTTGCCACGTCGATGCTGTGTGGTTGTCTGCGGTCGTGGCTGTGGCGCAGCGCAGTGCATTTGCTTGTGCGTTGCCTTGCCAGCGAATGTTGGGGTGGTTCAACAGCGCGCGCACCAACAACGCGGGGCGAAGCCACGCACCGCGTGGGTGCCAATACGCATCGTCGGGCGCAGGGGGCAGGGCTTTGTGTGTCCAGTCGTGGGCGGTGCTGGCGTCTTCGTGCAACCAACTCAAGGGCACGCCGCCACGTCTTGTCTTGCCGGGTAAGCGGCGCTCGCGCACGCCAGTGCAGCCCCAGTCGACCCCTTCTTGCAGCAGGTCGCGCATGGTTTGTTCCATCAAGCGCAGGCCTGCACGCGAGAGGCGTGACACGCCACTGTCGTCGTGCGAGGTGTGCGGCGCTACCACGCCCACAGGCAAGCCGGAGGCGCCGGCGGCGGGCTCGGCACCGGCATCGAGCACGGTGACTTGCCAACCTCGTTCGGCCAAGGCGCGCGCGGTGCCCGCGCCTGCAATGCCGGCTCCGATGACGGTGACCGTACGTTCGGACAAGGCTTGCAGCTCAGCAGGTACAGGGCAAGGGCCTGTGGGGTGTGCGTGCAACACCTCATCGAACTCAGGCCACGCATCTTTGCTGCCGACGCACAAGGTGAGCGTGAGGTGGTGGTGCTCAAAGCGCAAGCGGTGCATACCGGGCAACAAGCCCCAGCATTGCGATGCGAGTTGTTGGGCGAAGGGCTGAAGTTCGGGGTGCGGTGTTGCGGCCCTCAGCACCGCCTCGGGTGACACGGGGTGCGCCGTCAACGCGAGTATGTGCAAGTGGGCGGGGTGAGGGGGCTGCGACGCGTGCGCCCAATCGTGCCAGGCACGAAGAAAAGCCAGCGGGTCAAAGCTGGCTTGTGTGAGGCAGGCACTGCCGTGGGCGTGCCAAGGGGGCGTGTGCGCCAAGCGGCTTAAGCGCTGGGGGGCACGTAGCCTTGCACGGCGTCTGCGCCGTCACCAAAGAAATGTTTTTCCATTTGACGCTTGAGGTATTCACGCGCCCGTTGGTCGGCCAAGTTCAAACGGTTTTCGTTGACCAACATGGTTTGTTGTTTGATCCAGTCGGCCCACGCTTGTTTGCTGACGGACTCATAAATGCGCTTGCCCAATTCGCCTGGATACGGTGGCAAATCGAGGCCCTCTGCTTCGGTGCCGAGTTTGATGCATTGAACGGTGCGTGCCATGGGATGTGTTTCTCTGGAAGGTGGGTTGAAAACGAAAACGTGACTGTAGCAATGTTTGTGAAGCCGCCAGCGCGGTGGGGGCTCAGATCACTTTGAAATGGTGGGTGCCGTCGCGCGCCAATTGCTCGACCAAACCGAACTCCCAATCGAGGTAGCCCTGCATGGCTTCGACGGGGTTGTTGGTGCCCTCGTAAGGGCGGCGATAGCGGTCTACGCGTTCAACGGCCATTTGGTGTTCGCCGGTGTTGAGCTTGTGGCCCGCGGCGGTCCAGGCGGCGTTGCCGCCCTCGAGCCACACCACGTCGACCCCGGCTTTGACCAAAGCTTGCACGTCGGCCACGGCAAAGCGAGACACGCTGCCGGTTTGGCAGGTCAGCACATAGCGGTAGCCTTTGTGTGCGGCTTTGAGTGAGTCCACCAACTGCGTGCGCAACACCCACCAAGCGCCGTGGATGTGGCCTTGGATGAACTGGGCGCTGGTGCTGAAGTCGAGCACCACGGTGTGGCTGTTGCGGTCGGCCAGCCAGGCTTTGAGTTGGTCCACCTTGACGGCGGTGACCGCACTCAGTGGCTCGGGCAAACGCGGTGCAGGCACGTCGGTGTGGGTAAAGTCTTCGGCCGTCAAGCCCGCCACCACAAACACCTCCCAGCCCATTTGGGCCAGCCACGAGGCGGACATGTTGGCGCGCGTGCCATCGGTGTCGCACAGCACCAAGCGTGCGCCGCGCACGGCGGCTTGGTGGTCGGTTTCTTGGACCAGCTGACCCCCGGGGGCACTGCGTGCACCGGCCACATGGCCTGCCGCGTATTCCTCTGGGGTGCGGACATCAAAAAAGTACGTGGTGCGTGTGGCGTCGGCAAACCAAGTTTGCAGCTCGTCCAAGCGGACGCGTTTCACACCGGCGCGGTAGGCCACGGCGAGCGCAGTGGCCGCAGCTTTTTTGCGGGTCTCGTCGTCGACGTCCGAAAAGCGCAAATGGGCACCCGTGACCAACTCTTGCCCGGCCAAGGTCCAACCGATGGTGCCGTTGCGCAGCGCGCTGACGGGGTTAGGAATACCCGCGTTGATGAGCGACTGCGTGCCAATGATGCTGCGGGTGCGCCCCGCACAGTTGACGATGATGCGTGTGGTTGGGTTAGGTGCCAAGGCGCGTGCGCGCAACACCAACTCGGCGCCGGGCACGCTGACGCCGGTGGGGATGCTCATGGTTTGGTACTCGTCAAACCGACGTGCGTCCATCACCACCACATCGGCTTTGGCGTCGATCAGGGCTTTGACCTCTTGCGCCGATAGCGACGGCGTGTGACGTTTGGATTCGACCAACTCGCCAAACGATTTGCTGGGCACGTTGACATCGCGGAACACTTCGCCGCCGGCGTCTTGCCAGCCTTGCAGGCCACCGTCCAGCACATGCACCTGGGTGTAGCCCATGCGCTTGAGTGTGCGGGCGGCAGGCAAGGCCAAGTCGTCGCCATTGAAGGCGGTGCCGTAGACAACGATGAAGGTGTCGAGGCGGGGCACACGGGTCCACGCATCGGCTTCGATGCGACCCAGCGGCATGTTGGCGGCAAATAGCGGATGGGCTTGGGCGAAGGGGTCTTCTTCGCGCACATCGAGGATGGCAATTTCTTGGCGCTGCAACAGCGCTTCGCGCACTTGTGCGTAGGTCGCCAGCGGGAATTCGCGCGGCACTTCGAGCACCACGTTGCTATAGCCGGAGATGAAGTTTTTGACTGTGCCGTCTTCATGGAACACATGGCGGCTGACCTTGCCGATGTTGGCACCATAGACATGGATGCTGATGGAGGGCTGGTCCTCCAAGGCGTTCCACACGCGGTGCACGTCGCCAATGGTGGGCGAGACGGCTTCCACTTGTCCTGGGTCCAAGCGCGTTTGTTCGGCGCTGGCGAACCAACGGCCACCCGCATTTCTGGCAAAGGGTTGGCACAGCTCGCCGCCGCGCAGCATGCCGATCAGGCCCCACACGGTGTGGTCATGGATGGGGGTGGATTGACCAGGGCCCCAAACAAAACTGACCACCGAAAAACGGTCGTCGGGGTCGGCGTACAACAGGTATTGCTGGTAGCGCTCGGGGTTGGGTTGGGCGTAGTCGTCGGGCAGCCAGTCGTCGTGTGCCACCAACTCGCCCAGCAAGGTTTTGCCACGCGCCAAAATCGCCGCTTCGTCTTGGGTGTGATGCAGCAGGTCGTCGAGTTGGGTGACGAACTGCTGCAAACGAGGCGTGTCTGAAAGGCTGGGCGTGCGAAAAGTCATGGCTTTATTGTTTCACAGCGACAATAGCCACTTGCCCCTTTGGAGACAGTTGTGCGCGTAGAACTTTTGAATCAACCCCGCCGTATTTGGCTGTGCATCTTGCTGGTGTGCGTGGGCCTGTTGTCGTTTGGCATGTACTTGCAGCATGTGGTGGGGCTCGAGCCTTGTCCGATGTGCATCGTGCAGCGCTACGCCATGGTGTTGATGGGCTTGGTAGCGCTGTTGGGCTGCTTGGTATCGGGGCGTGTGCCCACCTTGATCGTGGGTGCCGGCTTGGCGTTGTTGGCGGGTGGCGGGGCCTATGTGGCGGCACGCCAAAGCCTGTTGCAGTGGGACCCACCCCAAGCGGTGTCGTGTGGCCGCGACTTTTACGGAATGATCGAAACCTTTCCGCTCAAGCAAGCGATCCCGATGATTTTCAAAGGCAGCGGCGACTGCAGCAAGGTCGACTGGACCTTCTTGGGCGGCACGATTGCCAACTGGTCGTTTGTGGCGTTCGTGGTGCTGGGTGCTGTGGCGTTGGTCACGACCTGGCGCGTGCTGCGCTCACAGTCGATGGCGATGCAGGCGTCAGCGGATCAAGCGCCCTCGTCAGACGCTTGAGCGTCAGACGCTCAGAGCTGCTTGACCAAGACCAGGCTCTTGCGGTCCCAGTTGTATTTGCGCTTGCGGGCTTCGGGCAACCAATCGGGGTCGACCTGCACAAAGCCACGCTTGAGGAACCAATGTTTGGTGCGCGTGGTGAGCACAAAAATGCTGCTGAGACCTTTGTTGCGTGCGCGTTGTTCGATGCGCTTCAACACCTTCTCGCCATCCCCTTGACCTTGCGATTGGGGTGACACGGTGAGGGCCGCCATCTCAGCGGTTTTGGCTTCGGGGTAGGGGTACAGCGCGGCGCAGGCAAAGATCACGCCGTCGTGTTCGATGACGGTGTATTGGCCGACATCGCGCTCGATCTCGTTGCGGTCGCGCTTGACCAAGGTGCCGTCGTTCTCAAACGGTTCGATCAGTTGCAAGATGCCGCCCACGTCTTCGTGTGTGGCTTCGCGCAGGCTTTCTAATTTCTCATCCACCACCATGGTGCCGATGCCATCGTGCATGTAGACCTCGAGCAGCAACGAACCATCCACTGCAAACGGCAAGATGTGGCTGCGCTCCACGCCGGTCTCGCAGGCTTTGACGCAGTGCTGCAAGTAGAAGGCAATGTCTGACGGGTTGGTGGTGTGGGGCAGGGTGGACAGCAGCTGTTTGGCGGCGTCCAGCGGCAACTCGGTATCGATGGGGTTGTCGTCACCTGCGGGTTCCAGCGGGCGCACGCGAATGCCAGGGGTCTCGGTGACGAAGATCAGCTTGTCCGCTTGCAAGGCCGTGGCCACCGAGGTGGCGACTTCTTCCATCGTCAAGTTGAAGGCTTCGCCGGTGGGCGAGAAGCCGAAAGGCGAAATCAGCACCATCGAACCCGCTGTCAGCGTTTGGGTGATGCCCGCCACGTCGACCTTGCGCACCAGACCAGAGTGTTGGAAATCCACCCCGTCCAAGATGCCCACTGGCCGTGCGGTGATGAAGTTGCCCGAGATCACACGCACTGTGGCGCCGGCCATGGGTGTGTTGGGCAGGGCTTGGCTGAAGGCGGCTTCAATCTCGAAGCGCAGTTGGCCAGCGGCCTCTTGCGCGCAGTCGAGCGACACGCTGTCGGTAATGCGCATGCCGTGCGAGTACTGCGGCACATGGCCTTTGGCCACCAATTGTTCGTTCACCTGCGGGCGGAAGCCGTGGACCAACACAATGCGCACGCCCATGCTTTGGATGAGCGCCAAGTCTTGCGCCAAATTGGGCAACTTGCCCGCCGCAATGGCCTCGCCCGCGATGCCCACCACAAAGGTTTTGCCACGGTGCATGTGGATGTAGGGCGCGACCGAACGGAACCAAGGCACAAAAGTGAAATCAAAAACGGCGGACATGGCAGTTGGTGGGTGGCGGGTAAATGGGTGAGCGGCTTTTGACAAAGCCGGGCGGGGATAATTGCGAATTGTCTATCAAGTCAGTGCCTGTTTTGTCTACGTCCGTTCCCCTGAAGATTGAATTTCCAGAATCGTTGCCCGTCTCGGCGCGGCGTGAGGAAATCATGGCTGCGATGCAGGCGCACCAAGTGGTGATCGTCTGTGGCGAAACGGGTTCGGGCAAAACCACGCAGCTGCCCAAGATGGCGCTGATGTTGGGGCGCGGTCAAGGACGCGAGCTGGGGCCGAACTCCAAGCCGGGGCAGCGCAAACAAATCATTGGCCACACGCAGCCGCGACGGATTGCAGCGAGCTCGGTGGCCAAGCGCATTGCTGAAGAGTTGAAAACCCCGCTGGGCGAGGTGGTGGGTTTCAAGGTGCGCTTCCAAGACCGCTTGAGTAAAGACGCCTCGGTGAAGCTGATGACCGACGGTATCTTGCTGGCCGAAACGCAAAACGACCCGCTGCTCAAAGCGTACGACACGATCATCATTGACGAGGCCCACGAGCGCAGCCTGAACATCGACTTCTTGCTGGGTTACTTGCGTGAAATCTTGCCGCGCAGGCCCGACCTCAAAATCATCGTCACCTCGGCCACGATTGATGCCGACCGCTTTGCGCAACACTTTGCGTCGGCCAAGGGGCCTGCGCCGGTGCTGATGGTGTCGGGCCGTACCTTCCCGGTGGAGATGCGCTACCGCCCGTTTGAAGAAAAGCGCGACTACGACCTGAACAACGCCATCGCCGACTGCGTGGACGAACTGTGGGGCAACCCCTCGCAGCAGGGCGATATTTTGGTGTTCTTGCCCGGGGAGCGCGAAATTCGCGAAGCAGCCGACCACCTGCGTGCGCACCTGAGCCACAGCCCGGTGATGCGCGGGGCTGAGGTGCTGCCCTTGTTTGCGCGCTTGTCGCAAGCCGAGCAAGACCGTGTGTTCGACAACCACAATGGGCGGCGCATTGTGTTGGCGACCAACGTGGCCGAAACCTCGCTCACGGTGCCCGGCATTCGCTATGTGATTGACGCAGGCACGGCGCGCGTCAAACGCTACAGCTGGCGCAGCAAGGTGGAGCAGCTGATGGTGGAGCCCATCAGCCAAGCGGCGGCCAACCAACGCGCCGGGCGCTGCGGCCGAGTGGCCAACGGCATTTGCATTCGTTTGTATGACGAGCAAGATTTCAACGGGCGTACCCGATTCACCGATCCCGAAATTTTGCGTTCATCCCTGGCCGGGGTGATTTTGCGCATGAAGTCTCTGCACCTCGGTAACGTGGAGCAGTTCCCGTTTCTCGAAGCGCCGCGACCCAAAGCGATTGCCGATGGCTACCAGCTGCTCAGCGAGCTTGGCGCGGTGGACGACAACAATGAGTTGACCGACATTGGCCGCGAGCTGGCCAAGCTGCCGCTGGACCCCCGCGTGGGCCGCATGATTTTGGAAGCGCGCGACCGCAACGCCTTGGACGAAGTGCTCATCATCGCCTCAGCACTGAGCGTGCAAGACGTGCGCGACCGACCGCTGGAAGCGCAAGCGGCGGCCGATCAAGCGCACGCCAAGTTTGACGACGACCGCAGTGAATTCAGCGGCTACCTCAACCTGTGGAAGTGGCTTGAAAACTCACGCGGTGGCAAACCCCATTTGCCTGCCAGCATGAAGCAGCAAGTTGCCAGCAAGCAGCCACAAAGCAAGCCAGTCGCTTTGAAGGTGGGAACGACGGGCGTGCCGACTGAGCACAAGCTGAGCAACCGCCAATACGAAGCGCTGTTGCGCCAAAACTTCATCAACGTGCGTCGCGTGCGCGAGTGGCGTGACACGCACACCCAGCTGCTGACCGTGGTGACCGAGCACAAATGGCGCATCAACACCTTGCCTGCCAGCTACGAGCAATTGCATCTGTCGATGTTGGCCGGTTTGCTGGGTAACGTGGGCTGCAAGCTGGAGGACGACGAGGCGTATTTAGGCGCGCGTGGCATCAAGTTTTACCGCCACCCGGGCGCGCATTTGCGCAAGAAACCAGGCCGCTGGATTGTGGTGGCCGAGCTGGTGGAGACCACGCGTTTGTTTGGGCGTGGCATTGCGGCCATGGAGCCGCAGTGGCTCGAGCAAGTGGGCGGGCACCTGCTGAAGAAGCAACTGCTCGACCCGCACTGGGAGAAGAAGGCTGGCGAAGTCAAAGCGCTCGAGCGTGCCACACTGTATGGCTTGGTGGTTTACAACGGCCGTCGTGTGAGCTACAGCAAGGTGGACTTGGTGGGCGCGCGCGAAATTTTTATTCGTGAGGCGCTGGTGGCAGGCGAGCTCGACACCAAGCTGCCGTTCCTCACGGCCAACCAAAAGATGATTGCGCAGGTGGAGGAGCTGGAACACAAGTCGCGCCGTCAAGACGTGTTGGTGGACGATGCCTTGATCTATGCGTTTTATGACCAGCAATTGCCTGCCGATGTGTGCAGCTTGGTCACGCTGGAGCATTGGTACCGTGACGAGGTAAAGCGCCAACCGCGCTTGTTACTCTTGAGTCGCGACGAGTTGATGCGACACCAAGCGGCAGGCATCACCACGCAGGCGTTTCCCAAAACCTTGCGCTTGGGCGGTGTGGATTGCACGGCCGACTATTTGCATGAGCCCGGTGATCCCAAAGACGGTTTGACGGTGACCGTGCCCTTGTTTGTATTGAACCAAGTGAACGAAGAACGTGCCGAATGGTTGGTGCCGGGCATGCTGAACCAAAAGGTGCATGCGTTGCTGAAAACCTTGCATCAGAAACCACGCTCGCGCTTGGTGCCATTGCCCGACAGTGCCGCGCGACTGACCGCCAACTTGTGTGACGAAACCATGTTTGGATCGGGCTCATTGACCGATGCGCTGTTGAAGTTGGTGCGCGCGGAAACGCAGGTGGATGTGAAGCGCGCCGACTTCAAGCTCGACATGCTGCAACCGCATTTGTTCATGAACTTCCGTGTGGTGGACGAGCATGGTCGGCAGTTGGGGCATGGGCGAAACCTCGGTGCTTTGAAGGCTGAGCTGGGCAGTCAGGCGCGGGGGGCATTTCAGGCGTTGGCTGCTTTGAAGGGCGTGGGTACTTTGGGTGCGGGTGCTGCTTCTGGCGGTGATGTTCGCGTTGACGGGGTTGCGGCGTCGGCTGATGGGGCACAGCGGGCGCCTCATACTTTTCAGAAATCGTTGCCCGCTGCGCCCCATCAGCCAACACCTTCGGGGCGTGCAGCCCCTCATCGCTCAACGCCTTCGGGTGCTGCTGAGGCTGTTGCTTCGCCTGCGGATCAGCGCTATACGAGTTGGACGTTTGGTGAGCTGCCTGAGTTGATGGAGATTACCAAGGGCAAGCAAACGCTCATCGGTTTTCCGGCGCTGGTGGATGTGGGCGATGCGGTGTGCATCGAGGTGTTTGATGAGCCCGAGGTTGCGGCGACCAAACACCGTGCGGGCTTGCGTCGTTTGTTTGCAATACAAATCAAAGACGCCCTGAAGTACCTCGAGAAGAACTTGCCCGACCTGCAAAAGATATCGGTCGCGTACATGAGCTTGGGTACCTCGGATGAACTCAAGCAGCAGATTTTGGATGTTGCGTTGGACCGTGCCTTCTTGCTCGACCCGCTGCCTACCTGTGAGGCCGATTTCAAACGTCGACTCGACGAGGGCCGCGGGCGCTTGACCCTCATCGCCAATGAAGTGGCGCGCTTGGCAGGCTCGGTGCTGACCGAGTTTGCGGCAGCGAGTCGTAAAGTGAAAGACACCAAGATCAACCCCGACAGTGTGGCCGATGCGGCACAACAGCTGCAGCGCTTGGTGGGCAAACGCTTCATCACCGAAACACCCTACACCCAGCTCCAGCACTTTGCGCGCTACCTCAAAGCCGTGGTGCTGCGCCTTGATAAATTGCGTGCCGATGCAGCGCGCGACGCCACCAAGCTGGCCGAGCTCAAACCACTCGAGCAAAAGTATTGGCGCTTGGTAGCCGAGCGCAAAGGCGTGACCGATGCGCGCATGCAAGAGTTCAGGTGGCTACTGGAAGAGCTGCGTGTGAGCTTCTTTGCGCAAGAGCTTCGTACGCCGCAGCCGGTGAGTGTGAAGCGGCTGGATAAGGCTTGGCAGCAGTTGAGTTATTGAGTTGCATGGCTCGCGCTGGGTAATCTCAAGCTTTGTTTCCGTGACGGCGCTGCAAACTTTGTATGTGGTCTAGATCCGTTTTGCCGCTGATTGCAAGCCGAGCGGTTTCAAGTCGTCCTACGCAAAATTGAAGCCGATTGGCCGACATGACTTCTTCAGTGCTGTTTCTCACATGTTCAATAAATTCACTGAGTGAAAAAACGCCTTGAGGGATGTCGGTCATGAACTCTGCTGGGCCAGCAAAAATGACGATCGGTTTGATCGCCGTGTGAGGTAAAAAATCTAAAAGATCTTGCACAGCACGCACGTGCCTTTGGTTCTGAAAGATGGGGTTTTGAAATTTAAATTTCGCATTGAAAAATGATTGCGTCCAGGTTGACTGCTCGGGGCTAGCAAAAATCCAGCCTCGGTAGTCCTTGGTTTCAATGACATACAGACCAAATCGGGATACCAAGATGTGATCAATCTGCGTGGTTCCATCTTTGAGTGGCAGGGTGACGTGGTTCAGAAGATGAAAGTCTGGTGAACAGAAGTTGGATCGAATTGCACGAGAAACAAGGGCCTCACCGCGGTTCTGGAAAGTCGTTAAGCGATATTTCTGGTGAAGACGCCCAAGCGCATAGCTGATTGCGAGCGCAATAAATAGCGGGACGTAAAGTTTGTAGCTCATTTTCAAAGATGACTTAAGAGCGATAGAAAAATTTCAGTGCAACGCAGCCAGTGCCGCTTCGGGCGCTTTGTCCAACACCTTCAGCAATGCCTTTGCTGCACCTGTTGGACTGCGTTTGCCTTGCTCCCAGTTACGGATGGTTTCTAGGGACACATCAATGCGCGTAGCGAATTCAGCTTGGCTGAACCCCAACCGACGGCGCACGCGACGCGCAAATTTGGCAGCGTCTTGCAGGGCGGCGGCATCGTCTTGCTTTGCATGTTGAGCAATTTGAGTTTGGGTGGTGGCGTCCAGCTTTCCCGTGTTGACGCGACCCACGCGCTCGTTGGTGGGAGTGTTGGCTTTAATCTTCATGCGTACCGTTTTCATACTGCTTGATCTCCCGTGCATTGGCTTTGCGAGCTGAGATGATGCGTGTGGCTTGCGGGCGAGGGGTGTAGATCACCACGAATATCCGCTTGTCAATCTCGCCTAGTAACTGGAAGCGTTCTTCGCCATAGCTGTACCGCAGGTCTTTGCGAATGAGGCGATATGGGTCAAAGAAAGCTTCGGCTGCATAGGCGAAGTCAAAACCTCGCTCCTCAAAACACGCTTTGCTTTTGGCTTCATTCCACTCGAAATTCATGGAGAGTGTAGGCCATTGGCCGACCTCTGGCAATCGCTCAAAATTCTCTCTAGAGCGAGATCGGGCATTGGATCTTCAGAAATTGAACATGCAGTTTTTGTATCTGCATGTCTGAGGTGGCGATTTAAGTGGCGCTTTTTAAAGCCGCGCCAAACGCCCAAGAGCCAACTTCAGTGTTTCATCTTTTTTGGCAAAGCAAAACCGCACGACGCGTTGATCAAACCCATCGGCATAAAAGGCCGAAAGCGGAATGGCTGCTACGCCAATTTCTGAGGTGAGCCATTTGCAGAAGTCGGCCTCACTCAAGTCTTTCTCAGGCACGCCCAATTTGTCGATGCGCACGCATTGAAAGTAGCTGCCTTCGGAGGGCAGCAATTCGAACTTGGTTTGTGCCAAGCCTTGGCGAAACAGGTCGCGCTTGGCGGCATAAAAAGCTGGCAGTTGCAAGTAAGGCTGTGGGTCTTTCAGGAACGCCGCCAAACCATGTTGCACCGGTGTGTTGACAGTGAACACGTTGAACTGGTGCACCTTGCGAAACTCCGCGCTGTAGGCGGCAGGCGCGGCCACATAACCAATTTTCCAACCTGTGACGTGGAAGGTTTTGCCAAAGCTGGACACGATGAAGGCGCGCTCGGCCAGGCCCGGAAAGCTCGATGCGCTGAGATGTTGCAGCGGGGCATAGACCATGTGTTCGTACACCTCGTCGCTGATGAGCACGATGTTGGTGGGGGCGAGCAGTTCTTGCAGCTTCAGCGTTTCCTCGCGCGTCCACACGGTGGCGCTGGGGTTATGCGGGCTGTTGACGATGATGGCGCGCGTCTTGGACGTGATGGCCGCCGCGATTTTGTCGAAGTCAGGGCGAAATGTTCCGGGTGTGAGCGGCACGCGTACGGCCACGCCACCGGCCATGTCGATGTTGGGGATGTAGCTGTCGTAACAGGGCTCGAGCACGATCACTTCGTCACCCGCGCGCACCACCGCCAAAATGATGCTCAGAATGGCTTGTGTGGCACCTGCTGTGATGGTGATTTCGCTGGTGGGGTCGTAGCGGTGTTGATACAGCGATGCAATCTTGTCGGCTACGGCTTCGCGCAGGGCAGGCACGCCGGTCATGGGCGGGTATTGGTTGAGCCCGTGGGTCATGGCGTCATTGACGCAGGCCACCAACTTGGGGTCGCAGTCAAAGTCGGGAAAGCCTTGGCCGAGGTTGACGGCGTTCTTCTCTGTGGCCAATGCCGACATCACCGTGAAGATGGTGGTGCCGATTTTTGGGAACTTGGTGTCGAGGTGCGGTGTGGTCATGGCGGTGCTCACATATGGAAATCGGTGGGGTGCCCCTCGAGGGCTTTCATGATGAGGTTGCGGTCGAGGCGGTCGCTCAAGAGGGCGGCAAAGTCATACACAAAATGGCGGATGTAGGCGCTGCGCTTGAACGCAATGCGCGCCACGTTTTTGCCAAACAGCTGCGAGGCAGGGCGCGCCACGAGGTCCTCGTCCAAGCCGTCTTTCACGGCCATCTCGGCCACGATGCCGACGCCCAGCCCCAAACGCACATAGGTTTTGATCACGTCTGAGTCAATGGCTTCGAGGGCGATGCGTGGCGTAAGGTTCTTCGCGGCAAAGGCTTTGTCGATGCGGGTGCGGCCCGTGAACGAGGGGTGGTAGGTGATGATGGGTTCTGCTGCCAAGTCTTCCAGTGTGATGCGTACTTTGCCTGCGAGCGGGTGTGACTTGGGAATGACCAACATGTGCTCCCACTCGTAGCAGGGCAGGGTTACGAGCTCGGGGTATTCCGACAGCGACTCAGTGGCAATGCCAATCTCGGCCACTTCGTCCATCACCATTTGCGCCACTTGCGCAGGCGCTCCTTGGTGCAGGCTGATGTTCACGTTGGGGTAGGTGTCGCGCAGCTTGGCCACGGGCACGGGCAGCACATAGCGCGCTTGGGTGTGGGTGGTCGCGATGGAGAGGGTCCCGCTGTCTTGAGCGCTGAACTGTTCGCCGATGCGCTTCAAATTGCCCACTTCGCGCAAGATGACTTCGATGCTGCGCAGCACGTGCTGCCCAGGCTCTGTGACGCGTTTGAGGCGCTTGCCGTGGCGCGAGAAAATCTCAATTCCCAACTCTTCTTCCAACTCGATGATGGCTTTGGAAACGCCGGGCTGGGAGGTGTGCAGGGACTTGGCAACCTCGGTCAAGTTGAGGTTGCGGCGGACGGCTTCTTGGACGAATCGAAATTGATGTAGGTTCATGGCGTGGCGGTGTAATTTGCCATCCATTATGCCTTAATCATCTAATTAATCGTTTCTTTATGTCTTTTGAGTGCTTTTCCAAGGTGCTCACTGCTCAAGCGCGATGTCCGCAAGCAAATCGAGCAGGCGCTCTTGTTCCCCTATGGCGGGTTGACAGGTGAGTGTGATGTGGGGGTGTTGGGTGAGCAGGTCTTGGATCAGCGCTGGCAAGTCTTCGCGCGCATGACGCCCGACGCCTAAGAACATGGGAACGATGGACAAACTGGTGGCACCCTCGGCAACCAAGGCGCTGGCCACATGCGGTAAGTCTGGCTCGGTGAGCTCCAGATAGGCGCAGCGCACCGGCGTGTCAGGCGCACGCTGGGCGATGCGCGCCGCCACCGCTTGAATGGGTTTGTGCCAGAGTGGATCACGCGATCCATGGGCAAACAAAATGATGGCGTGCATATCGAGGACCTTATTGACGTAAGACCAGCCAGCCAAACGCAGTCAAAGAGGCCAGGGTATAGAGCAACCCGGGAGCAGCTGCTGCAAACCAAGGGGTCCAATTGTTGATGTTGCCCATGTAGCTGAACACGTTGTTGAGCAGAAAGAAACTGATGCCCGCCAGCACACCGCCAAATACGTGACTCGCGATGTTGCCGCTGCGAAAGTGCAGGTAAGCAAAGGGCAAGGCCAGCACCACCATGACGAGGCAGCTGAGTGGGTAGAACACTTTTTTCCAGAACTCAATTTCAAAGCGCTGGGTGTTTTGTTCATTGGCATTCAAGTGCCGAATGTATTGAAACAAATCAATGGTGCCCATGCGTTCGGGCTTGAGCAAGGCCACCGACACCATTTCCGAGGTGATGCCGGTGGGCCATCGTAGGCTCTCAGAATAGCGTCGTTCAAGTTTGGATTCAGTGTTGTTGCGCGTGAGTTGGTCGCGTTCGACTTGGCGCAAATCCCAACTGTCGTCAGGGGAAATCAAACCCAAATCGGCTTTGGTCAACGCAATCCATTGGCCTTCTTGGTTGAATTCAAAAATGCGAATGCCTTTGGGTTGGCCCTCTGGGGACAGGGTGGTCACGTTGACGGCAAAGCTGCGCTCGTCTTGGCGCTCACGCAGCCACGCGCCAGTTTGACCGACCGTGATCTGGCCCAGGTAGCGTGATTTCAGCAGTTGCGCATAGCGGTCACAAAACGGGGACAAGTAATCGCCCACAGCAAAAGTCAGCAGCACGAATGCAAGCCCCAAGCCGATCAAGTTGCGCAGGGCCAGGGTGGGTCCGAGTCCGCTGGTGCGCAAAATGGTGAACTCTGAACTTTGCGCCAAACGGGCCATGACAAAGATGGTGCCAATCAACACCGTGATGGGCAACAGCTCGTACAAATGGCTGGGCACCATCAGCAGCACATAAGTGAAAGCATGCTTGAGTTGGTAGGCGCCGGCGTTTTGCCCGACGTTTTGCAATTCATCGACAAAATCGAAAAAGAAAAACAAGGCCAAAAAACTAAGGGTGACAAACGTCACGGCCACCAGCACTTCGCCATAAATGAGTCGTCGCAGTGTCTTCATGCGATCGTCTCCTGCCGTTGGCCCAACAACTGACGCCAGCTCCAGTTGTTGTGTCGCACCATCAGCCAAGTAATGGCGAGCAGGAATACGCCGCCATGGAGGACGATGAAATAGGGAATGAATTGAACTTTGTTGGCGCTGATCCAACTTTGTCCCAGGTTGATGAAGTTGTAATAGACCACAAAGATGAACAGTGCGAGCCCTAAGTTGCCGCCACGACCCACGCGGTGGTTGGCACTGGTGATGGCCAGGCCGATCACCAGAAAGTTAAAAGCAGCCATGGCCAAGCCCATCCGCCAAGCCAGTTCGCCTAAATTGCCGGGCGTTGGGCGTTGAAGCAGCAGCCAACTTGAGGTGGCTTTGGGGGGAATCAAGTCTGCAGCTTTGACATCTTTGTTGATGCGCGTGCCGTAGACCTTGAAATCGCTGACTTTGATCTCGCTTTCTCCGATGGTTTGCTCAAGACGCTGTCCGGTATTCAAAATCAAAAAACGGTCTTCCTCTCTGATCTCGATATGGCCTGATTTGGCCGAAGTCATGGCTTGTTTGCCGTGTTCGCTGGAAGAGATGAACACGTTTTTTGCGAGATCGCTGGTCGAACTGTCTTTGTCGACAAAAAAGACGCGCAGACCATTAGCGGATTCTTGGAATTGCCCCGGAGAGACGCGTTCTAAATCGCCGCGGCGTTCAAATCGTTGTTTGAGGTCGCTGATTTGTTGGTTAGACCAGGGCCAGACGATGAGCACCAACACGGCCACCGTTATCAAAACGGGCCAAGCAAACCGAAAGATTGGGGTGAGCAAGGCACGCAGTCCTCGGCCACTCACGAACCAAATGACCATTTCGCTCTCCAGGTACATGCGAGACAGTGTGCCTACGGTCGCAATGAACAGGCTCATGGTCAGCACCGTCGGCAAATGTCCCAACATGGTGTAACCCATGACCAAGCTCACCTCAGCCGGATTGACCTTGCCTGTGGAGGCTTGGCCCAACGTGCGGATGAGCATCATGGTCATCACGATGGTCAGCAAAACAATCAACGTCGCACCAAAGCTGCGTGAGAGTTCTTTGCGAATGGAGGAATGGAATAACATCAGCGACAGAGGAAAACCGCAATTATGAACTTCGAGCTCAAGACCCTAGATTTACACGCTGCAGCCACGCATAAAACCGATGCGCTGATTATCTTGGTAACGGCCAACGATCAGCCGAGCAAAGGCGTATTGGGGCAACTTATTTCTGATGCCCGCAAGAGCGGTGATCTGGATGCGTCACCTGCCAAGTTGCTGAGTATTTGGCGTCCGCAAGGGGTGACTGCAGCCCGCGTGCTGTTGGTTTCCAGTGGAGATGGCACGGCGCGCGTGGTGCGCCAAGCTGTGACAGCGGCCGTGACGTCACTGAAAACCGCTGCTCCCGCCCATGTGACGGTGTGTTTGGCCGATGCGTCACAACACCGCTTGCAGGCCGCCGCGCAAGCCGTGGCCGATGCCAGCTATGTCTACACAGCCACCAAACCCTCGGCCAAAGCCTCGGGCCTGAAGCGTGTCGTGTTGGCATTGCCCACGGCTGAAAAAACCAAGAGCGCCAAGCCGGAGTTTGAGTTGGCACGTGCCCAAGTGGCCGGCGTCTCCTTGGCCAAAGAGTGGGGCAATCGCCCTGCGAATTACGCCACGCCCACGCATTTGGCCCAAGTGGCCAAGGACTTGGGTAAAAAGTCTGGCATCCACTGCCAAGTGTTGGGGCCTAAGGACATTGAAAAACTCGGCATGGGCTCGTTTGCTGCTGTGGCCCGAGGCTCGGTGGAACCCTTGCGGTTCATCGTGTTGCAGTACGCCGGTGCCGCCAAATCGGTGGCGCCTACGGTGTTGGTGGGCAAGGGCATCACCTTTGACACAGGCGGTATTTCGCTCAAACCCGGCCCTGGCATGGACGAGATGAAGTTCGACATGTGTGGCGCCGCCAGCGTGCTCGGCACGTTTGAAGCGCTGTCGCACTTGAAGCCAGCGATCAACGTGGTGGGCCTGATCCCCACCTGCGAAAACATGCCTGATGGCACCGCATTGAAACCCGGTGACGTGGTGACCAGCATGAGCGGCCAAACCATTGAGGTGCTCAACACCGACGCCGAAGGCCGCTTGATTTTGTGCGACGCGTTGACTTACGCGACCCGCTTCAAGCCACGTGCAGTGATTGACATTGCCACGTTGACAGGTGCATGCGTAATTTCCTTGGGCCATCTGCGCAGTGGATTGTTTTCGCCCTCCGATGAGTTGGCCAATGCGCTATTTGCAGCGGGAGAAGCTGCCCTGGACCCTTGCTGGCGCTTGCCCTTGGATGAGGAATATGCCGAAGGCCTCAAGTCCAACTTTGCCGACGTGGCCAACGTGGCCGGGCGTGAAGGGGGTTCGATCACGGCGGCGAAGTTCTTGCAACGCTTTGCCAAAGATTACCCTTGGGCGCACTTGGACATCGCTGGGTCTGCTTGGAAAAGCGGTGCAGCGAAAGGGGCCACGGGGCGTCCAGTCGGCTTGCTGCTGCAATACCTGCTGACCACCCAAGCCAAGAAAAAGGCGGCATGACCGAAATCGCCTTCCATTTCAACGCGCCAGACAAGCTGGCTTACGCCTGCCGCTTGTTGCGCAAAGCGGTGAGCAGTGGGGCTCGCGTGGTGGTGACCGGCGAACCCGCCTCGCTGCAAGCACTCGACACGCTGCTGTGGACTTTTTCACCCTTGGAGTTTGTGGCGCACTGCCGCGCCGGTAGTCCTGCTGAGCAGTTGCTGGCATCCCCCGTGGTGTTGGCGGCCCAAATCGATGGCGGGCCTGAGCTACCGCATCACCAGGTGTTGTTGAATTTAGGCCAGCACGTGGTTCCGGGTTACGAGCGCTTTGAGCGCACGATTGAAGTGGTGACCCTCGACGAGGAGGATCGACAGCTGGCCAGACAGCGCTGGAAACACTACGCCGATCGCGGGTATTCCATCATCCGGCATGATTTGAAGTTGAAAGAAACTTCGACCTGATTTTTCTTTGTTTTTCATCCCTAAGGAGTTCTTGCATGCGTATCTCTCTTCAATTGACGGCCGTAGCAACTTTGGTGGCTTGGAGCTGTGCCGGTAGCCAAGCGTTGGCGCAAGACCAAGTGGTCAAAATTGGCCACGTGGGCCCTGTCAGTGGTGCCATTGCCCACTTGGGTAAAGACAATGAATACGGCGCGCGTTTGGCCATCGAAGAGCTGAACGCCAAAGGCGTCAGCATTGGCGGCAAGAAGGTCAAGTTCGAATTGGTGGCAGAAGACGATGCCGCGGATCCCAAACAAGGGACAGCCGCCGCACAAAAATTGGTCGATGCCAAAGTCAGCGGCGTGGTGGGGCACTTGAACTCAGGTACCACCATCCCCGCGTCCAAGATCTACAGCGATGCCGGTATTCCCCAAATTTCTCCCTCATCCACCAACCCCAAATACACGCGTCAAGGCTACAAGACAGCCTTCCGTGTGGTGGCGGATGACGTGCACTTGGGCGGGACCTTGGGACGCTATGCAGTGAACGAGTTGAAAGGCAAATCAATCGCTGTGATCGATGACCGTACAGCCTACGGTCAAGGCGTGGCTGAAGAATTTGAAAAAGCAGTCAAGGCTGCAGGCGGCAACTTGGTGGCCCATGAGTTCACCACCGACAAGGCCACTGACTTCATGCCCATCTTGACCACCCTCAAAGGCAAGAAGCCAGACATCATCTTCTTTGGTGGCATGGACGCCGTGGGCGGCCCCATGATGAAGCAAATGAAATCTCTGGGCATCAAAGCCAAGTTCATGGGCGGTGACGGCATTTGCACCAACGAGATGATCAAACTCGCGGGTGACGCCATGGCCGATGGCCAAGTGGTGTGCGCCGAAGCCGGTGGCGTGGACGGCGCCTTGAAAAAGGGCATGGACGATTTTGGTGTGAAGTTCAAGAAACGCTTCAACGACGACGTGAA
>JACCDZ010833757.1_pt1 | contig 45099 bp, 48 predicted proteins | sample 7449551 | NCBI WGS metagenome assembly JACCDZ01 (sample SAMN15323452, study PRJNA562643) | freshwater metagenome | isolation source: river surface water | place: USA:Blue River Watershed | collected 2017-08-18
GCATATAGTTATATATTTCAGTGCCATGGACGCACCCATGGACGAAGCCGAATACAACATCCTGCGTGCCCTCAAAAAACAATGCCTCATTCAACTCCATCTTCAGTCCACGAGTGCTTATTGGTTTCATTACATGCACTCTGGTATGTCTTTCTCCAATATCCTCCTGGGAAGTATCCTCAGCATCTCTTTATTCAGTACATCCTCGCCCACTTGGAAAATCGCCAGCGGTGTGATGGCCATCTCTTCCACATTCCTCACAACTCTCTCCAAACAACTAGGTATTGCAGAGAGAGCACAACTTCATTGTACGGTCGTTAAACAGTACCATTCTTTAATACAAGACATGAACATCTTTATGGGTTCGAGCATTCGCGGACAAACAACCGCTGAATTCATTAAAAAAACGAAGATCATGATGGACAAGCTAATGGACATGCAGCCTGTACCGTCTCTTTGGATCGTCAAAAAGTACGAACGCACATTCAAGCAATCCTTAGAGCAACTATTATTCCCCGAGTTCGAAAAACTGGTCACCGAGCGTGCCTTGCGATGGTCCTCCCGAGCCTCTCGATTTCAACCAAACAGCCAAAAACACGAAAGCATCTACCAAGACGCTTTATCCGAAACTGAGTGAACGTCGTATTGATGAGCGATTCGGTACTCCATCATTGAACAAACGATGAACCAGCAAATCTCCCACACTCGCTCTCTCCTCTGGATTAGGATGCAACGTATCTCTTAAAAACATCATAAATGTAGGGGTAAATAACGGACTCATTACATAGTTTACCTCAATAATCGAACGACGCATCACATCCTCACTTCGATCATAAAAAGGTGACACGCCAACGATGCATTCGTATGCTAAAACCCCAATCGCCCATACATCCAACTTCTCACTATATAAATGTGTCTGCTGCTGAATCAACTCAGGCGCCATATACTCCAATGTACCCAAGAAAGAACGTGGACGTTCTTCATAACTGTTAATTGTAAAGCCAAAATCACATAACTTAATGGCACCACTTTCATCAACCAGAATATTCTCTGGCTTGATGTCACGATGGATAATATGCATCTTGTGTAAATGATGCACTGCGCGTAAAAGCGGCATCAACACTCTCACTTTGAATTTCTGTAATGGCATTGTGCCATTGTGCTCTCTTTGTATATATGTGAGTAAGTCACTGTTTGGTGCATACTCTAGCACAAAGTAAAACGCCTGTTTGTCTTCGAAACATGCATAAAACTTGAGTATATTCGGATGTGATAAAATGGAATGTGTTTGTATCTCTCGGCGAATACGACGTTCCGCCTCATGGTGCATACGTGTTTTCATACATATCTTGATTGCGCAACGGACTTTGGATGGATTGTGAAACGCCTCGAATACAGTGGATCCACATCCATGTCCAATGGCTCGAAGAAGCGAAAATTGAGCCAACTCGAGTCTTGTTTGTAGTACAACTGGACATTCGATTCCATGTATGGTTTTGGACGAGAAAGAAGAGGCTCGTTCAGTTAGCATATCCACTGCATCTTCACTCTTATTTTTGCGAAAAGCAAACCATCGCATGAATGTTGTCAGCTACCATGACATAGCATAAAAAATGAAAAATTTGACGTAAAATTTACTTCCCTCGTCGGATGACATCATGGATACGTATATGTTTTTGACGAGTCTGTTACAACGGATTCAACATCTACGGAAAAAGAAAGAAGAAATCGAGATCAATATTGCTCGACTGCAGGACAAACTGAAACGTTATACTTCTAGTTTGAACCAGCGCAAACAGGATGCACAAGTGGCCTTAAGAGATCCATCTCATCCGATGAATAATGCAAATGTATGGATATTGAAGCGGATGTACGATGATATGTATAGTGTTCGTGATCTGCATGATGACATCTGCAACGAATGTATGCGCCGTGATATGGTGAACACAAAGCTGGAAAGCATTCGTTCAGATATGGTTTATCGGATGCCGCAATGGTTGCAGTCCCTTCACCACGTCACCGCAGATCCTAAGAATCATATTTATCCTTTGGAAGTGGCGAATCGTTGTCAGAATATGATTCATACATTGCAACCACCTCCTCCGACCCCAATGATACCTTCTCATTGTCACCCTCAGACAAATGTAGGAATGAATTCGTTTACATGTACCTCCATTGGAATGTCACAAACATAGACGCTTATCCCACGATCCTCTCTTGATAATTGATACCCCTCCTGTAGAATATAGGATGGGTCTTTCTCTACCTTTTCAACCGTCTTTTGTGCTTTGTCATAACACTGAAAGACACCATGGACAAAGGTTCGATCTCGACCATTGGCCGCATGAAATACGGAAAGTACAATGAAAGGCATGAGGATTCTCTTATAGTTTCATCGTGCGAGAGGTTTATATCTGTTTCATGACCAAAACGGTCATTTTTGGATGTTAGATTTTTTGTAGCTACAAATTTGTGACAACTTTTCGATTTTGTTTTTGTATACTTTTCATCTTCTGAAAATTTCTTCCCAGCCAACCTACATTCTTTCTCTCCCAATGTAGCTACACTTTCCTCGAAAAGGGATTTAAGGACACCCGCATATATTTTATATTTGTGAGGGTCAGTATCGTATCATACCATCCGCTGTGTTCGCATTGCCAACAAATGCGTATCCCAATCATTCGGGATTTCAAAAATTTGATCTCCATGTTCATCCATGAACTGTGACAACCAATGCAAAGACATCTGGAGATCTCCGATCAACAGTATGTACGCGCACCCTCTTTCAACGAAGAGGCATATCGAAACTTCATTCGCAAAATAGAATTACAGCTTGGTAAACCCATCCATCGCAATGCATACAAGTTCATAGAAGTTCAATGTATCCCTTATAATCTCCGCTTTCAAACCTTTATCACTCCTACCATGACCTGGAAAATGCTGAAAAAAAGAATCTATATTCTCATGACTCATGAAATGGCAAAATATGCTCTCGATATGCCCATAGATATTCAAGATATTGCGATCGGTAGCCACCATATCACCATCCGTGGCAAACGTGGATCGCAAGATATTCATAGCAAGCGTACACCCTTTGAATCTTTACCTGCGGGTGGTATTATTTATGTTAATCAAGTATTTCGTTACAACACTTGGATTCTATTGAACCAAGGATGGCCTTAGACGCGCGACGCACAACTCACGTTTGTACAGTACACCTTTTGGTACTTAGGCGTTGACCATAGTAGCAAACTGTTCCTTGGAAACAATCTTGATACCCAATTCACGGGCTTTCTCAAGCTTGCCACTGTTCTCATTGGGGTCCGCAGCGACTACTAGCGTGGTCTTCTTAGATACACTTCCACTGATCTTACCACCCCTACTGGTCACTAGCTCCTCCCATTCTTTACTGCGGAATCCTGTAAATACAATAGTCTCTTCATCAAAACGTACGCCTGCGACATTGGCAGGGGTCGCCTTGGGAGTGGGTGGCTTTTGTTTTTCACACTTGAAGGAAAGGTCGTCCAGAAGTTGATAGAACTTGTTAAGGGTCTTCAAGAAAGCATCCGCAGTAACACCACCAATACCTTCCACTTGCAGCAACTCTGACTTGCTCGGCATTTTGCGCGACGCCTTTAAGATATCGGGGAAATGTTGAACGATCAAGGTCAGCTTCTTCTCGCCCAAACCACGTCCGAAAAGATTACTAGCAACCATCAACTGTTCGCATGTCACCTTGTCACGCATCTCTTGAAGAGACTTCGCAATCTTCTCTGCCATCACACCTTTGAAACCATCCAGCTTCTTCAAATCATTTTCGGTCAAAGCATAGAGCTTGGGAATGGTGTTAATGCCTTGATCGAAGAGACGCTTGATGGTTCCTGCGGCGACAAAGGGAATCTGCAGTGTCTTGGCGAAGTGCTCCAATGTCTTAAGTGCAACCTCCTTAGACTCTCCCGCAACCAGAATGTCCACATGGGTATCATTCCATATATACTCTGTATCAGTTGGGAACTGTGGCTGGCCCGTTGCAGATGGCGAAAGCACACGCAAAATATGAGGAATCACATCCCCCGAACGAATGATGACTAAACGGGATCCTGGACCAATCATATTCTTCTCAATGAACTGGGCATTGAAACCTGTCGCCTTGGAAATGTTCACTCCCGCAATCGTCACCGTAGGGAAGTGCACCAAGGGCTTGAGGTATCCATCTTTGCTTGCATTCCACTCCACATCCGATACAATGACCTCCGCCTCTGCATGTGTCAGAATACTCTTGAAAGCGAATCCGTACTTCGGATTCTTTCCTTTGACGAGCTTGTGTTGTTCATTATGCATCACGACAATTCCATCAATCTCATAGGGAGAGTTCTTGCGACGACGCATAAGAATCTCAGATAGGAATTCTGGCGTCATTTGGTCCCCCTTCACCATTTCATGATGCATGACCGTGAAACCGAGATCTTGGATCGCTTGCAGTCCTGTCGAAGGTAAGGGGCTCTTGGGCTCCAAGAGATCATAGGCGACGAATTCAATCCACTGGGTGATACGTGCATCGCGTGTCTTGGCATTCATGGTCCCTGCAACTACATTGCGTGCGTTCGCCCCCATATGAGATATGGTCTCCCAATTCTTGCGAGAGATGATGAGTTCACCTCGAATAGCAATCTTCTTCAAACCTGATGTTTTGATGAATTCCATAGGTTCTTTCATACTTGGCATCATCGATAGCAGACTGGTAATGTTCTGACCGATTTCACCATCACCACGGGAGTACATGCGGAACCCTGTAGCTACATCAAACACGATCATGGCTGAATTTCCATCCAGTTTATCCGAAATGATGACCTCGCCAGGATACTTCTCCTTCCACTTCGTAAGGGCTTTCGCATCGTCACGAATCTTGTCGAGCGAACCCATCCAATAAGGTAGCGTCACCTTGTCCTTCTCAACAGGTGCCCCCACTTTCTTGAAGAAGTCATGTTTGGGGGCAATTTTCTTGAGATGGGCTTTGACAACATCGAAGAGATCGTCGGACATCAACTGTTTGGAAGAGTTGTAATAGGCTGCGGATGCTTCTTCCAAGAGTTGGGCAATTTCATCGGCCGTCAAAGAATCCAAGAATTTCTTGGGATTCTCCGCAAGTTGCGCATATTGTTTGGCGCTCATGTTCGCCTTCTATATATAAATAGTAATACGTTTCTAAGTCACTTTTTCGAGATATAAGCGTTGTTCATTTTCTAGATGTAGCTACAAAACCATGACAACAACTCATGACTTCTCTATGGTAATGACCATCCGTCGGTTCACGCACTATATGGGTGAATCGCACGATAATTTGGATCGGTTCCTACGTTTGGGTATGCCAACGTTTGAGAAGTATCTCAATATTTCAGGTTTGAAGGATTTCTTTGTGATTGCGCCGAATGCAGATGTGTCCTATATCCGTCAAACGTTGCAAGAAAAACATCCTCGTTTTCCGTGGAATGTCTTGTCAGAGGATGTTCTGGTGTCCAAAGAGGTACCTGCAGGTTGGGCCAAGCAACAAACTTCCAAGTTGGCTATTTCGGCGTTGGTGAAAACTGATTTGTACTTGATTGTGGACGATGATACGTACTTGACCAAACCTTTCGGTAGCAAGGATTTGATGCATCAAGGAAAGATCCTTTTGAACAAGACGCAAATTGATTTCCCCTTCTTCTTTCTTTGGAGTGCGCAAGTCTTGGATGTGGATTTTGACAAGGTACAAGAGTTCCCAGAATACATGGCGATTACCCCTGAGATCTTCAAGACGAGTATTGTGCGCGAGATTGTCAGGGTCTTGGAAGGGAAGTTTGGAAACCGTATGCAATGGCAGAAGGCGCTTGCGGAACACAAGTATACGGAGTATTGTTTATATTGGATCTATCTGATCGACAAAGGATTGGCATCGGATTTGTATGCCCTAGAGGACGCCCCGTCGGTATATGGTGCTGCGACCACAGGACCTGAACACAAGATGGCTGAAAATGTAGCTACATCTTTCACACAAAATCGAGATTTTTGGTTCTCCTTTGTCCAGAGTAGCTTGCCATACTCTGTGGCAGAAGTCGAGAAAGAGATCCAGAAACACTTGCAGTAGAAAACAGAAAAAGATTGTCTTTTTCCAAAATTTCAGGGGGTCGGGAAAAAAAGGACCCCCCCCCCTCCTTGGAGCAGTGCTCACTTAAAAATGCCGTGCGGAAAAACTATATAAGAGCAAAATAATATCATTGGGTATAGTAAGAAGAGCAAGTGAGCATAAATGCCATACCAATGTCCAAGCTGTACTTATATCAGTGAAAAACGATTCAATGTTCAACGCCACATTGCAACGGTGCATAAAACAGCTGAGTTCCCTTTGAAAGTGAATGTCATAAATGACGGAGTTGATGCGGTGAATGTAAATATGGGTGCGGTGAATGTAAATATGGGTGCGGTGAATGAAAACATGAGTAAGCAAAAAGTATACAATGATACTCCAAATCCAGATAGTGCCACATGCAGTAAAACTTCACATCAATGTGAAAAGTGCGGAAAACAGTTTACAAGAAGCCATGACCTAAAGCGCCATTCTATCTCTTGTAAAGGGGAAGCAAATCCTTTAAAGTGCCCAAACTGCCAAAAACTATTTTCCTGCCGACAATCAAAGTATAGACATAAGCAATCTTGTTCTAAAGCTACCATCAATAACACTACTTACAACAACTGCACCTTCAATATAAGTATCAATGTACTAAATTTCAATGAGGAAAATGTAGAATACATCACGCGTGAGTTTGCCAGGCAATGTTTTGAAGCAGGTGTGCATGGAGTCAATCCTATGATCGATCAGATATATTTCAATGACGAACACCCCGAGAATCATAATATACAGCTGCGCAGTCTCAATCATTCCCTTGTAGAAGTCAAGACACACAATGGATGGATTCCACAGGGTATGAACAATGTAATCGACAATATTATATCAACATCCACTGGAACTATACTTCACAAAATGTCAGGTACAGCTCTGAACCCTGAGACAGATGTCTACAATTTTAATGCCATTCAGAACATTCCACCTGAACATAAACGCAAAATTCGGGAACGTACAAAAGGAAAGCTGGTCGCACGTCGTGATCTGAACATGTTGGAAGGTAAAGATGGTAAGGATAGTAAAATATGATCCTTCACATAAAGTTTTCTTTGGATAAGAAGATTATGGAAGAACGCAAACACGGACTTCATGAAGGGATCGCACGTGGATTGAGTCAAGCTTGTGTTTATACTCTCGAAGCACAGAAAACATTACTTCAAGTATATGGAAAACTTCCTTGTGTTCCACCCCATAAGATGGTGGAGTTACTTACACGGGGAATGGGACAATCTATTTTAACATCCAGTACCGTATTCACCTGTTACTTTTCCGTATACAATCATGTGGGGATGCAAAATCCCCTAGCAGGGAGTATTGCCACTTTTAGCACCTCACTCATCAAGACTCCGATTGCCAATGGGATGCGTCTCATTCAAGCAGGCGTAGCCCCTCATCTTCCTGGGGCATGGGGAAAGATTGTCAAGTCTGCGCAAGGCATGCGAGGACTTTACAGTGGATATGGAACAAGTATGATCGAAGATATCATTGAAATGGATATGAGAGTACGCATGTATCAAGCACTTCGCAAAGTCGCAGCCCAAGACTCCGCCCTACATCCTATCGTTGGATTGGGACTCGGCGCTATATCAGGTATGTTTACATCATGGATCACCACACCTTTTGATACATTGAAAGCAAATATGATTATGGATTCCACACAACAAAAACAGACATGTGTGTGGAAAACAACAAAAAAGATCTGGAAACAAGGGGGAGTTCGTGCATTGTATCGAGGCGGAAAGGTACGGGCCATGTCAAATGGCATCAAGGCTGCACTCTTCTATCTTTTCCTCGAAATGTTACAAGGCGTTGACAAGTACATTCATATATCCCAACGACAACGGCGATGTGATATCTAGTTTGAGATGGGCTTTGTGTGTATCCAAAGTTGACGATTGCCATCGTACGCCGACTTTCATACGGGTTGTCAAATGCGGTTCAATGAACGGTTGCAACAATGATATATTTTGGGATTGAAAACTCGACTTATCTGTCAAAACATCTTCGGATTGTGTGGCTGCGTTCACCAAATGCGATGATTTCAAATGCATACGAAGTCCATTTTGACCCGAGGAAAAGAAACAGATATCCACATCAAAGATCGCGGTGTCCACCTCACTCCATTCCAAGATCATGGCTAACTCTTGCATCTCTAAAGAAGAGACAGTGGTAGATGCTTGCATTGCGCGCACATTCTGCATATCACCCATGATATGCACTTGCACATTGTCCGCAGTTTGGAAACGTCCTACTACAGACAATGTGCTTGTTGGGACAGCAGTTCCAATCCCAATATTGCCTGATTGAGTGATGGAGAGGGATGGAGGATTCCGCCCACCATAAACCACTAAATTGGATGTATATATCGTGTCATTGAACTGTGCCTCACCAATATTAAAAATGGACGTATTCGTAAAATCAATACCGTCTGCATTACTACTTGTAAGATAGTCTGTAGAGTTCACACTTGCTTGAACGAGTTCAGACAAGATAATGACGTTACTTTGTTTTTGAAATAGCTGTCCAGTGATATGAATGTCACCATGTACATCTAAAGAATACATCGGTCGGTCTGTGCCAATTCCCACATTCCCATCATTTCCTCGAATGAAGAAGTTGGGGGCGACGACAGGCATATGGTATATGGGATCCATTGACAACTGTTTGCCGATCCAAAATACTGGATCATTGGACCCTTCCACACCCCAATGATATGCGAGATTACTGTCATTTGCTGTAAAGAGTCCAATCGTCGATGGTGTAAGTGTGGATCCAAATTGTGCGATTGTACCGACATTACACCCATGGACATAGAAGAATGAATCTTCTAGGTCAAAACCTATGCTATTCATTCAGCAAAATTTTTGCTTGATACCTTAGACGTTATGAAAGGGGTACCTTTATATTGTTTCGATTGTGTAGGATGTCAGGATACCAGCACAGATTATTCGATTCCATCTACGTGAACTATGACGGGAACGTGGGCATTGGTACAACACAACCTCAACATAAGTTCCATGTCGAAGGCGCGGCGCAAATTGATACCATCAAGAGTGCGCAAAGCCCAATTACAATTTCCACGGCCAAAGCGAAAATCAACATTAAGTAGCTTACATGCGTTTGTGGTATGAATAAAACAATATTTTTTGCTATTACGAGAATATGTCGTACTTGTACAAGTTGTATGATACCATCAACATCAAGGATTCCAAGGTAGGAATTGGAACCACAACTCCCACGGAGCTGCTTCATGTTGAAGGTACCGTCTACTTGAATCGCATCACGAATGCCTCCAGTAACATTGACATGTCTCAGACCACGCTGAGCAACATCAACGTTCTACAAACCAATGTTTTGATGGCCAATACCTGGGACGATGTCATCAATGTCAGCCAGACCACCCTGAGTAACATTAATATTGCCTCAATGAATACATTGAAGACCAATGATCTCAGTGTGAACACCATTACCTTGAGCAACTTGACCAGTACTTTCAGCAATATTGATGTATCAACTCGTTCTCTATCCAATATCACCACGGTCAGTACCGCGAACCTAACCACCGATGGAGAGTGCATCGATGTTTCCCTGAAATCTTTGAGCAACCTTTCCACCGTCAGTCTCGTCAATTTGACCAGCGACTCTAGTCACATCAACGTGTCCGCCAAGTCCTTGAGCAATGTGAATTCCGTTGAGACGGAGTATTTGACCAGTCAGGGTGACAACATCAATGTGTCTGGAAAGTCCCTAAGCAACATTACCAATATCAGTGTCCAGAACATCACCAGTGATGCTTCCGCCATCTTCTTTGATTCCAAGACACTCAGCAATATCACCGATATCTATGCTGCAGGAGATGCCATCATCGGAGGAACCATCACTGCGAGTAACCTGAATGTCATCGGAGATTTCACTACCCTGAACACCACCACCAGCAACACCGAGCAGATGGTCGTAACCAATCTGGGTACTGGTCCTGCGTTGATGGTCTACCAGACAGGTGTAGGATCTCAGTTCTCTGTGGCTGAATTCTATGACAATGAGAGTGGTATCGCTTTGAAGATTGCGGATACTGGATTGATTGGTATTGGAACCGATGCCCCCTCTACCAAGATGCATATTTACGATGCATCTTCGGATGTAGAGACTACACTCGAGGCTACAGGAACCAATGCGGCTCGCATCGTCATGTCAAATGCTGCGGGTATTACCTATGTGGGTCCCTCATCTGCGGGTACCGTGGACATCAAGACCACGGCGGATCAGCCCATGGTGTTCGGCACCAGTAATGAGGAGCGTATGCGCATTGCTAGTGATGGAATGGTAGGTATTGGAACTACCACAGTGAACTATGCTCTCGATGTGCATGGATCGGCGGTTGCCTTCTCGGCACCTGTATATGTCAAGAATGGTTCCATGAATGTGATTCAGTTCTCTCATGGTGGAGAGTCTTACACTTCCTCTGGCAATCACACTCTCGGTCTACGTCTCGCTTGGGCCAATGTAACTACGGAGAATCGCCTGACATTCCGTGCATCTGTCAAATTCCATATTGCTTCCTCTACCAGCGTGGCCTATCGCCGTTTCGAGTCTCTCATCAGTCCTGTGAACAATGCTGGGAATGATAAGCCTGGTCAGTTGGTAGCTACCGAGATTGCGGATACTATGAACAGTGATTTCACGGGTCTTACACATACTGTAACACGTCATGATAGCCATGCCGTGGATATTGTCATCTCTTGGAATGCAGTTGCCTCGAATGCCTATGGAAACATCCAGCTGGAGGTGTTTGCTAACCAGACATTGGGTGACTTCACGTTCACACCGCTATCAACTTAATCATCTTAGTAGGTAGGAATTCATGAATCAAGCACAATACTTGAAAGAGATGCAAGAACGCTATTTGCGTTATGTACAAAAAGAAGATCAGAATGAAACTCGTTTGTTTCAAAAACTGAAAAAAGAGAATGATAAACGGGAAGAGAATCAGAAACGAAAGATACGCAAGGCAACAGGGCCTCAAGAACCTGCGGACCAAACCATTCTGGGTATGGACCGTTATGTAGCTCCGCGATACAGAGTGTTCAACATTATTGTCGATTCACAACATCGAGATGTAGCTACATTTCCAGGGACCAACGATTTTGTGGTGAGGCTGCAAGATACGTTGAAGAATGTGGCAGCGGTCCGCATGTTGCGTTCCGAATTCTATAGTCCTGCCAACCGAATGGGGTATTTTGTCTTGAATGATGCACGTATTCCGTTACAACTATACAATGTAGAACATGCATATCTTTATCTGAATGGATATCAATCCGCCATGATTGCAAACGATGGCAATCTTGCCTTGTTTGGTCGTATTGGACCAGGTACAGAGATATATCCTGGGATGAGTGGAGATCCATTACAAGATCCCTTTGTACATGTACTGCGCCCCTTGGAGCCAAAGTTGCGAAAGTTCCATGTACGGCTTGTGACCGCAGATGGAGAGTTGTATCCACTGACCGATGCCCGTATTGTGTTGACTCTTGCGGTGTATTGTTTGTTGTAGCTACATCTCAGGATGTGAAATATCTCCAAAGAACATACGTTCACTGTTCCATGACTTAGGAGACCCAACTAGATCATTTAGTTTTATTTGTGTTTTCTGACATTCTACATATTGATGGTCCTCGTTCCACTTCCATGCGTATGTAGGAGCTGCGAATTCGAGAGGAACATACAATTTCAAGGATTCGGTCAAGACAATGCAAGCATATTTGGTTGTCATGATTCTATCCGATCTGTATAACATGTGATGGTATTTTTAAGTTCATTTTCCCATGATACGAGGGGTCCGAGCCATTGAATTTCGGTATGGGTGCTGACTCCAGGAAGTGCAGATACCAATACGCGCCCCTTCGTTCCTCCTAATTCCAAGAACATTTCATGATCATATGGATATCCTGTATGACAATATTTATGGTAGATATCATAATCTTCAACCACCAATCCTGCTTTGGTGGCGAAGGTCATGGTCGTACTTTTTGTTGTTTTCCAATGAGAATGTTTGGTTAACATAATGCGACTTGTTTCACCGTAAGGGTATGTGGATGTGAACTTGTCAGGATGATTATAGCCAGTGCAGTAATCTGCTACTTGAAGACCTTCTAGGATCACCGTATAAGCATCCTTTGTATGAATGTAGTCGTCTTCTACAAAATAGACAGGGTGATCATCTGCTAGGTTTAACTTTTGTACGACGCTCGCTGCAAACAAAAAGTTGGTCGCGCCCGATTTGAACTGAGATTGAAGAATGAGATCATGAGACATATGGAAACGATCGAGGAGTTCATGAATCCACTGAAGGGTGGTTGGAGAGACACAGTCTGCGAGGAGAAGGATATCGGCATTTCGAGAAAAGACAGATAGAAAGTTCTCCAAACAGTTCTTTTTTGTAGCTACACTCAGCTTGGGTTTATGAGCATTGGTCTGAGCTTCATCACTGATTCTATATAAACACAACATTTGCATGAAGTTTATCTCATTCCCTTATACATGTTTTCCGTTCATGTTTCTTATCAATGCGACGCTTGTGTCGATACCAGAAGCTTCGATACTATAGACAATTTACTATCACATTTTGTAGCTACACATCCTACCGTGAAATGTGTGACAGACCACTATACAGAATGTATTACATACGAACCTCATCCATGTGCATGTAATTTATGTTTCAAGCTTTTTTCGTTTCCAGAGAATGCGACAGCTCACAGCACATGTCGAACCTTGTGTAGAAGACAACCTCCTTGTGGATGTACCTATTGTGGTGCCATGTTGCCCAACCAAAAAAAACGGCTTGCGCATGAATTGGAATGTTCGAAAATTATGATTCCATTTCGTCCGTCTTCTTCTTGATGATGTACCAAGGCACATCGGATCCAAGTTCTCCTTGTATTTTTTCTTTATTGTCATGATATTGCTTCCAACGACGTTTGGCATCGTTGGACATCCTTCGAGGTTTTTGAGAGAAAATGAATTCTTGTTGAATGGCTTGTTTGAGCATCTTGTTTTCTTCAGACAATAGATAGATTTGCTTTTCGAGTCGTATGATTTCTAAAGACATGAGAGCTTCCATGATGTAGCTACAAAATTAGAAAGGGGTATAGAAACGAATAGGATGGGCAAGCAATGCAGCGGATTCTACTCCATAACGCTGCTGGAAATCCTTTTCACAAGCGAAACATTTTGTCTTTTGGCCCAAATACGCTTTCTTGGGACGCAGCGCACGTTCACAGTCCACGCATTTCGTAGGATAATCCAGAACGGAGACAAAGGGTTCTTTCTTGCGTTGAACGACCATTGCGACCACCGCAATGATAGGAAGCGCGATGAGCCATAGGTAACGAGGTTTCATGTGAGGTTAACAGAAAGTGAGATAAAGATGTAGCTACAAAAGTTTGTAAGATATGGATTCTGAGATTCAGCAAGTGTTGGAAGAGATTGTAGAACTGGGTTGGGTGTCCATCCGTGATGGTCGGATCGTGGAGAAGTTACCTCCCAAGTACAACTTGTGTCATTTCCGATGGGATCGTTGGTCACCCACGTTGAAATATCTAGAGGATTATGGACAACATCATCCTGACTTTGGAGGGGACTTCTTCGTCTGTCTTTATGATGGATGGAGGGAGTACTCCATTCCATCGGAGGATCCTACGTTTCTTCCTTGGAAGTATTGTGACCAAAAAGACAAGAACTATTTGGGAACAGGGAATGCAGGTGAACCTCGATTCCGCCATCAACCGCATACTATGCCTGATATCTATCCTGAGTTACCTTTGCGTGTATTGACGTACAATGCACATATTCATGATCGAAATGCAGTGGTCATTCCTGACTCGGAATTTCTGGAAAAAGAATTTGCTTCCTTTCGATCGGATGTGCGTATGTATGATGTTTCATGGGACGATAAGATATCCAAAATCATCTGGAGAGGATCCCCGAATACAACCACAGGACTCGAGTACTCCTATCTAGGATGCAGGGGTATGCATCCGCGCACATATCTATGCACGCAACGAAGCAATCCAAATGTCCGTTGCGTGGATGCATCTTTTGACCGTATGTCAATCCGTGACCAGTTGAATTTCAAATATATCATGGATGTGGATGGTATGGTGAATGCTTGGAGTGGTCTCTATTGGAAGTTGCTAAGCAACTCTGTGGTATTGAAACATAAGACGCATTGGTACCAATGGTATTATAAGGATCTTGTTCCATGGAAGCATTATATTCCGATGGATCATTTTGAAGATCTGGGAAAGGTTTGGGAATGGTGTTTACAGAATGATAAGCAGTGTCGTGAAATTGCGGAGCATGCGACACAATTTGCGAGCAAACTTACCTATGAATATGCTGTACGTGATTTCAGTCTTGTGCTGTAATCACTTCTGGGCTTTCTGTAGCTGATCTCGACGGGCGAACTTGTGCTTCATATAATCGGATGCCTGAACATGATCGAGGTTTAAGATGGCGATCTTGGACACAATATCATCAGGGAGTTCGATCTGATCTTGGGGGTCAACTTGCTTGTTGATTCCTTTCACCACATGATAAATCGTCTTGAGACGGGAATCCAGCTCGGATTTCAGAGCATTCCGAATATCATTTTTGAGATCTTGGGCCTCCTCTTCCCAGTCTTCCCAATCTTGATCAATTATTTCAAAGATGTTCTTTCCGTCTCTGTTTTTCAAGTGCAAATCACTGAGTTTTGCAAGTTCCTTCACGGTTTTGAGATGATACGAGTTATGGGTGTCCATATACTTTTCGACCGCAATCATGAGAGGAGTATATCCTGTTTGGGTTTTCTTGTTGGGATTCATCTGATGTTGGCGTACAAGATAGGGAATGAGTTCAGGGGCATTGGACATGGCTGCATAATGGAGTGTGTTATAGCCCTCGTCATCGGTTTTGAAGAGATCTGCACCTGCCTTTACAAGAAGTTCGAGGATATGTGGTTGTCCACTGGCGGCAGCAAGCATAGACGCCGTTTGCTTTTCGGCATTTCTGGCGTTTACATGAATGCGGGCATGAAGCAAGATCTCTTCCACTGCGCGAACGTTGCGTTCTTCAATCGCGACCATTAATATGTTGTCTTTGTGATTGTTGAAGGGAGACGCCACATTTGCACCGTGTTTAATAAGGGTTCCTAGAAGTTCAGGACGACCCACCACAGTTTTGACAGATTGCAAGGTGGCAAAGGGTTTATTGACATCTGCCCCTTGATAAATGAGATCCACTAGCCTAGATGTGTACACCGACGGTTTCACCCCACGTTTACGTTCTTTCAACAAGTTTTCAACCTCTTGGTTCGGATTCATTTCACTACCTGTATTGTGGAAAAAATGAATATAAGACAGGGACAAGAATGAGTTGGTAAGCAAGAATGGTTAAGATTCAAATTTTTAATGTATGGCATAACAAATTATATGACGAGTTGTATGAGGAAGTACCTTCCGAAGAGCTACAAAATGTAGTGATGTTTGGAGTGAACCCAAGTTATGAAAAAGTATACACACCTGATCGTTACCATGTGATGTTTGAATACGATATGCCTATTTATAATGGAAAGTTACAGGATCATGGATATTGTCAAACCACATGTATGTGGCATTTGTTTAAAAATAATGCTCTTGCACATTTGAAAGATGATGACTATGTTGGATTCATTCAGTATGACATGAAAATAGAGAAGGATTGTTTTGCAGAGATGCGGGAAGTGATTGCCCAGAATGCGGGGCAAGGCAAGGAGGTCATCTTTCACGAACAGACCGAACACATCTTGCAATCGATGCAATGGGCGAAGGGACTTGCCATGCCATATGAGGATTCCGCATTGAAGCATTATAATGAGTATTTCTTGACATCGTATAACGTGTATGACTTCATTCATAACCCAAGAATGCAAATGGTGCCCTTGGTACATACATTTGCAATGACAAAGAAAACATTTGATAAGATGATGCGATGGTTGAGTTCCTATTTGGCGAAGCTGGAGGATATGTATCCGCGTTATCCGAGTGATCGTAGCCAATCAGAGTTGCTAGAAAGGTGCCACGGACTCTTCTTAGCGTTGGAGTGTGCACGAAATGAAGTCATCATGGTGCCAATGAAAGTGAAGCATGTGTGGCCACTCTATCACGACAAAACAGAATATAAGAATTATAAGACCATAGTATAATGGACGTAACATAGAATGAGTATGATTTTCCAACTTTCCTTGGAGGAAGATAGCACCACACCTCCCCAGCAGTCACAAAAAGTAGTTTATATGAAAGAGAATAGATGTCCTATTCACAAACTAGTGAAACAATATCGACGACAAGAGAAACCAGATTTTGATCCATCGACGCCCAAAAAGATCATACTTGGTTTTTCGAAGATGTAAATTCGGCAATGTCATGGGTGACCATACGATGCACGAGCTGATGAAAGTTCACGGTTGGGCGCCAGTCCAGTTCTGCAGCAGCTTTAGAGGCATCTCCACAAAGTTCGTGGACTTCTGTTTGACGGAAGAACTTAGGGTCAATAGTGACTAGAAGTTCATTCGTGTGAGCATGATATCCTTTTTCTTCCACACCCATTCCTTCCCAACGAATTGGTACGCGGATTTCTGCAAAAGCCATCTCGATAAATGACTTCACAGTATGACTTTCACCTGTAGCAATGACAAAATCTTGGGCCCGAGGTTGTTGCAACATTTTCCACATGGCATCGACGTAATCTTCTGCATGGCCCCAGTCACGATACGCATAGATATTACCCATGCACAAGGGTGTGGAAGGTGTTTTTTGGTGGTAAACTTGAGCTACGGCACGGGTGATTTTGCGAGATACAAAGTTCTCACCACGACGTTCGGATTCATGATTGAATAAGATGCCATTCACAGCATACATTCCATAGGCCTCTCGGTAGTTTTTGATGATATGATAGGCATACAACTTGGCGATGGCATATGGGGATCTTGGTTGGAAGGGGGTAGATTCAGATTGAGGTGCTGGACTGGACCCATAGAGTTCACTGGTGGATGCTTGATAGAGACGTACTCTATTTGTTATGTTCATTTGACGAATGACTTCTAGGATATGAAGTACGCCGATTGCGTCTGATTGAGCGGTGTAGATGGGAGTATCAAAAGACACCTTGACATGACTTTGGGCAGCAAGATTGTATACTTCCAAAGGTGTATCGGTGGAGGAGGGGTGGTCAAGTGCTTTTTGAAACAAATGCATAATGGATGCAATGTCCGTAACATCTCCATAATATAGTTCAAACTCGGAATGTTTGCGCGGTTCCTTGAGACGATCGAGCATCATGAGACTGGAGTTCCGACGGACCATTCCGATGACATGATACCCTTTTTTCAACAGATATTCGGCAAGATAGGACCCATCTTGTCCAGCAGTTCCCGTGATAATTGCGCACGGCATTGATAGAGGATGAAACACAACTCTTAAATCAGCTCCAAATTAAGTTGACGACTAAAGACCCAGAACAAGCGATTGTTTTTGTAGGAAGCGATTTTCATAAGACGAAGAAAAAGGGGTTTACTGGTATAGGCTTGAAACAATGTGTCTGAATCTTCGACCAGAAGACTTTCGGATACGTAATGAGCACCGTTTTTATTCAAATTGAAGGATGCAGTGCCATTAGAATGAAGGATGAAATGTCGTGACCATTCACCTGATGTATTGATATATTCTAAAGATGGGAAGGAGGATTTTGTAGTTGGTTTCATTTGTAAGTCAAAAAAGGCGATCATCACGTTGGAGATATCGTATACATTCAAAATATGTGCCATACCTACAAGACAAAAAGAATATGGTTGTTCACCTAGTTCCATCTACATATCATTGAAGTACTAGCGATACTTTGCTTGCAGTATTAGTTCATAGGGATACGCTTTGGCACTTTTCAAAATCCTTGCAACCCGTTTGTTTGACTGTTCGCTTCCACCACCATTCAATCTGCTTTTGAGACGATAGGTCAGATGATACCTCATGACAGTAGATCGTTCGATATTCCATGTTGTACCAAATACGGTCGATGGACATCGTATCATTTCACATACTTTCATGATGTTTGATGCGGTCCACCATGTATTTGGCTGCTTCGGTAGCTGAACGTCTATATGACTTCGCCGCTTTGGATCACGTAAAAACTTTAGCAGCTGCTTTGTTTTTCCTGTGGGTATTGCTTGTAGGTGCTCTTCATACCAACCTTTGTGACCTTGCAGCAATCGTCGTGATGTGATGAGTGGCTTTCCCTCTATATCGATAAACGTTTCGTCTTGTAGGTCCACGTGTGTGATGTTCGGATGATTGTCGAACACATATGCCAATGCAACTTTCAACATATGTACTGTACCTTGAGACTTGTCGAGCGACTTTTCAGAGAGTGAGCAGCTTTTGTAATAATTCAATGCATCCAAAACCATGGAATCGTCGTAAACTGTAATTTTGACACATGGATACGGTTGTTTTACTAATGAAACAAACTTATACACGGTCACGTCGCTACTGGTATTGATGTCAAGGGCGTAGGTGTAGCCATCGGACTCCAAGTATTTCATTACTACAATGATGTCAAAATGTTTTATTTGTGCGGAACCATTCAATGGCTTTGCGAAGACCATCGTGTAGGGGAGTATACTTCATATCAGGTTCATCGGTAGGCACAACTGTCTTTCTGGCTTGACCATTGGGTTTGCTCGTATCATACATGATCTTATCAAGAATACCGAAGTTGTCAGCGATGATGCTGGCGACGGTACCGATGGTGGTTTCAGCATCAGGTGGGCAGAGCATCCGAGGGGTGGAGATGTCTTGATAATACAAATAGGATCGAAGGATGAGATGGGCGAGATCGTCGACATAGATGAATTGACGAAGAGGAGTGCCATCGCCTCCCACAATGAAGTCAGTTCCCTCGGTTTGGGCAATGGCTGCTTTATGGATGAGGGCTGGGACCACATGGGCATTTTCAAGATCAAAATTGTCGAAGGGTCCATAGATGTTGGTGGGGACAACACAGAAATAGCGACGATGGTATTGACGTTGATAGGCGCGACACTGAACTTCCATCATACGTTTGGCGTAGGCATATCCTTCGTTGCTGAAATGGGGAGCGCCTTCATGAAGTTCTGTGGAGGTCATTTCCACCCCAGAGGCAGCAATGATTTCAGGGAAGATGCATGTGGACAAGATGCAGACCACGTTGGGAATGTCGCATGCATGAGCTTCCCGCAAGAGGTTGGTGTTCATGAGGAGGTTGTCCTCGAGCATTTCTACGGGGTACTTCATGTTCTTGAAGAGTCCTCCGACATTTGCGGCACAATGGATGATTCCATCTAGAGGTGCATGGGCGTGGAGAAGAGAGCGTACTTGCGTGGCGTCACGTAGATCTGCATCTTTGGAAGATACGAAGACAAGTTCAAGATCAAGATATGCATGTTGAACGGATTGCAGTCCATGGCCGACGAGGCCAGATCCTCCTGTGACTAAAACTTTACGCATAGTTGTAGCTACATTTCATGTTCTTAAATCAGTCAAAAAAGTGAGTTGAGAGATGGTGAAAGTAGATGAAAACGTAGCCATGGATGAGGCTTCTGTACTGATCATGACCTTGCTTGCGGAAGCGATTGATTGTCAAGCGAATGAAGAGGAACTTGAGAGGAGTGTGCGTGAGGTAATGAAATTCGAATCCAAGAATGATCCTGTGTTGGATATGATTTGTTGTGTGAATCGGATGTTGGAGACAACACGTGATGTGAATAGCAAGGTGTACAAGGTTGCGTTACGTATTGCAAAACTGTTGATTGGTCGACTTGTCGATAAAAAGATGTTACCACATGTGAGATTATCACCACTAGCGAGTGAAAATGTTATTCAGGCAGTGGGTGATTTTTGCTGTACGGTGTGTATTGAGAAATTGGCATCCAAAGAGTGGGTGGATGAGGCTACCAATCATATAATGGATCTATTCCATGTGTTTATGATGCCAAAAGAAGTGTGGAGGAGAAATGCGGTATACATGTTCCCTGCAATGGTGATAAGTTCATTGAATCCGATTCCATATATTGAAGAGTCATTTCTGAAAATGATGAAGGATTCGGTGTATGAACGCACGTTTAAGCAGATGTGTAAGAATGTGAGTATCAAGTCGAAGAAAATCACATATACACGAGTGTATGCATTAGCGGAATTTGCGAAAGATTGCTTACAAGTGATGGATGATGTAAATAAAACATTGCGTGCGGATGCGGATCGGATGGCATTGGCGTTATTGATGGAGGAAGAAAAGGAGCGAATGAAACAAGTGATGAAAAAGAAAAAGGTAAAGGTGAAAAAGGTGCCGTGCATAGATGAGGATCCTGTGTTTGAGGAGATAGAGTGTATCGTATGTATGGAGGATGATCCTGAGGTATTGTTTGACTGTGGTCATAAGATCTGTTGCGCAACGTGTGCCATCAAGATCGCTCACAAATGTCCGTACTGTACGAAGTAGGAAAAAATGAGTGACACGAGACATAAAAGAGTGAAACAGAGATCATGAACGAGTTGCTTGTGTTACAAGGTATGTGTTTGATGGCGGCGGAGAGTATTGCGGATCAACTACGATCGTATCAGTGTATGGCGGATAGCATTGGTTTATGTGAAACGGAGGATGATGCATATCACTACGAATTGGAAATTTTGCGACTAGAGGCTCGTATGGCAGAATGTCGTGGTATCGCGGCGTACACTCAATGGTACATCTGGAATAAAGGAAATATTGGAAACTGACCACGAAATGTGTTTTTTGGTGATGGCCAAAAGGCATGTGTTTTTGTAGCTACATTTTTGTTACTTTTTCTCGAAACGGTCTAAGAAGGCCATACGAGCTACTTGCATTTGTTTTGCTCGGGTGTGAGCGTGCATATTTGCAACCTTGATATTGTATTCTTCTAACTGTTTCAATTTTGTAGCTACAATTTCTTTCATCTTTTGTTCTTGTTCACGAAGTTCAGATTCTTGAATGGAAACGGAATGGAATTTTTGGAGGACTTTTTGGAGCTCGGCCTGTTTCTTGGCGGCCGCTGCGATGTGTTGCTTGTGTTGAGCCATCTGTCAACTTGCTTCGAGGGCAGCCTTCTTTTCAGCAGTAGACAGTTCACCCCCAAGGGTTTCTCGGATGTCAAAATAGGTGGACTGAATTTTACGAATACGAGCTGCCTCTTCACGCATTTTGCGCTTGTAGATATCTGCAGGCGTGGACATCTTAGACCCAACAATAAATATGTATTTGTGTTCTTAAATCATTTTTTCACCATGTAGCTACAAAATGGTCGCAAAAACGTGTATGAAGGATCAAAGAACCTATGAAGTTACAAAAAGAATAGTCAACGGAAATACATTCGGTTACAAATTTGTAGCTACAAAATCTTTGCGATGTCCTCGCGCATCCTCTCCATCTTCATGATCTCGGGAATCTGTCCATCAGGCAACATAAGTTGTTCGTGCATCTCACGATACTTCACAGGATCATTATCCAACTCGATGATCCTCTCGATCAACCGATCCATCGCTTCCTCTGTATCATCCTCTAGATACAAGAACGACTTCGGATTCAACCAAGTCTGGCTATTGGGACAACCCCAATAAATCGGAATGGTTCCACCCAAGTAAGCGTTATGTAGCTTCTCCGTCAAGTAATAGGGCTTGGAAGTATTCTCAAAACAGATCATAAACTTGAACTGCTGCAAGAACTCCAAATATCCCTCTCGAGGTGCACAAAATCCACAATTGTTCATCGCAAGACCACAACTGTCTACACGCTTGTATTGACTCAACTTATCAAAGAAGCGATTGCGGATCGGTGCACCAGGGTTGCTCACCACAAACGCACAGAACCTCATCTTCGGCATCAACAAACGATGCGCCCAATAACGAGGCCATAACTGGTGTTCATACGATCCAACCGCAAACAAGGGGCAAAACACAATGCGTTTCTCCTTGTTTGTCTCTTCCATCACCAAGTTCAAATCATAGTTCTCAGGAGGATCCGAATGAGGTTCTCCTGAAAAATGTACTTGGAATTTCCCATCTCCACGTTTCACCTCTTTTTTATTGTGCGCAAACACACTGTGAACTTCAATTTCAGGAGTCTCTAGCGGCTGGTCCGTGAATAGCTCATCGAAAAACCACCGAAGACGTGCACTGGACCTCAGATCATGATAAAACCCTGGCCAAAAGCCAAAATATTGTATCAGTGGATACACTTGTGACTCCTTCATGTAGTAGTCAATATGCATTAGCAATCAAAACATATATAACTTTATATCCTTTCATACAATTTTGACATAAAGCCCATTCTCAAAATACAAAAATAAGAAATGCGTGTGGATCTCATTGGACGTGGAATCTTTGGATGGGTCACCCTATGTTCAGTGTTCCTCGTGATCACAATGCAAACGACCATAGACAATCCTTTTTTACAACTAGGCCCCAATGATGATTTATTCATCTTCAAGATTCCCATCGATACTTTTCCAAAATACTTTATCGTCATATTCTACACTGCATGTAGTACGGTTGTTCGCACGTTACAACAAGAAGTCATCACTCCATGGATCATCCAAAACATCCAACATGATAAAACAAAATCTGAATTCGCCCAACAGATCGCCTACGAGATCACCACAATTGAAGTCATTTATCGATGGTTTGATTGGTTCATGTATATGAACATCCTTCTCTCTCAGATTGATATGATGTTGGTAGAAATCCTAGGAAACATCGTGGTATCCTGGGTGACGACACACTTCTACATTCGCCCTCCACCACCCTCCATAAGAGTCCCATTGCTTCAATAGTTCTTCCATAATCCACGTTGTTGCAAAAAGGCGATCAAATCCGCCAAACGCTTCTTATAGTCAAACATTCCTACCTCATTTTCTGTGGATTCCTGGGTCTCTGGATCCGTCTCAACAATATCAAAGACACGTTGGTGATCCTGAATCTCTTTCCATAATCCTTTTTGTTCAATGAAAGCAATCAGGCTGGTAATACGTTGTGCGTAATCCTCCGAGGGATCATATGGCGTTCCATCACGTAGTGTGTTCCCCAAGGCCTTCTGCAATCCGATACTGTCAGGATCGATGTAGTTTACCGTACTTTTATACAGGTTTCGTGCTTTTAACCACATGCGCAGATGTTCGATACGCCACCCTAACTCTCCTTGATTTTTGTACTTCTTCTGGAACCGTTTCATTTCGGCCAACATGGCATTCTCATCGATCGGTATCTCTTGACCTTCGTTGGGCATCGCCGAAGAAGTAGTATACACATTCTTGAAGCGTTCTGTGGTCACATCGACATCTTCACTATTATAGACACGCATTGTACCATCATCCATCAATACCAAGGACAATGGTTCATCCGCATTCGAAGACACAGTGTATGACCATGTATCTTCTTGTTCTTCTTCATTGATCAGTTCTCTTTTGTTACGATACATCGGTTTGGTTGTAGCTACACGAAGCGAACCTTCACTCACAGACATGTACACCGCAACTTCAGGGAACGAAACTGACAACAAGGGATTACCTTCCTTACTGATGCCTTGCGCACATGCTTTGACAAGATCTTCTTGCTGTACATTCTCATACAAAATCAGCTGATGACGATTCAATCGTAAATAGAACTGCATGTTCTGAGAAATCAGTTGATGACCACATCCATTATACATGTGTGTGTTTGCAGGCAAGATGTTCAATTGTAGCTCTTTGGGGAACTGAGGATCCATGAAATTGGAGATATGTGGGTGATTGGGATTCATCTTGTACGCTACAAAGCTGGTATTACGAGGAGGATCAAAACCTTTCGGATTTCGTGTGGTTCCCTTCGGCTTGCAATGTTTTGCCTTAGTACTATTACATCCACAACGTACAATATAATCCGTTGCACCATCACGGAAACTCGGCAACCCCGAGCATCCAAGCTTGCATGTAGCTACATTGTCACCATTTTCATAATACATGCGAGCAAACATCAGTCGATGTATCCAACGATGAGTCCGTCCAATGAAATGCAAATTGGGTGCAGGACGTCCATCCTTCGTGATGCTTGGGAAGTAAAGATACCCTTCCACCGTAAGACTCTTTGGATCGTTCGCGAGGAAAAGATAGATGGGTCCTTGTACATATCCTGGAGTGGATCGCACCACTTCGGACTCCTTGACAACGGTGTTCTCGGATTTCTTGACCTTTGCATCCCATGTTTTGAACATAGAATCAGATTCGGACGAAGTATACATAGGAGGCTCTATGTCTTGATTCTCTCTCATGACTTTGTCGTTCGCCAGTGACACATGTTTCGTATTTGGTGGAGGATATTGTTGCATGAGTAACTCTTCTTGTTCCAATAGATTCAACAATCGTAACAAATCACGGAAACGCTGCCTGTAATCCTGGACAAAATCGTATTTATCTCCAATACCTGATGAAACGAGTCCTGATTCAAAATTGTTATATGGATCTTCTGGCATTGCAGAAGCATCTTTATTGGCTGGATTTGGAGTCACCGTTTGTGGCAATGCGTCGACATCAGGATACAATGGTATTTGGTTCACCAACACGGATGTATTCTGGTTGCCAGGCGCAGGGGAAAGAGGAACGAATGGTACTTTCCTTCTCTTGCCTAACGAAGGTGCACGGGGAACATCCAATAACTCACTCCTTGCAACAACCTTCTTCGTCTCCCGAGACGCAATGGCCTTGATAATGCCCAACGCCTGTTCCACGACCGTTTGTGTATTGGAACCTGATAGACGAAAGTTCAGGAAGGGCGCATTCGTCATTTGTTGTGCCTCATAACTGTCACGTGGAATCGACATACATGACATATATTGTAATAACATGGACTCGTGATTATCAAACCACGCACGTCGTACATTTCTACCATATGAAGTGTTCGTACCACGGAGGACAGTGGGTTTACGTTGATAGTATGGCCGTACATCTTTTGTGGGATAGGCAATGCGGAAGAACTGTTCAGAGGGATTGATTACTTTGGGAACGAGTGTTCGAGCAATTGCTTCTTCGTCAACTTCTGTACTACGATTACGGCGTTTCTTCTTTTTCTTCTTGATTTTAAAACTTTCGAATACTCTTTGCTGCTGCCACACCCATAGGACTGTGACAATCAATCCTAAGATAATGACATACCACATGTCCTATCTCCCTTACTCAAAAGGTACTTAATTATTTCTTCTTATCTTTTTCATTTTGTTTACGCATGGAATAATAATACAGCCAATTAAGACTAGTATAAAATCCTACGAAGAGAATGGTCGTTTTCCCAATCAGATAGGATTGTTCGATCAAAACACGCGACATCTCAGGTGACAAGGCACGAATGGGTTGCACACGGACCGTACGCGACGTACGGTATGACAACGGTTTTTGCAAGGGGATGCGGAGGATCATGAGGATACATCCTGAGAAAGCTTTAAGGTAGATAAGCTGGCTTGTACAAAGGCGATCTTGATCTCGATCTCATTCTTCTCCATGGTGAGATCTCGCATCATGTCTATCAACTCCCATTCCCGCTTGCGCTTGGCAAGATACATCATCCATTCGTTATTCATTTGTTGTTCGACAAGTTTTCTTTGAGGACGTGATATTGTTGTGTCATTGTCTAATATCTGCTGCAAATGGGCCACATGCGAGTTATGGATCGTGTTGTCTTCGCCCAGTTGTAAATATATGGATCGACATTCTTCATACTCACGGGATATGTCACGTACTTTTGCAGTAAGGAAATCTATCATCGTAACACCATCTCCTCCTTTGTGTGTCAAAGACAATCCTTTTGTAATCAAATAGCGTACGGTATCCAATGGAAGTATGAGTAACAAATCACGAAGATCTTTCGCATGTGTTTGGTTTGTGATATGATCATACACGGTATAGATGGTGTTCTGTGAATCGAGTGTGAAGTAACGGAGATGATTATATGGCGTCTTTTCAAGAATGTACTTGAAAATAAACCATGGATTGTAAGTGTTGGGGGTCTTTGTGAAACTTTGCAGTGCAGATCCTAAGGGGGTGGTAGTAATGGTTTCATTGTCTTGACGAACACGCACACGAATGGTCGGATCTGCACCCATATCTAACAATGACTTGGCATAAGTCCATTGTCGATTTGCGATTGCTTGATATAAGATGGGTGGATTGTGGTCATCGTGTGCATTGATATGAAATAGTACATTGTGACTGATACTGAGTTCTAAGACTTTTGTCATCATTTTGGCGTCGCTTTGCGAAGCAAGATCTTTAAACACCGCACTTCCAGGTGTGTTTGCTTGAAACACAATATCACGCCCATCGATCAAATCATGAACCAACGGAATCGCTTCCCGAAACGATTCGATGTCTTTGATAGTAAGATGAGAGCATATGCGCTCCAAGATGACCTGATCCATCATACTTACCAACCAGAAAAAGTGACTTAGGAATCTACGTACACAATGAACCATGACGCAAGCAATGATTGTTGATACCTTCAGCTATAATGGCGAGCCGATTGTGGAATTGCGGTTAGAATATCTTTCCGATGTGGTCGACTTGTTCATCATCGTGGAGGCGCGTTACACACATTCGGGGGACAAAAAGGAGGGCTTGTATATTGAGAAACATGCATCTGTATTTCAACCTTACAAAGAGAAGATCAAGTTCATTGTGGTGGATGAGTTTCCGACGATGCCTCAGGATTGGCCTGAGAAGTATGCGGAGAGCTACATGACCCCCCAGAGTTATGAAGCATGGTTTCGTGAGCGATATCAGCGTGACATTACAGGCCAATACCTCTTAGAAAACTACAAGGAAGAGAACTATATTGTGATCGCGAGTGATGCGGATGAGATTGTTCGCAAGGAACTCGTTGCCCAGCTTCCCAGGGAGTACTTTGCGTTTCGAGATCCTGTGTATTTCGGTATGAACTTTTATTATTATCATTTCCAGTGGAAAAAGAAGTTTCCATGGTATCATGCATTTGTTGTGAGTGATCTAGGGCTATCCAAGCATTCGTTGAGCTATTATCGGACGAATGCGGTAAAATCCAAAGTGATTCATGATGCAGGATGGCATGCAAGCTATTTCTTCAATAGCAAGGATCTTCAAAGAAAACTGGAATCATTCGCACATAGAGAATGTGATCAGAAAAATCATAAGGATCGGTCGTTCATTCGGGCATGCATTCAAGACGGAAAAGATATCTCTCAACGAGGAGAAGCCGAGGATTTGTTGTGGGATTCGATGCAAGGATTACCTACGTTGTTTCAAGAATTTCAGAAGAAGTTGTTATTTCTACAAGAGTACAGTTAAGTGACAATCATGGGCTGTTGCATGGTAGGAAACACTTGTAACTGGTGAACAGGATGTAAAAGACTCGCAAAAAGTGCGGGAGTAACAGATACGAACAGTGTGGAAGTGCATTGGATGGATATCTTTTTACCATTTGGTATTTTGATCAAATCGCACCCACGCCCAACAATCACCTGAACTTGCAGATAGGGTGTGTGTTTCGCTTTACTGAAATAGGCAGCTGCATGTGCTGCATATAACAAATCGTCTTGATTTGGGTGGTACGGAGAGCATGGATCCCATTGAAGAATGACGTGGGAGCCAGGAATATCTTTGGCATGAAACCAGAAATCGTGTGCATTTACAACGGCGGAAGAAAGACGGTCGTTCTCCGCCGAATTCTTTCCAACCAACACGCGAAATCCGTTAGGGGAAATGAAAACGCGGGGCATGCGATCAAGGGAGAGGAAAACGTGTATATACTTTTTGTAGGAAACGTTTAAATCTTTTTGATGAAATTTGACAGAACGCAAAAGCCTAGAAGCAATCCCAGGATGGGCAAAGAATCCTTTTATGCTGTGGCGGTGGGTCGTGTGCCTGGAGTGTATATGACTTGGCCTGAAGCTCAACAACAGGTCGCAGGTTTTCAAAATGCGAAGTATAAGAAGTTTGCCACCCGCGAGGAAGCAGAGACATTTGTAGCTACATTGGGATCAAGCATCTTGAAGGCGTTCGGTGTCCGTGTGGAACCTATAGAAGAGATGGTGTCTGTGGATGATAAGATGCCTGAGGGATTGGTCGTGTTTACGGATGGAAGTAGTCAAGGGAATGGATCGAAACATGCGAAGGCTGGATACTCGATGGTATGGCCCAACCATCCTGAGTATACTGTCGGCAAACCTTTGCCAGGCCAACCAAAGACCAACAATCGTGCGGAATTCTCCGCATGCATTGATGCTTTAAAAGTAGCGGATGTATTGGACGCGGCGCGTGGGAAGACGATGCATATCTATACGGATAGTCAACTCTTGATTAACAGTGTGACCAAATGGTTGAAGGCATGGAAAAAGAATGGATGGAAGAAGGCGGATGGTACGACGATCCTGAACCAAGACTTGGTGATGGAACTGGACGCGTTGTCACAAGGACGTCGGATTCACTGGCATCATGTACCTGCGCATACGGGTGGTACAGATTGGAAAAGTAAATGGAATGATATGGCGGATCGTTTAGCCAAAGAGTCGGCGGAATAGGATTATTTTGCAGCAGAAGCGCGTAGCTTGCTTTGTCTTGCCAAGGGGAGGGGGGATGTTTTGGGATTGGGGTGTTCGGACGCTGGTTGGACGTGGGTGATCAGCACGGGTTTTTGTTTTGTGATAGGTGTTCGTTTTGAGCGTGCGTCATCTGCAGAAAGCACTTTGGGTGGTACACTTATCCGTGTTGTACCTTTTACAGGCGCCGATCGCACGGATTGTTTTTTGGATGATACAGCGTCAAAGGAACGTATGGATTTTAGAGAGGGTGCTTTCACAATCCTCTTCGGTGCTGCTGGGATTCTGTTCACGAATTGTTTGAGTTTTTTGTAGTATGAATAGTCTATGTTATATCCTCTGGATAAATGGGGATCTGTATAAACCTTATAAGCATAGTCCGCAGAGGTGACAATACCAAAGCGTTTCGCATAGACCCTACGAATATACTCGAATGCAGTTTGTTCTATACGTTTGGTCGCTGCTGCATCGACAAATTGTAATGGGACGTCCTCCCTGGAGATTGTTTTGTAAAGGACATCCATGAAATAATCACGTTTTGATGTATTGTTTTTCGCAGTTGTTTTCAAAACGAGAAGCTCTGTGAGGCAATCCATCAAAAATTTAGAAGGATTCTTGACAGATATCATGGGTGCTCCACCACCAATCAGTCCATACGTATCATCCATATCTGCATTCAGAAGTAAAGTTTCTTCGTATGCATTTGCAACAAATCGTTGTTTCCATTGCTCTATTTTTTGTAATGATGGAGGCTCAGGAGCTCTCACCCTAAAACGTTTTCTAGGTGGACTCAGCTTTTGTTGAACTGGAACTATATTTTCTTGTAAAGCACTTTCTGGCACTACATTTTCTTGTGAAGCACTCATGGAATCGCTTCTTCCCCTTTTCTTATTCTGGACTGGTAAGATTTGCTCTATTTCGATGGAGTCCTCCACTTCGATGGAGTTGTTTTGCAATTCTTCCATTATGGCCGACGATGCTTGTGCAACTCGAATGTTGTTTGCCAAGTCCGACACAACAGGAGTGTCCATCTGCTCGCTCGCAGCTGGCATATCTTCAGAATGAACACTTGCAATGGGTGAATCCTCGGATAACAACTTGCGGTCTTTATTCATCATTTTCATATCGGGATCATACTTAACACCTGGAGGATATGATATCATTTCTCCCCGTTCTGAAAGGATTGTAGGACAACCATAAAGTCGCGCTCCGATAACCGCTATTTTGTCATGAGAATATATGACGCCTCCATGACGTAAAGCCGCTTTAATCACAAGTCCATCCGCAATCCGTTTCATATCAAAGAACGCGAGTGCAATAAGATCATCGTCGCTCTCATCAAACTTACAAAGACACGATTCTAACCAGCGTTTCTTATCTTTTTCACTCTTATTTGGTATACAATCATTCGTAAATGGTATCTTAAAAGTATTCGTTCCTTTGGAAACGTATATATCTCCATTGTCCACCACTACCTTGTCAAAGTACATCAGCTCAGAGTGATCAAAACCATACTTACTATCGGATGGAATATATACACCTACACGAGTTCCTTCGAATCGAGATGCCGCACAAAGTCCCTGTAAACCTTTGTCAAATGTATGCGTAGAGGCACCGCGGTTCACGAATATTCTGGTGTGATGTGTATGTGCAATCAAGTCGATAAGCGTTTGCTGCTCTTCTTTTGTCGAATGTTGGACAGACGCCATCGAAGTAGAACATACATTATTTCTAAAGTCATCGTGTTTGTTGCTATGGAAGATTGCAGGTTTTCCACTTTGATATAATGGTTCTTGTTTTTCCATATAATCGATAAACTTAGCATCCGAACCACATTTTTCTATGTACGTGCTTATAGCTTCTGAGAAAATGGGATTTTTAGAGATAGCTTTTTGCACATAATTACGGCCTATCACTACACAACCAAAATCATGGTATGTGTCAGCAACAGTGAATATGGCTGCATAGGTATCTGAAAGCATGCGCGGAGGCAGTGAAGATAACGCGATTGGTGTGTAATCACAATCGGATTTCATAGCTTCCTCGACTGGATCAATAAAATCTGATTTGATTTGATCCAAAATATCCGTTGTTGTAAAGTCATATGCCTTAAACCCCGTCCTTTTAAAAAATTTATACGCGTTGTCTACAAAGTCTTCAACTTCTTCTTTATCTTCATCACGTAACAACTCTTTTATTTTTTGGTCGGTCCATAGAATTACAATTGCATATTGTGGTTGCTTGTCAGGGATAATCATCCATTTGTCATTTTGAAACTTAGTCGTTTCATAAGAAGGTCGTATACGACAAGGAATCATGAGGGATGGATGCTGCTCCATGTACTTGACAACAGCAAGAAAATCAAGGTTAAGTTCCTCTTTGTTTTTTGGAACTTTAAGCTTTGTAGGATCCAATAGACAATGGAACCCTGTGTTTGCATCCGCAGGGGTTTTTACATCGACAAAGGTCAGATCATTTTTGCGAATATAGTGAAGTACATATTCTTGATAACCAGATCGAATAATCTGTTTCAACTGCGATTGCGCCATTGCATTTTCCATAGTAATACCTGTCGATTTTGGTTTACGGGTGAGCCTAGGTCCAGGTCTAGTTTGCTTCTGTTTTGGTGTTGGACTCTGTGAACTCTCTTGTTTCGTTTGTTGGTCTTCCGCTTTCTTTGGACAGTTATATCCTGAGTCTTGAAGTTTTTTTGTTATCGTCTTCCTAGGCTCGTGTCCTCCATATGGATCATTCAGAATGTTTTGTAGTATTGTCTCGATTTCATTACTACAGTTTTTGGAGTACAAATCATCCTGAAAACGTTCAAGCTCAGGTTTAAGTTTTACAAGTTCTTGCACATTCCATAGATATTGAATATCTTTGATTGCGTTCTCAATTGCATTTCTATATGCTTCCGAAACAGGTGGTTGGTTTCGTTTTGTTTTTAGAATTCCATTTAGTACCTCTTCAACCCTTTTAAACGATGAATAATGATCCAGTACATTTTCGATAGCAGTTTCGGTTCCGTCGTTTTTCGTAATCTGCATCTTTACACTGGAAAGTATGCTTTTTATCCTTTGTTTTGCTGCTACTAATCCTGACATAATCTGCTATAATTCCAATACAAAACATTTTGAAAAATACATAAGCACATGCACAAACTGTAGATGCAAAATGGACACGCGTATATGGGATAAGTACTATGGAGGTGGATTCCAAATGAAAAAGTACACCTCAGAGAAGTGGAGACATGTACACTATACCCAAGATATTGGCAAGTTGCCTTTGTGCATTTCAGGTTTCACATTTGGTGTTCAAAAAGGGAATGGTCTCTTATACATCTTTCGTAAAGTGAAAGAGAACTGGTCCATCAGGTACGTTACTTGTTTGGCATTTGAAAGACAATACAATGCAGGCACCATCTATCTACAATCTGAGCAATTGCAAGACATGCTTCGCGCTTGTTCGATGGCCCTGGTCGCTCTTCGCATGATCTCAGGAGAGGACCTAGAACCATACTATCAGTTTCTTGAGAGATATTCCCCTGAAATGGTGAGGGAATTGCGATTGGATGTAGAGAGGAGAATTCAATGGCTTCTTGAACCGTTGATGCGAATCCGCCGACGCCGTTTTAGATCCCGTTGCGTCGCTCGTCGATGGGCTGACCGAAGGTGGAATCCCAACACTTGGATCGGTCAGCAACGTCTTTTGCGAGACTTTGAAGAACTTACACAATATACGAATGATTACATACGTGCGAAGTCAACAAACTTAAAGCCTTGTTTAGTGTAAGATACACCAATCGAAATGAAATTGCGTTGGGTACCTCGCACATCTGTACATATCCCTTCCGTTCGCAAAAATGCAAGTCGCATTCATGCTCTGCCATACACCCATCAACCAATGATTGCGAATGTGCAAGTTGCACCTTCCAAAACAGCTTGGGAGTTCATCAACCCCTTTGAAAGCTTTCCTGCACCTCCCCTTGAAATCGCTTACTCTGATTTCCTTCACCAGGTAAGCGCCTCTGAAGTCGTTGATGTACGTATTCGTCAAGACAATAAAGACCTCACTGCCACCGTGATGGATGGATCCTCGGTCCATGTTAACCTCCCTAGAAACTCAGAAACCCTTGAGCTCCTTCTGCAGAATGGAATCCCCGTATGGATCGATCAACCCGCTGCGGTAGGTCAAAATCTGGGTCAATATTTACTGTATTTCCTAGAGTTTGGCCTGATTGTCATGATGCTACGGATTGCATTCGGTGGCATAGGAGGAGGTGGTTTCAACACCAAGAGTATGACATCTTCTCGTGCTAAGGGAATCGATGCTGAAACCCAAACAGGAGTGACCTTTGATGATATTGCGGGGATTGATAATGCCAAAGGAGATCTCCAAGAAGTCGTGGATTTCTTGAAAAACCCAGAGAAGTATGCGGAAGTAGGTGCAAAAATTCCCAAAGGAGTTCTTCTCACAGGACCTCCTGGTACAGGAAAGACCCAATTAGCGCGCGCCGTTGCGGGAGAGGCCAATGTACCATTCTTCTCTTGCAGTGGGTCGGAATTTTTGGAAATGTTTGTCGGCGTGGGTGCAGCTCGTGTTCGTGACCTTTTTCAAAAAGCCGCGCAACAAGCTCCTTGCATCATCTTTATCGATGAGATTGATGCCATCGGAAAGGCTCGTGGCAATGCGGGTTTCTCAAGTGGAGGGAATGATGAGAGAGATCAGACCATCAACCAGCTTCTGACCATGATGGACGGTTTTGAAAAGAATACAGGTGTGATTGTTATTGCGGCTACCAATCGTCCTGATATTCTGGATGAGGCCCTTTTGCGTCCTGGCAGATTTGATCGTAGAACGACGGTGGATATGCCTGATGTTCGTGGTAGAGAGATGATCTTGAAGATCCACACTCGCTCGAAACCCTTGGATTCGGATGTGGAACTGGATAAGATTGCTAAAATCACGGTAGGATTCTCGGGGGCCGATCTTGAAAGTCTCTGCAATGAAGCGGCGATCTATGCTGCCCGCGCATCTCAGAAGACGATTCAAACGACCCATTTTGATCTTGCACTGGAGAAGATCACTATTGGGGAAGTTCGCAAGACTGCTTTGGTGACCGAAGAGAAGAAGCGGATTGTTGCGGTGCATGAGGCAGGGCATGCGTTGATGGGCTTGCTTCTCGAGGATTATGACATTGTACGCAAGGTATCGATTGTGCCTCGAGGCAATGCAGGAGGCATCACCTATTTCGAACCTGCTGAAGAGCGTCTTGACATTGGATTGCTCAGTCGTGAATACCTGGAGCATCGTATCATGGTTGCATTTGGTGGTCGTGTTGCGGAGGAACTGATGTTTGGGGTGGACAAAGTGACCACAGGGGCTTCTGCCGACTTGGAGGAAGTGTATCATACCGCGAGAGAAATGATTACATCTTTTGGGTTTTCAGATTTGGGGCCAGTATATCTTGGGCAAAGTGAAGGCCTTCAATCAGAGATAGAAATGGAGATCCATGAGATGGTACAGCGTCTTTACAAACAGACGTTGATCGCCATCAATGGCAATCGCCAATTGTTGGAGGAGATCACTGCCGAGTTGTTGGAGAAAGAAACACTTAAGGAATCCGATCTTACACCCTATAAGTCGCGCATCCAAACTTCCGTGGTCTCCCGTTATCCAACAGATGAATCTGAACAAACTTCGTGAGTTTCTCTTGTCTGAATGTCATGTTTCTGTTACCGAAGCACAAGCCGAATCGGTTTATAAGATGGCCGTAAGTATCCATCAATCACGGTGCAGTCGCAGTGGAAGAGATCTAGAAAATGCAATCGGGACCCTTCTAAAAATCCATCATATTCCATATATCACACAGGCATGTATCCATCCTACGAATGGTACGATTGTTCCTTGTGCGCGTGGACTTCATCGACATGACATTATCATTGACGCCGCCATCGGTGATGCGATCGAAAACAAGATCATTGTATCTTGTAAAGTGTCGTTGCGCGAACGGTTTCTTCAAGACGCGAATGTATCCTGTAAGAGACTCTATATGGTCACGAATGATGATCGGGCTATGAAGAAAAAGGATGAATTACGTACGATACATAACATACATTTGGTCCATGCATCACAACAGAGTGCTTTGGATGCATGGATCGCTGAGATCAAGGATATACTCGCTTCTGATAAGGCGGATTGATGGGACCATCGTTCGCTACAAACTTGTACAGACCCATGGAAGGAACATAGACAGGATGACGATAGATATCGGATCCATAGACTTGAGATGGAATCCCATATCTCACTTCTCCTTCCATGGAAGACACTTTCTCTTCAGCCACATAACTCGAATACGCATATTGCCCTCCATGTTCGGCTTGCCAAGCAATTCCCTTGTCAATGGTTACATGATAGTGACCTCCGTGTTCCTTATAGAACCGTTGAGATAACCCAATCAATCCAAGTTGTTTGGACTTGAATGCATACAAAACATCCAATGCATCCTCACGCATTCTTTTTACAAAGTTTTCGTAACATTCAGTGAACTTATCGGTCGCGATACAAACATCGTGGATGACCATATATACATCCGATTGCACCCGAGGATGCTCCAAGAAGCGATGGACGCCATAAGCATGCGTTAGGTCATACGCATTGTTTTGAACAAAGATTTCGATTTCACGATCGGGACCATAGTCATGAAGCGCTTCTTCATCGGATCCTGCGATGACGACGATGACATTGGAGAATGGAAAGTTTTGAGCACGGAGTGATTCTAACAGATGGTGTCTGGCACTGGCATAATTCTTGTGAGAGTTGATGACCAACATGTAGCTACAAGTTGATATTTCAAAATTCTTAAACCATGTAAGAAAATATGAACCAGGTTTATCAGACCACATACACATATGGAATTTACAATGTCCAATATTACTATGCAACTCTTTGGAGATCTTCGAGAGGATCTTCACATTATTGTATTAGGCAAGGAACCATTGCATTCTAGTTTGATTTGGAGACAGAACTTATGTAGATATATTCATACGGAACTGCGCTTGCATCCTCCTTATGAACCTCATGAAAACCTCATCTATTTCGATGTGCCAGAAAAAGTATTTTTTAACAAAGATATTGAAGAAACGTTTGCAGACTTCCATTTGAATGATTACGCAGTGATGTCGTCTACGCATGAACTCTTCCCCCACGTTCTAAAAAACGTGAAAGAGGACCACTTACGAGTGGCAGTGAAGCGATGCGGTTTGCAAAATGTAGATGCCTTCCTAGATATCGGCAGAGCACATCCCCGTCGTGACGTGGTATGGGACGCTATGAGTTCTTGTGGGCGGCTTGTCCTATTTGCGGTATTCATGATTGCATGCCTGGTTCCGATGCTAGGATACTCATGGAACATTGTGGAACGTGCATAAGGTACTTTTAAACAAGAGTAAATGCATCTTTCGCAACTGTGTGTTTTTATGTATAAAGTTTAAGCAATCACGTGTGCAATCAATTAATATGGCATCTTTGAAGTTAATAGGTACTTTTAAAGCAATGTATGTAGTGTACGGAGCTAAGTGACGACAAACATCTGCCAAAGGTTGATTGGTTAGATAAAGATCAAGATTGTCGATTCTTTTGTAACTGGGTCCTCCCCAGGGTGGGTCTAGAAAGATGACATCTTGGTACTGCCGCGTGCACACATCTAGACAATCTCCGCAAAAGACATCTACGTTTTGGGTTCCTAGAATCCGCATGTTGTGCTCCAGGAGAGATGCACGTCTCGGGTCCTTTTCGATGGCGTTGACCTTGCGGAATTGTTGTGAGAAGGAATAGGCATTGCCACCCACACATGCAGTTGCATCGGTAATCACGGAAGAGGATGAGATATACCGCAGGAGATCTCGAGTAATCTTGTCCGCGGTCAACTGATCGGTGGTACTATACAATGCTTCATCATCAAAGAGCAATTGTTGTCGTATGGCTGGTGGAACAAAACGAAATAAGAAATCTCGTTTTTCGGCTGCATTCATAATGATTTTATTGATCCCTAGGTTGGTGTTGAAGGCGACTCCTTAAATTTCGTTCGATGCTGGAAGATCTAGCTTGCATCGCGTGGACAAAGCGGCTTCTTGACTATGATCTGATTTTTGGTCCTTCATATCTTTGGCCAACGCTTTTGCGATTTGTTTTTGTTTCTTGAGTTTCTCTTCATCTTGAGATACTTTGGCGTTGAGATCATGTAGCAAGCTTTCCTCAAACCGTTTCATGTTCTCTCGTTCCGCACGACTGCACGGGATCTTTTGTCCTTTGGGCAATTGTTTACACCGTTCCAATTTCTGTGCGAGTTCTGACTTCATTTTGTCTTTGGCGACACGAAGAGCATTTTTCCCTACTTGCATGCTTGCTTCATGATCTTGAATCTGAGTGAGAAGGGTCTTTCGTTCTTTTTCTTTGATCTTACGGTTGCTTCGAGATAGAGACACATGGATGTTTTTGAACTGAGGTACTGCAAATTGACGGGCATCCTTCGCACGATTCAAGTAGCTAATGTAACCTGTGATTTCATCGAGGAACCTCTGGGTGCCTTTGGAAGTGAAGGTACCACTGGAGGTGAGATACTGGTCTGTGAATAGGTCGAAATCCTCGGGGATGGCTTCTTTGCGTGTACGTAGCAGATTCAAGAGTTGTATAAGTTGCATTGGGTCGGACGTGTATGGAGTGGCGGTCATAAGCAATACCCTCGCCGAGTCTTCTTTAGAGATGTCATAGGAATCATGGATTCGATCGAAGATCACAGGGACATTGGGGCGTTCTGTTTGAGAGACATCTGTAGCGAAGAGTTTGTGGGCTTCATCGATAATGATGAGAGTTTTCCGCAGTGGATCTTCTTTGCCATTCCGTTTCACCAATTCATGATACAAGTCGTTTTTGCCCGCCAAGGCATTGCTGAATTGCTTGAAACTAATGGGTTGAAGCCAATTCTTAGAGAGATTGCGCATAGGATGTTGGATGGCATCTTCAGGGATATTTTGCTTTTTCAAGACCAAAGAACAGACTTGTTGGAACATGTTCTTCCATATGTCCGCTTTCAATGTATGACGCGTCACCCACAGGATGGAATAGCCTCTGGGTTCGAAGCCGCTGGTTGCGGTGGCAATCGCAGTACACGTTTTGCCTGCACCCACGGAATGCCAGAGAAGCATGCCTTTATAGGCACTGGTAGGTGTGAAGTAGTATCGCACAAAGTCTTGTGTAGGTGTAAAAGCCACCATGTTCGCTTTCCCGCCGATGGTGGCGAGTCGTTCCAGAGGGGTGATCGCTTGGACTTTTTGCACAGGTTCGGATTGAGTGTTTTCTCTACGTTTGTTTTTGGGTTCAGTGGTAGCCACACATTGATTTTCCATGGTGGCCTCAAGCCAAGTGAATTTTTGGAATCGTTCTTGTATATATTCTTTCATCTTTTGGAATGTTTTCTTGGTGCGAGGGGCGTTGGGTCGAAGTGTTTTCTTTTTCTTACGAGCACCTCCATCGACTAGATGAAATAAGGACCGAAGGCCTTTGGTGGGTAATTGATCAAAGATGGACTTTGTACTGACGTTGTCGTCTTCCAGAGGTTGTTGAAAGGAGTGTACATTCTTATTCAGATCCGCATCGACGGCTCCATAGGTTGCGAGTTGTTCAAGTGCATTTGCAAAGACGATTTTGCGCATATTGAGACCACTCTTTTTCAAGAAGAGGTCAAACATAGTGGAGCTTTCGAGGGGGTTTCGTAGGTCATCGGGGATGTCAACTTCGTAACGGTATACATAGAGTGGCCATCCGAGTTTCGGATCGAATTCCAGTCCTTTCTGACCACAAAAGCGGGTACTGCGACCCACAGCTTGCTTCTCATCGGCTTGAGTGACTAAAGGGTCGAAGAGATGTACGTATTTGACATCAAAAAGATCGATGCCTTCTTTGAATCCTTGGTCGAGAATGATGAAGCGCAGCTTTTCCCCATGGATGTTATCGGGGCGTTCATTGAACAAAGAGAGGATCTTCTTACGGAATTTGACGCCGAGGGGTTTCCCAAAGATGGTTGTGCTGCAGAGAGTGGCAAAGTTTTTAGAGCCTATGGTGGAGGATTCCAATGTAGCTACATCCAGAGTGAAAGATTTGTCATAGATGTGATGGTATCCTTTGGCGACGAGAGCACTTGCGATGAGTTTGGAACCATAGGGAGCTGCTTTGACGTCGGTATAGATCATATGTTTGAACTTTATGTTGTGTTGTTTCATGTCTTGTGCATCAAGTTGGTCGATATGATCGAGGAGTGCTTGTAACTTGGGGCCTGCATGAGGAATGAGTGATTCAAATGTAGCTACATCAAAGGAGGAGCTATCGAGAAGATGGGATCGTTCGGATTGACTCCAGTTAGCTACATTTCTGACACACTCTGCTGTTTTATTCATTTACCCTACCATCGCAGCAGAAAAAGGAAGAGATGACTTGGTGGATCCAAAGATCAATGTCCCAATCAATGTCGTCCCACATGGATATAGAGAAAGGAGATGAAAATTGTAGGGGTCTCCGCGAGTTCGTGAGGATGGGTACCAATATAAAGAATATACGTAGTTCCTTAAATCCTTTTTGCAGGAAAGTGTAGCTACATTCGGATGGAAAGAATCTGTGTAGGGTGAGAAGAATATTTCAGTAGATGAAAGTTGTAGAGAAAGAATGTGTAAAAGTTGTCACAAAATTGTAGCTACATTGAGAGATACAAAAACGATGCTTATACCCTTATTACCACAAAGTTGTCAAAGCCAAAAAAGCTTTTTATGTTTTGAGGTTGGTTTACATGTCCGTCTTCCATACAAATGTCTCAGCTCCTTGTTGATACTTATATAGGTTGGTGCGCCACTCTTTCATCAACGGCAACGTCGATACATCCGTATCAATATCCACTATCTGGATGTGTTCGTTGACTTCTAACCAATAGGAGAATACTTCATCAAAGACAGATTCGTTGTACATAGGCAAGTACAATAAAAAGTACTTACCTGATTTTAAAACCACTTGTAAGCCCACACCCCATAAATCAATATCATGGTGCGGATCCACACTTGTATCCATGGTCAAGACCATCACCTTGTATACATCCTCTATTTTGAACTTCGAATGAGTATCCTCCCCTGATACCCAGTTCAAGAAATAAGGAATGTCTTTGTGTAAAGCTCGTAGGACATCAATTTCGTAGAAATATCCATCATAATCATCCATGATCAGCTTCTTGGGGAATTCCATAGTTACACTTGGCCGCAAGGGTATGACATCCGTCATTTTTTTGATCATGCTACGAATGTATCAGAACGAATCCAGAATTGTAGCTACACGGCGGGCTCATGAGCTCTCCCTACAAACATAAAATATGTAGTCGTGTCCTTAAATCCTTTTTGCAGGGAAATGTGTAGCTACATTGGGAGAGAAAGAATGTGGGGTTCCATACACTTTTCAGAAGATGAAAGGTACACAAAAAGAAAATCCTAAAGTTGTTACAAAATTGTAGCTACATCAATGGCTTCCATGTATATTTGTAGGAGATGCGTCCAACGCATTCATCTCGTGCGCATAACACAGATTATGCACCACCAATGGCTGACTCCGACCCACCCGCTGTGCTCGACCCACCGCTTGCACCTTGTCCAAACCCATATTATGGAAAATCACAACATCGGTGGCAAAGCTAATGTCAATACCTGACCCTGCATGATATGTATTCAACAAGATCACCTGTAAATGTCCGTCACGGAAACGCTGCAAGATGTTCATCATCTGGGTAGTAGATCCTTTGATCTCCGCATGCGTAATTCCCTCCCGAATCAACCGCTCACGGATCCCATAAAATGTACTGTCCACACGTGAAAACACCAAGAACTTTCCATTTGGCTTTTGACGCAATAGATGCACCAAACTATCCTCCTTACTGTAAAACTGCATCACAGGTGCACATGAACTGCTGCTGTTGCTGGGACCCTTTTGATCCACAATCGCAATCAATCCCTGTGGGCACAAGGGCTGACGACACTCAGGACATACATGGCCATTCTTCATCCATTGAACAATACATTGGCCACAAAACACATGTGTGCATGGCAACATCATCGGATTTTGGAAATTATCATAACAGATCGGACATGTCTTCTCCGACAACTCGGAAACACGATCGCGAAGACTTTGCATCCGATCCTGTAGACGTTGTAGGTCTGCTTGGGCATTCTGCACACGATGCTCTTTATACTCTCCAGGAATGTCCAACGACGTAATGTATTGCAGCTCTTTCTCTTTGTTGTGGATATCTCTCATAATATCACGGGTCACCAGCTCTACAATATCATTCTCCGTCTCACTCTTTCCTCCTAACTCACGAATGGCTCCTTCCACATCATTGGCATTCAGTTTCTCCAAGATATGAGAATGCAAGAAGGGCTGAATGGCACTTAAATGCGCAGGAAGCTTGCAAAGGTAATAGTTCTCTTGCATGGGAGGTACAGAGAAGGAGCGGGCAACAAAGCTTTGCTCCCCCCGAAGTAACATGAAGTAGATATGCTCATCGCACACAATATCACGAAGCGCATACGACATATAATTGCGACTCGAGTACAAGTTACGTATGATGTGCTCAAAGGTACCACTAATGAGCCAAAGGTAACGATAATCAAACAGAGGGACCTTGCACAACAGTTCATGCGCCTCATCGATCATGATACGGTCCCATCCCACAATCGGATTATCATACATATGTTGCACAATCGCAGCTTCGCGATAATAGTCCATCAACGTCTTCATGCTCGTATTTTTCACCAGAACAATATCATACTGCTCAAATGTTTGTTTAATGATCGCAATGTCAGCAGTAAAAGGACACATTTTACGAATCGTGGGGAGGGAGTCCAGAGCGAGTACACGCAAATTGGTCTGTGTACGGATTGCATTCTCCCATTGAACAAACACAGGACCGCGTGGAACAACCACCAAGGTGGTATGGATCATGGAATGCATCGGGGTTCTTTCAGGACGATCGCAAATAGCTGTAAACATTCCATTGTGACGTCCATTGTACGAGTGGATACTTCTAATTTCGCGGAATATCTCACGGCAAGGTGTAGATGCGACAATACTCAAGGCCGTCAGGGTCTTCCCATACCCTACCACGTCGCCCAAGACACCGATGTTCGTCTGGATCGTAACAGGACCGTGAAGGACATAGGGTCCACGGGGATGTGTCATATGAAGATCATCTTCGTTTTGATAATGAACTTCCCCACGTCGTTCCATCAAGATGGCCTTGTGAAGAGCAGCTCGTTGATGAGGTTTCAAAGGAATTCGAATTCCTTCAGGTTGATCCGCTATGGGATCCGCCTCAGATAGGTACGTGCTATACGCATGATTGGGTTGGAGAAAAGACATACTAATGGTATATCTACCAAAATCCTTAATACGGGGTCGAGGCGTGCGCTTGTTGTTGTTGGGCTTGCACTTGGAGCTGGCGCCAAAGATTTCCTGGGTACCCGAACCAACCATGGTGTTTCAGGCTCACATCCGCAAGGACATGGATCTTACCTCCTAAAGACGTCCAAAGACGGCTGAAGCCGTAATCTTCACTTTCAAAACGGCGTGTTTCAGGATGGATCTCCACAGGGAAGAAGTCATAGAACATATCAGGATTGGTCGATGAATATCCATCAATATCGTTTTTATATTTGCGTTGAGGATAGGCCGCCATCATCTTTTCAAAGACCATGCGTTGGATACACAGGAAGCCCGTGGTCACATAATCTGCCTCCAGAAGGGGAGCCATGGGTTGGTGCTTTAGATGCACGGACATTTTGGTAGCTACTTCCAGAGGATTCGAAATATTCGCCGCAGTCGCTGCTTTATACAGTTCATGACTGATCCACTTTTGAGGATACGCAGCTCCCACCACAGGTTGATTGGTCATAATGAGACGCATCAAGTCTTCAGCATTGAACTCAATATCGCCGTCGACAAAGAGTAGATGAGTGAACTCGGGGTCACTCAGGAACATGGCGACACATGCGTTTCGGGCACGTTGAATCAGACTCTCAAAAGTGATGGGAATGACCACCAAAGGGATGTTGGCATCTTTGCACATCACCACAAATTGCATGATCGACATCATGAATTCTGTGAGACATGTGTGGTTATATGTAATCAATGGAAGTAGAATCTTCATCGGTTGGGATTCCTAGGAAGTATCGTATGGGCCTTATATCCCAACTCTCCGTGAAATGGATATAAGGATGCCAACCGATGATATCTTGAGTTCCATGGATACAATCGCAGAACTAGTATATGAAAAAGCAGATATAGACACACGTCTTGCTCTTCATCAAGCTTATGGTGTCTTCAAATCCATTTTCTGGGTGCAAAACTTTTCCGTCCCTCGTGCCCAGCTACAACAACAGCTGCCCGCAATTCTTGCAAAGCGCAAACAGTATCCCGATGTCACTATGGTGCACATACATGAAGGTTGTACACTTGTCCGTCACATAAATAACACATTCATCTACGAAGAAATGCTTGGACCATCCTTCGTACATCCTTGCATCAACTCCACATTCCTAGATCCCGTAATAAAACATTCAACGAGCCCATACTATCTTCGACATTGGAACATCACTCTAGATTACCTACTTCAGCATTATGAACACTTTACAACTGAAGACTTCTTTCACAGATCCTTTGTATACGATGAAAGATTCTTGCCGATGATAGAAGAAAAATTGTGCAATGAGCTGGATTACTATTACGTTCAGTTTGAAAGATGTATCATCGCACCTGAAACATTAGGCCTTTCCTATCACGAAAAAGATGGGTATTACGTTTGCAAGGTTCAACGAAAAATCCGCCATCTTGAAAATTTCAAAGAAACATTGAAAAGCTATGCATGATATCTTGCTTTTGAACTAACCCACCGTTTGAACGTCTATGGCCCGATGCGCAATCATTGCAAAATCGTCCAATTGTTTCTTTTCGATGGTGGTACGTTGTTCGGGAGGTGTCAAATAGATATGATACGTATCCAAAATATATGATTTTGGTATAGCATATGCAGTGCTGCGTAGTATTTCATGGTTGAATTCTCCAAAATCTTGAACATACCGAACCATTACTCGATCACTTCCTTCATCGTCATGATACATTACTTCACTGAGTCGCTCAATCTTATCCGACATCTTGGTCACCAGATGTTCGACTAAGAATTGCGCGAATGAGTTTACAAAACCTTGCGTTGTATACATCGTGTATCCTCCTTTCATTGGATTTGGTTTTAGGTATTTTTTCTTTTGGTTCACGAGTATATATTGACCACCTTGAGGACCTTCGCGTATTTTGTAGCGTTTCCCTTGATGTTTGATATAGGCACCGCCAATAGATACAGGTGCTACGATTTTTTGTAGTAATGCTTGAAGCATCGGGAATGCATAATGATCATTTAGACCGACTTTGAACCAACTCAATGTTCGGTCCATCGGTGCACCCATCGAATAGCATTTCAGCTTTTCATGAAAGGTCTTGACATCCTTAGTAAACACAACATCACAGTATGTTGGAACATTCCTATACTGTTGAATGGCATCATCATAAACGTATCGCGTTTTATGAATTTTGTAAAAGAGCACTTTCGTGTCAAAATCCCGTTCAACCCCAACCGTGTAATGATCCCCCCAATTTGCTTGCATATTCCCACCACCTTCAATTTCTGATTGTGGTATGAACTTGGTCTCATTAAATGCAATGACGTGATTTTGAGAATTTAAAGAGACGTCATACTTGACTTCGGATTCACGTTGCACATAGCAAATGTTTGGCGTGAACCCTGGTGATATATAAAAAGGCCCTGGGTATTTGGTTCCATGATTTGCCCACTCTTTCACAACCGAGTTCAGGCTAGGTTGCCATGCTCCATTTCTATGTTTCACAAAGTGTAAAAACCTTACGGAAGATGGTGGAAGAGAATGGACAAATGTAGAGAGGTTTCGTTCGTAATATGCGTCGTTCATAATGATTTTGGGATGTTTTTTGATCGCTATACCAGCGCAATCCACCTTGTATATTTTGGGCCATGCAATTGGGGCTGCCTCAATACGGCATTCAATCGGACATGTATATGAACGCTTACGACGCTCAGGTACCTATTCACATTTCTGTGTAATCAGTATGGAGGCATTCCCACCTAAACATCATATCGATCATCTTATGAGCTTTATTCCGCCCCATGA
>JACCDZ010394199.1_pt1 | contig 44962 bp, 57 predicted proteins | sample 7449551 | NCBI WGS metagenome assembly JACCDZ01 (sample SAMN15323452, study PRJNA562643) | freshwater metagenome | isolation source: river surface water | place: USA:Blue River Watershed | collected 2017-08-18
CATACTCTGTTGGAAACCTTTAACAGGCTTCCCTTCTTTTCACTATTTTGTTTTGATTTCCCCCCACAAACGAACATGAGTACAACTCGGAAGTCCACAATAGTGGATTTTAATACAGTAGAAACAAGCTTTGAAAAGTGGGCTAAACCAGGTCAATTTTCTAGAACATTAGCAAAAGGTCCAAAAACAACAACTTGGATTTGGAACTTACACGCTGATGCTCATGATTTTGATGTTCAAACAAACTCACTACAAGACATTTCAAGAAAAATCTTTAGTGCTCACTTTGGACAATTAGCTGTAATTTTTCTTTGGCTTAGTGGTATGCACTTTCACGGCGCATACTTTTCAAACTATTCTGCTTGGTTAACAAACCCAACATCAACACGCCCTAGTGCACAAATAGTATGGCCAATCGTTGGTCAAGAAATGTTAAATGCTGACGTTGGAGGAAACTTCCAAGGGATTCAAATAACATCAGGATTTTTCCAATTATGGAGAGCTGAAGGTATAACAAGTGAAGTTGAACTTTATTGGACAGCTTTAGGTGGCTTAGTAGCTTCTTTTTTAATGCTTTTTGCTGGTTGGTTCCATTATCATAAAGCAGCTCCAAAGTTAGAATGGTTCCAAAACGTAGAATCAATGTTAAATCACCATTTAGCAGGTTTATTAGGTCTTGGTTCACTTGCTTGGGCAGGTCATCAAATTCATGTTGCTTTACCTATCAATAAACTATTAGATTTAGGTGTAAGTCCTGAAGAAATACCTCTTCCTTACGAATTCATTTTAAATCGTGAACTGATTTCACAATTATATCCTAGCTTTAGCAAAGGTTTAACTCCATTCTTTACTTTAAATTGGGCAGAATATTCTGACTTTTTAACATTTAAAGGTGGTTTAAATCCAGTTACAGGTGGTTTATGGTTAACAGATACAGCTCATCATCATCTAGCAATTGCTGTCTTATTCATCGTTGCTGGACACATGTATAAAACTAACTGGTTTTTAGGACACAGTATTAAAACAATCCTTGAAGCGCATAAAGGTCCATTTACAGGTGAAGGTCACAAAGGACTTTATGAAATTTTAACAACTTCTTGGCATGCACAATTAGCTATTAACTTAGCTTTATTTGGATCTTTAAGTATCATTGTTGCACATCATATGTACGCAATGCCACCATATCCTTATATTGCTATCGATTACCCAACTCAACTATCATTATTCACACACCATATGTGGATTGGAGGTTTCTGTATAGTTGGTGGTGCTGCTCATGCTGCTATCTTCTTTGTTCGCGATTATAATGCCGCAAATAACTATAACAACCTTGTAGATCGTGTAATTAGACATCGTGATGCAATTATTTCTCACTTAAATTGGGTTTGTATCTTCTTAGGACTTCACTCTTTTGGGCTTTATATTCATAATGACACAATGAGAGCTTTAGGTCGTCCACAAGATTTATTCTCAGATAATGCAATTGCTTTAAAACCAATATTTGCTCAATTTATTCAAAGTCTACATACATTAGCACCAGGAAGCACAGCACCCAATGCTCTTACAACAGTAAGTTATGCTTTTGGTGGTGATGTTATAAGTGTAGGTTCAAAAATTGCTATCGCACCTATTCCTTTAGGAACTGCAGATTTCTTAGTACATCATATTCATGCTTTTACAATACATGTAACTGTATTAATTTTATTAAAAGGTGTCCTTTACTCACGAAACTCTCGTTTAATTCCTGACAAAGCTAATCTAGGTTTCAGATTCCCTTGTGATGGACCTGGTCGTGGTGGTACTTGTCAAGTTTCTGCATGGGATCACGTTTTCCTTGGTTTATTCTGGATGTATAACTCGTTATCTGTTGTTATTTTCCATTTCAGTTGGAAAATGCAATCGGACGTTTGGGGTACTGTATCGCCTACAGGCGCTGTATCACATATTACTGGTGGAAACTTTGCTCAAAGTGCGATTACGATCAACGGTTGGTTACGTGATTTCTTATGGTCACAAGCTGCACAAGTTGTCCAATCTTATGGTTCGGCACTTTCTGCTTATGGATTAATTTTCTTAGGTGCTCACTTTATTTGGGCATTTAGTTTAATGTTCCTATTTAGTGGTAGAGGCTATTGGCAAGAGCTTATAGAATCTATTGTTTGGGCGCATAATAAATTGAAAGTTGCTCCATCGATTCAACCACGTGCTCTAAGTATTACACAAGGTCGTGCTGTAGGACTTGCACATTATTTATTAGGTGGTATAGGAACAACTTGGTCGTTCTTCCTAGCACGGATCATCTCTGTTGGCTAACCTAGAAAAGGAGAAAAATATATGGTATATAAATTTCCAAAGTTTAGTAAAGCTCTAGCTGAAGATCCATCAACGAGAAGAATTTGGTATGGTATTGCAACAGCGCATGATTTTGAAAGTCATGACGCTATGACAGAATCAAAACTTTACCAAAAAATATTTGCATCCCATTTTGGTCATATTGCAATTATTTTCTTATGGACAGCTGGAAACCTTTTCCATGTAGCATGGCAAGGTAATTTTGAAGCTTGGGTATTAAACCCACTTAAAGTGAGACCAATTGCACATGCAATTTGGGATCCACATTTTGGACAAGCTGCTTACAAAGCATTTCTTAAAACTTCAAGTCCAGCTAATTTAGCATTATCTGGGGTTTATGAATGGTGGTATACAATTGGTTTAAGAACAAACAATGATCTTTATCAAAGTTCATTCTTTCTTATTGTTTTATCAAGTGTTTTACTTTTTGCGGGTTGGTTACATCTTCAACCATCATTTAAGCCAAGTTTAGATTGGTTTAAAGCTAATGAATACAGATTAAATCACCATTTATCTGGTTTATTTGGTTTTAGTTCACTTGCATGGACAGGGCACTTAGTTCACGTAGCTATTCCTGAATCGCGTGGAACACACGTTGGTTGGGACAACTTCCTAACTGTTTTACCTCACCCTGCTGGTTTAACACCATTCTTTAGCGGAAACTGGAAAGTTTATGCTCAAGATCCTGATACAACAGCACATATTTTTGGTTCAAATGAAGGTTCAGGGAGTGCAATTTTAACATTCCTTGGTGGTTTCCATCCTCAAACAAAATCATTATGGTTGACAGATATTGCTCACCACCATTTAGCAATCGCTGTTTTATTCATTGTTGCTGGTCATATGTATCGAACTAACTGGTTAATTGGGCATCAAATGAAGTTAATTCTTGAGGCACACCGTCCACCTGCAGGTAGATTAGGAATTGGTCATATTGGTCTTTATGAAACAATTACTAATTCACTTCATTTCCAATTAGGCTTAGCATTAGCATCATTAGGTGTAGCTACATCATTAACTGCACAACACATGTATGCTCTTCCTCCTTATGCTTTCTTAGCAAATAATTTCCCTACACAAGCTGCTTTATATACACATCATCAGTATATTGCTGGTTTCCTTATGGTGGGTGCTTTTGCTCATGGAGCGATTTTCTTTGTAAGAGATTATGATCCTGCGGTTAATAGTAAAAATGGTGAACTTAACGTTCTTGCTAGAATGTTAGAGCATAAAGAAGCAATTATTTCGCACTTAAGTTGGGTTAGTTTATTCCTAGGTTTCCATACTTTAGGAATTTATGTTCACAATGACGTTGTAGTTGCTTTTGGTCAACCAGAAAAACAAATTCTTGTTGAACCTTTATTTGCTGAATGGATTCAAGCAGCATCTGGTAAAACATTGTATAATTTTGACTTATTATTAGCTTCAAGTAATAGTTCAGCAAGTGTTGCAAGTAGTCAACTATGGCTTCCTGGATGGTTGAATGCGATTAATGATGGCAAAAACTCTCTATTTTTACCAATAGGTCCGGGTGATTTCTTAGTACACCATGCTATTGCATTAGGTCTTCATACTACAACATTAATTTTAGTTAAAGGTGCATTAGATGCTCGTGGTTCTAAATTAATGCCTGATAAGAAAGACTTCGGTTATAGTTTCCCTTGTGATGGACCTGGTCGCGGTGGTACTTGTGATATTTCTGCTTGGGATGCTTTCTATTTAGCGATGTTTTGGATGTTAAACACTATTGGTTGGGTAACATTCTATTGGCACTGGAAACATTTAACTTTATGGCAAGGTAACCAAATACAATTTAATGAGTCTTCAAATTATTTAATGGGATGGTTAAGAGATTATTTATGGCTTAATTCTTCTCCATTGATTAATGGTTATAATCCATTTGGTATGAATTCTCTTTCTGTTTGGGCATGGATGTTCTTATTTGGACATTTAGTGTGGGCTACAGGTTTTATGTTCCTTATCTCTTGGCGTGGGTATTGGCAAGAATTAATTGAAACAATCGTTTGGGCTCACGAACGTACTCCGTTAGCTAACTTAGTACGCTGGAAAGACAAACCAGTTGCGCTTTCGATTGTTCAAGCAAGACTTGTTGGTTTAGCACATTTCTCTGTAGGGTACATATTAACGTACGCTGCATTCGTTATTGCTTCAACAATAGGTAAATTAGGTTATTAAATTATTCAAGGAGCTTTAAAAGCTCCTTGAACAAAAAAATACAAATTAAAAGGTTAGTTTTATGGCTAAAAAAAGTGTCGTTAAAAGACAAATTCGGCGTGAAAACCTAGTCAGCCGATATTCTGAGCTTAGACAAAAATTAAAAGCGGAATTAAAAGAAGCAACTTCTTTTAAAACTAAAATGGAATTACATGCAAAGTTACAAAAGCTACCACGTGATAGTGCTTCTACACGATTAAGAAATCGTTGTTGGAAAACAGGTCGTGGAAAAGCTGTTTTTCGTGATTTTGGACTTTGTCGTCACATGGTTCGTGAAATGGCAAATGAAGGATTATTGCCGGGTGTTATTAAATCAAGTTGGTAACGAAGTATAATAAAATAAAAAAATACAGCACTCCCAGAGGTGGGCAGATTTTATGATCCCTGGGAGGCTGATGTATATTCGACTTAAGCTTGTCCTCGTCTGTACTGAAAATATGCAGACACGAAAAGACCTATTAAAGTAACAATAATTAGTCCCAAAACAATTCCAAATAATAGAGGTTCAATCATAATATAAATTTATGCGTATTTTTTAGAAAACTTTATACCGTTTAGATTATCTAAATCCAACTGCAGCTTGCCAAACAAATGCTAACAGTAAGAATAAAACAGGGATAACTGGTAAAATATCTACTAATGGGCTAAAAACGGCAAAAACATCTGGTAATTTAGCAAGAAGCATGGAGAAAAACCTTGTTATTAAACTACAATAGAGTTTGTTTTTACAAATATATTTTATAAATTTTTTAGATAATATTTTTTATTATAGACTTTTTTCTAAAATTGTTTTAGATTTTATCATTTTTAGAGTACTTTTGTTTTTCAAACAATAGTTTAAACAAATATTCTGCTTTTTTAACCATATATGCGTATATGATTAGCACTACAACATTAGTTATTATACACGACTTTCTAGGACTTAGGAGGAATAATTATGGTTACGCTTGTTCAATTACTGACATTATTATTTGTTATTGTCTCTTTGGTTCTTATTATCGCTATTCCAGTTTTATTTGCTACTAGTGATGAATCAACAAATACAAAGGGCACAGTATCAAGCTTAGCAGCTTTTTGGAGTAGTCTGCTTATAGCTACTAGTGTAGCAAACTCTCTTTTATAAAATTTTATCAAAAGCTAGTGAAGGGACTTGAACCCTTAACCTACTGATTACAAGTCAGTTGCTCTACCAGTTGAGCTACACCAGCAAAACCCACTCTTTATTATTTTTATTAATACAATTAATATAAAAGAGTGGGTATAAAATAAATTTATATTTTTTACTAATATAAACTGCGGATGGAGAGACTCGAACTCTCATGGAGTGACCCACTGGATTCTAAGTCCAGCGCGGCTACCAATTTCGCCACATCCGCCTCAAATTTTATGGTATTGAACCCTTAAGGTTTACCACTTATCTAGAAAATTTTTGTTTTTTAGTAATTTTAATTCAAGAAGAGTAAAAATACAACCATGTTAGCAGAAACTATTTTTTAATTTTTTTCAGTTTTCCTTTTATAAAAAAAAAGTGACAATATTTATTTTTTAGTTATAGTTAAAAAAATATAAATATAATATATAAAAATAACTTTGTAATCTTTTAATACATCTATGTCTCATTCTATTACTCTTTTTAATGAACTAAGCTTAACAAATAAACTTCTTATCTTAATTAATCATTCTAATCAAACTAACTCAAAAATTCGTATTAGAAAATCAGAAATTTTAACAAAGTATGTAGATACATCTGGTTATAAACTAAACAAAGATAATAAATTAACTTTTTTAGAAAATCACTTAAATTTTACTAATACAAATCAACGTACAAAAGTTTTAAATCAATTTCTTAATGAAGTACAGCAAATTCAATTAAAATCAAAAATAAATGTTGAAGAGCTTCAAAAATCTTCTAGGTTAAATCAATCTCGTATTATTACAACAAAATTGACTTCAACATCAGTTTAGTTTTTTTTAGCCTAATTATAAAATTATAATTAGGCTAAAATTTTTTGTTTAAGTTTTATCCGAATTTTTTTTCTGGTAACTGGACAATGTATTAAGGGTTCAGAAATAATAATATTATAAGCGTCTTTAGTTCAGTTGGTAGAACGTAGGTCTCCAAAACCTAATGTCGAGGGTTCAAGTCCTTCAAGGCGTGGTTCATAATACTTAACGTTTTTGTCGAATAAATATTTACATTAAAAATACAATCTGCTACTATGAATTCTATGATATTTTTAATTGATTGAATTTTAGAATAAATTTTTAAACCATTTTATAAAATGCCAAAGAAAATTGTCGCAGTTGTAAAATTAGCTTTACGAGCTGGTAAAGCAACACCTGCACCTCCTGTCGGACCAGCTTTAGGTCAACATGGTGTTAATATTGCTTTATTTTGTAAAGACTATAATGCTCGTACAGCAGACAAAGGTGATTTAATTATACCAGTAGAAATTTCTGTTTATGAAGACCGAAGCTTCTCATTTATATTAAAAACACCTCCTGCTTCTGTTTTATTAAAAGTAAATTTACAAATAAATAAAGGCTCTTCTAAACCAAATAAAATTAAAGTAGGGTCGATTACAAGAAAAGGTTTAGAAGAAGTAGCTCGTATAAAGTTACCTGACTTAAATACAGATAACATTGATGCAGCTATAAGAATAATAGAAGGAACAGCTAAGAATATGGGTATTACTATCCAAGATTCTTAAGGAGAGAATTTATGCGACTTACATCTAAAAGGTATAAAGAAGCTAAGACTTTAGTTCAAACTAAACTTTTTTCAATTGAAGAAAGTATTGAATTAGTAAAGCAAACTGCTACGGCGAAGTTTATAGAATCTACAGAAGTTCATTTCTGTTTAAACTTAAATCCCAAATACGCTGATCAACAGCTACGTGCTACTGTTGTTTTACCACACGGAACAGGTAAAAATATTAAGGTTGTTGCTATTGTTAGCCCTGACAGTGGATTAAGTGCTTCTGAAATAGGGGCAGAAAAGATAGGTTCAGAGGATTTAATAGAACAAATTAATCAAGGTTATACAGATTTTGATGTTTTAATTGCTGAACCAGATATGATGCCAAAAATTGCTAAATTAGGTCGTGTCTTAGGTCCTAAAGGCTTAATGCCTTCCCCGAAAGCAGGTACTGTCACAAAAGATATCAAAATGGCTATTGATGAATTCAAACGTGGTAAATTAGAATATCGAGTAGATAAAACAGGTATTGTTCATATTAATTTTGGAAAAGCTAATTTTAGTCCTGTACAATTGAAAGAAAACTTACTTACTGTCTATAAATCAATTTTACAAAATAAACCTAGTGGTGTTAAAGGCAAATATTTAAAACGCATGTATATTTGCAGTACTATGGGTCCTTCAATTGAAGTTGACTACTCGTTAATTTAAGTATTTAATATTTAAATAAAAAAAAGCTTACCTCATTCAAACGTTAAAAAAAAATTTTAAAAATGTCAAAAACTGACCAAATTCTTGAAGATTTAAAAGGCCTTACATTAATTGAAGTATCAGATCTTGTAGAAAAATTAGAAAAAACATTTAATATTGATGCTTCTCAAGTAGCAGGTTTTGTTGTTGGTGCACCAGCGGCAGCAGCAGGACCAGCTCAACCAGCTGAAGAAGCAAAAACTGAATTTGATGTTATTTTAAGTGAAGCACCACCAGCGGATAAAAAATTAGGTGTTCTTAAAGTAGTTCGTACATTAACTGGATTAGGTTTAAAAGAAGCAAAAGATTTAGTAGAATCTGCTCCTAAACCAATTAAAGAAAAAGCTTCTAAAACAGAAGCTGACGATATCAAGAAGCAAATTGAAGAAGCTGGTGGAAAAGTTACATTAAAATAAATAAATTGTTAATTAAGTTTAAAGACTCTACCCTTAATTAAGGGTAGAAGTCAAAAATTATATTTTTTTAAAATAGACCTAAAGTTACTGCTTTATTAATTGGTAAACAAGCTCCAATTCCTAACCAAATAGAAACAACTGTTCCTAGTAAAAATACAGCTGAAGCAATTGGTCTTCTAAATGGATTTTGGAAATTATTAATATTTTCAATAAAAGGTACTAATAATAAACCAGCTGGTACCGACGCCATTGATAACACTCCTAATAATTTATTAGGTAAAACACGTAGTAAGTTAAATGTTGGGAAGAAATACCACTCTGGAAGAATTTCTAAAGGTGTTGCGAAAGGATCAGCTTTTTCGCCTATTGCAGAAGGTTCTAAAATTGATAAACCAATTACAAGTGCAAATGTACCTAATATAACAACTGGGAAGATATATAAAAGATCATTTGGCCATGCAGGCTCACCATAATAATTGTGGCCCATACCTTTTGCTAGCTTTGCTCGTAAAACTGGATTAGTTAAATCAGGTTTTTTTATAACAGACATTATTTTTTCTCCTTATGTTGGGTTATGTTTAAAAGGTTTGTTCTAGTTAAAGTGGACCAGAAATACCTTGTTTACGAATCATTAAGAAATGCATAAGCATTAATACCGCAGCAATTAACGGTAAAACAAAAGTATGAAGACTATAGAATCTTGTTAATGTTCCTTGTCCTACACTTACACCACCACGTAATAATTCAACAAGTGGAGATCCTATTACAGGAATAGCTTCTGGTACACCTGTTACAATTTTACATGCCCAATAACCTACTTGATCCCAAGGTAGTGAATAACCCGTTACTCCAAATGATACTGTTACAACAGCAAGGATAACACCTGTTATCCATGTTAATTCTCTTGGTTTTTTGAAACCACCTGTTAAATATACACGGAAAACATGTAGAATCATCATTAAAACCATCATACTTGCAGACCAACGGTGGATAGATCTAATAAGCCATCCAAAGTTTACTTCTGTCATTAAATATTCAACAGATGAAAATGCTTCTGTTACTGTTGGTCGATAGTAAAATGTCATTGCAAAACCTGTTGCAACTTGTATCAGAAAACATGTTAAAGTTATTCCACCAAAACAATAGAAAATATTAACATGTGGTGGAACATATTTGCTTGTAATATCATCAGCAATAGCTTGAATTTCTAATCTCTCTTCAAACCAATCGTAAACTTTTCCCATAAATATAATCTTTTATTCAAAAACACAATTAAACCTAAAAATTTTTTATCGTTTTTTATTCAACAAAATTTTTCCAAATATAAACTGAAAAAATTCGAGCTACTTTTACAGAACTTTCAATATTATTTGTGGAACTTAATTGTTTTGTATCCAGTACTTTATAAATTGTTTGTTGATTTGTTATTTCTTCCTTATTATATCCTAGTTTTGTCATAGGAAATATTTTTAGCCCTTTTAAAAATAACGTACTTAATATTAAATCATAAGGGGTAATACTAATTAAACTTTTATATGTAAAAGTATCTGTTTGACCCATTAAACGTGATGCTAATCGAAAACATGCACGATTTACAATGTTTTTAATACTTCTTGCATTTGCAAAAAGTGGTAATTGACGTCTTAAATCAAGATACTTTAGAAATACTTCTTCTCCATAAAAACTCATTTGATATTGTCTTTCTTGGAATAATTTCTTAGCAATAGTCAAAAGTTCTTCACGGCTATAATCCGGAAAATCAATATGATGAGCTACACGCGAAGATAAACCTGGATTCGAACGATAGAATACCTTCATAGGCTCGCTATAACCAGCAAATATAAGAACTAAATCAGTTCTCTTATTTTCCATAACTTGTAGGAGCATTTCTATAGCTTCACCACCATAATCTTTTTCGTTATTTGGTTTATAAAGATAATACGCCTCATCTATTAATAAAACACCTCCCATTGATTTTTCTAGTATATCTTTAGTTTTAGGTGCTGTTTGACCCACAAATTGCGCAACCAAATCATCTCTGCTTGCTACTACAAGGTGGCCTCGACTTAAATAGCCTAAGTTTTGTAAAAGTTCTGCCATACGCGAAGCAACAGTACTTTTACCAGTTCCTGGGCTACCAGTAAACGACATATGTAAACCAGGATAATATTTACTTAAACCAAAATCTTGCCTGATTTTATCCATAAACAAGATTGCAGTAATTTCTTTTATACGCGTTTTTACTGAATTAAGACCAATTAAATCGTCATCAAGTTTTTGTAAACTTTCATTAATTTTATAGGTTTTTTTTAGCTTTTGTATATCTATTTTGTTAGGATCTTTTAAAATTGAAGAAGTTTCTAAACTTAGTATAACCCAGTTTTTCTTCGTTTTAGTGGAATTATTAATTGTCTGCATATTATGATTCGCATAACTTTATCTTTGTGGAATCCGTAATTCCATAAGAATTTTTACGGTTTTTTTAATAAAAAATAATAGAATGTTTATAAATAAACTGAATATAAGCTTTACTAGTTGATGCTAAACTATTTATAGAAAGGCTTTGTAGCTCAGTGGTTAGAGCAGGGGACTCATAAGCCCAAGGTCGCAGGTTCAAGTCCAGCCAAAGCCAAAGTTTATAAAATGGTTATGGAGAGATGGCTGAGTGGTCGAAAGCGGCAGATTGCTAATCTGTTGTACAGATTTATTTGTACCGAGGGTTCGAATCCCTTTCTCTCCTAAAGATTTTAAATTCTTTTAAATATAAATATTACATGATATAAGAATATACTAATATAACTTAATCTATGGGATTGTAGCTTAATCGGTTAGAGTACCGCCCTGTCACGGCGGAAGTTGCGGGTTCGAGTCCCGTCAGTCCCGCTCGTAAGGGTTTTAAATTTAAATTTTTTAATATTTTATACTATACTTATATGCTGCTCTCAGAACCTATTAGCTTAAGAACTGAAGCTAGTTTTTCACTTTGCTGAATTTTTGTTGTAGCTTCATCCATAACATTTTCAAGCAGTTTTTCTTCATCTTCCTGAGATCTAATTGTTTTAAGTTTTTGTATATATTTAGATGTATTTAATAAATTTTCCATTTCTTCGCGAATTAATTCAACAACAGAGGAATTTTGATTAAGTTTACTAGAAGGTAATAAAAGTCGGATTGGTTTAGCTTCTGCTAATAAACTTCTAATTTCATAACCCTCAAGAGTTTCCTTTTGAATTATTTGGTTTACTAATTTATCTAATAGTGAACGATTCTCTTGAATAATAGATAAAGCTTCGTTATAAGCATGCTCAACATGTAAGCGAACCATAGTATCAATTAAAGTTGTTAACTCTTCTGAATAGCTTTGTGATGAATTTCTCATTAGAGCATCACGAGGTTGTGAATCTTCAAGAGCTACTGGACCTAAAGGAGACATACCATATTCAGTTACAATTTGTCTAGCTAAAATTGTTGCCCGTTGAATATCATCAACCGCAATTGTTGTTACTTCAGCCTTACCGAAAACTACTTCTTCAGCAGCCCGACCGGCTAAAAGACTAACTAATCTTGTTAATAATTGATTACGTGAATACATAGTTTCTTCGCTAGGTACAAAAGTTGTTGAAGATTTTGTCCGACCTCGAGGAATTAATGATACCATTTCTACCGGGTCATGATATTCAAGCAACGAAGCTGTTAATGCATGTCCAACTTCATGATAAGCTAAAATGCGTTTGTAGCGGTTTTCTTCCATTGGAGGTCTAGGGATTCCACCAGTTACTTTGTCTAATGCTTCATTTAGTCTTTTAATTGTTATTGATTTTTCATTGTATCGCGCTGTTAAAATAGCTGCTTCATTCATAACGTTTGCTAAATCTGCGCCAGAAAATCCAGGAGTACGTTTTGCAATTGTTTGTAACTCAACATCTTTATCAATTTTCTTGTCTTTAGCATGTACTTTTAAAATTGCAAGACGAGCTTTAGCATCAGGAAATCCTACGACTAATTGTCTATCAAAACGACCAGGTCGTAAAAGAGCCGAATCTAAGATATCAACTCGGTTCGTTGCAGCAATAACAATTACCCCATTATTTGTTTCAAAACCATCCATTTCCGTCAATAGTTGGTTTAATGTTTGTTCCCTTTCATCATTTCCACCACCAACACCAAATCCCCTTTGTCTTCCTACCGCATCTATTTCATCTATGAAGATTATACAAGGTGTTTTTGATTTTGCTCTTCTAAAGAGATCACGAATTCTTGAAGCCCCTATACCAACAAATAATTCAACAAATTCTGATGCAGAACAACTAAAAAAAGGGACTTTTGCTTCACCTGCAATAGCCTTGGCTAATAATGTTTTACCAGTTCCTGGCGGTCCTGATAACAGAACTCCTTTCGGAATTTTCGCACCTACCCGTGTATAACGTTCTGGTTTTTTCAAGAACGTTACAATTTCTTGGAATTCCTCTTTAATTTCATCTATACCTGCAATGTCATCAAATGTGACCCCAGTTACTGGAACACTATCATAACGTGCGCGCGTTTGGAAAAATTGTCTAAATCCAAAAGGATTAAAAGGATTATTCATTCCTCCACCAGAATTATTACGTTTTGCTTTATTAGATTTGTCTGTAATTCGATTAACAATAAAATATAAACCTAATATTAGTCCAAAAAATATTGAGACAGTAAAAAAGTTTACTGAAAAAAGTTCAAAAGCTTTTGCAGATGGTTCAATTGCATGAACATCAAAATTTATTGAAGAATCTTTTAATTTTCGTATTAATTTTACATCTTTATTAGGTACATTTACACCAATCCGCTGTAATCTATAGCCTGATTCTGGAGTAGCTGCTTCAACAACAGCAAATTTAGAATTGTTATAAAAATCTACTTTTTTAACCCAACCATTATCAATATATTCTAAAAATCGTCCATATGTTATTATTGAAGTTGGTGCTGTAGCATTTTCTTTTATACTCTCAACAGCTAATAAATTAACAGGACCACTTATAAATAGTCCGATCATAAAAAACCTCCTAGGAAATAAAGTGTTTGTAAGATTTTAAATCTTAAAGATTTAAAAAATTATTATTAACATTTTTGTATATATCTTATTATATACTTGTTTTAGAACTACAAAAAATGCCTATATTATAATTACAAATTATTGAGTATTCTGTCTTTTTTTATTTTTTTAATTTAATATAACTAAAACTTTAAATCTAATAGGACAAAAAAAATGGTACAAAAAGGGTCAGTAGTTAGAATTTTACGAAAAGAATCTTATTGGTACAATGAATCAGGAACTGTAGTCGTAGTTGATCAAGGGAAAGTAAGATATCCAGTTTTAGTTAGATTCACTAAAATTAATTATGTTGGTACAAATACAAATAACTTTGCTCTTCATGAAGTAGAAGAAGTAAAACCAAAAAAAGCATAAGTTTATAATAAACAATTAATTGAAGTTGATTTAAAATTTCTTTAGAATAGAAATTTTAAATCAACTTTTAACAAATATTTATTTAATTTAAATAAAAATTATTGTTATCTTGATAATGCACTCCAATCTACATCAACATCATTTAAAATAAGTGACGAGTTATAAATTTGAAGGATGATTAATAGAAAAACTAAAAATAATGCCATTACAAGTCCCATGAACGGCGTACTTCCCCAACCTGGACCAACTTTACCATATTCTGAGTTAAGAGGTCTTAAGATTGCTCCTAGTTTTGTCTTAAAAGCCATTTATAATTACTCCTTTGTCAATGACAACTAAAACATTTATGTTGATTTATTAAATTAAAGAAAAGTTATAATATAGATAAGAGAGGTGAAAATAATTTTATTTTCACCTCTCTTATCTATATTAAACCTAAATACTTCAAAAACTAAATCAAATATGACGATTGAAAATTTAGATTCATCTTTGCTTTTGGTAACATTCTTAGAATGTTTACTGCTTGGAATAGTAGCATATGCTATATATGTGGCTTTTGGCCCTCCAGCCCAAGATTTACGTGATCCATTTGAGGAACACGAAGATTAAACCTTTAGTATATTAGTAAGTGTGTTAAAAAAATTGACACACTTATTTTATTTACTAATAATACGAGGTGGTTCACGGAAGAAAACAGCAAAGAATAGAACCATTAAAGTTCCGATAAGCAAAAACGTATATACTAGTGCTTCCATTTTTTATTCCCTTTTTAAATAACACCTTGTCGTTTTGTAGTTTCATCACCAAGTTTTTGGAATACACCAAATTCAACTTGTTCTGTGATACTAGCATCAATACCAGTGAATACATCACGGAATAATGTTCTTGACCCGTGCCATAAATGACCAAGGAAGAAGATTAGAGCGAAATTAGCATGACCAAAAGTATACCAACCACGTGGACTACTTCTGAATACACCATCAGATTCTAAACTAGTTCTGTCAAACTCAAATACTTCTCCTAATTGAGCTTTACGAGCATATTTTTTAACTGTAGGCGCATCTTTAAATGTTTGACCATTAAGCTTACCACCGTAGAAACTTACGTTTACACCAACTTGTTCAATACTATATTTCGATTCTGCCCTACGGAATGGGATATCTGCACGAACAATTCCATCCTTATCTAAAAGGATAACAGGGAATGTTTCGAAGAAAGCAGGCATACGTCTAACGGTTAGTTCACGACCATCACGATCAGTAAATACAGGATGACCTAACCAAGCTTCTGCAATACCATCACCTTTATTCATAGGACCGGCACGGAATAAACCACCTTTAGCTGGATTATTACCAATATAGTCATAAAATGCTAATTTATCAGGAATACGAGACCAAGCTTGTGATTTGTTTAAACCTTCTGCTACAGAATTTTCTACTCGTCTTTCGATTTCTTGTTGGAAGTAACCGCTATCCCATTGATAACGTGTTGGACCAAAAAGTTCAATAGGTGTTGTTGCAGATCCGTACCACATTGTTCCAGATGTAACAAATGCTGCAAAGAATACTGCTGCAATACTACTAGATAACACTGTTTCAATATTACCCATTCTTAAACCGCGGTATAAACGTTGTGGTGGTCTAACAATAATATGGAAAAATCCTGCAAGTATACCAAATGTACCTGCAGCGATGTGATGTGCTGCAACACCACCAGGATTGAATGGATTGAAGCCTTCTGGTCCCCAAGCTGGTGCAACCCCTTGTACTTTTCCTGTTATTCCATATGGATCTGAAACCCAAATACCAGGTCCAAAGAATCCTGTTACGTGGAAGGCACCAAACCCTAAACATAAGATACCTGATAAGAATAAATGGATACCAAAAACTTTAGGTAAATCTAAAGATATTTCATCAGATCTTTCAATATTGAAAACATCTAGATCCCAATAAACCCAGTGCCATATCGCTGCTAGGAATAATAGACCTGAAAGAACTATATGAGTTAATGCTACACCTTCAAAACTCCATAAACCAGGATTAGAAACACTTTCTCCTGTAATACTCCAACCACCCCATGAGTCTGTAACACCAAGTCTAGTCATGAAAGGCATAACAAACATACCTTGTCGCCACATAGGATTTAAAATAGGATCCGATGGGTCAAAAATAGCTAGCTCATATAAAGCCATTGAACCTGCCCATCCAGAAACTAGGGCTGTATGCATAATGTGAACTGCAAGTAATCGTCCAGGATCATTTAGGACAACTGTATGGACACGATACCAAGGTAACGCCATTCTTTTTAGCCTCCGTAATTAAGATTTGACTTTCTTGAAAAATATTTTTAGTGTTTATAAACTGTTTATTAAAAAAAATAAACTTATTTAATTATAATTATTATCATACAAAAAATTTCTAAAAACCTTTACTAAATTCAAAATCTTTGTATAATCAAAGACGAAAGAGGATCTAAAAGATCAAGAATTTTAGAAAAATATAAAAAAGAGAAAGAAAAATGGCAACATACAAAGTTAAACTTGTTTATCCTACAGATGCTGGAGACCAAAACCGTTTCATCGATTGTGATGATGACGAATACATTTTAGATGCAGCAGAAGAAAATGGATTTGAATTACCTTATTCTTGCAGATCAGGATCTTGTTCAACATGCGCTGGTCGCGTTGTTGCTGGTACAATTGACCAATCTGAACAATCTTTCTTAGAAGATGACCAAGTTTCAGAAGGCTTTGTTTTAACTTGTGTTGCTTATCCTACATCAGATTGTGAAATTTTAACAAATCAAGAGGACGAGCTTTATTAAAAAAATAAGGCGTTTTATAAAACGCCTTATTTTTAAATTATTTAATTTATTTGATTGAAAAATATAGAAATATCTACTCCGGGAGGGAATGAAATATTACTTAATAAGTTTATGTAGTTTTTCTTTGGTACTTCAATATCAAAAATCCACTTGTGTCTTCGAATTTCAAATTGTTCTTGCGAATCTTTATCAATATGCGGTGATCTTAATAAAGAATAATACCTTTTTTTTACAGGAAGTCTTACAGGACCTTTTAAAATAGTTTGTCCATTGTAAACTTCATCTAGTTTTTTAAGTTCTTTTTCCAATAATAAGCTACTTATTCTTAAAACTCTAGAATTGTACGCTTTTAATCTTATACGGAAACTTATTTGAGCATTTTTTGTCATAAAGAAGTTCTTGTTAACCTTTAAAAAAAGGAATTATTCTAGGATTTTAGATACAACACCAGCACCAATAGTTCTTCCACCTTCGCGAATAGCAAAACGCATACCAGCTTCAATAGCAATTGGTGAAATTAATTCTGCTGTCATTTTAATACGATCTCCAGGAATAACCATTTCTGCAGCTGCACCATCATCCGATGTGAAACCTGTAATGTTTCCAGTAACGTCAGTTGTTCTAACGTAGAATTGTGGTCGATAACCAGCTAAGAATGGTGTATGTCTACCACCTTCTTCTTTTTTAAGTACATACACCTCAGCTTCAAAACGTTTATGAGGTTTAATAGTACCAGGTTTTGCAAGAACCATCCCTCTTTGGATATCAGTTTTTTGTACACCTCTTAGTAATATACCAATATTATCACCAGCAAACCCTTCGTCTAATGTTTTTTGGAACATTTCTAAACCAGTTACAGTTGTTGAGCGAGTCTCTTGAATACCAACGATTTCTATAGTTTCACCAACTTTTACTTTACCACGTTCAATTCTTCCAGTTGCAACTGTACCACGCCCTGTAATTGAGAAAACATCTTCGACAGCCATTAAGAAAGTTTTATCTACATCACGTTCAGGAGTTGGAATATAACTATCAACTGCTTCCATTAGTTCGAAGATTTTATCAACCCATTTATTTTCTCCACGTTTACTCACACTACTTGAAGTAACTGCTTCTAATGCTAATAAAGCTGAGCCAGATATAAATGGAATATCATCACCTGGGAAATCGTAAGTTGAAAGTAACTCTCTAACTTCTAATTCAACTAGTTCAAGAAGTTCTTGGTCATCTACTTGATCAGCTTTGTTAAGGAAAACTACGATATGAGGCACACCTACTTGTTTTGCTAACAAAATATGTTCTCGAGTTTGCGGCATAGGTCCATCCGCAGCTGAAACAACAAGAATAGCCCCATCCATTTGTGCTGCCCCTGTAATCATATTTTTTACGTAATCAGCATGTCCTGGGCAGTCCACATGAGCATAGTGTCTGTTTTCAGTTTCATATTCTACGTGAGCTGTATTAATTGTAATACCTCGCGCCTTTTCTTCGGGTGCAGCATCAATATCATCATATTTCTTTGCTTTAGCATTTCCTAATAACGATAAAACACTTGTAATTGCAGCTGTTAAAGTTGTTTTACCATGATCAACATGACCAATAGTTCCTATATTAACGTGTGGTTTAGTACGTTCAAATTTTTCACGAGCCATTTTTTTTTTATTCCTTTTTTATTAATTTTTAAACTTATGAATGCTAAAAGAAAAAGCTATTTTTTAGATTTAAAAAAACTAAATGCTTTATTTGCTTCCGCCATTTTATGAACTTCTTCTTTACGGCGAATTGAATTACCAACACCTTTTGAAGCATCCATTAATTCTCGAGCTAGTTTAAAAGACATATTTTTTCCTGATCTATCTCGAGAGTATTTTAATAACCATTTTAATGCTAAATTTGTTGCCCGAAGTCTTTTAACTTCGATTGGAACTTGATAAGTTGCACCACCAATTCTCTTTGGTTTTAATTCTACAACAGGGCTAACATTTTGAACAGCTTTTTCTAATGTTATTAAGCCTTCTAAATTTGTTTTTTGTTTAATATAGTCTAAGGCTGTATAAACAATACGTTCAGCTAATTGTTTTTTACCACTTTTAATAACGCGTAGGCTTAATAAACTTACTAAATAGCTTTTATACACTGGGTCTGGTCCAGGTAGACGTTTTTTAATTCTTTTTCGTCTTGACATTTTGTTTGTGTTGTTTAATTTTATGAAATTTTATTAATTTTATTATTTCGTAGCTTTTGGTTTTCGTGCACCATACTTTGATCGGCCTTGCATTCGTTTTGTTACTCCAATTGTGTCTAATGCTCCACGTATAACACGATAACGAACACCGGGTAAATCTTTTACTCGACCTCCACGTATTAGGACTACTGAATGCTCTTGAAGGTTATGTCCTTCTCCGGGAATATGAGCAGTAATTTCAAAACCTGAAGTTAATCTGATTCGAGCAACTTTTCGCATTGCAGAGTTAGGTTTTTTAGGTGTTACAATATAAACCCTTGTACATACACCACGTCTTTGTGGACATGCTTTTAAAGCTCCAGATTTACTTTTTTTCTTTATAACCTGTCTTTCACTTCTAATTAATTGTTGAACCGTTGGCATAAATTAGTTATTCGTCTCCTCTGATTCCATATTATATTTTTTTAGGAATCTCTCAACACGTCCTTCTGTATCAATTATTTTTTGAGATCCTGTATAAAATGGGTGATTACCTGACCAGATATCAACATGTAACTCAGGTTTTGTTGATGAAACTGTCATAATCGATTGCCCATCGCAAAAAACTTTTGTTTTAACAAACCATTTTGGGTGAATATTTTTTTTAATCATAATTATTAACGTTTAGAGAATTGTGGTGCTTTACGAGCTTTTTTAAGTCCATATTTTTTACGTTCCTTAACTCTAGTATCTCGACTTAAGAAACCAAGACTTCGAAGTTTTACTCGCTTAGTTGAATCAAGTTTAGAAATTGCTTTAGATATAGCTAATCTAATTGCATCAACTTGCCCAAGTAAGCCACCACCTGATGCTATAATATTTATATCATAGGATTTCTGAGATTCAAAAATCTCTAAAGGTATAATACTACTATTTAAAGCTTGTGAACTAAATTGAAAATATTCTACACCAGGTTTCTGATTTATTATAATTTGACCAGTACCCGGACTTATTTGAACAAATGCAGTAGCACTTTTTCTACGTCCTACCCCATTCGTTAGTATATTTTTTTTACTTTCTAATGTCATAATTTTTTTAATTACTAAAAATCATTTGTTTCGGTTTTTGTGCTTGATGTGGATGCATTTCTCCACTATAAACTTTCAATCTTTTTGGTAAGTTAGATTTTGCAAATCCGTTAGGTAGCATTCTTTTAACTGCTAATTCAATTACTCTATTAGGGAACTTTGTTAATAAAACAGCTAAAGATTTTGTTTTAAGTTCACCTGGTTTTCCAGTATGGCTATAATAGAATTTCTGTGTCAACTTCTTTCCAGTAAAACGTATTTTTTCTGCATTTATAACAATAACATGAACTTTACTATCAAATCCTGGTGTATAAGTAGTTTGATTTTTTCCTTGAATCAAATTAGCAATCTGGGTAGATAATCGGCCAAGAGTTTGATCCGTTGCATCTATTACAAACCAACTTCTTTCGTTGTATTTTGCTGAAGGTATATATGTGTTAGTCATAGTTTATCAAAATAACTCTAATCATAAATAATAGAAGTAGAGTTGTTTATTAATTTTTATATTGGTAAAAAACATGGAATAGCTTCCCATTTCATATTTTTATTAATATTAAAAGAAAATCCAAATATATTTAATGAATTTTCTATTAAATTTAAATCAGTTTCTTTTAGACCTATTCGTTTTAGAAATTCTATAGGGACAATTAAAAGATTATTAATATTAGCAAATCCTTCACGTCTTAAGAAAATTTCTAAATTTATAGGTAAATCTAGGTGTTTTATATCTAATTTTTTAAAAATTTCTGATTCATGTAGCTTTACAATTTTCTCTCGATTGCTCAAGCTTTTTGAAAACTCGGATACTTTTTCTAAAGATAGCAAAACATTTTTTTCACATGCAAAAACATGAGGAAGTGGTTCAAATACTGATAAAGTTTCTCTAAGTTCCTGAGTTGCTAATTCTATAACACTTGCTGGTTCAACAGCTCCTCTACTAATTACAACAAATCTAATGAATTCTTCTGTTTCACTAATACCCCGTTTTACCAAATCTTCATATTCGGCAACTGATGAATTTGTTGTCTGTACAATTTCAAAGCCACATGATTGTATCGCGGAGTAAATAGGATCTACAATTACTATATCAAAAGGTAATTTTTGAGGAGCACCTAATTTTATTTTACTATCTTTTACGTTATTTGTTGAGTTTTCTTGTTTAATATTTTTTATAATTTTTGATGCAGAATCATTAAAGGATTTTATGCTTTGAGGATTTTCAATAAGACTCTCAGAATTTCTAAAGTTAAAAGAATTATTTTCAACTCCTTTAGTCAAAATATTGTTTGAGAATTTAGTTATAGTTGTTTCTCTATTTTTAATATAATTTTGATAATTAAAATCAATTGGTTTTATAGGATTTACGTAATCGCCAAAATTATTAGAGCCTGAAGAACTAATCATTAAACACATATCTAATGTATAAGATTCATTTACTGAACAAATGTATTGATATGGATTAACAACTTCTAATCCTTGCTCTAAAATCAAATCTTGAGCAGTAATTATACAAGGCCCCTTTTTACGAATTCTTGCTATTCCTATATAGGGTAAAAAAGTTGATTTAATATGAATTCTTTGAAGATTTAATGACAATTCAAAAAGATCTTCTCTTATACAATTTCCATCATTAAAATTCCCACAAGCATTAGTAATTGCTAAGGTTTTTTTTATAGATAACATTGTACGTCTTAAAGCTGAACCCACAGTTGTACCCATACTTTTTTTGAATGGACCAATACGAAATTGAAACGATATGTGTCCTGTCCTTTTATCTACAGTACGTTTTTCAATTTCGATTACAAATCTGCGTTTGTCTAATTTCATGGTTAAATTTTTCGTTATAAAAACTGTCTTGAACGATTTTAAATACGTCTTCGTTTAGGCGCACGACAACCGTTATGTGGAACACCTGTTTTATCTTCAATAGAAATTATTTCTAAGCCTGTTGCATGAATACCTTTTATTGCTATTTCACGACCATTACCAGGTCCATTTAAAATAACCCCTACTTTTTTAATACCAAGCTTTAACGCTTTTGCACTAGCATTTTTTGCAGCCATTTGAGCAGCGTATTGTGTCTTTTTACGACTGCCTTTGAAACCACTACTACCTGCTGATGCCCAAGTTAAAACATTTCCTTTTGGATCAGTAATAGAAATAATTGTATTGTTAAAAGTTGAATGAATACAGGCAAAGCCTAACGATACATTTATTTTTCGCTTCCCTTTAGTTAGCTTTTGATTCATAGGTTTTAATTTTTTATATAATTTTTTTATACACGTTTAGAATATAAACATTTGTAAACTATTTATTACGTCTACTTACAGTTTTCTTCCTCGTTTGAGCATTTGTTTTACTACGTTGCCCTCGTAAAGGTAATCCCTGAATATGTCTTCGACCACGATAGCAATTTATCTCTACTAGACGTTTAATGTTTAATGCAACTAAACGCTTTAAGTCACTTTCTGTTGTGTAGTTTTTTTCTATAAGTTCACGAAGTTTACTTACATCCTTATCATCTAATGATCTTGTTTTAATATCTGGATCAATATCTAATGATTCTAAGATCTCGGTAGATCTTGTTCTTCCAATACCATAAATGTAAGTTAAAGCAATTTTTATTGATTTTGTATCAGGTAAATCAACGCCAGCTATTCTTATCATAATTTTTATAATTGTTTTGTTTATTAAACTTAACCTTGTCTTTGCTTATGTTTTTTATTACTACATATAACTCTAATTTTTCCAGCTCGTTTAATAAGCCTGCATTTATCACATATTTTTTTTACTGATGGTCTTACTTTCATTTTATAATTCCTTTTTATAAATATATTTTTAACTAGCTCTTTTAAGTCCCAAATCAAATAATCGATTTTCCAAATCAATCATGGTACCAAAAAGTAATAACAAAGAACTTAAATTTGCTTTTAAACCTAAATTTGGATAGTACAAATCTAAGACCTCCGAGAACACTACTAAAAGAGATAACATAAGACCTGCTGATAAATATGTTCGTTTCAACTGATCTTCTAAATAATTTTGTGTTTCTTGCCCAGGGGATTTACGAAGTATTGTCATGTTCATAGTCAATAGTTCTTTTGCTACTTTATCACTATCTACTTGTAATTTAGAACAATAGTAACTAAAGATTACTATGAGTAAAAAACGTACAAAACCTATTATTAATGATGATATTAAAGGATTAAAATTAACTAAACCCATTTGGTTAAATCCCAATTGAATAAGTCTTACCAGTGATTCAGCAGAAATAAGGGCCATAATAGCACCAGGGTTAACAGCAAATGGTAATATACTGGGTTTAGCTTGTTCGGAATATGACTGTTTTGATGATAAAATAGGGAATTCAATAGTGGATTTTGAAATAAAAGTACTAAATCCTGCCACTGTTAAAACAAAAACAGTAAAAAACAACTTAGGTAAGAACTCTAAATTGCTAACTTCTGAAATTAGCCTAATTACATCATCTATAACACTAGTGAAAGTTAATACAACAACAGAACCACTTAATGAAAAAGTTTCTGATAACCATTCACTAATCCAAATCATAATTAATCCGCCAGTAATTAAAGCTAACCCTAAAATGAATTTGCTTAAAATAGTATAACTGTACATTACTGGAGAAAGACTTCTTACTTGACTAATACTAACAATTACTGCGAGAAGAATACTCACAACTTTAATTTGTTTTTGAATCTTTTGATATTTTTCAAAATCATCATCGTCAGATTTTGGTTTAAAGCTATTAAAAACTTGAACTAACAATGAAGCTTGGACTAAGGGTAAAATACCTAAAGCTAAGATATTAGGTCGATTATAGGCTGGTAATAGAGAGTAATCAATTTCAGGTAGGGGTATTTTGGATAAAAAACGTAGAAAAGCACCTACAATAAATAGAAAAAATACTCGTTTTTGTGTTGAAAATCTAAGATTTTCAGTCGAAAATAAATTGGTTATCATAAGTATTGACCTTCTTGTACTAATACCTTCTTAACCCTCTTTTGTTTTACGAATATTTTTAATTTGTTTATTTGTTTGAGTTGAATTAGGCTCCAATGCATCGGATTTTTTTGTTTGCACTAACGTTTTACGGCCAGTTAAATATTCTAAACTTAGTCCACGTAGTTTAGCCGTAGCCGTTATAAATCTTGAATTAGTTAAAGCTAAAAGAGTAGCTCGAGCATTATTAATTTTATTTTTCGATCTCAGTTGTTTAGATAAAATATTTTTAATACCCGCTAACTCTAAAACAGTTCGCCCTGCACCACCAGCAATAACACCTGAGCCCGGTGCAGCAGGTCTCAACATCACACGAGCTGCTCCATAAACAGCTTCACTTTTATGTGGAATTGTCTTTGTTCGTGTCATTGCTATTTGAACACGATTTTGTATAGCTTTGTATTGTCCCTTTTTAATTGCATTTAAAACTTCCCCAGCTTTTCCAATTCCAATACCTACAATCCCTTTTTGATTTCCAGCAACAACTAGTGCCCGAAAACTTAAGGTTTTTCCACCTTTACCTACTTTACAAACACGTCTAATTTCAACGACTTTGTGGATGATACCTTTTTGATTTTCACTTTTCATGTTTTTATATTTCCTTTTTTATGACAAAGGTATTAGAATTGTAAACCTACTTCTCTAGCACCTTCTGCAAACGCTTTTATGCGACCATGATAACGCTTAAATCTTCTATCGAAAACAACTTTCATAAGATTATTTTTTACTAAAGCTTTTCCCAATTTTTCTCCTACAAGACGAGCTGCCTGACAATTTTGGCCTGTAGAAATTAAAGGTTTTATAGCTGGATCAAGCGTTGAGCATGCAAATAAAGTCTGTTGACTTTGATCATCTATAACTTGAGCATAAAAATGACGATTTGATCTAAAAACAGCAAGACGCGGCTGTTCAGGATTTCCTTTAATTTTTTTCATATTATTTACTAGATTTTCCTACTTTTAGTTGAATTACTTCACCTTTATATAAAATACCTTTTCCTTTATAAGGTTCTGGCGGTTTTATAGATCTTATCTGTTGCGAAATTAAACCTACTTTTTCTTTATCAACACCACTAACTTTAATAGTTGTGTTATTTTCAACCGCTAATTCAATCCCTAATAGAGCTTCTATTTTTACCGGATGTGTATAACCAACAGATAAGTTTAAAACTTTCTTTTCAACATTTGCTTTATACCCAACCCCTTTTAATTCTAATACCTTAGTAAAACCTTGTGAAGTACCTATTACCATGTTAGAAACTAAAGATCTAAAAAGACCATGAATTTCTCTAGAGGAAATAGTTTCGTCTTTTCTTACTATTTGTAAAGAATTATCTTCTTTTTGTATAATCTCTAAACATGAAGGAATAGAACGTTCGCTTTCGCCTTTTGGGCCTTTAACGGAAATCTTATTTGGAGTTATTTTTAATGTAACTCCTGTTGGTATTTTAATAATTTGTTTACCTATTCTCGACATTTTGTTTTTCCTTAGTGTATTACCATATGTAGAATAAAAGTTCACCACCAATTCCTAATTCTCTTGCTGTTTGATTTGTCATAATCCCTTTTGATGTAGATAAAATAGCAAGACCTTGTCCACCTAAAACGATTGGTATTTGATTACTTTTTACATAAACTCGTAAACCTGGTTTACTAACCCTTTTTAAACCACGAATAATCGGTTGTGTCGTATTATTTGAATATTTTAAATATACAAAAAGATATTGCCGACCATCTTTTATTACAGTTTCATACTGTCTGATTAAACCTTCTACACGCAATAATTTGATTAATTGATAATTAAGACGAGTTGAATTGATCTTAACTACTTTATGACCTACAAGATTACCGTTTCGTAATCGAGTTAACATGTCAGAAATTGTATCATTTGTCATATATTTTATCCTTTAAGATAATTTTCTAAATGGAAAACCAAACTCTTGTAAGAGCAAACGTCCTTCCTCTGGAGTTTTGGCTGTTGTAACAATAGAAATGTTATAACCTCTTAGTTGATCAATCATGTTGTAATCAATTTCAGGAAATACTAATTGCTCACGTATTCCTAAGTTATAATTACCATGTTCATCAAAACTATCAGGACTTAAACCACGAAAATCTCTTATTCTTGGAAGAACTAAGTTTATTAATTTTTCTAGAAATGCATACATAAAATCATTACGAAGTGTAACTGTAACCCCTAGCTCCATACCTTGTCGAGTTTTAAAACCAGCTATTGAATTTTTTGCTTTAGTTATAATTGGTTGTTGGCCAGTTATTAATCTAATTTCTTCAACAGTTTTTTGAAGTATAGTCTTGTTTTGTGCACCTAAACCTAAACCTCGATTAATTTGAATTTTGACTAATTTAGGAATTTGGTGTTCATTTTTATATTTAAATTTTTCTTTTAAATTTGATTTTATACGTGTTTGATAAATCTTTTTATATTCATGAGTCATAACTTATAATGAGAAGTTTTTTTATATTTTGTGTAGAATTTTTATACAACTTCGAAAGCTAATGATGCTATTTTGACAAAATTTTTCTCTCTAATTTCGCGAGCAACAGGACCAAAAACTCTTGTTCCACGTGGGTTATTATCTAAATTTATAATTACTGCTGCATTATCATCGAACCGAACTGGCATTCCATCAGCTCTCTGTATTGGTTGACGTGTACGTACAATTACTGCTCTAACAATATCTGAACGCTTTACAGGCATGTTTGGCACAGCTTCTTTCACAACACCTATAATAACATCACCAACTCTTCCGTAACGTCTATTACTACCGAGTATTCTAATGCACATTATTTTTTTAGCGCCAGTATTATCAACTACACTCAGGTAAGTTTGTGGTTGTATCATAATTAATTAACTAACCTCCTGGTTTGACGTGACTAATATTTTATCTAAACGCCAACTCTTGTTTTTACTTAAAGGCCGGGTTTGTGTCATTAATACTTTATCACCTAATTTGGCAACGTTTTCTTCATCATGCACTAGATAGCGTTTCGTCTTGATAATCGTTTTTGCATAACGGGGATGACGAAACTTATTTTCAACAATTACGACTATCGTTTTTTGCATTTTTGTACTTACTACAATACCTATTTTTTCTGTAATACCCATAATAGAATTTTTAGTTTTTTAACTTATTTTAGATATTTATAAGTTTATAAATTACCCCTTATACATATCAGTTTATTTTTGATTTAATGTTTTCAATTGAAGAAGTCGACGTTTTGTCATTAACTGAGATATTTGATGTTTTGTATGTGTTAATAAATGTGGTGAAAATCGAGAAAAATTTGCTTTTTGTATACGTAAAAAAAGAAGCTCTTTTTTTGCTTTTATTATTTGATTTTCAATTTCTAATAAATCAGTATTATTTAATGCGTCAAATTTCGGTAAACTCATAATTTTATTGTATTTCCTTTGCACTAATTAACTTTGTTTTAATCGGTAATTTGTACGCTGCCATTTTAAGAGCATGTAAAGCTACATTTTCTGGAACACCACCTAGTTCAAAAAGAACTTTCCCGGGTTTTACAACACATACCCAATATTGGGGAGCTCCTTTACCGGAACCCATTCGCGATTCTTCGGCACGTGCTGTAATTGGCTTATCTGGAAAAACCATTATCCAAAGTTTTCCACCACGCTTAGTATAACGTGTGATAGTTCTTCGTGTTGCTTCAATTTGTCTAGCTGTTAACCATACAGGCTCTTGTGCCTGTAAACCATAATCGCCAAATGCTAACGATTTTTTTTGTATTGTTTTGCCTCGTAAACGACCTCTTTGTTGTTTACGAAATTTTGTTCTTTTCGGACTTAACATAATAGATTTTTTATTTAATTAAAATTAAAAATTGAAACTTTTGAAATTTAATGAGAAAATAATTTGTAAATTTTATCCTTTACAAATCCAAATTTTTAACCCTAAAGTACCATAAATAGTTTCAGCTCTTGCTGTTGAATAGTCAAGTTTAGCCTGTAACGTATGTAAAGGAACTTTTCCTTCGCGAACCCATTCAGTTCGAGCGATTTCAGCACCGTTTAAGCGACCTGCAACTTGTATTTTTATACCCTTTTGTCTAGGATCCAATTTGGCTTGTTTAGCGCCTTTTTTGAAATCGCTTAAAGTAGTTCTTATTGCACGTCTAAAAGGCATACGTTTTTCTAGTTTTTTAGCAACTGCTTGAAGTAAAAAGTTTGGTTCGACTAGCGGACTGTCTACTTTTTTTAATACCAAAACTATATTTCTTTTGTTTAATTCTTTACCTAAAAATCGTGAAAGTCTTATTTGATAAGGAATTGTTTTAAGATCTGAAATTAATAATTCAGGATTAACACAAAAGATAGTTAATTGAACCTGATCACGCGTTGGTGGATAAGAAATTACAATATTAGTACGGTCAGTAATTTCGTCTAATTGTTTTTTACTTATTTCCTTTAATAAGTTTGTCCATATACTTCGCAATTCATCAGTAGATTTAAGTTGGTTAGCATATTCTGAAAAATTTGCGTACCATTTTGTTTTATGTTCCTGAGTAATTCCTAAACGAAAACCCAGAGGATGAACTTTTTGACCCAAAATCTTTCTCCTTTTATACTATTAAAATTATTTATAAGGTTTTATTTAGTTAGAACAACAGGTAAAAAATTACCTTGAATGTTATTTTCAAATCGTGAAAATTTTGAACGAACAACAATACATATATGTGATGTTCTTTTCTTGATAGGATACATTCTTCCTTTAGCTCTTGGTCTTATTCTTTTTAAAATAGGCCCTTGTTCTACAAACGCTTTATCAATTTCAAGATAAGATCTAGGAATTGAGTAATTATTTAAAGCATTAGCAGCAGCAGATTTCAAAACTTTTGCTACGGGATGACATGCCCTGTAAGGTAGAAAACGTAATAAAACTAGAGCTTCTTCATATGAACACCCTTGAATTTGATTAAGAACTCTTCTTACTTTTAAGGGCGACATTCTGATCATTCTTGCTTTTGCATGTGCTAATAAAGCAGGCTGTCTTTCTTTTCTTTTTGTTATAGCCCTTTGGGATAATGTCTTTAGACTTGGTCGAGACCCAAGATTCATGGTTATCTCCTAATTTTTATAATATTTTAAAATTGTTAAGTTTTGAAATAAAAAAGTATATATTACTTATTTTATTTACGTTTAGCTTTTCTATCGTTTGTTTTTAATTTTTTGTGTGAGCGGAATGTACGTGTAGGTACAAACTCACCTAATCTATGACCAATTAATTGATCACTAATAAAAATAGGAACATGTTGACGGCCATTATATACCGCTATAGTAAATCCAACCATACTCGGTAAGATAACAGAAGCACGTGACCATGTTTTAATTGTGTCATTTTTTCCAGCTTTTTTAAGTTGGTCAATTTTTTTTAATAAATGATAAGCAACGAAAGGAACTTTTTTTGTCGATCTAATCATAAAGAAAGTTTTAAATTTTATTCAAAAATTAAGGTCGTTTACGGATAATAAAAATAGATGTAGCTTTTTTCTTACTACGCGTTTTTACCCCTAACGCTGGTTTACCCCAAGGTGTACAAGGATGCTTTCGCCCAATTGGAGAACGACCTTCACCACCTCCATGTGGATGATCACAAGCATTCATTACTACCCCTCGAACCGTAGGACGCTTCCCTAACCAACGTTTACGGCCAGCTTTACCAAGAGTTAAATTCATATGTGAGGAGTTTCCAACTTTACCGATAGTTGCATAACATGATTTTGGTACTAAACGAACTTCTTTTGATGGCAATTTTAATGTTACATAATCACCTTCTTTAGCAAGAATTTTTGCTGAACTACCTGCTGATCTAGCAATTTGCCCACCTTTATTTGGTAATAATTCAACGTTATGAACCTCATAACCTAGAGGAATATTCTCTAAAGGTAAAGAATTTCCTATATTTAAACTAGAATTTGGACCTGATTCAATTGAATTGCCCACTTGAAGCGATTCTGGGTGTAAAATATAACGTTTTTCACCATCATTATATTGCACTAATGCGATTCTAGCATTACGATTAGGATCGTATTCGATTGTTAAAATATTACCTAAAAGGTTTCTTTTATTACGTTTAAAATCAATTAATCTATATCTTCTTTTATGTCCTCCACCTCTATGACGTATAGTAATCCTGCCTTGATTATTTCTACCCTTTAACGAATGAAATTTTAGGAGTAAAGATTTGTTCGGTTTACTAACTGTTATTTCTTTAAAATCTGGTCTAACAGAATGACGTGTAGCTGGTGTATAAGCTTTAAAAAATTTAATTCCCATACCTTTTTAAATTCCTAAACTTGTTTTTTCCATACCAAAGAAATCTAAAGTAAACTCTGGAGCTAACTTTAACATTGCTTTTTTATACGTTGGTAAATAACCTTTAAATTGTCTACGACGTTTTATTTTTTTTGGTTTTATTAAAGTATTTACTTTAATTACTTTAACACTAAAAGCGTATTCAAAAGCTGACTTGATCATTTGCTTGTCTGCTTTTGGATCAACGATAAATGTATAATAATTTTTTAAAAAAGGATTACTTGCTTTTTCAGTTGCTAAAGGATACTTTAGTATATCTATCCATTTTGCTTCTTGATTTTTTTGAGTTTTATTAATATGATCAATTATTTTTTTTCTATTTGACATAACATTGAAGCTTGTTAGATTTAAGTAGTTATCTTTTTCCAGCATAAATCTTTACGTGTTAAATTGTAAGAAGAATATGCTGTTATAAATATGTAGTTTGAACGAAGTAAATGATTAATATTTATTTCAGTATCTTTAACTAAATTTACATTTTCTATATTTTTAATACCTTGTAAGAATAAAGTTTTCTCTAACAACCCGAATTCTTGAGAACTTACAATAATTGTTAACTTTTTGTTACCAATTAAATCTGGTGTATTAATGTTATTTTTTTCTAAAACTTCGATAAGAACTTGTTTAGCATACTTGGTTTTCCCTGGAAAACCAGACTTTTTATTTAAGCTTGAGTTTTTGGAACCATCTACTAAGCTTATTGGAACAATACTTTTTTGTTTTTCAAACAAAATTGTACGAAAAGCTTGATCATACTCAAGATTATTTAATTTTGGATTATAAGCTATTGGCTTTGGACCAAAACAAACACCACCACCTCTCCATAATGGTGATCTTATAGAACCAGCTCGAGCTTTACCTCTACCTTTTTGTGCCCATGGTTTTCTACCACCTCCACTAACTTCTGATTTAGTTTTTGTAGAAGCGTTTCGCACCCATTTTGCTTTTCTATATAATGTAAAAGCTTTGTGAACTAAATAATCTGGATTTGTTTTTGTAAATCGTAATGGACAATCTAACCTACGAAAAATAAATTCTTTTTCAACAGGTGAACTTGATGTAATCCAGTAATTTGGAATATTAACGTTGTTTTTATTCATAACATATTTAACGAGTTGAATAGATTTAAGATACGCATGGAATTAGATTAACTAAATTACCTGGTTTACCTGGAATAGCACCTTTAACTAATAGTAAGTTTTCTTCTTGATCTACTCTTAGAATACTTAATCTTTTTGTTGTTATTTGTTTTCCACCCATACGACCAGCCATACGTTTACCAGGGTATACTCGACCAGGTGTGCTTCCCGCTCCAATTGACCCGGGTGCTCTATGATTTTTTGACCCATGTGTCATAGGTCCTCGTCCAAAATTATATTTTTTAACAGTACCGGCAAATCCTTTTCCTATTGTTTTACCTTTAACATCAACATATTGAACTGCTAGAAAATTTGTTATATCAAATTTTTGACCCAGTTCAAAATCTTCTGGCTGACTAACATGATATTCTTTAAGATAATCGCAATTTACGATACCAGATTTTTTTAAATGGCCTCCTAAAGCTTTAGTAGAACTAAGCTTTTTAAAACCGTGTTTATTATTTTGAGATATATCAAATCCAAGTTGTATTGCGTTGTAACCGTCACTGTCAATAGTCTTTATTTGAGTCACTGTACAAGGACCGACTTTTATAAGAGTTACTGGTATACATGCATTTTTTTCATCAAAGATTTGAGTCATTCCAACCTTAATGCCAAGACTTCCTATAGACACAACAAATCTTCCTTTTGCGAAATTTACTAAATAATTTTTTGTTTAAACAAGAAAATAATTTCTTAATTATTATTTCTTATAAAAATTCTAGATTATTAAATTTTAAATGTCTATAAACATATACTATTACCATAAATAAAAACAAAAAGTTGCCACAAAGAAGCACTATTAATTAAAAAGTTAGATTAGTAATTACATATATATACCTTAAGATACTTCGAAAATTCTGTTAATAAAAAAAAAAAATGGCTAAAGTAGTCGGAATTGATTTAGGAACAACAAACTCTGTAGTTGCTGTTGTACAAGCAGGTACTCCAACTGTAATACCAAATGCCGAAGGTTTTCGGACAACTCCATCAATTGTTGGTTATGCACTTAAAACAAAAGAACTTATTGTTGGAGCTATGGCTAAACGTCAAGCAGTTATAAATCCAGAAAATACGTTTTATTCTGTTAAACGTTTTATAGGGTCTAAAGCAAATGAAATAGCAGAAGAATCTAAACAAGTATCTTATAAAGTGACAGAAGATGATAAACAAAATGTTAAAATATATAGTCCTGTTCTAGATAAATATTTTAGCCCTGAAGAAATCTCTTCACAAATACTAAGAAAACTTACAGATGATGCAAGTAAATTCTTAAATGAGCAAGTAACAAAAGCTGTTATTACAGTACCAGCATATTTCAATGATTCTCAACGTCAGGCTACAAAAGATGCTGGTAAAATAGCAGGTTTAGAAGTTTTAAGAATCATAAATGAACCAACTGCTGCTGCGCTTGCTTATGGTCTAGATAAAAAAACAAATGAAACAATTTTAATTTTTGATCTAGGTGGGGGTACATTTGATGTATCGATTTTAGAAGTTGGAGATGGTGTTTTTGAAGTATTAGCAACGGCAGGTGATACACATTTAGGGGGTGATGATTTTGATTCTGTTATAATGAAATACATATTAGCTGATTTTGAAGCAAAAGAAGGTATTAAACTAAATTCTTCAAATCAAACAGATAAACAAGCTTTACAGAGAATATTAGAGGCTGCAGAAAAAGCTAAAATTGAGTTATCTCAACTCTCTGAAACTACAATTAATTTACCTTACTTAGTTGTAACAGAAACAGGTCCTAAACATATTGATATGACCTTAACACGAGGTAAATTTAATGAATTATGTTCAGGTTTAATACAACGATGCGAGTATCCTGTACAAACATCAATGAATGATGCTAATTTAGGTCCAAGTAATATAAATGAAGTAATTCTTGTCGGTGGTTCTACACGTATTCCTGCTATTCAAGAATTAGTTCAAAAATTAACATTTAAAAAGCCTAATTTAACTGTAAACCCTGATGAAGTTGTTGCTGTAGGTGCCGCAATTAATGGAGCAGTTTTAGCAGGTGAAATCAAAGATATTTTATTATTAGATGTTACACCACTTTCTTTAGGTGTTGAAACAATTGGTGGCTTAATGACACGCATGATAGAACGAAACACTACTATACCTGCAACAAAAACAGAAATTTTTTCAACTGCAGAAGACAATCAACCAAAAGTGGACATCCATGTTTTACAAGGAGAACGTTTACTAGCTTCTGATAATAAGAGTTTAGGACATTTTGAATTAGGCAATATCTCTGCTGCACCACGAGGTGTTCCTCAAATTGAAGTTACTTTTGATATTGATGCTGATGGTATTTTATCAGTACGTGCACGAGATAAAGTTACAGGACAGACTCAGTCAATAACAATTCAGAACGCATCTACTTTAGATAGAACAGAAGTAGATAAATTAGTTGAAGAAGCAACTAAAAATGCTGAGCTTGATCAACAAAGGAAGCAAAAAATTGAAATTAAAAATAGAGCAGAAATGATAGCTTATCAAGCAGAAAAACGTTTAAATGAACCAAGTAATAATTTTTCTGCCGATGAGAAAGAAAAAATACAAAGTTTAATTAATGCTGTTAAAGAAGCTCAAAAAGTAGATAATATTCAAGATTTAGAAGATAAAATTAAACAATTAGAACAAGAATTAGCAAGTATTAAAACAAGCTAAGCATTTTTTGACTGAAGTAGCAAAAATTTCTCCTCTTTTTAGCATTTGAAAATGCTAAAAAGAGGAGAAATTTAAAAGGAGTTTGAATTTTAATATAATTTATTTAAAATAAATCAAGAAATCGGTAAAGCCCAAATAGCTCAGTTGGTAGAGCAATGGACTGAAGATCCGTGTGTCGCCAGTTCGAGTCTGGCTTTGGGCACCACTTTACTGGCGGTATCGCCAAGCGGTAAGGCAGTGGATTGCAAATCCTCTATCCCCAGTTCAAATCTGGGTACCGCCTTGATTAACTTAGATTAACTTAGTAAAAAACAATAATTTCTAAGTTTCTATAGTTTTCTTAAACGGGGGCGTGGTGGAATGGTAGACACAACGGACTTAAATTTTGAGCAAATAATTGTAAGTTCTCAAATTCAGAAGAACCCTTTTCTAATATAATGCAAAAGGCAATCCTGAGCCAAACTTGTAATAATAACTTTTATTACTAGAAGGTGCAGAGACTCAATGGGAACTACCCAATAAGGTAAAGATAGAGTCCATATTTTTTGTAGAGCGATACAAATTAAAAATTTTATCTCATTAAATCTTACAAAAAATAGAAAATCCGTTGACTATTTACGGTCGTGAGGGTTCAAGTCCCTCCGCCCCCAATAAAAATAAATAAACTATTGTTTGGATTAAAAACTTTAGGTAACTAAATATAAAACAAACACGAATTAAAAATTTATGTGTATATGTATAAATTGCAAATTTTACCAAAGCTGTTGGATTAAAAAAGGATTAACACAAATACCGAAAAAATTTTTTAAAACGTCTTTAATTTTGACTGCAAAAAATTTAAATACTAAATCTTTTTTTTCTACAACTTTTAAAGAAAGTATTAATTTAAAAATCCAGTTAAATAAGTTTTGTTCTAAAAATAAATTTGAATTTGATGTGATACAATGTGAAGGTTTCTGTGAAAGTCCTGGTAATTGGCTGAACTAAAATAAAATTAATTAAGAAAACCTTATTTTCTGTATTTTCAAAAATTTCATTTGCAAAAAATTATATATTACAATATTTAATTAACTATATATATAATTTATTTAACTGTTAATAAATAAAAAAATTTTTGTGGAAAAGAAAAATGATAATATGAATTCATTTTAACCTTAGCTCTTTTTTATAAAATTACTCAGTATGACCATAGCAATAGGGCAAACGCAACAAACAGCGGTTGAGGAAAGGGGCTTATTTGACCTAGTCGATGACTGGTTAAAAAGAGATCGTTTCGTATTCATAGGTTGGTCAGGTCTTTTACTTTTCCCTACAGCTTATCTTGCTTTCGGTGGATGGTTTACAGGCACAACTTTTGCAACATCATGGTACACTCATGGTTTAGCAAGTTCTTACTTAGAAGGTTGTAACTTCTTAACTGTAGCAGTATCATCACCTGCTAACAGTATGGGACACTCACTAATATTACTTTGGGGTCCAGAAGCTCAAGGTGATTTCACACGTTGGGTACAAATTGGTGGATTATGGACTTTCGTAGCATTACATGGTGCGTTTGGTCTAATCGGTTTCTGTTTACGTCAATTTGAAATCGCGAGATTAGTAGGGATTCGTCCTTATAATGCTATCGCTTTCTCAGGACCAATTGCTATCTTCGTATCTGTATTCTTAATATACCCTTTAGGACAAGCAAGTTGGTTCTTCGCTCCAAGTTTTGGTGTAGCGGCTATTTTTAGATTCTTATTATTCTTACAAGGTTTCCATAACTGGACTTTAAACCCATTCCATATGATGGGTGTTGCAGGAATTTTAGGTGGTGCTTTATTATCTGCCATTCATGGGGCAACTGTAGAAAATACTTTATTCGAAGATGGAGATGCTGCGAATACATTCCGTGCATTCACACCTACACAATCTGAAGAAACTTATTCAATGGTAACAGCGAACCGTTTCTGGTCTCAAATTTTTGGTGTTGCATTCTCTAACAAACGTTGGCTTCACTTTTTCATGTTATTCGTTCCGGTAACAGGTTTATGGGCTAGCTCTTTTGGTATAGTAGGTTTAGCTTTAAACTTACGTGCTTACGATTTCGTTTCTCAAGAGCTTCGTGCTGCTGAAGATCCAGAATTTGAAACATTCTATACTAAAAACCATTTATTAGACGAAGGTATTAGAGCATGGATGTCAGCTCAAGATCAACCTCACGAAAATTTTGTATTCCCAGAGGAGGTATTACCACGTGGAAACGCCTTATAATCGAGTAATTGGACGTGATATTGAGTCTACAGGTTTTGCTTGGTGGGCTGGAAACGCACGATTAATAAATGTTTCAGGTAAACTTTTAGGTGCGCACGTTGCCCATGCAGGACTTATGGTTTTCTGGACAGGTGCAATGACACTTTTTGAAGTTTCGCATTTCATTCCAGAAAAACCTTTATATGAACAAGGTTTTATTCTTATTCCTCACTTAGCAACTTTAGGTTGGGGAGTTGGCCCTGGTGGAGAGATTATTGATACAACACCTTACTTTGTAGTGGGTGTCCTTCACTTAATTTCATCTGCAGTTTTAGGATTTGGAGGAATTTACCATTCTTTATTAGGTCCAGACACACTTGAAGAATCTTTCCCATTCTTTGGTTACGATTGGAGAGACAAAAACAAGATGACTACTATTTTAGGTATTCACTTAATTCTTCTTGGATTAGGGTCTTTCCTATTAGTATTAAAAGCTGTATACATAGGAATCTACGATACATGGGCTCCTGGTGGCGGTGATATTAGAAAAATTCTTAGTCCTACATTAAACGCAGCAGTTATATTTGGCTACTTACTAAAATCACCTTTTGGGGGTGATGGATGGATCGTTTCTATTAACAATATGGAAGATCTTGTAGGTGGACATATATGGGTTGGTGTTTTATGTATTTTCGGAGGAATCTGGCATATCGTTACTAAACCTTTTGCTTGGGTACGTAGAACATTTATATGGTCTGGTGAAGCTTATCTTTCTTACAGTTTAGCTGCACTTGCTATTATGGGAATAACTGCTTCTATTTACGCATGGTACAACAACACAGCTTACCCAAGTGAATTCTTTGGTCCTACAGGTCCAGAAGCTTCACAAGCGCAGGCGTTTACTTTCCTTGTACGTGACCAACGTTTAGGAGCAAATGTTGCTACAGCACAAGGTCCTACAGGTTTAGGTAAATATTTAATGAGATCACCAAGTGGTGAAATCATTTTTGGTGGTGAAACAATGCGTTTCTGGGATTTACGTGCTCCATGGCTAGAGCCACTTCGTGGACCAAATGGACTTGATATCAATAAAATTAGAAATGATATTCAACCATGGCAAGAACGAAGAGCTGCTGAATACATGACACATGCACCTTTAGGATCATTAAACTCTGTAGGTGGTGTAGCAACAGAAATCAACTCTGTTAACTATGTTTCACCTAGATCTTGGTTAACTTGTTCACACTTTATTTTAGGTTTCTTCATTTTAGTTGGACACTGGTGGCATTCAGGACGTGCTCGTGCTGCAGCTGCTGGATTTGAAAAAGGTATAAACAGAAAAACAGAACCTGTTTTATCTTTACGTCCTATTGATTAATCTAATTCAATCCTTTACTAAGAACATCATTTTGACTATCGTCAAAATGATGTTTTTCAAATTAAAAAACTTCTTATGCTTAGTTTAATTCAAGTAGGTTCTTTACTTGCCATTAGTGCAGTATGTGGTCTTTTAGCTTATCGTTTAGCTATTTCACTTTATGTCTAAAATTATTCTCTTATCAATAAACTAATATCTATAATATTTTCCACCTATCAGTTTTAAAACTTTATAAAAGTTTTTATAAGAATCATAGTTATTTTAGTACATTTTTTAACCCCCCCTTTTTAGGAAAAATTTAATAATGAAACAAGAAAGACGTCGCTGGGGTCAACCACAATTAGTTACAACACCTAATGAATTAGGGAAATCAACAGAAATGAATAAACTAGAACTAAAAAATAGAACAAAACCATCTTCTAATCAACAAGAAAATAAAGGAAAAAAAAATAGAGCTTCTTTTCCCTTTTTAGCTATCCAAGGGCAAGATGATCTTAAATTAGGACTTATTCTTAACGTAATTGAGCCCGATATTAAAGGTATATTAATTATTGGTGACCGTGGAACAGGAAAATCAACAACTATAAGAGCATTTGCTAATTTATTACCAGATATTGTTGTAGTAAAAGGTGATCCATATAATCGTGCACCTATTTCAATTCGCAAAACAGTTCCATTCCAATCAGCAAAATCAGAAGAAAACAATCTTATTCATCGTGTCCAAAGTTCTTATCTTAGAATTCAATCAGATAGAATTGAGATAAAACAGATGCCTCTTGTAGATTTACCTTTAGGTGCAACAGAGGATAGAATCTGTGGAAGTATTAACTTAGAACGTGCTGTAACAGAAGGTGAAAAAGCATTTGAGCCAGGTTTATTAGCAAAAGCAAATCGTGGTTTATTATACGTTGATGAAGTAAACCTTTTAGATGATCATTTAGTAGATATTCTATTAGATGCTTCTGCTTCAGGTTATACTGTTGTAGAACGTGAAGGTGTTTCAGTAAGACACCCTTCTAAATTTATACTTATCGGATCAGGTAACCCTGAAGAAGGTGAAGTAAGACCACAATTATTAGATAGATTTGGATTATATACAGAAATTAAAACTGTCGAACAACCACTTTTACGAGTTCATATTATAGATTCTCGAGTAGACTATGATGATAGTGATACTATTTGGAAAAATAGTTATTGGGCTCAAGAAGAATATTTAAAACAAAAAATTGAACGCGCACAATTCTTATCTAAATGTGTTAAATTACCAGAAAATTTAAAACAAGCTGCATCACGTATGTGTAGTGCTTTAAATGTTGATGGGTTAAGAGCAGATCTAGTTATATGTAGAGCAGCGAAAGCACTGGCAGCATTTAACGAAGAAGAAGTCGTTAAAGTAGAACATTTTAAGCGTGTAAGTCAGTTATGTTTACGCCATAGATTAAGAAAAGATCCTTTAGAATTAATTGATTCAGGTAAAAGAGTTGATGATTTATTCACATTATCATTTGAAGATAATTAAATTTTAAAATAAATAAATTATTCATTTTCAAAATGTAAAAACTATTAGTAACTGAGAAAAAATTTCTCAGTTACTAATAATTTAAATTAATGCTGTCCAAGTATTCTCAGTTTGGATTGGTTTTAAGAAATATAGTTTTATTAAGTTAACAATAATAATAGAAGTATGATATAGTTTTTGGAATTTATCTGAAAGACTAGTAGATTTTTCTAAGCTTTGTACAATTAAATTTGATTCAGCACATTCGTCTAAAAGTCTGAAGAAATCAGGATGGTCTACATCTAATATTATAGGGAATAATTTTTGAGAGCTTTGATTAGTTTTTCTTATAACATATTGGTCAAATTTTCTAGCATCTAAACCAATAGCTTGATAAAAAGCTGCACGTTGACAATCATTTAGATACATTGTAGCAAAGACTGAAAGCAAGAAGAATCGGCACCAAAGTTTGCTTTTCCATCCACTTAATAATTCAGGTTGCGATTTAAGGACGGCAGCAAAGAAATCTCCATGTCTATTTTCATCTTGACACCAACTTTCAAAAAATCTAAATATTGGATAAATACGATCTTTTTGGGCTCTTTCTAAGTGACGGTAAATTGTTATATAACGCCAGTAACCTATTTTTTCTGATAAATATGTTGCATATAGAATAAATTTAGGTGCAAAGAATGTATATTTTCTACTTTTTGTTAAAAAGCCTAAATCTAATATTAAGTTAAAATCACTCATTGCTTTATTTAAAAAACCTGCATGTCTAGCCTCATCTCTAGACATTAAAGCAAAACCTTCTGCTAATAAAGGATTTTGATTTTTTAAATTACGTGATAGTTCCTTGTATAAAAGAAAACCAGAAAATTCTGCTGTACATGATCTTTCTAGAAACTCAATAAACAAAGCACGTGTTTGTTCAGGTAGTTTTGACCATGATTCAGAAAATTCTTTATCTCTTATAAAATGACGTTGATTATAATCTCTTCTAAATTCTTCTAATATTGCCTCAATTTCTTCAACATTTGATGAAACATCTAGATTTGCCATTTCATCAAAATCAGTCGTATAGAATCGAGGAGTTAGTAAAGTTTCTTTCGCAGGCGTCTTTGACGATACTATAGAGTCAGCCATTTTTTCTCCTTTTTAGGTTTTGTGTAAATGAGTAAGAAATACTTCAAACTCAAAATTTGGAAAAAATATAATTCCTTCTACATTATTATATAATATTTCTATTCTAGAATCGCATAATATATTGTTTTTTTTTGAAAACTTAAATTAATTTAATATATTTCTCTAAGATGATATAGTAACTCCCCAGGCTGGACTTGAACCAGCGACCAATCGGTTAACAGCCGATCGCTCTACCACTGAGCTACTGAGGATTAGACATTATTGAACCCTATTATAGTAAAGTTCAATAATAAATAAAAGCTATAAAAAAAATAATATTTTTTATAACCCTTCCTTCAATATATCATTTATCCATACTGATATATTTTTATTTCTTAATAAGTATTTTAAAACATGTAAAGTTGTAACAATTCCGTTCTTTTCATTAGTATTTGTTTTTAAAAGAACAAATAATAGTTTTCTTACAGGACGACTAAAACTTGGAAAAGGTCTATTGGTCGAAAAAACTACTCTCTTATTCTTATTTTTTATATTTACTTTAAGCTGTTGTAACAATTTGTCAGTTGGATTTACAATCCCTTTATTTTTGACAATGCTTTTAATTAGGCGATTAGCTAAACTATTATCAATTTTTAGTAAACCATATAATAAATATTGCGAATCAACTATCTCGCTACCATGTTTTTTTGCTTCATAAAAGGCATAAAAAATTGCTTTCTTTAATTGTAAAGAAAGCAATTTTTTATTTATAATATTAGTTTTTTTATTAGACACTACCATTTTCTTTGCAGGCGTACATTACTTCTAAAGTTATTTTATTAATATTTTGTAGTTTTGCAAATTTTTCGACATTTCTTTTTACTTTTCCTCTAACAAAACCAGGAATTTTACTGAGTTCGGTTGCAGCACTTGATTCCCAAATAATATCATTAGAAAGAGAAGAAGTTTCTATATTTTTAGTATCATGCCCACCAAAAATCTCTAGTAAATGATCTTCCATACCCAGAGTAAAAGAATTGTATATTAAGTCGGCTATTTGATTAGTTCCTTCATAACCTAAAAAAGGCTTATAACCCAGTGGAAAATTTTGTATATGAACAGGTGCAGAAATAACACCACAAGGAATATTTAAACGTTTTCCAATATGTCGTTCCATTTGAGTTCCAAAAATAGCAGACGGCTCTAATTTACTGATCATATTAGCAATTAAATTATGATCTTCAGTTACTAAAATATTTTGACAACAATCCCTCACTTGTTCTTCAAACCAATCTTTTTGATGCTTGCAATAAGTACCGGATAAAACGACATTAATGCCCATTTCTTTAGATAAAATTTTTGTCAAAGCAGCTGCATGTGTAGCGTCACCAAAAACTACAGCTGTTTTCCCTAGTAAATTTTGACAATCTATAGAACGTGAAAACCAAGCAGATTGTGAAACAAATTTTGTTTGGAGATTAATATATTCTTCAAAATTTATATCATAGCCGAAAGCATTAATTAATTTTTGAAGCTCAACAATAAACTTAGCTGTTTGTAGTACGCCAATTGGTGAAATATCTACAAACGGCATATTATATTCAGTTTTTAGAAATTCTGCAGCTAAAACACCAACTTCTCTATAGGGAACAATATTAAACCAAGCTTGAGGAAGCTTTTTTATATCTTCTACATTAGCGTCTTGAGGCAAAACTACATTAATGCCTATACCTAAATCCATTAATAATCGTTTAAGTTCTATAAGATCATGGTGAACATGAAAACTTAAGCTGCAAGGTCCTATTATATTTACAGAGGGAAGCTTGGTTTTATTTAATAAAAGAGTTTGCGACTTCTCTGATTTTTGAATATAAAACTTTATAATTTGCTCTAACGTACGATCTGCTGCTTGAAATTCATTTACACGATAATGATTTACATCAGCCAGCAATAAATCTGCTTGAGAATCTTGAGATGCACGATTTACAAAATTCTGTAAATCTTCTTGAAGAATACTTGATGTACAAGTTGGGGTCAATAAAATTAAATCTGGTTTTTCCTCTTTATCTTTTCTAGTAATATTTTCTATTACTTTTTCTTGTGAACCACGAGATAAAACTTGTCTATCAACGACACTAGCAGTAACTGGAGTGAAATTACGTTTTCTTTCAAGCATCGATTGTAAAACATTGTAGTAATCATCACCTAAAGGAGCATGCATAATTGCATGGACATTTTTAAATGAACTTGCAATTCTTAATGTACCTATATGTGCTGGACCCGCGTACATCCAATAAGCTAATTTCATAAAACTTTACCTTTTTAAAAATTTTCTTTTTAACATTCATGGTTTTTTTAAGTTTATTTTACTTTTTTAAATTGTTGTAGTTGTTTTTGAAAGGCATGGGCAATTGCTCTTAATCTTATGTTTTCCCAACAAGTCGGTATTAATATAGAATTAATTAGAATTTGGCTAAATAATAGAATTGGATCTAAGCGCCACCCATGGATAATAAGGATCGAACTATATAATAGTCCGATCGTTGCAAAAAATATATCTTGATCACGAGCAATTTGCGGTTTAACAAGCCTTAAAAAGTATAAAAACCCCATTACAAACGTAATCAGTATAGCTAATAAAATATTCGGCTCGAAAATAATATTTATCATATTAATGATTTAAATTTAAACACGTTTTAAACGATCAGCTCTGCTTACAAATATAAGAGCAAGCCCAATTGGAATTATTACTAAAACAGTTCCTAAAACTAAACTATTTAAGAATTGATATAAAGATGATGTCATAAGATTGAATTTCCTTAAAAATTGAATAAAAATCGAAGTTTGTAAAAACAATAAATTTTATTTAGGTGATGTTGTAATTGTATCATCTGAAGCAATTAAATCACCACTTAAAAATTCTTGCCAAGCTGCGAAAGGCCATAAAAAACCTGAGCTCATAATCGATACTGCTAAAGGCACATCAATTATTATCTCTTTCTCCGTTGGATTAGAAGTTTCGCTTACAGTTCTTATATACTTACGACCAACCCATCCTATCCAACCACTTATGTAAAGGAATAGAACACTAGGAGTTAAAAATTCTGCAGCATGACTCCATCTACCATCTGTAATTAAATGTGGTAAACCATCATTACCGCATAAAAGATTTGCATTACCATATCGAGCAAAACGTTGTTTTGTTTGGTCTATTTGCTGTTGTATTGCAAGTCTTGGTGGAGAAGATTCTTCATATTTTTGTAATCGACTTTCTAATTTTTTAACAGTTTTAGCAAGTCGTTTTTGAAACACCTCAGAATCTTTACAAGGGTTAAGTCCACCAACATCTGCATTAGCTAAGATAGGAGAACTTAATAAACTCATCAAAGCAATAGATCCTATTTTGACAAATTTAGTCATGAATGTGAATACTTATAAGGTTGGTAAGAAGCAATATTTTTGGAACATTAATGCATCCGGCTGGGTTCGAACCAGCGACGTTCTATTAGAAAACGGATTATGAGTCCGGTGCCTTCAACCACTCGGCCACGGATGCATAAAAATTATATGATTAATGGAAAAAAAATTGGAGCTGGTAGGATTTGAACCTACATCCGACTGAAAATCAAAGATAATTATTTTAAGTATATAACTAAAGCAAATTAAATTCAATTATAATTATAAAATTTTTTAGATAATTTAATATTTTCTAAAAATTCAGAAATTTAATATTACCTTTTATTAAGGATATATATTTTCAGAAAATTAAGCAAAACAAGTTTGCTTTATTTTTATTTAATTATTCAAACATTGTTTGTTTTTTTCTTATATTAAAATCAATCGTCGAAAACCTTATAACAGCCCCTTTGAGGGTATGGAGGGACTTGAACCCACACTCTATGGCTCCGGAAACCATTACTTTATCCTTTAAGTTACATACCCTTTTGATTAAAAATTCTAGAAGGACGGAATCTTATGAAAAGTAACTAAATTTATAAGTTATACAAACCTGATCTAATTTTTTGATAGATTCTAGACAAGGTTTATATAAAGGTGTATACAATAGTAATGTAAATGTTACGGGATGTAGCGCAGTTTGGTAGCGCGTCTGCTTTGGGAGCAGAATGTCACAGGTTCAAATCCTGTCATCCCGATTATAAGATTATAATTAAAATTAATCAGATCTTGTTGATTTTTCTAACACAAAACTGTTTGAGTTTCCTTTTGCAATGGAACATCCTAGTGACCAAGCCTTTTTACTTGCTAGGTGAGCTTTTCTGAACCATTTAGCTTTTCTAGTTTTTGTTTTTGTTCTTGATGTACGTTTCTTTGGAACTGCCATAATAAGTTTATTGGTTTAGGATTTTATAAAAACCACTAAGTTTTATATATTTGTTTTTTAATTTATACAATGAAAAAGAAAATTAAACAATTGTTTCTACTGTATTAAAATCCACTATTGTGGACTTCCGAGTTGTACTCATGTTCGTTTGTGGGGGGAAATCAAAACAAAATAGTGAAAAGAAGGGAAGCCTGTTAAAGGTTTCCAACAGAGTATG